>Ga0081540_1001102_pt1 | contig 23927 bp, 32 predicted proteins | sample TabmetS2T1R1_FD_71024 | JGI IMG/M metagenome (GOLD analysis project Ga0081540, IMG submission 71024) | Tabebuia heterophylla rhizosphere microbial communities from the University of Puerto Rico - S2T1R1 | ecosystem: Host-associated > Plants > Roots > Rhizosphere ... | reverse complement strand
GAAGATCACCAACGGTGGTCACGCCAACGCCGTCGAGCGCGATTCGGAGAACGGCGCCACCTGGGAGGTCGAGGTGACGAAGCCCGACGGCAACACGGTCGACGTCCGCCTCGATCAGAACTATCAGCTTGTCGTCGTCGAAGGCGACAGCGATAGCGGCGGCGACACCGGCAACTAGCGCCATGGGCTCCGGAGCGAGAGCGCGCGTGGGAGCGGTGGCGGCTACGGCCGCCCTGCTCCCCGCGCTGCTCGTCGCCTGTGGAGGCTCTGAGGGGGCCTCTTCCGCAGGATCCGCCAACAACAACTTCCCGCAATCGAGCGAGCCGTCCAATCTGAACCCGGCGGATTTCTCGACGACGATCGACAACCCGTACTGGCCGATGCCGGTCGGGCGCACCTGGCACGTCCACGTCAGCAACCCCCACGGCGAGTCACTGCAGGAGACGATCACCGTCGAAAACCAGACGAAGCTGATCGCGGATGGCGTCACCGCGCGTGTGGTCCGTGACGTGGTCTACGACCACGGCAAGCCCACCGAGATCACGGACGACTGGTATGCCCAGGACGAGGACGGCAACATCTGGTACTTCGGCGAGGACACCAGCACGATCGACCTGGAGACCGGCAAGCGGGACTCCAGCGGGTCCTTCCAGGCGGGCAAGAACGGGGCGGACGCCGGGATCGCGATGGCGGCCCATCCCTATGCGGGCCTGACCTACCGCGAGGAGTACTACGAGGGTCATGCCGAGGACCGTACGAAGGTGCTGGCACTCGATCAGCAGGTCGAAGCACCCGCGGGTCATTTCACCGGCGCGATCCTGACCGACGACTACAGCCCCCTCGAGCCCACCGTGTCCGAGTACAAGCTCTACGCCAAGGGCGTCGGGCCGGTGGTCGCAGTATCGGTCTCGGCTGAGAGCGAGCGAGAGGACCTGATCAGCTACACGAAATAGCGCGCTAGCCGGTGGGCAGCGACGAGCCGGCGAAGAAGAAGAACCAGACCTCGAAGGCCAGCACGGCCAGGATCACGGAGATCACCAGCACGCGCTCGACCGGGCTGATCCTGTACTTCTGGCGCGTATCGGCCTCCCGCTCGTCCCGCATGCTGCGCAGCCAGGGCGAGGTGTGACGCGCTCCCTGGGGTCGCCCGGTCACCTCGTCGTACTTTGCGTTGAGCCAGGAGACCGCCCAGGCGAGCAGGAAGACGAGCCCTCCGAGCACCACCACGACCGCGAGGATCGCGGTCATGCTCAGGTTGTTGAGATTGCCCTGGACCTTGGATCCGACCCAGACCGCGAGCAGGGGCGCTCCGGTCCACATGTTGATGGAGCAGAGTGCAGACGCCGCGACCAGGCCGGTCTTCTTGAGAACCATCGCAGCGTCACGTTAGTGCCGAGCCGCGATGTCGGAGAGTGAGACGAGACGGCCGCCAGCCCCGCCGGGTGAGGGATGAGGGAGTGGCGGGACTGGCGGCCTGTCTGAAATACGGCGGTCAGCGCCACTCGGATTGCTCCCGTTGCAAGAGCGGCGTGGTGGGATCCGGATCCGCATAGCCTTGTGGCTGTGAGCACACCCTCGGTCACACCCGACCGGCTGGACACCTGGCGCACGCTTCCCATCTCGCAGCGCCCCGACTGGCCCGACGCGGAGCGGCTGTGCGAGGTCGAGGCCGAGCTGGCGGAGCAGCCGCCACTCGTCTTCGCCGGCGAGTGCGACCAGCTCAAGGAGCGGCTTGCGTCGGTGGCCCGGGGCGAGGCGTTCGTCCTGCAGGGTGGCGACTGCGCGGAGACCTTCTCGGGCTCAACCGCCGGAGCCGTCAACAGCCGCCTGGAGACCCTTCTGCAGATGGCCGTGGTGCTCACCTACGCAGCCAGCGTGCCGATCGTGAAGATCGGCCGGATGGCCGGACAATTCGCGAAGCCCAGGTCGCGTCCGATGGAGAGGCGGGACGGCACCGAGCTGCCGGCGTATCGCGGCGAGGCCGTGAACGGTCTCGAGTTCACGGCCGAGGCGCGCCGCCCCGATCCGGGACGGCTGCTCCGGGCGTACAACAGCGCCGCCGCCACCCTGAATCTCTGTCGGGCGTTCACGACCGGGGGCTACGCCGACCTGCACGAGGTACACGCCTGGAACCAGGACTTCGTCGCCGAGAGCCCGGCCGGACGGCGGTACGAGCGGATCGCCGGCGAGATCCAGCGGGCACTCGCCTTCATGAAGGCGTGTGGCGTGGACACCGCCGAGCTGCACGGCGTGGAGCTGTTCGCGAGCCACGAAGGTCTGCTCCTGGAGTACGAGCGGGCGCTGACCCGGATGGACGAGCGAACCGGGTTTCCCTACGACCTCTCGGCGCATCTGGTCTGGATCGGAGAGCGGACCCGCGGCCTCGACGGCGCCCACGTCGAGTTCTTCCGCCAGATCCGGAACCCGATCGCGGTGAAGCTCGGCCCCACCGCCTCGCCCGATGACGTGGTCTCGCTGGCAGAACGCCTCAATCCCGATCGCGAGCCCGGCCGACTCACGTTCATCACGCGGCTGGGGGCCGGCAACGTGCGTGAGGCGCTCCCGGCTCTTGTCGAGGCAATCACCGGGCTCGACTCACCGGTCGCCTGGATCTGCGACCCCATGCACGGGAACACCGTGGAGGCGCCGAGCGGTCGCAAGACCCGGCGGTTCGACGACGTGGTCGACGAGGTGACCGGCTTCTTCGAGGTTCACCGGGCGCTGGGCAGCCATCCGGGCGGCCTGCACGTCGAGTTCACCCCCGATGACGTCACCGAGTGCGTCGGCGGCGGCCACGGGATCGTCGAGACCGATCTGGACCAGCGCTATGAAACGGCGTGCGACCCTCGGCTGAACCGCCGCCAGTCGCTCGATCTGGCCTTCATCGTCGCCGAGCAGTACCGGGTCCAGGCCTAGCCCCGGGGCTCGATCACCAGGTCGATCGCGGTGAGGCGGCCGTCCTTGACGGTGCAGCCCATGACGCCGAGGCGCCTGCCGTCGCGCTCGGCGACCGCGCCGGGCGCGCCATTGACCATGGCCGGGCGCACCAGACGGGCGAAGGCGCGACCCCGCGTGAGGATCCGGTTCGCGATCTCCTCGGCGCCGTCCGCCTCCATCCCGTCGGCACGCGTATCGCCCTCCGCCGCGTGAACCCGGAAGGTGACGTCGGGGTCGAGCACGTCCATCAGCGCCTCGAAGTCGCCGGCACGGGCTGCCGCCAGGAAGGCGCCAACGACGCGTCGCTGCTCGGCGAGGTCGGTGTCGCTCGGGGGAGCCGATCCGCGCACGCGCCGCCGCGCTCGGCTGGCGAGCTGCCGCGCGGCATCCGGCTCGCGGCCGGTGATCTCGGCGATCTCGCTGAAGGGGACGCCGAACATGTCGTGGAGGACGAAGGCGACGCGCTCGGCGGGGGAGAGACTCTGCAGCACGACCAGCATCGCCAGGCCGACCGAGTCGGCGAGCTCCGCCTCCTCAGCGGGGTCGTCCTCGGATGCCTCGCTGACGATCGGCTCGAGGTGATCGTCGGGTTGCTCGCGGCGAGCCTTGCGCGCCCGCAGCATGTCGAGCGCCACGCGGCCGACCACCGTCGTCAGCCAGGCGCGGAGGTTGTCGATCGCGTCGTCGTCGGTCCGGCTCAGCCGCAGCCAGGCCTCCTGGACCGCGTCGTCGGCCTCGCTCTGCGTGCCGAGCATCCGGTATGCGACCGCGCGCATATGTGGCCGCTCGCTCTCGAACCGCTGGGCCAGAAGTGTGTCGTTGGTCACGTTCGTCACGTCCTTTGGTTCGGCTCCGTCATAGCAGTGACGAACGAAATGCAGCGGATGTGACCGCTGAAGGAGGTCGAAAATGGCTCGGAAGTGGTGGACCCTGCTGGCCGTCTCGGTGGCCACGTTCATGCTGCTGCTGGACATCACGGTAGTGAACGTTGCGCTGCCGTCGATTCGCGATGACCTGGGAGGAAGCTTCAGCGACCTTCAGTGGGTGGTGGACGCCTACGCGCTCACCCTCGCGGCGCTGGTCCTGACCGCCGGCTCACTCGCCGACCGGCTCGGACGCCGGCGGCTGTTCGTCTTGGGGCTCGGGATCTTCTCCGGCGCCTCACTCCTCTGCGCCCTCGCACCCGACCCGACCTTCCTCAATCTGGCGCGCGCCCTCCAGGGGATCGGCGGCGCGGTGATGTTCGCCGTGTCGCTCGCGCTGCTGGCCCAGGAGTTCCCGGCCGGCCGGGAGCGCGCGAACGCGATGGGCATCTACGGCGCCTCCATCGGCGTCGCCGTGGCGATCGGCCCGCTCGTCGGAGGCGCGCTCACCGACGGCCTCGGCTGGCGCTCGATCTTCTACGTGAACGTGCCGATCGGTCTCGCCGCGATCGGCATCACCTACGCCAGGCTGCGCGAGAGCCGCGACCCGAACGCGACCCGCGTCGACTGGCCCGGAGTGGCGACGTTCAGCGCCGCGCTCTTCCTGCTCGTGTTGGCGCTGGTCCGCGGCAACGACGAGGGCTGGGGGTCGACGCTGATCGTCTCCCTGTTCGCCGGAGCCGCGTCGTTGCTGGCCGCTTTCATCGCGGTCGAGAGCAGCTCCAGCGAGCCGATGCTGCCGCTCGGCCTCTTCAGGCGGCCGTCATTCACCGGGGTGCAGCTGGCGGCGTTCGCGATCTCCGCCTCCGCCTTTGCGCTCTTCCTCTACATCGGCCTCTATCTGCAGAACTACCTCGGGTACACGCCGCTGCAGGCGGGGCTCCGCTACCTGCCGATCACGGTGGCCGCGTTCCTCCTCTCGCCCGTCGCCGCCGCCTTGCTGACGCGGGTGCCCGCCCGGGCGCTGCTCAGCGCCGGGCTCGGCGTCTCGGGCCTGGGATTGCTTCTGATGTCCGGGGTCAGCGCCGGCTCGGAGTGGACCACCCTGCTGGGCGGCTTTCTCGTCCTGGGCGCGGGTGTGGGGCTGCTGAACCCGGTGATCGGCGACGTCGCCCTGAGCGTCGTGCCGAAGGAGCGCAGCGGCATGGCCGCCGGAATCAACGACACCTTCCGCCAGGTGGGCGTCGCAGTCGGCGTGGCTGTCTGGGGTGCGGTCTTCGTCGCCCAGGGGGCGGCCAAGGTGAGCGACCTCACTGCGGGCACGCCGACCGCGAGCGGCGACCACCCGCGCCAGCTGGTGGAGGCCGCGTCATCCGGCAGCCTCCACCAGGCGCTCGCTACGGTGCCACAGCAGGCGCAGCCGGCGGTCGAGCACGCCGCGCGGGAGGGCTTCCTCGCCGGCATGAATGACGTGCTCACCCTCGGCGGGCTCGTCTGCCTCGCCGGCGCGGCATTCGCCCTCTGGCTGGTTCGCGATCGCGAGATCGAGCGTGAGCCGGTCGAGGCGGTCGACCCCTTCGTCGCGGATAGACTGGTTCGCTCCGAGCGATGAGGCTCGCTCCATAACCGCGGTCCAGAGCCGCTGATGGCCTCTACCCAGTCCCTCGATATGAGGTGGAGGCCAGATGACGAGGGCTAGGGCTCGATCCCCACGGCCTGGAGAGCCGATTGCTGATCGGGGAACGTGCGCCAGCGCACCAGCTTGGCGTCGCGCAGGGTGAAGACCTGGGCATAGGGGGGCAGCTCGGTGCGGATCCCGGTGGTGCGCCCCCACTGGCACTGGTTGCGAATGAGGACGACGACGTCGTCACCCCTCTCCCGCACCTCCTCGACATCGAACTCGAGGTCGCTCCAAGCTTCGAACCAGCGACGCCAGTAGGTGCGCACCCCGTCGTGGCCGTGGTAGACCTCGGCCAGGTCCGGGATCATCTCGTCGATCCGTGATGCATCCCCCGCGATCTCGGGGTCGACCCAACTGAGGTCGAGGTCGCCGTCGGCCACCTGCCGCATCACTTCGGGGTTGCGATAGGCCTCCACGACCGCGCGCACGATCGCTGCGTTCTGCTCCGACACGGGCGCGAGTATCTCGCATCCGGGCTCTGCGGCCGGCTACCGGACCCGGGTGTAGACGAGCTCGAAGTCCGTGCGCCAGCCGTCGCCCTCGTCGATCTCCCAGCGGCCGTCGATCGTGTTTCCGTCCTCCGAGATCCTGGCCGCGAAGCGCTGGTCGAAGGGCTCACCCCGCCGCCACAGCGTCCATTCGCCTCCCCCGATGGACATCTCATAGACGCGGCAGACGTTCCGCTCGTCGGTGTAGAGCTGCCAGTAGCGGCCGCTGGCGGCGTCACAGCCCATCACGCAGAAGCCGTTCGGCGCCTCCGGCATCTCGACGGTCGATCTCTCGACCAGGAGCCGGCCCTCGCTGCCCTCGAGCCATTCGAAGCTGGCTCTCGCCTCGCCAGGCCACGGCTCGCCACCGGGAGGTGTCGCGGTCTGGGTCCAGTCGCCCAGCAGGACCTCCAGCTCCTTCAGGGCCTGCTCGGCGGTCGGCTGATCGATCATCTCGGCTCCTCCGTCGTCTCGTTCTCCAGATCCCCGATAATCCCCCAATGAGCGAGGACCGGGACCACGCCATCGCCAGGCGGATCATCGACAAGGCCTTCTACATGGTGGTCGCCACCTCCGACTCGTCGGGCCAACCCTGGCCGTCTCCGGTCTACTACGCGTCCTCCGAATATCGGGACTTCTTCTGGATCTCCCAGCCCGACGCCCAGCACTCCGAGAACCTGCGGGAGCGCCGGGAGGTGGGGATCGTGATCTTCGACTCCAGGGTCAAGCCCGGCAAGGGGCAGGGCGTCTACATCCTCGGCGTGGCCCGCGAGCTGCCGGCGCACGAGACGGGCGAGGGGGTCGAGATCTACTCGAAGCGCTCGGTCGAGCACGGTACCGACGAGCTGACCGTCGAGGACGTCAGCCCGCCGGCGCGGCACCGCCTCTACCAGGCGACCGCCGAGGCGATCTACGTCCTCGACGACCACGACCACCGCGTCGAGGTCAACCTCTGAGGGCCGTCGTCGCCCGCGAGCTCGGCGGCCCGGACGTCCTCGAGCTGCAGGAGGTCGAGCAGCCGGAGCTGGTCCAGACCGAGGTTCTCGTCCGGGTGAAGGCTGCCGGAATCAATCCGGTCGACTGGAAGACACGGCGCTACGGCGGCAACCCCAGAGCGGTGGGCCAGCCGCCCTTCATCGTCGGCTGGGACGTAGCGGGAGTGGTCGAGGAGATCGCCGACCGCGAACACCGCTTCGCCGTCGGCGACCGGGTCTTCGGCATGCCGTGGTTCCCGCGCCTCGCCCGTGGCTACGCCGAATACGTCAGCTCGCCTGCGCGCCAGCTGGCGCGGATTCCCGAGGGGCTGAGCGACGAGCAGGCGGCCGGGTTGCCGCTCGCCGGCCTCACCGCCTGGCAGTCGCTGGTCGATCTGGCCGATGTGGGGAAGGGCGACCGGGTCCTGGTCCACGCAGCCGCAGGCGGGGTCGGCCACCTGGCGGTGCAGATCGCCAAGGCGCGCGGTGCCCACGTGATCGGCACCGCCCGGTCGGATAGACACGAGCATCTGCGGGAGCTCGGTCTCGACGAGGCCATCGACTACACCACCACGCCCTTCGAGGACGCGGTCTCCGATGTCGACATCGTCCTCGACGGAGTCGGTGGGGACGACTACGGCCTCCGCTCCCTGGGGGTGATGCGCGAAGGGGGTCTGCTCATCGTCCTGCCGGGCGGGGTGACCGAGCAGGTCGCTGCCGCCGCTGAGCAGCAGTCGAAGCGGGCCGAGGGCATTCAGGTCGAGCCCGACTACCCGGGCCTCGAGGCGTTGGCCTCCCTGGCCGACGAGGGCGAGCTCACGGTGACCATCGACGAGACATTCCCCCTCGCCCGGGCCCCTGAGGCGCACACGCGCCTCGAGGACGGCCGGGCGAGGGGCAAGCTCGTGCTGATTCCCTGAGCCGCTAGGCGCGCTCGTAGATCTGGACGCGGACGCCGTCCGGTCCGACGCCTCGGTCCTCGGCCAGCTTCAGCTTGCGGCGCGGGTGGCCCTGGCCGAAGAGCCGCTTGCCCTTGCCCAGGATCGTCGGGAAGAGCATCAGGTTCCATTGGTCGACCAGGTCGTTCTCCAGCAGCGTCTGCACCAGGGTCCCGCTGCCGGCGACCTGGATGTCGCGGTCGTACTGGCCCTTGATCTTCTCGACCTCCTCGGGCACGTTCGCGGAGATCACGTGCGCGTTCTGCCAGCCCGGGTCCTCGAGCGTGGTCGAGACGACGTACTTGGGCATGCTGTTGATGATCTCGGCGAAGCTCCCCATCTCGGGGTCTCCCTCGCGCTCCGGCCAGGCTTCGGCGAAGCCCTGGTAGGTCACCCGCCCGAGCAGGGCGGCGTCCGCCGCCTCCAGCTCGTCCTGCTTGAACTGGTCGCCGTCCTGGCCGCGGTCGTACTCGAAGGTCCAGCCGCCGTACTCGAAGTCCTCGGAGCCGCCCGGATCCTCGATGACGCCGTCGAGTGAAATGAATTCGGTCACCACGAGCTTTCCCATGTGTTCCTCCTGTTCGGATTGAAACCTCTCTCAAGACGCCGCGGCGAGGCGAAAGTCATCGCGCGGCGAGGCGCTCGGTGATCCGCTCGAAGAAGCCGCCCCAGCCCTGCTCGGCGCGCCGGTAGGCCTCCGCCGGCATGTGGCCGCCGCTTTGCGTGAACCGCATCTCCGTGCGCGTCCCTGCCAGGTCGGTCAGCTCCACCGTGCAGAGGTCGTAGACGTCGCCCTCGGGCTGGTCGGAGACGGTGAAGGAGAGCTTCTCGGGCTCCCGCACCTCGACGTACTCGCCGTCCCAGTGGATCACGTGGTCGTTCGGGCCGCGCATGACGGCCGTCCACTTGCCGCCCTGCCGCACGTCCATCGAGATCTCGTCCAGGGCGATCGGGTACTCGGGCCCGCCGTACCAGTCCGCGAAGCGCTCGGGCTCGGTCCACTCGAGCCAGACCTCCTCGCGCGGCGCGGCGAAGGTCCAGATCAGCTCGATGTCGGGCTGCGGGGCCTCAGCCATCCCGTCCGCCCAGTCGCCGCCCCATCCGCCTGAAGCCGCGCTCCCAGAAGCTCCGGTAGCCCTCGATCCACTCGGCGGCCTCCCGCAGCGACGCGCCCTCCAGATGGGAGGGGCGGAGCTGCGCCTTCCGGCCGCGGGTGATCAGGCCGGCCCCCTCGAGCACCTTGAGGTGCTTGGAGACCGCCTGGATCGAGATCGGCAGTGGCTCGGCGAGCTCTGACACGGTCGCGTCGCCCGAGGCTAGCCGGGCCAGGATCTCCCTGCGGGTCGGGTCGGCGAGGGCGGCGAAGGTGCGATCGAGTTCGGCGGCGCTCACGGCGTTGAATTAAACCAGATGGTTGAATAGGGTCGAGTTGTCAGCGGCCGGCGATGAGTTGTCGCCCCGTCCGTCGTCTCTTTGATTGGCTGCTGTCACTTTTCGCGACCGCCGCTCGTCTACGGGCAAAGAAGAAAGGAGTCGCCAAATGGCCTCAACCCCAGGACAGACCCAGAACGTTTCCACCGACGAACTTCGCTCGCAGCTCGATGGCGAGCTGATCACGCCCGAGGATTCCTCCTACGACGAGGCGCGCCAGGTCTTCTTCAAGGGGATCGACCGGCGTCCGCTGGCGGTCGCGCGCGTCGCGAGCGCCGAGGACGTCGCGCGGGTCGTTACGGCGGCCCGGGAGACGGGACTCGAGCTGGCCGTGCGCAGCGGTGGCCACAGCCGCGCGGGCTACGGGACCTCCGAAGGCGGGCTGGTGATCGACCTTTCGCCGATGAAGAGCCTCGAGATCGATCCCGACGACAGGACCGCTTGGGTGGAGACCGGCTTCACCGCGGCCGAGTACACGAACGCGACCGGCGAGCAGGGGCTAGTCACCGGTCTCGGCGATGCCGGTTCGGTCGGAATAGGCGGCATCACGCTCGCGGGCGGCCTCGGCTTCCTCGTCCGCAAGAACGGGCTCACCATCGACGACCTGCTCGCGGCCGAGCTCGTGACCGCCGACGGCCGGCTGGTCCGCGCGAGCGAGGAGGAGGAGCCCGACCTCTTCTGGGCGATCCGCGGCGGCGAGGGCAACTTCGGCGTCGCGACGCGTTTCAAGCTGCGGCTGCACGAGATCTCGGAGATCGTCGGGGGGATCCTGATCCTGCCCGCGAGCCCCGATGTGATCGACGGCTTCATCGAGGCTGCCGACGCCGCTCCCGAGGAGCTGTCGACGATAGGCAACGTGCTGATCGCCCCGCCGATGCCGATGATCCCTGAGGACGCGCACGGCAAGCCGGTGCTGATGGGGCTGGTCGCCTACGTCGGGCCGGTCGACCGGGCCGACGAGGTTTTCGCGCCGTTCCGGGCGCTGGCGGACCCCTATGCCGACCTGGTGCGGCCGATGCGCTACCCGCAGCTCTACGAGGGCCCGGAGCACGAGGCGCAGGCCGCCAGCTCATCGGGCTTCTTCACCGACTCGCTCGGATCGAGGGGCGCGGAATCGATCCTCGAGGAGCTGCCCAAGTCGACGGCGATGCAGAAGGTCGTCCAGCTGCGGGTGCTCGGAGGCGCGATGGCGCGCGTCCCGGCGGACGCGACCGCCTTCGCGTATCGCGAGCGCGGGCTGTTCGTCAACTGCGCGACGATCTACGCGGACCCCGGCGAGAAGCCGACACACGACGCCTGGGCCAACGGTCTCGCGGACTCCCTCGGTAAGAACGGGGCGGGCGGCTACGTCGGCTTCTTCGGCGAGGAGGACGAAGCCACCCTCCGCGCGGCCTATCCCGGAGAGACCTGGGACCAGCTCCGCGAGGTCAAGCGGCGCTACGACCCGAGCAACCTCTTCCACCTCAACCACAACATTCCGCCGGCGGACGGCTAGGAGGCGCGCCTCCGCCCGCAGTCAGAGGCCGAGTGAGCGTACGCCGGCCTCGTTCCAGCCGAGGTGGTGGGCGAGCTCGTGCTGCACGACCCGCTGCACCTGACGGCGCAGCAGCTCGGGGTCATGGCCGAAGTCCCGCTCCAGCGTGTCCTGGTAGATCACGATCCGGTCCGGGTAGATGTCGCGGGCGACCGTGCCGCCCATGTACATGCCGTAGGCCCGGTGCTCGTGGCCGAGGTTGGAGATCACCACCGGGGTGTCCTCGAGTAGGCGCTGGAACTCGGGCGGGAGACCGTCGATCGCCTCCACCACCAGCAGGTCGAACTCGCTGGGGGGGTGGTCGGGGGGCGGCAGGGCGGCGAGCGTCTCGCTGCGGTCGACGAGCCGGCGGAATTCAGGCTCGGGCATCTCCTCGCCGATCATCGCCACGGTCAGCCAGGCCGTTAGCAGCACGATCGCCAAGGCCCCAACCGCGATCGTCAGCAGCCCGCCGAGGTGGGAGAAGGACGGGGGGTTGAAGAAGAGCAGCAGGACTCCGGCGATGAAGGCGGCGACGGCTGTCGCCCGCAGCGGTGGAACCAGGATCTCTCTCATGCCGCCGAGGTTAGGGCCCCGAATCGGCGGCAACTCCCGCCGGGCGCTAGAGCCAGGTGATCCCGGCCTTCTCCGAGGCCGTGGCGTAGGCATCGGGGCCGAGGGTGCCGTCCCGCTCGGCGGCGGCGAGGTCGCGGAAGAACTGCTCGAAGCCGCCGGGGGTGAGGACGAGTAGCTGGCGGCCGACGCCCGGCTCGACCCGGCGCTGGGCGTGGGGGACGCCGCGCGGAGCCAACAGCGCCTCACCGGGTCCCAGCCGGTGCTCCTCGTCGCCGAGCGTGATGATGTGCTCGCCCGCGAGCACGTAGAAGAGCTCGTCCTCCCGGCTGTGAACATGGAGCGGCGTGTCGACCATCGGGGGGACCTCCTCCATCACCGAGAGGGCGCCGCCGGTCTGGTCGGCGGTGACCCTGATGACGATCGTCACACCGCCGAATACCAGCCGCTCCTCCCCCGACTGCCGGCTTTCCGGTTCGCCCACGGTGCTGACCATAGTCACGTAGGCTGCGCCCGTGATCGATCACGTCGGCGTCAACGTCTCCGACTACCAGCGGAGCCGCGACTTCTACACACGCGCGCTGGAGCCGCTCGGCTACTCGTTGCTGATGGAGCCGGTTGAGGGGCACGGCGGCTTCGGACGCGAGGCCAAGCCGGACTTCTGGATCTCCGGGGTGCGCGAGCCCACCACCGAGAACGTCCACGTTGCGTTGGCCGCCCCCGACCGGTCGACCGTCGACGCCTTCCACGCGGCGGCGCTCGAGGCCGGCGGCAGCGACAACGGGGAGCCCGGCATCCGCCAGCACTACCACCCGACCTACTACGGCGCCTTCGTGCGCGACCCCGACGGCAACAACATCGAGGTCGTCTGCCACAAGCCCGAGTAGCGGGCTGCTCGGTCTGGCGCGCCCGATTAGTTTGCGGGCCGTTACGCGTCTGTAGTTCGAGACAAGGAGGCAGCGATGCAGATCCGGACCCGCATGTGCACGAGTCTCGATGGTTACATCTCCAACGCGGACGGCTTGCCGGTGCAGCTCTCCGATCCGCAGTTCGATCCCGAGGCCTACGGCCTCGTCGAGCTCCAGGCGCGGAGCGACGCCGTGCTGATGGGGCACACGACGCTGCTGCCGGCCCTCGAGGTCGCGGACCGCTGGCCATGGTCCGACGTCGAGGCGTTCGTGCTGGCTTCGGAGCGCCCGGCCGGGACGCCCGACGATGTCGTGATCGAGAGCGATCCGCAGCGGCTGCTGGCACTCCTCCGCGAGGCCAATCACGGCGGCGACGTCCACCTGATCGGTGGCCCGACCACCATCGAGACCTATCGGCGGCTCGGGGCGATCGACGAGTTCGGGCTCATCGTCCTGCCGATCCTCGCCCGCGAGGGGATGCAGCTGACGCCCGCGATCGAGGCCGAGGACCGGCTCGAGCTCAAGAGCGTCCGCGAGCTGCCGCACGGGGCGGTCGAGCTCCTCTACGAGGCGCCCTGATGCCCGGCGGCGCGGACACACTCCGCGAGTCGCTGACGGGCGACGTGCTGACGCCCGCCGACCACGAGTACGAGAAGGCGCGCCTCTGCTTCAACCTCCTGGTCGATCGGAGGCCGGCGGTGATCGCACGGTGCGTCGACGCCGGGGACGTCGCGACCGCGCTCGCCTTCGCCCAGTCCGAGGGTCTCGAGATCGCTGTGCGGGGCGGCGGCCACAACCCCGCCGGCCACTGCGCCGTCGACGATGGCCTCGTGATCGACCTCACCCGGATGAGGAACGTCGAGGTCGACCCCGAGGCGCGTGTCGCACGGTCGCAGGGCGGCACGACCTGGCTCGACTTCGATGCGGCGACCCAGCAGCACGGCCTGGTCACGCCGGGCGGCGTGGTCGGCTCGACCGGCGTCACCGGCCTCACCCTCGGTGGCGGCATCGGCCACCTCACCGCCCAGCACGGACTCACCTGCGACAACCTGATCGGCGCGGAGGTCGTCACTCCAGCCGGCGAGGTCGTCCGGGCGGGCGAGGACGGGGACCCGGAGTTGCTCTGGGGGATGCGCGGGGGAGGGGGCAACTTCGGCGTCGTCACCCGGGCGGAATACCGGCTCCATCCGGTGAAGCGGATCGTCGGCGGGCGCTTCGACTACGAGGGCGAGGCGGTGCGCGATGCCCTCCGCGCGTTCCGCGATGCGGACGCCGAGGCCGGCGAGGAGATCAGCCTCCAGTGCCAGCTCTCCTCGAAGGAGAACCTGACACCGACCCTGGTCGTCACCCCGTGCTACACGGGCCCGAACTCGGACACCGAGGAGCTGCGAGCCCTGCGCGCCGCCCCGGGCCTGGTCAACGACGGCGTCCGCGAGCAGACCTTCCTGGACCAGCAGCTGATCTTCGACCCCGGCTACGGCGTCGACCGCAACTACTGGAAGGGCCACTTCGTCACCGGGTTGCCCGACGAGCTGATCGACATCCTGGTGGACAGCCTCGCTGCGCTTGGCCGTCCGGCGGGCGCGATCCTGATCGAGTCCCTGCGCGGCGGCCCCAAAGACGTCGACCCCGCCAGCGCCGCCCTCGGCTACCGCGAGGCCGCTTTCAACATCAGCGTGATGGCGGACTGGACCGATCCCGCCCTCGACGAGGAATCCATCGCCTGGGCCCGCTCCACGGCGGCGGCGATCGAGCCCTGGTCGGTCAGCGGCGGCTACGCGAACTACATGCAGGCCGACGAACCGCTCGAGCGCGTCCGCGCGGCCTTCGGCCGGGACAACTTCGCGCGTCTACGGGCGCTGAAGTCCCGCTACGACCCGGACAATGTCCTGCGCCGGAACCAGAACATCCCGCCCGCCCAAACCTGACATGGGTTGCGCATCGGCGCCGCTTGCCGCAGGCTCCTGGCGGCATGTCGCACAAGACTCCTGACGGACGACGGTACGAGCTCTCTCGCGTCGGGCTGGCCGACGGCGCGGAGACGACGGTCTACGGCTTCAACTTCCGCCCGGTCGTGAACAGCCACTGACTCCACGCGAGCAGCGCCAGGCACATCGCGAAGACCACCCCGAAGGCGATCCAGGGGCTGACGTCGGAGATGCCGAGGAAGCCGTAGCGGACCGTCTCTACGACGTAGAAGAGCGGGTTCACGTGGGACAGCTGCTCCCACGGAGCGCCAAGGCGGGAGACGGAGTAGAAGACGCCGCCAAGGAAGGTGAGGGGGAGGATGACGATGTTGTTGATGAAGCTCGTGTGGTCGAAGGTCTCGGCGTAGATGCCGACGATCGTGCCGAGCGCGCCGAAGCCGCAGACGAGCAGGAGGACCGCGACGATGAGCAGGGCCGGCTGCTCGATCGGGGCGCCGGTGATCGGGATCGCCAGGGCGGCGAGGCCGATACCGATGATCAGCGCCCGGAAGGCGCCGCCGATCAGGTAGCCGAGGTTGACCTGCCAGTGGTACATCGGGGCGGCGAGGACGTCGTCGATGAAGCGGTCGTTGCGGCCCTGGAAGATCGTGCTGGCGTTGTTGGAGTAGGCCGCCTGGGCCATCGCCATCGCGATCAGGCCCGGGACGATGAACTCGTCGTAGTCGAAGCCGGATACCTGCTTGATGCGGCCGCCGAGCGAGAGGCCGAAGACGACGATGAAGAGCAGGGAGCTGACAACGGGGGCGAGGGTCGTCTGGGTCCAGAGGCGGAGCACCCGGTGGCACTCGCGCCGGGCCAGCCAGACAAAGCCCTGCCAGGGGTTGGCCTGGACGTGCTCGTTCATCGCAGACAAGGTAGCCGTGGCCCCGCGCGGGCTATGCGGCGGCGCCGGTGAGCAAGACGGCGACCCGTTCCCCGGTGAGCGCCTCGGGGTGCCGGGCGAGAGCTGCGACGCCCGCGGCCCCGGCCGGTTCCACCAACACGCCCAGCGAGTCGGCGATCAGCTCCATCGCGGCCCGGAGGTCCTCGTCGTCCACGAGCACCACCTCGTCGACGAGCTCCAGTACCCGCTCCAGCGACTCCGGCACCGGCTCGGTGATCGCGAGCGCTCCGGCGATCGTCCCCTCGCCGGCGACGGAGATCGGCCGCCGGGCCGCGAAGCTCTCGGCCATGGCGGGAGCGCCGCTGGCACACACGCCCACGATCCTGATCCGAGGCAGCCGAGATTTCAGCCAGCGAGCGGCGCCGGTGATCAGCGCTCCGTCGCCCAGTTGGATGAAGGCGGTGTCGACCGGGTCTCCGGCTCCCAGCTCGAGGCCGATCGTCCCGGCCCCCTCGGCGATTGCCGGTTCCAATCCGTCGACCACCAGGTAGCGGCTTTCGCCCTCGCCGGCGTATTCGCGGGCGGCCGTGTGGGGGTGCTCGTCCACCTCGACCTCGGCGCCGAGCGCGCGCATCCGCGCCACCTTCCCGTCGGGCGCGTCGGGCCCGACGAAGATGTGGATCGGCGCGCCCCGGCTGCGGCCGGCATACGCGAGCCCCTGCCCGAAGTTGCCCGCGGTCTCGCAGACCCAGGTGAGAGCAGGATCGAGCTCCCGCGCCAGCAGCGACGTCCCGCGCCCCTTGAAGCTGCCGATCGGGTTGAGCGTCTCGACCTTGACGAGGACCTCGCGCCCGAATCTCTCCGAGAGCCCCTCGCTGACGAACTGCGGGGTGTCGAGGAAGACCGGGTCGATCTCGCCGGCGGCGGCCTCGATCCGCGTCAGCGAGAGATCCACGTCACTGCTGCCGGTGTGCAACCACGTTCACGATCGTCCCTCCCGGCTCGCGCAGCATGAAGCGGCGGACGCCCCATTTCTCGTCGCGGAGCGGGTAGGCGATCTCGTAGCCCTGCTCGACGGCGCGGGCGTGAACGGCGTCGACGTCGTCGACGCCGACCGAGATCCCCGGGGCCGAGGGGTCGTCGTTGGTGATGATCGTGACCTGGGCGGAGGGGTTGTCCGGTGAGGCGACGGTCACCACCCAGCCCAGATCCATCGCCAACTCGAAGCCCAGCAGATCGACGAAGAATTCCCGCGTCTCATCGGGTCGATCCGAGCGCAGATTCGGGACGGCCCGCCCGATCGTCACCGCGCCAGCCCTCCAGCGAGGTCGCGGACGAGCCGTTCGATCGAGCCCGCGCCCTCCTCGACGTGATTGGGGTTGAGCTCGGTGACGGTGATGCCGGCGAGGTTAGGCGAGGCGAGCAGGACCTGGAGGGCGGCTGCGGCCTGCGAGTAGGCGATCCCCTCGTTGCGGCCGGTGTTCTCGGAGAGCGGGGTGTCGGTGAAGTCGACCACGTCGACGTCGAAGTGGACGAGCAACCGATCCGGGCCGGCCAGCACGTCGAGCGCCCGCTTGGCGGCTCCGGCCGGGTCGTCGCGCACCTCGTCCACCGGGATCGCCTCGAGTTCCAGCCGGTCGATCGTCTCACGCTCGTGCGGCCGCGCCTGTTCGGGGCCCCAGGCGAGGAAAACGACCTGCTCCGGCGCGAGCAGCGGCACGCGCGATCCGACCTCGACCAGCTGGCGCTCGGCGCCCTCGTCGCCCAGCATGTGAGCCATCCCCATCCAGTCGAGGGCGCCCGGCGGCGCGCTCGTCGGGATGTTGAGGTCGGCGTGCAGATCGAAGTAGATGAGCCCGACGCTGTCGGAGCGCTCGACGTGCCCGGCGACAGTGCCGACTCCGACCGTGCAGTCGCCGCCGAGGACGAGGGTGATCTCCCGGGCGAGGATGGATTCGACGACGCGAGCCGCCGTGTCGTCGACGATCTCGACGACCTTGCCGAGGTTCTGGGCGAACGGCCGCTCACGGTCGGGCCGCCAGCGCCAGACGTCGCGATCGCCGTAGTCCGAGACGTCCAAGCCGGAGTCGCGGAGAAGCCCGACGAGTCCGGCCGCGCGCAGCGCCGCGGGCGCCTGCTCCTGGCCGGGCGCGAAGGCGCCGGCGCTGGTCGGGACCCCGATCACGCCCAGCCTGCGTTCGCCGTTGCTCATGGCAGCTGCACGGACATAGGATCGGGATTGTGACCCGAGACGATGTCGATCGCTGGCTGTCCGAATACATCGCGGCGTGGAAGAGCTACGACAGCGACCAGATCGCCGCGCTCTTCACCGAGGAGGTCGCTTACCGCTACCACCCCTATGACGACCCGATCGAGGGGGTCGAGGAGGTCGTCAAGGCCTGGCGCGAGGAGGGCGATCACCCGGAGGCCGGCACCCGCGACGAGCCCGGCACCTACGACGCCGAGTACGCCACCGTGGCGGTGGACGGCGACGTGGCGGTCGCGACCGGGTGGAGCTCCTACAAGGACTCGGCCGACGGTCCGGTCGCGCGGACCTATGACAACTGCTTCGTGATGCGCTTCGCCGAGGACGGCCGCTGCCGCGAGTTCACGGAGTGGTTCATCAAGCGGAAGAGCCCGTAGGGGCGGCCGCACCGGCGCTCCCGGTACGGCCGCCCCCCTCGGCAGACCTGCCTACATCCGCCAGCCGTCGACTGCGATGTAGAGGTTGGCGAGCCCGTTCGGGTTGACGAGGATCACCGGCGCCAGACAGGTGGCGGGGACGTCGAACGAGTTGTCCCTGATCCTGGCGTCACCCCTGCGGTCGATCGGCACCTGCGCGGTCGTCTCCGCGGCGATTGTGTTCGTGTTCGCGCCGCAGTAGAGCGAGGCCATGATCGTGGTCACGGGCCCCGGCGTGCCGTCCCCCGGGGGGTTCGGAATGACCAGGCCCTTGACGCGGAGGTCCAGACGGTGGCCGCTGAGCTTGACGCTGCCCTCCTTGAGGAGCCACGGTGCGCCACCGGGGTCGACTCCGTGCAACTGCGGATCGGTCGGCGCCGGCATCGAGGGCGCGAGCGTTTCGTCGATCAGGGGCCGGTCGCCCTTCTTGTCGTGTCCGTCGCTGCCGAGCGCACTCAGCGCCCCGACCGCCAGCGCGGTCGAGAGTGCCGCGACGGCGGCGATGAGGACCGTGATCGGAACCCGCTTCGAGATTCGCATGGTCCGTATTCCCTCCTGTAGTAGACGGCCTTCTCCCACTGAGGGCCTACGAGTGAGGGTCGCGAAGGGTTTATCGAGGCGTGCGGCGCCGACTAGGCCGGCGACTCCTCGACCTCGACCTCGCGCCGCCCGGCCGCCACCGTCTTCATGTAGACGTCCTCGAGCGTTGCCGCGTCGAAGCGCTCCTTCAGGCCGGCGGCGCTGTCGCGGGCCATGATCCTGCCGCCGCCGATCAGCGCGATCTCCTCGCAGAGAGCCTCCGCCTCCTCGAGGTAGTGGGTGGTGAGCAGGATCGTCGTCCCGCGCTCGTGCAGGCGGCGGATGTAGCGCCAGAGCTCGTGACGCAGCTCGAGATCGACGCCCGCCGTCGGCTCGTCGAGGATCACCAGGCGCGGCTCGTGCAAGAGCGCCCGGGCGAGGAGGAGGCGGCGGCGCATTCCGCCGGAGAGCTTGGGGGCGCGGGTGTCGCGCTTCGCTCGCAGGTCGAAGACGTCGATCATCTCCTCGGCGCGCTCGGAGGCCACTCCACCGCTCATCCCGTAGTAGCCGCCGTGGTAGACGAGCGTCTCGTGGACGGTCAGGAAGCGGTCGAGGTTCGGCTCCTGCTCCGCGACGCCGATCAGCCGGCGCGCCTCCATCGAGCTGCCGGGGTGCCCGAAAACCGTGATCTCGCCATCAGTCAGCCTCAGCAGGTTGCAGACCGCGCTGATCAACGTGGTCTTGCCGGCCCCGTTCGGGCCGAGCAGGCCGAAGAAGCTGCCCGCCGGCACCTCGAGGTCGAGCGCGTCGAGCGCGAGCGTGCCGTCGTCGTATCGCTTGGTGATCCCGGCCAGCGCGAGCGCGGGGGTGGAGGTTCCATCCATACCTCCATGATGGCGAAGCGGTTCGACGCGCCGGGGTGCCGAAAAAGTGGCCGTTTCCTTTCAGGCATCGCCGACGCTCACCCCTTTTGAAAGGATCTCGCCCACCGACTACTCGAAGGGGAACCAGGGATGGAGACCACGAGCGGGGAGCTGACCGATTTCTGCCTTGTGTTGATCCCGAATGCCGACGCCGTCGCGACGGCCCGCGACGCGGTTCGCAGCCGGTTCACGTTCATCGCCGAGTCGGACAGGATGAGCCTCATCGAGGCCGTCGCCGACCGCGTGCAGGCTCTGCTCGAGCGCGGCTCCGGCAGGCCGATCATGGTCGCGATCTCGCTCGAGCCGGACGCGATCCACGGCCAGGTCTCCGACGAGGATGAGCCGGGCGACGGAAACGGATCCGTCTTCGAGATCAACTTCTCAGGATTGGAAAGAGAGCCGCTGGGGTAGGCCCGCCCCAGGCGCCGTCGCTCGGGGAGATGACCCTCATTCCTCGTGCGGTTTCAGCCAAGGAGGGCGAGGAAGTGGGGCGAGAGTGAGCGGATCCGAGTGGACATGTGCCCGGTGTGGCGTCGTCGTGCGCGTGATGCCGGCGGTGGGTGACTTGGGCGGACTGCCGTCCAGCTGGGAGGAGGAGAACGGGGTGGCCTACTGCCTGGTCTGTCGGCGGACGCTAGCCGGAGAGGCGAGAGCCGCCGCGCTCCCGGAGTTCGATTCGCGGGCGGAGCGCCTGCGCGCCGACGCCGAGGGGCGTATCGAGTTCGAGCTCAGACGCATGCCCGACCGCTGCGACACGCGCATCGCCCGCGCCTGCGGGACGAACGTCCTCATGGTCAGGCGGGTCCGCGAGCGACTCGGCGCGTACCCCACGCGTCCGGTCTGAGCCCGGCCGTCGCCTCTAGATACCCGGGGCGGACTGCTCGACTTCCAGCAGCGCGACCTCGCAGTGCTCGACGGAGGCGTTCTCGCCGGGCGCCAGCACCTCCTCGCGGACCCGGACCGCCTCGTCCTCACTCGCCTGCAACGCGTTCTCGTCCTCCCAGAGCGAGATGACGGTGATCGTCCCGCTGCCCCGGTCGGTGAGGAAGATGACGCCCTTCATTCCCTCGGTCTGCCCGAGCTCGGTCGGCAGGACGTTCTTCTTCTTCTCCAGGTTCTGCTCGAGGCTCTCTGGCGAGCCGCCCTCGTATCGCGTCATGCGCGCGTGCATCTGAGCTCCTCTCGGCTGACGGTTGGCGTCAGCTCACCCTAGTGGGCGGGGGCGCTCAGCAGTGAGAGCCGATGGGGAGGAAGCCCCAGCCGACGGAGCTGGTGAAGGCGTGGGTGAGGTCCGGTGGCGTGCCCGAAGGCCCGAGCGTGGCCGTGTAGCGGCCGCCGCCGGGGCCGGAGTCGGTGAGGGTGACGTTGGCCTGCGGGCCGGAGACGTAGCAGGCGAGGTAGCCGACGCGGCGGCCGGAGGGATCGCTGAACGTCTCGGGACCGAACCCGTCGGTGTCGTTTCCTGACAGCGCGGTGCCGGGAATCGCGTTGAGGATGGTCCCGCCCTGCACGCTGGCGCGACGGCCGTTCGCGTCGAAGACCTCGAGGTCGACGTCGGCGCTCGAATCCCAGGTGAGGGTCACCGTGCGGGGAGACTCCGGCAGCGAAGCCGGGTGGCTCTTGCGCTTCTTGCAGCGGACACCCGGCCGGGCCTTCTTCTTGCAGGCCTTGCTCCGCTTGGCCTTCGCCTTCGACGTCTGGGCAGCGCCATCGGCACCCAGCGCGGCCGGCGCGGCGATCAGCAGACAGGCGCATGCGAACGCCACGAGCGCAGCCACCGGAAATCTGAAACCCCCACCACCCCAGGAGAGCATCATCGGCGAAACGCTACGAGCCGACCTCCCGCCGGACATCGGTACTTGTCCACAGCGGTGGCGGGGATTTCTACGCGCCGCGGCGCCCGGTCCCGCTTGCCGGTGGTATCGCGGTGGACGTTTGGGACAACCCGCTCGAGCACCTGCGACGGCTTGGCCGAAGCGGGCGTTCCTAAGATTCGCCGGGAGCCCATGAAGCCGGTCACCGTCTCGATCGACGTCCCGCAGTCACCCGAGCGGGTGTACGAGTACCTCGATGTCCTCGGTAATCACGAGGAGTTCACGGACCACTTCCTGCTCGACTGGCAGGTCTCCGAGCCCCGCACCGGCGTCGGCGCCAAGGCTCGCATGCGGGTCAAGAACCCGGGACGCGAGGACTGGCTCGAGATGGAGGTGACCGAGGCCGATCCGCCGCGATCCACGACCGAGGAATCGATCAGCGCCAACGGGCGCCGGCGGACGCGCGGCACCTACCGGCTGGAGCCGGCACCGGACGGAGGCACGCGAATCGGCTTCGAGCTCGCCTGGCTCGAGGCGCCGCTGATTGAGCGACTCGCCTCGCCGCTGACGCGGTTGGTCGTCCGGCGCGCCAACGCCCGCTCGCTGCAACGACTCGCCGACAGGCTCGCCGGGTAACGAGACCTTGTGGTGATCGCCGTCCTTGCCATGCTTGTCTTCGTGCGCCTCTTCGAGCGACGCGATCAGACCCGCTCATGACCGAGAACGGCCGACACAGGGTGGTGGTGATCGGCGGCGGCTTCGGGGGGCTCCAGGCCGTGCATCACCTGCGCCGGGCCGACGTCGAGGTGACGCTGATCGATCGCCGCAACTTCCACCTCTTCCAGCCGCTCAGCTACCAGGTCGCCACCGGGGCCCTCTCGGCGGCCGAGGTCTGCTTCCCGCTGCGCTGGATCTTCCGGCGGCGGCGCGACGTCCGGGTGCTGATGGCCGAGGTGACCGACTTCGACCTCGACGGACGGGCCGTTCGCGTCCGGCCGGAGGCAGGGGAGCAGCAGCCCTTCCAGGTTCCCTACGACACGCTGATCGTCGCCGGTGGTTCGCACTACTCCTACTTCGGACACGACGAGTGGCAGGAGGTCGCCCGGGAGGTGAAGTCACTCGAGAGCGCCCTCGCCGTCCGCGCGCAGATCCTGAGCGCCTTCGAGTCGGCGGAGCTCGAGACAGATGCCGAGCGGCGCCGGTCCCTGCTCACCTTCGTCGTCGTCGGTGGCGGGCCGACGGGCGTGGAGATGGCGGGACAGATCGGGGAGCTCGCGCACGGGACGCTGCGCCGCGAGTTCCGCTCTCTCGACCCGGCCGAGGCGAAGGTGCTGCTGGTCGAGACGGCGGACCGGCTCCTGACCAGCTTTCCGCCCAAGCTTTCCGCCAAGGCGACGCGCTCGCTCGAGAACCTCGGTGTCACCCCTCTCCTCGGCCACACGGTCGTCGAGATCGACGAGCACGGGGTGACGACGGAAGACGCGAGCAAGCGCCAGGAGAAGACGCCGGCGAACACGGTGATCTGGGCCGCCGGGGTGACGGCGTCATCGCTGGCCCGCCAGCTAGGAGACGCGACGGGAGGGGACGTGGATCGGGCCGGCCGCCTCTCGGTCGCACCCGACCTGACCGTGCCGGGTCACCAGGAGGTCTTCGCGGTCGGTGACATGGTGAGGGTGCTCGACCAGCGCGGTGAGGTGCAGGAGCTGCTCGGCGTCGCGCCCGTCGCCCAGCAGCAGGGGCGCTACGTGGCCAAGGTCGTCACGGCCCGCCGGCGAGGGCGCGACCACGAGCCCTTCCGCTACCGCGACAAGGGCAACGTCGCCACCATCGGACGCTCGCGGGCGGTGGCGGACATCAACGGGCTCAAGGTGAGCGGCTTTCCGGCCTGGATCCTCTGGCTGATGATCCACATCTGGTACCTGATCGGCTTCCAGAACCGGATCCTGGTCCTGATCCGCTGGTCAGCGAGCTTCTTCACCCACGGTCGCGGCGGTCGGGTGATCGAGGAGTTCGACGAGACCGAGGAGCGCGCGACCATCGCCGTCGGGCGTCAGTAGCCGACGCGGTCCTTAGGGTCCCGGCCGTGGCCGTGATCCTCGCCTTCGGCTCCGCCGCCGTGTTCGCGCTGGGCACGGTGCTGCAGCAGCGGGTGGTGATGGCGGCGCCCGAGGCGAGGCAGGCGAGCGCCGGGATCCTCTTCCGGCTGATCCAGCATCCGGTCTGGCTCGCCGGGATCGCGGCCTACGGGATCGGCTTCGGGCTGCAGGCGGCCGCGCTCGGAGACGGGCGGCTGGTGGTCGTGCAGCCGATCCTGGCGACCACGATCGTCTTCGCGCTGCCGCTCGGCGTCTGGCTCTCGGCGCAGCGAATCACGGGTCGGGATGTGGTCGCGGCGCTGGTGGTGACGGCCGGCCTCGCCCTCTTCCTGGTGCTGGCGGATCCCTCGGGTGGCAAGCAGGACGCGCCGATCGGACAGTGGGTGGTGGCCGGCGCCGTCGTCATCGGCCTCGCCGCGGGCCTCCTGGCCGGCGGCCTGGCGCGGACGGGCGCGTTGCGGGCGGCGCTGCTCGGCACCGCCTCTGGCCTTCTCTTCGGCCTGGTCTCCGCCCTGACCAAGGGGGCGGTCGAGGTCCTCCAGGACGACGGCGCCGAGGTGCTGGTGAACTGGCACCTGTACGCGCTGATCGTCATCGGCTTCGCGGGGATGACGATCACCCAGCTCTCGCTGCAGGCCGGGATCCTGCCGCCGGCGGTCGCGACCAGCTCGATCTTCAACCCAGCGGCGAGCGTCGTCCTGGGGCTGACGCTGTTCGACGAACAGGTCCATCACTCGACGGCAGGGCGCATCGGCGCGGTGGTGGCGCTGCTGGCG
>Ga0081540_1001101_pt1 | contig 23946 bp, 21 predicted proteins | sample TabmetS2T1R1_FD_71024 | JGI IMG/M metagenome (GOLD analysis project Ga0081540, IMG submission 71024) | Tabebuia heterophylla rhizosphere microbial communities from the University of Puerto Rico - S2T1R1 | ecosystem: Host-associated > Plants > Roots > Rhizosphere ... | reverse complement strand
GATGTCGTCGAGCGCCACCAGCGCCCGCGGCCGCCGCTCGCTCGCACGCAGCTCGTCGAGCACGCGGTTCTTCGTCACCTGGAAGAGCCAGGTCGTGAACTTGGAGCGGAGCGAGAACTTCGGAAGCCCCTGGAAGACCCGGAGGAAGACTTCCTGCGTCAGATCTTCGGCGAGCGCCCGGTCACCGCCTACGAGGCGGAGCACGTAGTTGAAGACTGGGGTCTCGTAGGCTCGCAGGATGAGCGAGAACGCTCGCTCGTCACCCCTTTGCGCCTTCCGCAGTACCCCGAGATCCGGCTGGGCCAGAGACAAGGCTCGCGGAGTATAGACGGGAACGCGGCGATCTGCACACACCCTAAGTGGGCTAATTGCAGAGGTTTTCCCCACTCATCTGTAAAGGTTTTTTTAGGCCGAGGTAAGCGAGCACGGTCGGGGCCAGGTCGCTCAGCCCGCCGCCGTCGCGGAGAGTCGCGGCCTTGTCGGTCACGACCAGCGGCACCGGATTCGACGTGTGGGCTGTGTGCGGGCTCGTGCCGTCGGCCTCGAGCATCGTCTCCGCGTTGCCGTGGTCGGCCGTGACGAGGCAGACGCCGCCGAGACGCTCGACGGTCTCGACCACGCGGCCGAGACACGCGTCGCTGGTCTCGACGGCCCTGACGACGGCGGGGATGACACCCGTGTGCCCGACCATGTCGGGGTTCGCGAAGTTGACGACCGCGAACGCGTAACCGCCGCCCTCGAGCTCCGTGCAGAAGCGTGACGCGACCTCCTCGGCCGACATCTCCGGCTTCTTGTCGTACGTGCCGACGTCCCGTGGGCTCGGCGCCAGCAGCCTGGTCTCCCCCTCCCACTCCTGCTCGCGGCCGCCGTTGAAGAAGTAGGTCACGTGCGCGTACTTCTCGGTCTCAGCGGCGTGGAGCTGGCGCAGGCCGGCCCCGGACAGCACCTCGGCCAGCGTCTCGTCGACCTCCTGCTCGCCGAACGCGACCTGCGTATCGAGCTCGTCGCTGTAGCGCGTCATCGTGGTGACGTCGAAGCCGCCGTCCAGCAGGAGCTTCGTCAGCTGCCGCGCGCGGTCGGGGCGGAAGTTGAAGAAGATCGCCGCATCGCCCGGTTTCAGGCGCGGCCTGCCGTCGAGCACGACCGGCTCGACGAACTCGTCGGTGACGCCTCGCTCGTAGCTCGCCTCGACGGCCGCCACCGGGTCGTCGGCGTGCTCGCCCTCACCGTTCACGATCGCGTCGAACGCCCGTTGCGTGCGGTCCCAGTGCTGGTCGCGGTCCATCGCCCAGTAGCGCCCGGCGACGGTCGCGATGCGGTCGAGCGGCAGCTCGGCGAGGTCGTGCACTGCCGAGGTCGGGGAGACGTCGCGGCCGTCCGTGAACGCGTGGACCCACGTGCGCTCGGGCGCGAAGCGGAGCAGCGCCTGAAGGTGGTCGATGTGCGAGTGCACGCCGCCGTGTGAGACGAGCCCGAGCAGGTGGACGTCGCCGCCCTGCCCGAACGCGGTCTTCAGGGCCGGGTTGTCGAAGAACGAACCGCCGGCGATCGCCCGGTTGACGCGTTGTAGGTCCTGGTCGAGCACACGGCCCGAGCCGATCGTCAGGTGACCGACCTCCGAGTTGCCCATCTGGCCCGGGGGCAGCCCAACGGCCTCCCCGCTCGCCTCGATCGTCGTATGCGGGTAGTCGCGCCACAGCCGGTCGAACACCGGCGTCTCCGCGAGGTCGACCGCGTTGCCGGGGCCGGCCGGCGCGCAGCCCCAACCGTCGAGGATGACGAGGACGACTAGCTCGCGGCGGCCCGGCAAATCGCCTCGAACGACTCGACCTCGAGCGACGCGCCGCCGACGAGGGCGCCGTCGACGCCTTCCAGCGAGAGCACCTCCGCCGCTCTCTCGGGCTTCACGGAGCCGCCGTAGAGCACGGGCACGTCGAGCAGGCTCTTGATGAACGCATGCGCCTCGCTCACCTGCTCGGGCGTCGCCATCCGTCCGGTGCCGATCGCCCAGACGGGCTCGTATGCGATCACCAGCCGCTCGTGCGCTCCCACCGCATCTCCGACGGCCTCGACCTGCACGCGCAGGACGAGCTCCATCTGGCCGGACTCGCGCTCCTCCAGCGACTCCCCGACACAGACGATCACGCGCAGGCGGTGCTCGAGAGCCGCGACCGTGCGCCGGGCGACCGTCTCGTCCGTTTCGCCGAAGTACTGCCGCCGCTCCGAATGGCCGACGATCGAGCCCGCGACGCCGAGCTCCTCGAGCATGGGCGCGGAGATCTCGCCCGTATAGGCGCCGTCTCCGGCCCAGTGGACGTTCTGTGCGAAGACGGTGTGGCCGCTCTCGAGGGCGGCCGCAAGCGAGACGAAAGGCGGGCAGAGCACCGCCTCCACACCCTCGGGCGCCGTGAAAGCCGCGCAGAACTCCCGCGTCTTGCGAAGCCCCTTGAACATCTTCCAGTTTGCGGCCACGAGCGGCACCGGCGGGATGTTAGAGAGAGAGGGAGCGGCACAAGGCCGCTCCCTCCTGGTTGCGTGCCTGCTAGCCGCCGGCGGGGCAGCTGTTCGGCAGATCGCCGCTGTTGAAGTTCTCGAAGCGGTGAATCGGCGTAAAACCGGCCGCCGGGTACGTCGTCAGCAGGAGCGACCCGAACTCCGCCGAGCTGCCGCCGTAGTTGTTCAGCGTGCCCGGGATGAAGTTGCCGCCCTCCTGCCAGCTGCACGTGCCACCGTCCAGCCGGGTCGAGTAGAACGGGTAGAACGCCGCGCCCGGTGGCGGGTTGACGCAGCCCGCGCCGGTGACGGTGTTGCAGCTCTCCTCGATCGCCGGCAGGTCGGCCTCGAACTGGATTGTCGAGTAGTTCCGACCATTCGTCGTCGGGCTGCTGAAGATCAGCGGCTCCGGGTGGAGCTTCGCGTCGACCTTCGGGTCGGGATTCGTCCCCGGCCAGTCGTTCTGGTACGAGGGCCCGTCGAAGTCGAGGTCGGACGCGAAGCAGCCGTTGATGTGCACCACCCACGCGTCCTCGCCCGGGACGCAGAACACGTCGTCGTCGTCCAGGCCGTCGGGATCGTCCGACCCCGCCACCGCGCAGTTGAAGTTCTCGTCCAGCACGGGGCAGTGCTCGAAGTGCCCGATCTCGTCCGAGAGCGAGACGTTGGTCGTGTGCGCCGACCACGTATTACCACGTGGGTTGGCCGTGCCGTACTCGGCGTGGAACGCGTACGGCGCCGACCGGCATGGCCCCGAGCCCGGCGTGTAGAGGACGTGCGCGAACCCGTTGGCGACCGAGGCCGTCATCGAGCCCGTCTGGTGATTCTTGAGGTTGGTCATGTCGACCCGGTACCCGGCCGGCGTGTCGTGCATGTGGACCCGGATCGTGTCGCCCGGGCTCATCAGGAGAACGCGGCTGAAGTCCGGGTTGACCGCGGCGAAGTTCGGGTTGTCGAAGGTTCCGGTGAACAGCGGATCGGCCGGAGCCTGCGAGACGCCGTTCTTCGTGACGTACGCCCAGTTGATCGGCTCTTGCCCGCCGAGGATGTAGTTGTCGCAGTCCTCGGTGTTGAAGACGCCCGTGTTCTGGTCGAGGGTCAGGCTGTCGATCGTCATCGCGGCGCAGTACTGGTGCGCCGCACAGCCGAAGCCCTCGAACTGCGGGACGTAGCCCGGTCCGTAGAACTGCACCTCCAGGAAGGCGTTACCGGGGTGCTTGCCGATGTAGTCGGGAGCCGCGGGGTTCTCTCCGACGAGGTTGTTCGCATCGGAGTCGGGCGTGCAGGTCTTGGTGAACTCCGGCGCCGACTCGGTGTCGCAGAGCGTGAGCCCGAGCCAGAAGGTCGGTCTCAGCTCGAACGTCCAGGTGCCCCCCGAGCCGTCGTTCTTCGGCTTCGTCGGAGGTTCCTTCGGTAGCCGGACGTCATAGGTGATGTCGTTGCCGGAACCCGGCTCCGAAGACCTGAACGCCAGCGAAGGCTCGTCATGCCCGACGTACTCCGATCCAGGAGTCTTGAGAGCGTCACGGCAGAGCGACGCGTGGCTTTCGCAGACGGGCTCGTCCTGGCCCTGAAGCGCCGAGGCCGGGTTGAAAGCCGCCGGGCCGGCCGCCCGCGCCGTCCCGGGACCGAGCGCCAGAGCGCCTGCGAGTGCCACCAGCAGGACGACCACCCTCCTGCTCAGGCGGGGTTTGCTCATGGTTCCTCCTCTCTCCCTAGGGAGGAAGCGACGGACGTGCGAAAACGTCCCCTCGACGGCGCACGCACGGCCGAGGCCGATCCGCGCAACGCAACGCACCCTTCCTCTTTGCCGGCGAGAGTCTCGGTACGGCCCTCGACGGTGTCAAGCAGGGTGCATTACGCTGCAAAACCGCGCATTTACAGCGCGGGGATTACTGCCACACCCGGCAGCGCCTTGCCTTCGAGCAACTCCAGCGCCGCACCGCCGCCGGTCGACGCCCACGACACGCGGTCGACGAGGCCGAGCTCGTTCAGCGCCCGGATCGAATCGGCGCCGCCGACGACCGAGAAGGCGTCCGCGCCTGCGACGGCCTGGGCCACGGCCTTGGTGCCCTCCGCGAAGCGAGGCCACTCGAAGACGCCCATCGGGCCGTTCCAGAAGATCGTCTTCGCGTCCGCGAGCGCGGCTGCGAAGCGCTCTCGAGTCTCCGGCCCGATGTCGAGGCCGAGCCAGCCTTCCGGGAGCGCGTCGTACGGGACGACCTGCGCTTCGGCGTCGGCCTCGAACGCCGCCGCGGCGACCACGTCGCTCGGCAGCTCGACCGGAAAGCCGAGCGGCGAGCCCTCTCGCAGCTCCTCGGCCATCTTGCCGCCCACGAGCACCGTGTCGGCCCGGCCGCCGAGGTTGCGCAGGACGCCGAGCTTGTCCTCGACCTTCGCACCGCCCGAGACCAAGACGAAGGGGCGCTCAACATCGCCCAGGAGCTTCCCGAGCTCGGTCAGCTCGCGCTCGAGCAGCAGGCCGGCGTAGGCGGGCAGCAGCTCCGCGACGCCGACCGTCGACGCGTGGGCGCGATGCACCGAGCCGAAGGCGTCCTGCACGAACAGGTCGTTGTCGTCGGCGAGGCGCCGCGCGAAGTCGGGGTCGTTCCTGGTCTCGCCGGGGTCGAAGCGCGTGTTCTCGAGCACCTCGACGCGCTCGTCCGGGAGCAGCTCCCGCAGGCGGGCGCGCACCGGCTCCATCGAGAACGCCGGGTCCGGGCCCTTCGGACGGCCGAGATGCGAGCACACCTGCACGGCCGCCGCGTCCTGCTCGAGCAAGTACTCCAACGTCGGGAGCGAGGCCCTGATGCGCGTGTCGTCGGCCACTCGCCCGTCCTCCAGCGGCACGTTCAGGTCGGCGCGCACGAGCACGCGCACACCGCCGACCTCGGCCTCGCGGACGGAACGGGGCACGGGCGCTAGGCCGGGACGGTTGCCGGCAGCGTCGCGCCGACCTTCGCCACGAGGTCGACCAGCCGGCACGAGTAGCCCCACTCGTTGTCGTACCAGCCGAACACCTTGACCAGGTTCCCGTTCGTCATCGTCAGCTTGCTGTCGAAGATCGACGAGTACGCCGAGTGCTGGATGTCGGTCGAGACGAGCGGCTCGTCGGAGTACTGGAGGATCCCCTCGAAGCGGCCGGTGTCGGCCTTCGAGCGGAACAGCTCGTTCACGGCGTCCGTTGTCGTGTCCTGGCCGACACGGCAGACGAGGTCGACGATCGAGCCCGTCGGTACCGGAGCCCGCATCGACATCCCGTCCACCTTGCCCTGCAGGTCGGGCATGACGATGCCGATCGCCTTCGCGGCGCCGGTCGAGGTCGGGATCAGGTTGATCGCCGCGGCCCGGGCCCGCCGCAGGTCCTCGTGCGGGAGGTCGAGCACGCGCTGGTCGTTCGTGTAGGCGTGGATCGTGGTCATGAAGCCCTGCTCGATCGCGAGCTCGTCGTGCAGGACCTTCGCGAGCGGGGCCACGCAGTTGGTCGTGCAAGACGCGTTCGAGATCACGTCGTGTGCCTCGGGGTCGTACTCGTCCTCGTTGACGCCGAGCACGATCGTCACGTCCGGCCCCTTGGCCGGCGCCGAGATGATCACCTTCTTCGCGCCGCCGTCCAGGTGCTTGGCCGCGCCGTCGCGGTCGGTGAAGAAGCCGGTGGACTCGACCACGACGTCCACCCCGAGATCGCTCCAGGGAAGGCTCCCCGGGTCGCGCTCGGCGAGGAGCTTGATCTCCTGGCCGTCGACGGTGATCGAGCCGTCGGTGTGCGAGACCTCGCGGCCGAGCGGGCCGAGGACGGAGTCGTACTTGAGCAGGTACGCCATCGTCTCGGCGTCGCCGAGATCGTTCGCGGCGACCACCTCGAAGTCGCCCCCGCGCTGCAAGTGCGCGCGGAAGAAGTTGCGTCCGATGCGCCCGAACCCGTTGATCCCAACCCGAACAGCCACTGAATCCTCCCCGTCGATTCCGCCTTCGAGTCTAACGCCCAGCCTGAGATTGGAACCGACGGGCAGAATGCGGCTAGCGGTGAAGGAGATCCTCGGAGACATCGCACGCTGGAGGCGCGGAGGCGAACGGATTGCGGTCGCCACCGTCGTCGCCACGCGCAGGTCCGCGCCCCGCCCCGTCGGCGCCAAGCTCGGCGTTTCCTCGGGTGGAGAGCTGGCGGGCTCCGTCTCGGGAGGCTGCGTCGAGAACGAGGTCTACGGCGCCGCGCAGGAGGTGCTCGACGGCGCCGAGCCGCGGCTGCTCACGTTCGGGATCTCGGACGACCTGGCGCTGGAAGTCGGCCTGCCGTGCGGCGGCGAGATCGACGTCTTCGTCGAGGAGGCCGACGAGGCGCTGCTCGAGCGGTTGAGGGCGATCGTCGAGGACGAACGCCGCGCCGTCCTGTTCACGGTGGTGGACGGGGCCGACGTCGGCCGGACCTGGCTCGCCGTGGAGAGCGAGGAGACGTCCGCACCGGCCGAATTGGCAGCCGAGGTCGGCGAGATCCTCCGCTCGGGGCGGAGCCGCGTGCTCGAGCACGATGGCCAGACAGTCTTCGCCGACGTCTACGAGCCGCCGCCGCGCCTGCTCGTGATCGGAGCGGTCGACACCGCGGAGGCGCTCTGCGCCGCAGCCAAGCAACTCGGCTGGCGCACGTTCGTCGCCGACGCGCGCGGCAAGTTCGCGACCGCCGAGCGGATCCCCAGCGCCGACGAGCTGATCGTCGGCTGGCCCGAGGAGGCGCTCGAGCGTGTTCGCCCGGACTCGGCGACCGCCGTGCTCGTCCTCACGCACGACGACCGCTTCGACATCCCGGCGATCAAGGGCGCGCTCGAAACCGACGCGTTCTACGTCGGCGCGCTCGGGTCGAGGCGCAACCAGGAACGGCGTCGCGAGCGACTGCTCGAAGCGGGCGTCCCGGAAGAGTCGCTCGACCGGATCTCGGGCCCCTGCGGGCTCGACATCGGGGCGATCAGCCCGGCCGAGACGGCGGTCTCGATCCTCGCGGAGATGCTGGCCAGGCGCGCGGATCGCAGCGGAGGGCCGCTTCAGTCCGCGGCCGGCCGCATCCACGCAAGCGTCGACTGAGCGAGGCCGCCCAGGTCACGGCGCGGTAACCGCCCACGAGCCGGAGAACGACGTGAAGCACGGAGCGGTGCAGGTCGAGTCAACATAGGCGACACCGCCGAACCTGTAGTCCGAGAGGCCGTCGAACCCGTAGCTGTTCAGACCCGTGGAGGAGGCCCCAATGGTGTATGCCAGGTACAGGCAGAGGTTTCCTGGAGCGGCCTTCGGATTGAGCAACGAACCGGGACAATGCGCCGTAGGTCCGCCGCCCACCTGGATGCGGTTCACGGTCGGATTCGTCGCCAGCGGGACCGGATAGGAGAAGGAGGCCTGGGCGCTCTCGAAGACACCCGGTGGCACGCTGCTCGCCCCGCCGAAGGCTCCGGCCAGCGTCTTCCCGGAGGGAAGGGTCTGGAGAAGCGGACCAGCCGGCCCGGGATCACCTTTGTCGCCCTTCGGGCCCTGGGCACCCCTCGCTCCGACGAGGCCTCGCGGCCCTCGGTTGCCCTTCAGCGCCGCAATCGTCTTCTTGCTGATCTTCTTCTTCGTGACCGCCCCGTTCTTCAACTGCGTCGTGCCGACGCTCTTCGGCGCCAGCGCCGTCGCAGCCGCGTAGGTGGTGCCGCTCAGTGCGATGAAAAGCGCGAGCAGGGCAATCGTGTTTCCGCGCAGAAAGCGCACAAGCCCTCTCATGGTCCCCCCGTCCTTTCGTATCGACGGGACCCCGACGGCCTGCCGGGGCCTGTCTCACAGACAGGACGGCATCTGGTCACGAGTTCTTCCGGCAGTCGCGCAGCGGGAAGACGCGGGTTTAGGTGCGTACCGTCGAGCGGGCGAGCCGCTCTGCGACCGCCTCGAGGGTCGCGAGGTTGTGCCCGCCTGAGAAGTCGTCCACGAAGGGGAGCGCCGCCCTCATCCCGCGCGCGAGCGGCTCGTAGGCCGGGTCCTCCTGCAGCGGATTCAGCCAGACGACCTTGTGCGCGAGGCGCGAAAGGCGGGCCATCTGCTCGCCGAGGAGCTCCGGGTCGCCGACCTCGAGCCCGTCCGAGCACAGGACGACGACCGCCCCGCGGGCCATCCCGCGGTGGCCGAACTCGTCCAGGAAGCGCTTCAGCGACTCGCCGATCCGCGTCCCGCCGTCCCAGTCGACGACCTCGGCGGCCGCGCGGCGAAGGGCCTCGTCGTGCCCGGCGCTCCGGAGCTGCCTCGTCACCCGGGTCAGGCGGGTCCCGAAACAGAAGGCCTCCCAGCGCGGATTCGCCCGCAGGGCCGCGTGGGCGAACATGACGAGCGCCCGCGAGTAGTCGGCCATCGAGCCCGACACGTCGAGCAGCAGCACGAGGCGGCGGGGCTGCAGACGCCGCTCGCGCCAGGCCCGCTCGACCGGCTCGCCGCCGGTCCGGAACGAGCGCCGCAGTGTCCGCCTCAGGTCCGGCGCCCCGCGCCGAGCGGCTCGCCGGCGGCGCGAACGCCGCAGCGGCACCGCGAGCGACTCTCGGGCCATCAGCACGGCCAGCTGCTGCAGCTCGTCCTGCGAGCAGTCGGCGAAGCTCTTCTGCCGCAGGACTTCGATCGGGCTCGCGAGCGCGAGCTCGAGCTCGGGCACCAGCTCGGAGGCGACGCGGACGCGCGAGGCGTGTTCGCCCGCGGCGCCCGAGCTCCCGAAGAACGACGTGAACAGCCGGTCGTAGACGGGGACGTCCTGCGACCGCGAGACGAGCGTCGCCCGGCCGGCCCAGTACAGGTCGCGCGGCTCGAGCAGCGACGCGGCCCGGCAGAAACGAATGATCCTTCCCGGCCCTACAGGCAGGCCTTCGTCGCGCAGCGAGCGGCCAAAGCCTGTCAACGCAGCGACGGGCTCAGTCACCGAGCGCCGCCTCGGCGCGGGCGAGGTCCTCGTGGTTCTTGACGGCCCAGCCGAGGGTCTGCCGCGCCTCGTCCCCGTCGGCCGAGGACGCGCCGAGGACATCGAGCGCCTGCGCCCAGTCGATCGCCTCGGCGACGCCGGGCCGCTTCACGAGCTCCAGGCCGCGCAGCCTCGCCACCGTGACCGCGACGGAGCGCGCCAGCTGCTCCGAGACACCCGGGACGCGCAGCCGGATGATCTCGACCTCCCGCTCGAGGTCGGGGAAGTCGATCCAGTGGTAGAGGCACCGCCTCTTCAGCGCGTCGTGGAGCTCGCGTGTCCGGTTCGACGTGATCACGACGGCCGGGGGCTCGTCGGCCGCGATCGTCCCGAGCTCGGGAAGCGTCACCGCGTAGTCCGAGAGCACCTCGAGCAGGAACGCCTCGAACTCGTCGTCGGCGCGGTCGAGCTCGTCGATCAGGAGCAGCGCCCCCGAGCCGGTGCGGATCGCGCGCAGCAGTGGGCGCTCGAGGAGGAACTCTGGCCCGTACAGCTCCTCGACGCGGCTGCTCGGGTCGATCTCGCCGGCCTGCAGCGCGCGTGCGTACAGCAGCTGGCGGGCGTAGTCCCACTCGTAGAGCGCCTGCCCCGCGTCGATGCCCTCGTAGCACTGCAGCCGGATCAGCTCGGCGCCGAGCAGCGACGCGAGCGTCTTGCCCACCTCGGTCTTGCCGACTCCGGCCTCGCCCTCGAGTAGGAGCGGGCGGCGCATCTCGAGCGAGAGGAAGATCGAGGTCGCGAGACCGCGGTCGGGCAGGTACGAGGATTCCTCGAGCGCGCGCTCGACGTCGTCGACCGAACCGAACCGCATGCGGACATCGTATGGCGTAGGCTCAGGCGACCGACTCCAAGGGGGGCCTTGAAGGTCGCGATCACCGTCAACGGCGTTGCCCGCGAGGCCGAGGTCGAGCCTCGGACGCTCCTCGTCGACCTGATCCGCGACGGCTTCGGCCTGACCGGGACGAAGATCGCCTGCGACACCTCCCAGTGCGGCTCCTGCACCGTGCACCTCGACGGGCTGGCGGTGAAGTCGTGCACCGTGCTCGCCGTCCAGGCGAACGGCGCCGAGGTGACGACGATCGAAGGGCTCGCCGACAACGGCGACCTCCACGCCGTGCAGGAGGCATTCCACGAGCAGCACGGCCTCCAGTGCGGCTTCTGCACACCCGGCATGGTGATGGCGACGGTGGCCCTTCTCGAGCAGAGCCCGAGCCCGAGCGACGAGGAGATCCGTCATGGGCTCGAAGGCAACCTGTGCCGCTGCACGGGCTACGAGAACATCGTCCGGGCCGTGCGCGAGGCAGCCGGAGCGACCCGATGACGACGGTCGAGCAGCCGGGCAGCCTCGTCGGCGAGCCGGTCCGCCGCGTCGAGGACGCGCGCATGCTGACGGGCCAGGCGAAGTACCTCGCCGACCTGAAGCTCCCGGGGATGGCCCACGTCGCCATCCTGCGCTCGCCGTACGCGCACGCCCGCATCAGGAGCATCGACACCTCGAGAGCGGAGGCCCACCCGGGCGTGGTCGCGGTCTTCACCGGTAAGGACTTCGAGCACCTGCCGGCGCTCCCGTGCGCGTGGCAGGCCGGAGGAGTCGAGAACTTCGTCAACACGCCGAGGGCGCTCGAGATCGACCGCGTCACCTTCACCGGCGCGGGCGTCGCCGCCGTCGTGGCCGAGAGCGTCTACGCAGCCGAGGACGCGCTCGAGCTGATCGACGTCGACTGGGAGCCGCTCGACGTGATCGTCGACGCCGAGCAAGCCACCGCGGACGGAGCGCTCCAGCTGCACGAGAACGCGCCCGGCAACATCGTCATGGACTGGTCCTGCGGCGACGCGGAGGCGACCGATGCCGCCCTCGGCGAGGCGGAGGTCGTGGTCAAGGAGCGCCTCGTCAACCAGCGGCTGATCCCGACGCCGATGGAGGGCCGCGGCGCCGCCGCCGAGTACGAGCCGTCGACCGGCCGCTACACGGTCTGGCTGACCTCGCAGGACCCGCACATCATGCGCCTGCTGATGACGGCGTTCGTCTTCGGCATCCCGGAGACCACCATGCGCTGCATCGCGCTCCATGTCGGCGGCGGCTTCGGCACGAAGATCTTCCTGTACCCGGAGTACGTGCTCGTGGCCGCGCTGGCCGAGAAGGTCGGGCGGCCGGTCAAGTGGGTCGAGAGCCGGCGCGAGAACTACGTCGCGACGAACCACGGCCGCGACCACATCACCTACCTCGAGGTGGGCGCGAAGCGCGACGGCACGATCACGGCCTTCAAGGCGAAGACGTACGCGAACCTCGGCGGCGTCCTCTCCACGATCGCGCCGGGAATCCCGACCACGCTCTACGGCCGGATGCTCTCGGGCGCGTACCGGATCCCGAACATCCACTGCCGGGTACTCGGCGTGTACACGAACACCGGCATGGTCGACGCCTACCGCGGCGCGGGCCGCCCGGAGGCGACGTACGCCGTCGAGCGCGGCGTCGACCTCGTCGCGCACGAGCTCGGGCTCGACCCGGTCGAGGTGCGGCGCAAGAACTTCATCCCGCCGGACGCGTTCCCCTACGACCCGGGCATCCTGAACGGCCTCGAGTACGACACCGGCGACTACGAGAAACCGCTCGACCGCGCGCTCGAGCTCGTCGGCTACGAGGCCTTCCGCCGCGAGCAGGCCGAGGCCCGGCAGCAGAGCCGCTACCGCGGCATCGGGTTCTCGACCTATGTCGAGATCTGCGGCGCCGCGCCCTCGGCGTGGATCGGCACGGTCGGCGAGGGCTGGGGCGCGTCGATGTGGGAGAGCGCGAACGTGCGCGTGCACCTGACCGGCAAGGCGGTCGTCACGATCGGGACGCAGCCGCAGGGCCAGGGCCACGAGACGACCACGTCCCAGATCGTCGCGTCCGAACTGGGGATCCCGATCGAGGACGTGACCGTCGAGCTCGGCGACACGCAGGGCGCCCCGTTCGGTTACGGCACGTACGCGAGCCGGAGCGCTGCGGTTGGGGCGATCGCCGTCTACAACAGCCTCCAGCGCATCAAGCAGAAGGCGCGCCGCGTCGCCGCCCACATGCTCGAGGCCGACGTCGAGGACGTCGAGTTCGAGGGAGGCAGGGCGTTCGTGAAGGGCTCGCCGGAGACCGGCAAGACGATCCAGGAGATCGCCGGAGCCGCCGCGCTCGCGTACGACCTGCCCGAGGGCGAGGAGCCGTTCCTCGACGACACGACCTACTACGACCCGCCGAACTGCACGTTCCCGTTCGGCACCCACATTGCGGTCGTCGAGGTCGACCCGGAGTCCGGCCAGGTGACACTCGAGCGCTACGTCGCGGTCGACGACGTCGGGCGGGTGATCAACCCCATGATCGTCGACGGGCAGGTGCACGGCGGCATCGCGCAGGGCGTGGCGCAGGCGCTCTGGGAGGGCGCGGTCTACGACGACCAGGGCCAGCTGACGACCTCGAGCCTGCTGGACTACGCGGTGCCGAAGGCGGAGTTCCTGCCGTCGCTGGAGGTCGAGCGCACGGAGACGCCCACCGACGTGAACCCGCTGGGCATCAAGGGCGCGGGTGAGACCGGCACGATCGCCTCGACGCCGGCCGTCGTGAACGCGGTGGTCGACGCGCTGGCGCCGCTCGGAATCCGGCACCTCGACATGCCGCTCACTCCGGAGCGCGTCTGGCGGGCGATGCGAGAGGCGAAGTCCTGATGTACACGATGCGGCCGGCCGAGTTCGAGTACCACCGTCCCGGCAGCCTGGACGAGGCGCTGGCGCTGCTCGGAGAGGAGTCGCGGCCGCTCGCCGGCGGCCACAGCCTGCTGCCGCTGATGAAGATGCGGCTGAGCACGCCCGAGGCGCTCGTGGATCTCGCAGACGTGCCAGGCCTCGACGAGATCTCCGAGGACGGCGACGGCCTCCGGGTCGGCGCGCTCGCGACGCACGCCTCGGTCGCGGCGTCCGACCTCGTGCGCTCGAGCTGCCCGGCGCTGGCGGAGACGGCGGCCCTGATCGGAGATGCGCAGGTGCGCAACCGCGGGACGCTCGGCGGCAGCGTCGCCCACGCCGATCCCGCCGCGGACTACCCGACGATCCTGACGGCCCTGGGCGCGACTCTCTCCGTGGCCGGCGAGAAGGGCGAGCGTGAGATCGCGGCCGACGACTTCTTCGTCGGCATGTTCGCCACGGCCCTGCAGCCGGGCGAGCTCGTGGTCGCCGCGAAGGTGCCGGCCACGCCTGCCGGCACGGGAGCCGCGTACGTCAAGCACCGCCATCCGGCCTCGTTCTACGCGGTGGTCGGCGTCGCTGCGGTGGTGGCGTTGGAGAACGGAAGCTGCACCAGCGCCCGGCTGACGATCGGGGGCGTCACGGGCTCGCCCGTGGACGCGACCGCCGCGGTCGAGTCCGTGGTCGGCGCAGCGCCCTCCGAGGAGTCGGCAGCGGCCGCGGCGGACAAGGTCGTCGAGGCCCTCCCGAACGCCGTGAGCGACACTTACGCCTCCGGCGAGTACCGGACTCACCTGGCCGGCGTGCTCGCGAAGCGTGCGCTCGAGCTCGCCTTCGAGCGCGCGGGCTAGCCGCGGCCGAAGAGGCGGCCGAAGAAGCGGCGGATCGACCGCCAGAGCGCGCCGAGCCCGAGGGACAGGCCCCGCACCGGCTCCGGCTCCGACTGCGCCTCGGTGGCCGCCTGCGGCTGCGCGGGAACGTCGGTCAGCTGCGCCTGCAGGCACTCGGCGAAGCGCTGCACCAGCTGCGAAGAGACGTCGCCGACGATGCCCCGCCCGTACTGGGCGACCGCGCCCGAGAGACTGAGGTCGGTGACGAGGTCGACCCTCGTGCCGCCGTTCATCTCGGCGAGCGACGACTCGATCGTCGCCTGCGCAGCGCCGCGTCCTCGCTGCTCACGGGCCTTGGCGCTCAGCTTCGTGCGGCGCGCCGCCTCGTCGGCCTCCTCGCGCTTCACGTCCGTGAGGAAGCTCAGCGAGATCGGCCCGAGCTTCACCTGCACGGTGGCCTTCCAGTTGGAATCGTCGACGGTCTCGTCGAGCTTCGCACCGGGCATGCACGGGATCACGCGCGGCATGTCCATCAGGAGGTCCCAGGCCTTCTCCGGAGGCGCGGGAACCTCGAAGCTGTTCTCGAGCCGCATCAGACGTGGGCCGCCTCGAACCGCCGCTTGCAGCCCGGGCCGCAGAAGTAGTACGTCGTCCCGTCGAGCTCGAGCGTCTCGCGGGCGCCGGCGATCGCGACGGTCATCCCGCAGATCGGGTCGATCGCCTCCCCCACTTCCTCGGCCGGCGAGACACCCGTGGTGTGCCGCCACGCCACGACCTCCGCGAGGATCGCGACCGCGATCTCCTCCTGGGTGGAAGGCCCGAGGTCGAGGCCGGCGGGGCTGCGGATGCGCGCGAGCGCCTCCTCGTCCAAGCCCCGGTCGCGCAGCTCGGCGTTCACCGCCTGCGCCCGGCGGGCGCTAGCCACCAGGCCCACGTAGCCCGCACCGCCCGCGAGCGCGGCGGTCAGGCTGTCCTCGTCCCCGTGCCCCATCGAGGCGATCACGACCGCGTCGGCGCCGTCGGCAAGCTCGCTCTCGACGCGCCAGCCGATCGTGCCGGCCAGCTCGCGCAGGGTTCGCGCCGCCGGCCCGTCGCCCACGACGGCCAGGAGCGGCCGCGGCAGCTGCGGCTCGACGAGGACCTCGACCGTCCCTTCGGACGCACACATGCTCTCGGCCACCACCACATCTCCTTCCTCCGCCGTCGTGCCCCTGGGCCCGATGCGCAGCAAGCGCGTCTCGCCGTCGGCGAGCGCCCGCAGCGCCTCGCGGATCACGATCGGCTCCGAGCAGGCACCACCGACCCAGCCGAAGAGGTCGCCTCCGGGCGTGACGAGCGCGCGGTCGCCGCGGCGCGTCGACGCCGGGCGCTCGACGTTGACGACCGTGGCCAGCACGTGCGGCTCGCCCTCGGCCGCCAGCCGGCCCGCCCGGATCAGGACGTCCTCGGTCACTCGGCCAGGCCCGCTTCCTGCAGCGCCTCCCAGACCTTGGCGGAGGTCACGGGCATCTCGAGGTTCCGGACACCCGCGTGGGCGAGCGCGTCGACCACCGCGTTGACGTAGGCGGCGGGCGATCCCACCGTGGCCGACTCGCCGACGCCCTTGGCGCCGATCGGGTGGTGCGGCGACGGCGTGACCGTCTCGCCGAGCTCGAACGACGGCGTCTCCCACGAGGTCGGCAGCAGGTAGTCCGTGAAGTTGGAACCGATGCAGTTGCCGTCCTCGTCGAACGTGATCAGCTCCATGGCGGCGATCGCGAAGCCTTCGGTGAGGCCGCCCATGATCTGGCCCTCGACGATCATCGGGTTGATCCGCACGCCGCAGTCGTCCACCGCGACCATGCGTTCGACCTTCCACGCGCCCGTGCCACGGTCGACCTCCACCACGACCGCGTAGGTGCCGAACGGGAACGTCATGTTCGGCGGGTCGTAGTAGTGGACGCCCTCGAGACCGGCCTCCATGCCGTCGGGCAGGTCGGTGTACGCCGCGAACGCGACGTCCTGGATCGTCTTGGCGCGGTCGGGGGCTCCCTTGACCGAGAAGCGGCCCCGGTCCCACTCGAGGTCGTCCTCCGACGCCTCCAGCAGGTGCGCGGCGATCGTCCGCGCCTTGTCGCGCAGCTTGCGCGAGATCACGGCGGTAGCCGCTCCTGCGACCGGGGTCGAGCGGCTCGCGTAGGTGCCGAGTCCGTACGGCGTGTTGTCGGTGTCGCCCTCCTGGACCTCGATGTCCTCGTAGGGGATCCCGAGCTCCTCCGCGACGATCTGGGCGAAGGTCGTCTCGTGCCCCTGTCCCTGTGACTTGACGCCGAGCTTGAGGATCGCCTTACCGGTTGGATGGACGCGCAGCTCCGCCGAGTCGAACATGCGCAGCCCGGCGATGTCGTACTGCTTGCCGTGGCCGGCGCCAACGACCTCGGTGAACGAGGCCAGGCCGATCCCGATCAGCCTGCCCTGCTCGCGGGCCTCGGCCTGCTCCTTGCGCAGGTCGTCGTAGCCGAGCTTCTCGAGCGCCAGGCGGAGCGCTTTTTCATAGTCGCCCGAGTCGTAGACGAACCCGGTGGCCGACTCGTACGGGAACTGATCCGGCTTGATGAAGTTCTGGACGCGGAACTCCGCCGGGTCGACGCCCAGCTCGTGCGCGGCCACGTCGACGAGGCGCTCGATCAGGTACGAGGCCTCGGTCACCCGGAACGAGCAGCGGTACGCGACCCCGCCTGGGGCCTTGTTGGTGTACGCGCCTTCACCGCGGACGTGGGCGGCTGGGATGTCGTACGAGCCCGTGACGATGTGGAAGAGCCCGATCTTGAACTTCGACGGCTGGGCGTCCGCGAAGAACGCGCCCTCGTCCGCGACGAGCGAGGTGCGCAGGCCGGTGATCTTCCCGTCCTTGACCGCCAGCTCGCCGTGCATGTGGTAGTCGCGTGCGAAGCCGGTCGAGATCAGGTTCCCGGTGCGGTCCTCGATCCACTTCACCGGCTTGCCGAGCAGGAGCGAGGCGGCCGTGGCGACGACGTACCCGGGGTAGATCGGCACCTTGTTGCCGAAGCCGCCGCCGATGTCCGGCGAGATGACCCGGATGTTCTGCTCCGGCAGGCCGGCGACGAGAGCGAAGAGCGTCCTGATCGCGTGAGGCGCCTGCGAGGTCATGTAGATCGTCGCCTTGCCGGTCGCCGGGTTGACGTCTGCCACACACCCGCAGCACTCGAGCGGCGACGGGTGGCAGCGCGGATAGAAGGTGTCGAGCTCGACGACCTGGTCGGCCTCGGCAAAGGCGCGGTCGGTGGCCTCCTTGTCACCCGCCTCCCAGTCGTAGATGAGGTTGGAGGTCTGGCCCTCCTTCTCGTCGCGGATCACGGGAGCGCCGTCCTCGAGCGCCTGCTGTGGCGTCGTGAGGGCCGGGAGCGGGTCGTACTCGACGTCGATCAGCTCCAGCGCGTCCTTGGCCACGTACGCGGAGTCGGCGACGACCGCCGCCACCTCCTGGCCCTGAAAGCGGACCTTGTCCGTGGCGAGCACCGCCTGGGTGTCGCCGGAGAGGGTGGGCATCCACGCGAGGTTGTGCTGCGCCATCAGCTCGCCGGTCACGACGGCGACGACGCCCGGCAGGGCCTCCGCCCTGGAGGTGTCGACCGAGACGATGCGGGCGTGTGCGAAGGGGCTGCGCAGGAGCTCCATGTGGAGCATCCCCGGGAGCGTGACGTCGTCGATGTAGTTGCCCTTGCCGCGGATGAAGCGCTCGTCCTCTTTGCGCTTGACCGAGTGGCCGAGCCCGCGAACCTCCGTCGTCGCCATCACGACCCCCCTTCGCTTGCCTGCGCGGCGGCGGCATGGTGCACCGCCTTGACGATGTTCTGGTAGCCGGTGCAGCGGCAGATGTTCCCGGACAGCGCCCAGCGGATCTCCTCGTCCGTCGGGTTCGGGTTCTCCTGCAGGAGCGCAACCGAGGTGAGCATCATCCCGGGGGTGCAGAAGCCGCACTGGAGGCCGTGCTCCTCGCGAAACGCGACCTGGATCGGATGCAGCTCGGCGCCCTGCTGCAGGCCTTCGACGGTGGTGATCCCACGGCCGTCGGCCTGGACGGCGAGCACGGTGCACGACTTGACCGGGACGCCGTCGAGCAGAACCGTGCAGGCACCGCAGTGGGTGGTGTCGCACCCCTGGTGCGTGCCGGTCAGGCCGAGCGTCTGCCGCAGGAAGTGGACGAGCAGCAGCCGAGGCTCGACCTCGGCCGCGTGTGACTCGCCGTTGACCGTGACGCTGACGGCTCGCGTCGTCTGCGCCGTCGTGGGCTCGATCGCCGTGTCAGCCATCGCTCCTCCCTTCCGCCGCGGCTCGCAGTCCGCGCTCGACGAATACCCGTGCGACGCTGCGCTTGTACTCGGCGCTCCCGCGAACGTCGTCCTGAGGCTCGGCCGCTTCCGCGGCGAGTCGCGCCGCCTCGACGATCGCGTCGTCGTCGAGCTCACGCCCGGCGAGCGCCTCTTCGGCCGCCGTCGCCTTGAGGTTGGCCGGCCCGACCCCGGTGAGCGCGATCCCGGCGCGTCCGACCGTTCCGTTGTCGAACGAGACGTGGATCGCAGCCCCCACGGTGGCGTAGTCGCCGACCTTGCGCTCGAGCTTGAGATACGTCCCCGCGGCCTTCGGCCCCGGATCGCGCACCTGCAGCCCGGTGATCACCTCGTTCTCCTGGAGCGAGGTCGTGAACGGGCCCTGGAAGAGCTCCTCGATCGGAATCGTCCGCGTTCCCGCGGAGGAGCGGGCCTCGAGGTCCGCCCCGACCGCGAGCATGACCGAGCCCCAGTCGCCCTGCGGGTCGGCATGTGCCAGCGAGCCGCAGACCGTGCCGAGGTTGCGCACGATCGGGTCGGAGATCTGCGGGGCTGCCGCGCCGAGAGCGCCGAACCGCCCACCGAGCAGATCCGAGCGCTCGCACGTCTTGTGACGGACGAGAGCGCCGATGTGGAGACCCCCGCTTTCCTCGGCGAGAGTGTCCAGGCCGGCAACCGTGTTGATGTCGACGAGCGCCTGCGGAGCCGCGAACCTGAGCTTCATCAGCGGGATCAGACTCTGGCCCCCGGCGAGGACCTTGGCCTCGCCGTCGAATCGGTCGAGGAGCTCACAGACTTCCTCGAGGGTCGTTGGAGCGAAGTACTCGAACCTGGAGGGATACACGAGGAGACCTCCCTTGCCGCTCGAGATGGCCTTGACCGCAGCACCGCAACGATACGCGCGGACCTGAAGCGTCTGCACGTCCTACTGACGACGCAGCAGATCGGTTCGCGTATTGATCTCCGGCCAGGGCGGGCCGGAGGGGAAGCTCCGAGGACGACCTCCCCCTCCGCATTGTCGCGCTCCGGACCTTGGCGACGGACGGGGTCTGAATCCATCGCCGGACGAGCGCAAACCCGCCGGAGGCAAGTATTACTCAACGCACCCGGCCAAGACCACGGTCTTTGCAAATACGAAAATTCGCCTGCTTGTCAGCGTCGGCTGATGCGCACGAGCGCGCGTAACCGACGATGCGCCGCTGACTTGCTCGCCGGCGGGTCGCATTTCGCCGCAAGCTCGCGTAGCGACAGCGACGGGTGCTTCAGGCGCAGCTCCGCGATCTCCCGCAGCGGGGGTGAGAGCTCGTCGAGCCGTCCTCCCCGCTCCAGGCGCCGTGCCGCCTCGAGCTGTGTCTTGGCGGCCGCGACGGCGCGGACGACGTTGGCGTGGTCGGCGTTCGCGAGCCGGTTCGCCCGCGCGCGCGTGGACCCCATCACGGTCCGCTCCTGCAGCGCCAACGCGGCCTCGCTCGCACCAGCGGCCGCCAGGACCCCGGCGATGCGGTCGATCCCCTTCGCGTACGCGAGCGCGTGGTCCCCTCGCTCGGTCACCCGCAGCTCCCCGCCTTCCGAGGCCGCGGCGGCCGCGACCGCCTCGGCGCCCTCCCGCGTCTCGCTCCGCACCTCCAGGTGGGGCGAGGGCGGCGGGCTGACCGACCCGGACGCGAGCAGCGCGCCGCGCACGTAGGCCGAGCGGCAGCAGGAGCGTGGGACGACCCGCTTCGGCGGCCGGTCGAGCGGCCGCGTCCGCGAGTCGACCACGCCGGCCTGCTGCAGGACCTCGAGCGCTGCCGGCCCGCCCTCGACGTGGAGCTGGTAGCGCATCTCGCGCCCGAAGGCGTGGCGCTGGTAGGTGCGGATCTCGGAGCGGACACCGAGCTCGCGCAGGAGTGTGAACGCCCGCCGCGCGACGGCCGCGCTGGAGAGGTCGAGGTGCAGGCTCACCTCGCCGCGGCCGAGCAGGTGGAGCCGGCCGGCGAAGTGGAAGAGCGCCGAAAGCTCGGCGAGCCGGTCGCACTCGCGGGCCGGCGCGATCCCCGCGAGCTCGGCCCGCACGTCCTCAGAGAACGACACCCTCGAGCCTCAACAACCGCCGTTTGTATTCCGGGCCGAGCGAGCCGTACGACCCCAGCCCGTCCGCTCCCACGATGCGGTGACAGGGGACGAAGAGGCTGAACCGGTTCGCGGCGCAAACCGAACCGACCGCCCGCTGCGCGTTCGGGTGGCCCGCCAGCGCCGCGACTTCGCCGTAGGTCGCGGTCTCGCCGTACGGAATCGAGCGCATCGCCTCGACGGCCGAGCGCTGGAACGGCGTGCACCACTCGAGGTCGAGTTCCACATCCCCGAACCCGTCCCGCTCACCACCGAGGTAGCTTCGAACGCGGTCGATCAGCTGGTGCCTGCCGCGCACAGAAGACGCCGCAGTGGGCAGCTCGTGCCAGGCCACGAGGTCGTCCACCAGCACGAGCTCGCCGACCCCCCAGCCCGCGATCTCGTAGGAAACCTGACGCACCATCGTCCGAATCGTAGAATCACCGCCATGAGCCGCCCCGGCATCTTCCGGCCGCCGCCAGCGCGGAACGAGCCGGTCCTCGACTACGCGCCGGGATCGCCCGAGCGCGAGGAGCTCGGCGTCAGGGTCGAGCAGATGAGGGGCGAGCGGCTCGAGATCCCGCTCGTGGTCGGCGGCGAGGAGATCCGCACCGGCGACACCTTCGAGGCGGTCATGCCGCACGACAAGGACCACGTCCTGGCCGACGTGCACAAGGCCGGCCCGGGCGAGGTCGAGCAGGCCGTGTCCGCGTCCGCCGAGGCCTGGGAGGACTGGGCCCGGCTGCCCTGGGAGGAGCGGGCGGCCGTCTTCCTCCGCGCGGCCGAGCTGCTCGCGGGCCCGTGGCGCTCGACCCTCGTCGCCGCGACGATGCTGAACCAGTCGAAGACCGCGCACCAGGCCGAGATCGACGCGGCCTGCGAGGTGATCGACTTCTTCCGCTTCAACGTCGAGTTCATGGTTCGGATCTACGAGGAGCAGCCGATCTCGTCGCCGGGCGTCTGGAACCGCCTGGAGTACCGGCCGCTCGAGGGCTTCGTGTTCGCGATCAGCCCGTTCAACTTCACGGCGATCGGCGCGAACCTGACCTCGAGCCCGGCGCTGATGGGCGACGTCGTACTCTGGAAGCCGGCCTCGACCGCCGCCTACTCCTCCTACTGGACGCTGAAGCTGTTCGAGGAGGCGGGCCTGCCGCCGGGTGTCGTGAACTTCATCCCCGGCAGCGGCGCGGCCGTCGGCGATGCCGTGCTGGCGAGCGAGCACCTCGCGGGCGTCCACTTCACGGGCTCGACCGAGGTCTTCCACTCGATCTGGCAGACCGTCGGCCAGAACATCGGCAAGTACCGCAACTACCCGCGCATCGTCGGCGAGACCGGCGGCAAGGACTTCATCGTCGCCCACCCGAGCGCCGACGTCGACGCGGTCGCGACGGCGATCCTGCGCGGCTCGTTCGAGTACCAGGGACAGAAGTGCTCCGCGGCGTCCCGCGTCTACGCGCCCTCGAACATCTGGCCCGAGCTGAAGGAGCGGCTGGTCGAGGAGGTCGGGACGATCGCGATGGGCGACGTCAGCGACTTCTCGAACTTCATGGGCGCGGTGATCGACGACAAGTCGTTCGCTCGCCAGCGCGAGGCGATCGAGCACGCGAAGGGCAACAACGCCGAGGTGATCGCGGGCGGCGGCGTCGACGACAGTGAGGGCTACTTCGTGGAGCCGACCGTGATCCAGACCAAGGACCCGCGCGACCGGCTGATGCAGGAGGAGTTCTTCGGCCCGATCGTCACGACCTACGTCTATCCCGAGGACCAGTGGGAGCAGACCCTCGAGCTCGTCGACCAGACGGCTCCGTACGGGCTCACCGGCGCGATCTTCTCGCAGGAGCGCGCCGCGATCGACGAGGCGCAGGAAGCGCTCCGCTACGCCGCAGGTAACTTCTACGTCAACGACAAGCCGACGGGCGCGGTCGTCGGGCAGCAGCCTTTCGGCGGCTCGCGCGCCTCGGGGACGAACGACAAGGCGGGGTCGATGTGGAACCTCATCCGCTGGGTCAGCCCGCGCACGATCAAGGAGACCTTCGTGCCGCCCCGCGACTACCGCTACTCGTTCCTGTCGGGCGACGACGGCACGCCGGGCGGTCCCGGCGGCTCGCGCTGAGGCGTCCACTTGTCGTAGCGCTCGCGCTCCTGCTCGTCGCTGCCTCTGCCGCCACCGCGGCGCGGATCCGCGGAACGCGCGGGCCCGACCGGCTCCAGGCCGCCAACGGGCTGCGCGACCGGGTCTTCTGCGGCGGCGGGCACGACCTCGCCACGGTGGACGAGCTCGACCGGGTCGCCCGCGACTGCGAGGTCGTCACCAGGCGCGCCTCGAGCGACCCGTTCCGCACCGGCGAGAGCCAGCACGCGACCGAGGTCGAGCCCGACTCGTTCGCGTTCGGGAAGACCGTGGTCGCGGTCTTCCAGGTCGGCCGGGTCTTCGACGGCGGTGCGCACGCGATCGGCTTCGCCGTCTCCCGCGACGCCGGCCGGACCTGGAAGCGTGGCTTCCTCCCGGGCCTCCTCCCCCGCGCCAGCGATCCGGCGGTGGTGTACGACCGCAAGCACCGCGTCTGGCTCGCGGTCTCGCTCGTCTTCGGCAACGGCGGCTCGTCCCTCCGCGTCAACCGCTCGAGCGACGGCCTGCACTGGGGGCGTCCGGTGACGGCGGTCGAGACGAGCGGCGACCTCGGCCAGGACAAGGAGTGGATCGCCTGCGACAACTGGCCGCAGAGCCCGTTCTACGGCCACTGCTACCTCAGCTACAGCGACGTCGTCGAAGAGGTGATCGTCACGCAGACGTCGTCGAACGGCGGCCTCGCGTGGTCGGACGCGACGACGGCGCCCGGGTTCCCCGGCCGGGTCTCGATCCGCGGCGCCTTCGCGCCCGGGGTGCAGCCGGTCGTGCTCCCGAGCGGCCGCGTCCTGGTGGCGTACTACGACCAGGAGGACTTCTCGGTGCTGCGCTCGGACGACGGCGGCGCAACCTGGACTGCGCAGCTCGGCATCGCGCCCGCCTCGTACCGGACCCACAGCGGCCTGCGCGCGGCCCCGCTGCCGACCTCGGCCTCGAGCTCCGACGGCCGCGCCTACGTCGCCTGGGCGGACTGCTCGTTCCGGGCACGCTGCGCGTCCAACGACATCGTCTACACGTCAACCGTCGACGGGGTCGCCTGGGCCCCGGTCACCCGGATCCCGACCGGCGTCGGCGACGCGGAGCTCCCCGGGCTCGACGGCGACCCGTCGCGGCCCGGCCGGCTCGCGCTCGCGTACTACGTCTACCGCGGCTCGTCGCTCGACATCCGCTTCGTGTCGTCGTCGAACGCGGGCGCGAGCTGGACCCGGCCGCAGCTGCTCAACTCGCGGCGCGTGCCGATGAACGGGATCGCCCGGACCTCGCTCGGCTCGATGGTCGGCGACTACATCTCGACCTCGTTCGCGGGCGGCCGGGCGGTGCCGGTGTTCGTGCTCGCATCGCCGCCGTCGCGCGGGAAGCTGCACGAGGCGGCGTTCGCGACGTCGCTGGCCGTGCGCTGAG
>Ga0081540_1001100_pt1 | contig 23959 bp, 23 predicted proteins | sample TabmetS2T1R1_FD_71024 | JGI IMG/M metagenome (GOLD analysis project Ga0081540, IMG submission 71024) | Tabebuia heterophylla rhizosphere microbial communities from the University of Puerto Rico - S2T1R1 | ecosystem: Host-associated > Plants > Roots > Rhizosphere ... | reverse complement strand
CGGCGGATGGGGTGCCTCCAGCGAAGCTCCGCGATGAAGGACCAAGCTTTGACACCACCTCCACCACTGCCCAGCTGGTTCGGGCAAAGGGCCAGGACTGATGACCCCGCGGTCGCCGCGCTGCTCGATCAGGTCGCGCCTGCCAGGACGTGGCAGGACATCGGCGGCGATTTCAACCTGAACATCCGCCTCGACGGGGCTGCAACGCTCGTCCTGCGTGTGCATCGACCATGGGCGACGCGCGGCCGCGTGACGGGATTGCGCCGGTTGCGGGAGCGACTTCAGCGCGCAGGAATTCGGGTCGCTCAACCGGTGCCGATCCTCGGTCGGGAGCTCGCCAGGGTCGGTGGCCGCTGGGCGGAACTAGAAGAATTTGTCCCGCATGTGCAGCCAACCCCAAGCCAGGAGTCGTACCTGCGGCTGTTCGAGGAGCTCGGCCGCCTTCACGCGGGGCTGCGCGCGACCTGGGAGCTGGACCTGCCTCAGCCGCTCGACGATCACCGAACCAGCCGCCAGTTGCACTACTGGCTCGGCTTCACGCGTCGCCGTCTGGGCGCCGGGGCGCAGCCCGTGGTGCGCCGCGCCAAGCTCCTCCTCGACGAGCTAGGCAGAGCTCGGCGCGGCGTCGAGCTCCCGCGCGCTCCGATCCATGGCGACTACAAGCTCGGCAACGCGGTCCAACTGTCGGATGGCTCCTGGGCGAATCTCGACCTCGATTTCGTGCGCATCCGGGAGCGGCTCTACGACGTGGCCGCCAGCCTGTATCGGGCATCTGAGAGTGGCGCCGACGTCGACCTCCGCGAACTCTGCGACGCCTACGACAGTTCCGCTCCCGAACCCGTGACGCCCGACGAGCGCCGGTTCCTCCCGGCCATGATCACCCAGATTCCCCTGCACTGGGTCGCAACGGCCTGGATTCTGGACAGTGTGCCCGAGGCGGAGAGAGCGATGGACGCGGCCGAGGCGTGGTGGGCACGCCGCGAGGAATTGACGTGGTAGTCCGGCCGTTCCGAGGTGCCTCCTGATCGTCTGTTCGTTCATGTGACATTCCCGGACGCTGGCCCAGCCCAGTGAGTCGTTCCCCGTCGCTGGAGGGGAGCGGTCGACGCCGTGTCGGCATTCATTTACCCGAGGCGGTCGAGTTCGCTCGCGTCGGAGATGACCCCAGTAGCGTGACCGCCGTGCTCGTGGTTTCCGTAAAGGACGGGTGGGTTAGCTGCCAGAGCGACACCGGTGACCACGGCTACGCCCACCGCGCCGATGGCGACCATCCCGCGCTGCGGCCTGGTGAGAGCCCTCGACTCGTCAACCCGAGGTCGCCGCACGGCGAGCACCAGCAGCACAACCACGACCGCTTCGAGTGCGCTGCAGACGATGTCCGCCGTGCCCACGGCCTCAGGCGTCCACGGCCCAGGCCCCAGCGGCAGCCCGACGGTGCGGGAAACGAGCCAGAGACCGATGACAGCGGCATTCATCGCCGCGAACGGGCGAGGGACGGGCAGCGGGGGGCTTTCCATGGCCTGCACGGCCCAAGCGAGCTGCACAACAGCGAGAACGAGGAAGAAGACGCCATACAGCCACCATTCGGCGGCATGCTCCGAGACGACAGCCAGGTGGATGAGCCCGGCGCCGAGCGACGCGAACCCCGCCCACCACCGGATCACCGCGACCCCGGGCATGCTCAGGACACGGCCTGATTCTCCCCGCGCTTCCTTCGGTGCGCTGTCGGCGCGTGTGGGCGTTTCCCCGACGGGCAAGGCCGCCTGCGGGCCCCTGATCACATCGGCGCCGCTCCCTGCGCAGGCACCGTCACGTCCGGCGCCCGCAGCTGGCGCAAACCGACCAGTCCGACGCTGGCGCACACGCAGAGACCGGATGCGATTTCGAGCGGCGGATACTCCAGGAAGCTCAGTATCCCGACGATGCCGATCGGCAGTAACAGCGCGAGCCCGAGGTTGAGGATGCCCGCGCGGTGCAGTCCGAGGCAGATCACGATGAGCCCGATGACGAGGAGCGTGAAGACGATGCCTGTCGGGATCGCGACGCCTTGGTTCGCCAGCGCTTCGTCGATGTAGTCCTGCATCGTGCTCGTATTGAGGCTCTTGTCCGAGCCGGCGACATAGGTCATGAAGTCCATTCCGTCGAACGCGCCCCAACTCACAAACCCCATGGCCGAGAGCACGAGCCCCCAGAACGCTGCTTTGGGATGGGTGGGCCGCACCAGCCGCGTCAGCCCGATGACGGCCGGGAGCAGAGTCGCCCCTGCGAGGAAGAACAGCGTGTGCGCGATGTAGAACCGGGTCGTGTGGTTGTAGGCGGCGCCGTAATACTCCGAGCCCGCGTTAACCCGGATGCCGTGTTTGGGATGGATGATCGTCGCGCCAAGGAGGATGAGCGGGCCGACGATCATGAAGACGGCGAACCCGATCCGCTCGACGTGGCTGTAACTCTCTGCGCTCGAGCCGGCCTCTTCCGGCTGAGCGGCTGCGACTGTTGCCATGTTTGACCTCCGGGGGTGAGGTGTGTGGAAAAGAACGCCAAAATGCTCTCACCCGCAAATGCTGACTGCAACGACAGATCGGGGTGCGACAGGTTTCCCGGGCTCAGGGGTCACTCCGGAACACTGGCCCAGGCGGCGCTACTGGTCTGCGATCACGAATAAACGACTTCCCGGGCAGCGACCAGGAGCGTGAGGCCGTTGATCCCGATGCCTAGGAGCGCGCCTTTCGCGACATGCCAGGGAGAGCGGGCGCGCACTCGTGGTAGGCGCCGCCGCAACCCGTAATCAGCGCAGTGACCGGAAGGCCGCGCGAACCTCTTCGCTGAAGAGTTGAGGCTGCTCCCACGCGGCGAAGTGGCCGCCCTTGTCGACCTCGTTGAAGTAGATGAGGTTCGGATACGCCTGCTCGACCCAGCTCCGCGGCGCCTGATATGCCTCGTGGGGAAAGACGCTCACGGCCACTGGGACGGAGACGCCTTTCGCGTCCCAGAAGCCACCTTTGTATTCCCAGTAGAGCCGGGATGCGGAGATCCCGGTGTTCGTCAGCCAGAAGAGCGTGATGTTGTCGAGGATGTCGTCACGCGTCAGCTCGCCAGTAGCGCTGGTCGTCCTGTCGAGCGCTGCCACGACCTCCGCCGCCGGCTGGCCGCCGCCGTCGTCGTGGTCGAGAAGCCAGGCGGCCAAGCCGATGGGTGAATCCGCGATTCCGTACAGGGTCTGCGGTCGCGCCGCCATGTACTTGGCGTACGCCACTTTGTTCCTGAGCGTTGCGTCCAGCTGCTCGTAGGCGCGCCGTTCCTCGGTCGAGAGGCCGGAGGGCGCCGGGCCACCCGCGACGAGGACCGCGTAGACGTCGGCGGGAACCGAGCCGGGATAGTTGGTGTGGATTGCGAGTAATCCCTCGGGCGCCTGCAGGCCCATCTGATCGACGACGAACGCACCCCAGTCCCCGCCCTGGGCGACGTAGCGGGTGTAGCCGAGGCGAGTCATCAGCTCCGCCCAGGCACGAGCCATGCGCTCGGGACCCCAACCGGTGCTCGCCGGCTTCGCCGAGAACCCGTAGCCCGGCATGGACGGAATCACCACATCGAATGCGTCGGCAGCGCTCCCGCCGAATGCCGTCGGATCGGTCAGGGGGGCGATGATCTTCAGCTGCTCGATGATCGAGCCGGGCCAGCCGTGGTTGACGATCAGCGGCAACGCGTCCTCATGGCGCGAGCGGACGTGGATGAAGTGGATGTCCAGCCCGTCGATCTCGGTCACGAACTGCGGCAACGCGTGCAGCCGTGCTTCGACCTTGCGCCAGTCGTAGTCGGTCGCCCAGTAGCGGGCGAGCTCCTGCATCGGCGCCAGCGGCACGCCCTGCGACTGATCGCCGACCGTCTCTTTCTCGGGCCAGTTCGTAGCAGCGACCCGTCGGCGGAGGTCCTCAAGGGCCTCATCGGAGATGTCGACCTGGAACCGGCGGATCGCCGTTCCGGTCTCGACGGTGGTGCTCATGAGCCACCTCCCCTGGTAGCGACCCCGCGAACCGAGCCTAACCCCGGCGATCGAGCCGAGCAACGGTGGTCACGAGAACTGTGTCAACGAGCCCGGTTCGCCGGGATCTCGCGTAGACCACACGCATGTAGTCTCGGAACCCAGTGGAGCGCAAGTGGTGGACCCTGCTCGCCAGTTGCATCGCGATTTTCATGCTGCTGCTCGACGTGACGATCGTGAACGTCGCGCTGCCGTCGATCGAGCGCGACCTCGGTGCCAACTTCAGCGACCTCCAATGGGTCATCGACGCCTACGCGCTGACCCTGGCGGGCTTCGTGCTGGCGGCGGGGTCGCTGGCCGACAGGGTCGGCCGCAGGCTCGTCTTCATGCTCGGGCTGGCGATCTTCAGCGCGTCGTCGCTGGCCTGCGGAATGGCTCCCGACCCGCTCTTCCTGAACCTCTCTCGCGCGGCGCAGGGGATCGGCGGGGCGATGATGTTCGGTACCTCGCTGGCGCTGATCGCACAAGAATTCCAGGGTCGTGACCGTGGGACGGCACTCGGCATCTGGGGAGCGACCACGGCGGTCGCGGTCTCGACCGGGCCGCTCGTGGGCGGTGCGCTCGTGGACACGCTGTCCTGGCGCTGGATTTTTCTCGTGAACGTGCCGATCGGCCTGGCCGCGCTGGTGGTCACGCAGTTGCGGCTGCGCGAGTCGCGCGACCCGACCGCCGCCGGCGTCGACCTCCGGGGCGTGGGGCTGCTTTGCCCCGCGCTGTTCCTGCTCGTCTTTGCGCTGATCCGTGGCAACGAACAGGGCTGGGAGAGCGCGCTTATCATCAGCTGCTTCGCAGCCTCCGCGCTATTGCTCGTGCTGTTCGTCGTGGTCGAGCGCCACGCGGTCGACCCGCTGCTCGACCTCTCGTTGTTCCGCAAGCCGGCGTTCACGGGTGCCACCATCGTCGCGTTCACCCTCGGGGCGTCGATCTTCTCGATGTTCCTCTACATCTCGCTCTTCTTCCAGAACGTGCTGGGCTTCTCTCCGTTCGAAGCGGGCCTCCGGTCGTTGCCGGTCACGGGGCCGATCCTGATCGTCTCACCGCTGAGTGGCCGGCTAACGGCGCGCGTGCCGGTGCGGCTCCTGCTGGGGTCGGGGCTCGCGTTCGTGACGGTCGGGCTCCTGCTGATGGCGAACCTGTCCGACTCGTCAGGCTGGACCGCACTGCTGCCCGGCCAAATCCTGGCAGGCATCGGAATAGGCATGGCCACCCCCGGGCTGGCCTCGACCGCCGTCGGCGTGGTCAAGCCGCAACTGAGTGGCATGGCGTCGGGTGCGAACAACACGGCTCGCCAGCTCGGGCTCGCCACCGGGATCGCCGGCCTCGGCTCGATCTTCCAGTCGAGGATCGAGACGACGCTCAGTCCGCTCGTCGCGGGCACGCCCGCGTCGTCGCACGTCCACGAGCTTTCGCGGGCAGTGGCGTCAGGCGGGACTGGGCGCGCCTTGCAAGCTGTGCCGCTCGCCGACCGCGACAAGCTGGTGGCCGTTGCGCACCACGCGTTCGTCACGGGCTTCAACACGATCGCATTCGTGAGCGTCGCGGTGGCGGCGGTCGGCTCGGTGGCGGGGTATGCGCTGGTGCGGCCGCGGGACTTCGTTACCGGCGGCGGACCTGCGCCGGCTCCGCCGGAGCCGGCGCAGGCGGCGGCGCGGGCCTCGGCACCCCACGCCGCCCCTTAGCGCTCCTGGCTTGGCGGCTTCCTGGCACTTCTCTAGCCTCGGGTGACATTCCCGCACGCTGGCCCAGCCGGGCGTCCTGCCGCTCGCTTCGGCGTCGCGCCGGCCCACTCACGGTCTTCGCGTCTTCCAACCATCTGGGAGACTGTCTCGAGTGCGAGAGCTCCGCCGTGAGATCGACATCGATGCGCCATCGGAGCGCGTGTGGGCGGTCCTGACCGATTTCGCCGCCTACCCGGCGTGGAATCCGTTCATCCGTCGCATCAGCGGCGAACTCCAGGTGGGCGCGAAGCTCGAGGTGCAGATCGAGCCGCCAGGAGCGCGGGCGACGACGTTCAAACCTACGGTTCGCGCCGTCGAGGTGAGTCGCGAGCTGCGCTGGCTCGGCCGCCTCCTCCTGCCCCGCGTCTTCGACGGCGAGCACAGCTTCCGCATCGAACAGCGAGACGGTGGCCGTAGCCATTTCGTCATGTCGGAGCGCTTCAGCGGCCTCCTTGTCGGACTCTTCAGCGGGCTGCTGGCAAAGACCGAGGTCGGGTTCGAGCAGATGAACACCGCGCTCAAGACACGGGTCGAGCAGGCGTCCGCCCGGAGCTAGCCGCGGCGAACCCCTGGCGGTCAGTCCGCACACTGGCCCAGGCGAGTGTCATCATCGCCGGGTTGGGGTCGAGGCTGAGAGCGGTGTGAGCTGATGTCAGATCTGCCGCCCTGGGTCGACCCCTGGTGTCGAGGCGTCTTGGCTGCGGCCCCGGTGGCGGTTCTGTTCCTTGCTGGCCATCTGTCCGAGGTCGTCGGTGTTCGGCTCGCCGATGGACGCGAAGTCGTCGTCAAACGCCGCCTCGACGAGTCGGGGCGGGCAGGCCGCTGCGTTAGGGCGCAGAGACTGCTTGCCGAGCAAGGCTTTCCCTGTCCGATGCCGCTGACCGACGTCATCGTCAACGAAGGCGTCGCGGTGCATGCGGAGCGGTTTGTCCCAGGCGGCGAGCTCGAGACGAAAGACACACCCGAGGCGGCCGCGAGATCGGGTCGGCTTCTGGCCGACCTCGTCCGCCGCCTGGCGGCGCTCGACCTCGATCCGCCGCTGCCCAATCCGGAGTGGGTGCGATGGGACGCGTTGCCGGAGCGCCACGCTGCCGAAGCGGTGCCCGGCTGGCTCGAGGAAACCACCCGGCGCGTGCAGACAAGGCTGGCCGGATGCGACCTGCCGCCCGTACTCGGTCACGCCGACTGGGAAGCGCAGAACATGCGCTGGCGGCACGGCGAGCCGCACGTAGTCCACGACTGGGACGGCCTAGCCTGGTTGCCCGAGGCGGCGATCGTCGGAAGCGCCTCCGGGATCTTCGCGATCCACGGCGAGCAGGCAACGCTCGCGCCGCTCGAAAGCTCCGAGGCCTTCCTGCACGCCTACGAAAGCGAACGCGGCGCCCGCTTCTCGACCTACGAGACGGAGATCGCTTGGTCGGCGAGCATCTGGGAAGCGCTCGACAACGCCCGCAACGAATTGATCCACAACCGGCCGAAGCTCAGCTACGAGCAGCTGAAAGCACAACGAGTCGAACGTCTCGCCCTGGCCGACGCCTGACGGCGACGCATTCGGCGGAGGCGGGCTTGGCCCGTCGGAGCCTTAACTGCCCGGGACGCGCGTCAACCCAGCGAGGCGCTAGATGACGTTCAGCTCGGCACGCGGCGTACCGTGTGCGAATCGCTGCACGTCGAACTGGGTGAGGTCGAACGTCGGTTCGAGCCCGAGCGCCAGCTCGGCGAGGTGTTCGCCGACGACGAGCCCCTGCTGGAACCCGTGGCCCGAGAACCCCGTGGCGTAGAGAAGGCCCGCGGGCTCGGGCGCGGCCCCGATCAGCGCGTTGTGGTCCGGGCTCATCTCGTAGAGGCCCCACATCGTGTGGCGCAGCTCGAGCTCGGCGAGCGCCGGAAGCCGCCGCGCGGCGACCGGAGCGAGGTCGTCCAGCTCTGCGCCTCCGAAGAGGAGCCCCTCACCCTCGCGGTGGAAGTAGAACGAGGTGCTGAAGTCGACGGTGAGCGGCAGGCGCTTCGGGAAGTCCGGCGCCGCTCCGGTCACGTGCATGTACCGGCGTTCGGGCTCGACGGGCAGCTCGAACCCCGCCGTCGCTGCGAGCTCGCGCGACCAGACGCCTGCCGTGAGGACGACGCAGTCGGTGTCGATCCTCCCGCGCGCCGTCTCGACCCCGGCGACGCGGCCGCGCTCGACCAGGATCCGCTCCACCGCGCAGGACTGCTCCACGTGGGCGCCGAGGCGGGCCGCCCGCTGCGCGCAGCCCTGCACCACGAGGTCGGGCGTCACCGTCCCCGCCACCGGGTTGAAGACGGCGCCGACGAGATCGTCGATCGCGAGCTGGGGCACGATCTCCCGCGCCGCGTCCGGCGTCAGCACCCGCGTGTCGATGCCGGCGTCGGCCTGGTGCACGAGGTCGGCTTCGAACCGCTCGAGATCGGCTGGGTCGTCCAGGAGGAACAGGTAGCCGTCGAGGCGGAGGTCGAGCCGCTCGCCGACCTCCTCCTCGAACCGCTGCAGCCGCCGAATCGACTCGAGCCCGATGCGGACGTTCAGCTCGTCCGAGAACAGCGTGCGGACTCCGCCGGCGCAATGGCCCGTCGAGCCGGAGGCGAGCGTCTCGCGCTCCAGCAGAAGCGGTTGGCGGCAGCCGAGCTCCACCAGGTAGCGCAGCGCGGCCGCCCCCATGACGCCTCCCCCGATCACGACGACGTCCGCGCGCTCGCTCACGCGTCCATCTTCGCCCATGCCCTCAGCCGCGGGCGTTCTACTGGAGCTCGAGCGCCAGCCGAAGGGTACGAGCCACGGGCCGGGTGGTACTCGTAAGTTCGCGGTCAGGGCTCGCCCCCGTGAAGCAAGCGCACCGAAGGCGCGCGACGCGGCAGGTAACGTCGAGCGCGTGTCGCGCTCGTACGTGATCTACATCGGCCTGCTCGCGGCGTTCTGGGGCGCGTCCTACATGTTCATCAAGGTCGCCAACCGCGCTTTCGAGCCCGCGACGATGATGATGCTGCGGCTGCTGATCGCGTCCCTGATCATCGTCACCGTCCTCGCCGCGCAGCGCGGCTGGGGCGGGACGGTCGCGGAGATGCGGCGGCTCGGCTGGGAGGGCTTCGCGCTCGGGATCGCCAACGGCGCGATCCCGTTCACGCTCATCGCCTGGGGCGAGAAGTACATCGACTCGGGCGTGGCGGCGATCGCGAACGCGACGATGCCGATCTTCGTCGTCCTGCTCGCGATTCGCTTCAAGCCGAGCGAGACGGTGCGCGGGCTCCGGCTGGTCGGCTTCCTGGTCGGTCTCGTCGGCGTCGGCGTGCTTGCGGGGGTCCACCCGGAAGGCGGCTGGTGGGGCGCCGCGGGGACGCTGGCGGTCGTCGTCGCGTCGGTCTCGTACGCGGTCGGCGCCCTCTGGGGCCAGCGGCTGATCGTCCGAACGAGCGGGCTCGTGCTCGCGGGGACCTCGATGATCGGAGGCCTGCTCGTGCTGCTCCCGCTCGGGCTCGCGCAGCTGCCTTCCGAGGTGCCAGGCTGGAAGGAGACCGGCTCGGTGCTCGCGCTGGCGGTGCTCGGCACCGCTCTCGCGCAGATCATCCTCTACCGCGTCCTGCGGAGCGACGGCGCCGCGCGTGTCAGCCTCGTCACCTACCTGCTCCCGATGACCGCGCTCATCTACGGCGTGCTGCTGCTCGGCGAGCCGCTGACGTGGGAGGAGCTGGCCGGGATGGTGCTGATCCTCGGCGGCGTCGCGCTCGGCTCCGGCGCCGTGCGCTTCCCGCGGCGCGAGCCGGTAGCGGCACCTTCGCCGTGAGTGTGTCGCTGCGGCGGGCAGAGCCGCGAGACCTGGACTTCCTGCTCGAGCTGGTGACGCACGAGGACGTCGACCCGTTCATGGCCGTCGTCCGGCCCCGCGACCGCGACGGCCTGCTCGAGGAGATCGAGCGCTCGCAGGCGGAGCCGGGGGAGTACGGCCGCTTCGTCATCGAGCTCGACGGGGAGCCGGCCGGGATGATGGGCTTCCAGGTCGCCAACAAGCGCAGCCGGATCGCGAACCTCGGCTCGCTCGCGGTACACCCGGACTTCCGCGGCCGGCGCCTCGCCGACGAGGCCGCGCGGCTGTTCCAGCGGCACCTGATCTTCGACCTCGGCTACCACCGGCTCCAGCTCGAGATCTACGGCTTCAACGAGCGCGCGCAGGCCCATGCCGAGCGCGCAGGCTGGATCAAGGAAGGCGTGCGGCGAAAGGCGTACCACCGCCACGGCGAGTGGGTCGACGGCGTGATCTACGGCCTCGTGCTCGAGGACCTCGAGCCGGCCTAGGCCGCGAGCGCTGCGCGTATGATCGCGGCGTGACCACCGTGACGGTGATGGTCCGTGTCCGAGCGGCGCGCGCAGACAGCGCGCCGGTCGCGGCGCGCTCCTAGTCAGCACTTTCTGCGCAGCCGGTATGCGGCGGAGCTCGTTCGCGACGCGGACCTCGAAGAGCGCGACCTTGTCGTCGATCTCGGAGCGGGCACCGGCCGGCTGACCGCGGAGCTCGCGCGATCGGCGCAGTGCGTGCTCGCAGTGGAGCTCGACCCGCACCTCGCCGAGCAGCTTCGTGGCCGCTGGGCGAACGTCGATGTGGTCGAGGCGGACGCGCGCGAGGTCGAGCTCCCTTGCGAGCCGTTCCGCGTCGTCGCCAACCTGCCGTTCGACGGCACGAACGAGATCTTGCGACACCTGCTCGACGATCCACGCGTCCCGCTCGTGCGGGCCGACCTGGTCGTGCAGTGGGGCGTGGCGGTCAAGCGCGGACTGCCTTGGCCGAGCACGGTCAACGGCGCTGTGTGGGGCGCCTGGTACTCGACGCGGGTCGCGCGGCGGCTCCCGCGTACGGCGTTCCAACCGGCACCGAGCGTGGACGCGGCGGTCCTGGTCTTCGAGCGCCGCTCACGCCCGCTCGTGCCCGAGCACCTGGCCGGCGACTACCGCCGCTTCGTCGCGCGCCGCTTCCGCCGCGGGCGGCAAGGCAACGGCATCGAGCCCAGGCAACTCGACGCGTACGAGTGGGCGAGGCGGTTCGCCGCGCGCTCGGGTTAGCGCTCGAGATAGGCGACGCGGCCGGCCGCGCCGGACGCCCAGCATGCGTTCGGGTTCGCGCAGTCGACGGTGTCGAAGCTCCCGTCGTCGAACCGCTGCCAGGTGACGCCGAAGTCCGTGCTCACGTCGCTGCCGGTCAGGCCGACCGCGATGGCCGTGTTCCCGTTGAGCCAGGTGACCCCGGAGCGGTACTCGGGCGGGCCACCGGGCAGAAGCGACCAGGTCCGGCCGCCGTCGGCCGTGCCGGCGAAGTTGTCGGGCGAGTTCGTCGGGTCAGCGAAGTCGCCGCCCACCGCGAGGCCTTGCTGCCCGCTGCGGAATGCGAGCGCGTTGATGCCGTTGGTGCCCCCGCCGCTCGCGATCGGCGTCTGCGACACCGTCCAGCTCGCGCCGCCGTCGTCCGAGCGGAACACGCGCCCGGCGGTCGTGCCGAACCAGGCGCGCCCGCCGTGGCTGGTGATGCACTCGCCGCTCGCCGCGAACGCCGCCTCGCCCGGGAGCGCCTGCGGCATCTGCTGCCCGGTCACGTGCCAGCTCAGGCCGCCGTCGTCGGTCGCCAGCACGAGGAAGTGCTGGCCGTCGGGTGGGTCGGACAGCAGCAGGCCGCGCTTGTCGTTGAAGAACGTCATGCAGTCGTAGAACGCGCCCGGGTTCGTGTTCTGTTGCGTGATGGTCCACGTCTGACCGCCGTCCGAGGTGGCGTAGATGCGGAAGTCGGGCGGGTTGTTCCCGATCGACATCGCGACGGCGCGGTTCGCGTCGAACGCCTCGATGTCGCGGAACTGCAGCCCGGCGGCGCCGGGCGGGCTGACGTCCTGCCACGTCGCACCGCGGTCGGTCGTGCGCATGACGACGCCGTCGGTCGCCGTGTAGCCACTGACCCAGGCTGTGGTCGCGCTGACTGCAGAAAGGCCCCGGAAGTGAGCGGTTGTGCCGGTCGGCGTGTCGTGCCATGCGTAGCCGCGCGGGGCGGCCGACGCGAGAGAGACCCCCACGACCCCCGAAAGTGCAACGAGCAGCAAGATCCGCTTCGTCACGGCGCGGAACCATAACGCAGGTCGCCGCAGCACGCGGGCAGTAGGCTGCCTTCATGGCTGCAGTGAGCCACGCGAGGCGCTGGGCCGACCGGTACCAGGCCGCGTGGGAGGCGGACGACCCCGCGGCCGCGGCCGCGCTGTACGCGCCGGACTGCGTCTTCCGCTCGGCGCCGTTTCGCGAGCCCGAGCCGCCGCTGTCGTACACGACGCGCGTCTTCCCGGAGGCGCGTGCCGAGGACGTCCGCTTCGGCGAGCCGGTCGAGGAGGGCGACCGCGCCGCCGTGGAGTGGTGGGCGACGCTAGTCCTTCCCGACGGCGAGAAGCAGGCGCTCGCCGGCTGTTCGATGCTGCGCTTCGACGACCAGGGCCTGGTGGTGGAAGCGCGCGACTACTGGCACATCGATCCCGGCCGCCGCGAGCCGCACGAGACCTGGGGTAGGTGAGGCGCGGGCTCGCCGTGCCGGTGGCGGCCGCCGTTGCGGTCGCCTTCGCCGACTCCTCGATAGTCGTCCTCGCGCTGCCCGACCTCTACGGGCGCTTCCAGACGACGATCGAAGGCGTCTCGTGGGTCATCACGGCGTACAACGTCGCCGTCGCGGCGACAGCCCTGCTGCTGGTGGCGCTCGTGCACCGGTTCCGCGCCGCGTACGTGCTCGGCGGCGGGCTCGTGGTCTTCTTCGCAGCCTCGATCGCGTGCGCCGTTGCCAACAGCCTCTCGTTTCTGATCGCCGCGCGCAGCGTGCAGGGCGTGGGGGCGGCGCTGCTGCTGGCGGGCGCGCTGCCGGTGCTCGGCACGAGGATCTGGACGCTCGCGGGGACCTACGGCCTCGCCTGCGGGCCCGCGCTGGGCGGCGTGCTCACGCAGGCGTTCGACTGGCGCGCGATCTTCGTCGCGCAGGCGCCGGTCGCGGCGGCGGCTCTCGTCGGCGTCGGCGGCTCCCACCCGGAGACCGTCGCGCTGGAAGGCTGGCGCCCGTCGCTGCGCCGGACGCTGCCGGCGAACGCCTGCCTCGGGCTGCTCTTCGGCGCGCTCGTCGGTGCGCTCTTCCTGGCGGTGCTGATCGTGATCAGCGTCTGGAACTACTCGCCGATCGGCGGCGCTCTGCTTGTCAGCGCGCTGCCCCTCGCGGCGCTCGCTGCGCGGCCGCTGGACCGGTGGTTACCGCCCGTCACGGCCGTCTGCACCGGGGCAGCGCTGCTTGCGGTCGGACTGGTGGGCCTCGCGCTGCTGCCGTCCGCGAGCGCGTGGCTGCTCGTCTGGGCGCTCCTGCTCTGCGGAGCGGGCCTCGGCCTTTCGGTCCCGGTCCTCTCGGACGCGGCTCTCCAGAAAGGGGCGAACGCGACGCGCAGCGGGACGCTGACCGTCGGGGCACGCCACGTCGGCCTGGTGCTCGCCATCGCGGTGATCGCGCCGCTGCTCGCGTCCAAGATCCCGGACGCGGGGGACAAGGCGCTGCTGCGCGGGACGGCCGTGCTGCTGGATGCCCCGATCGGGCTCGACAAGAAGGTCCCGGTGGCGCTCGACCTCCGCTCGGCCTTCGGCAAGGCGAAGGAGGGCGAGACGCCTGACCTCGCGGAGCCGTTCGACAAGCACGGCGCCCAGAGCGACTCGGCGCTCGCGTCGGCCCGCGACACGCTCCTGGGCGCGATCGAGGCGACGATCACGCGCGCCTCGCGCGCCGCCTTCTTCGTCTGCGCCGGGTTCGCCGCGCTCGCGTTGCTCGTGGCACTGCTCTTTCGCCGGAGCGTGCTGGGGTGAGCCGCACCGCGACCTGGATCGTCGCGGCGCTGCTCGGGGCCGGAGCCGTTCTCGTCGGGGTCGAGCTCGCGAAGGGCGCGCTCGACGAGCCGTCGCCGAAGATCGCGAACCCGTGCCACCCCCGTGACGGACGCACGGGCGGCTTCGACACAACGATTCAGCGCATCGTCCTCGACGGGCTCGACGGCGCGGCCTGCAGGCTGCACACGACGCGCGAGGAGCTCGTCCTGTCGCTCGGTGGCAACAGCGCGGTGCTCCCGCGCCGCTGGGACGAGCACACGGTCGAGGTCGCGCTCCGCGCCGGCCTGCTCCGCTCGGTCGACGAGGCCGTCCAGCGCGGCGACGTCCCGAGCTTCCTCGCCCCGGCGCTTCGCACGCTCGTGGAGCGCGCGCCGCTCGACCGCCTCGTCCAGGGCGGCTTCAGCCTGAGCGAACTGCTTGGCTAGCACCGACGTCTTGGAGCTGATCCACACCCGATTGCGCCCGTAACGCCCGCATGTGGCGGAGGGGGCTGGGATTGCGGTGCCGGATTGCGGGATCTACGATCGTGTCATGAACGCGGACGAAGCCGCGACGCCCTACGCTGACGGTATGAACCTTCGACGCCGGATCGAGGAGCTCGAGGCCGAGCTCAATTGGTACCGGGAGCAGGAGCAACTCGTGGTCGACACGCTCCTGTTGGCCACAAGGCACGCCACTGCGATCCGCGAGAACGCTCGGCGAGATGCAGAAGTGGCTCTTCGCGCGGCTCGAATCGAAGCCGCAGAGCGAAAGCGCTCCGCGGAGCTAGAGCGGGATCATGCAATGGCTGAGCTGCTCCGACTGCGACGGATCACGGAGCGGATGAGAAGTGGCCTTTCGACCTTCTTGACTGCGACGGTTGACGACCTTCGGCGCGAGGGCGTCGAAGAGGAGCAGGTGTCCGAACAGGACGCTGAGCTCGAGGCGGCGCTCGCGAGTGTTCTCAACTCCGCTCGTCAGGCAGATTCGCACAACGATGACCCAATCGGCGGGTCACGACATGGCCTACCCTAGACGACGTAGTCCTGACCGACCGAAGGCGCGGGGGCGACGTTGATCCAGGTGCTTGCAGTCCTTTGGGTCGTTGTCGGAGCGGGGCTACTCGTGGGGTTTGTCTGGAGAGGATGGCTTCGCCCGTCACGTCAGCAGCACCGCGGGGTGAGCGGAGCGAACCTGCCCGCTGCGGATGACCTCGACGCGGAGTGGATCTATGGAGATCGCACCGAAGGAGCACCCCGGGCGAGTCAGCGAGAGATCGAGGAAGAGCCCAAGGTGAAGGCCGAGGCGATCGTGAAGGCGGCGGAGCTCAAAGCGCACGAGATTCTGGCCGCGGCTGAGCGTAAGCGTCGTGAGGTGGAGGCAGACCTCGCGCGCGAACAGGAACGCATGGCCGAGCGGAGCAAGAAGCTCTCGGAGTTCTTGGCAAACGCCCTCGAGGAAGTCGACCGAGCTTCGGGAAACGGCTCGGCAAGCGCAGATGATCGCGCCGAACTGGAGGCGCTGCGCGAGGAGTTACAAAGCAACAAGTAGCAACTGGTGGCCGAGCTTCATCACGCGCTGCCCGATCCGCGACGGCCTCGGTTTGATCCGTTGAGGGATCGAAACGGCTCGATCAAAGTAAGGCGTTGGTAAGGACCCCCCTCATCTTCTTGCCTTGAATTGCCGTCCGCGGTTAGATAGTGGCAAGAGCAGACATGTCTAACTGAGGCGCTCGAACGTAAGAGCCTGGACCGGGGGAGAGGCCACGCCGCCACAGACGAGCATTCAACATGCTGCACGCCTCGACCCGTCGGCCGACGGAGTCAGCCCGGGTGGGACGGAGGAGTTCACTGATTTTCAGCAGCGGCTGCTACAGCTCGTGGATGGGCGGACCCTCGAGCTGCTGGAGCGTCGGCGGCGAAGGAAAAGCCCCAAGGGTCGAAGTTGGCTCGTGCGGCGCCTCTTGCTGGGCGCAGACCTCCTTGGTCTCACGCTGGCTTTTTTGATTTCGGCCGACCTCTCCGAGACGGGCGGCGGGCGCGGTGGCTGGACGAGCTTTTCGCTTTTCGCGCTTTCACTTCCAGCCTGGATCGTGGGGGCAAAGCTCTTCGGCCTCTACCGGGACGACGAGACTCGGGCCGATCACACCACGCTGGACGACCTCGCACGCGTTTTTCTGCTGGTGAGCATCGGTGCGTTGCCCTTCGCCCTGCTGACTGGTTACGTCCACGGCGACATGACAGAGGTGCTCCTCTTCTGGATCCTGGGTGTCACTCTCGTGACGATCGGCCGTACCGTTGCGCGGTCCGTGTCCAGGCGGACGCCCGCCTACCTGCAGAACACGGTGATCGTGGGCGCAGGAGACATCGGCCAGCTCATCGCCCGCAAGTTGCTCCAGCACCCCGAGTACGGAATCAACCTCGTCGGGCTGGTGGACAGCAATCCAAAGGAGCGGCGGCCCGATCTCGGCCATCTCACTCTGCTCGGGACTCCGGACGAGCTGCCGGAGATCGTGCGAGCGCTGAGCATCGAGCGCGTCATCATTGCGTTCTCCCATGACGCCTCCGAGAAGACGATTGCGTTGATTCGCTCGCTGCGCGACGTCGAGGTGCAGGTCGACATCGTGCCGCGGTTCTTCGAGGCGATTGGTCCAAGGGTCGACGTTCATACGCTCGAAGGGGTGCCTCTCCTCGGCCTCCCACCGGCTGTCTTGAGCCCTTCCTCGCGTCTGCTCAAGCGCTCCGTCGATCTCGTCGGCGCGACGATCGGTCTGATCGTTGCGACGCCGCTGATCGCCGTCATCGCGGTCTTGATCTGGCTCGACTCGGGTCTGCCGATCATCTTTCGGCAGAAGCGTCTCGGGATGGGGCTGGAGCAGTTCACGATCCTGAAGTTTCGGACGATGAGGCAGGGGACCGGCGACGGCGCCCATCGCGCGGCGCTGGCGGTGAGCATGGACTCGAACGGACGAGAGGCGGTCAACGGTCTCTACAAATCCGATCAACCCCAGGAGGTCACTCGGGTCGGGACGTGGTTGCGGAGGACGAGCCTCGATGAGCTGCCTCAGCTGGTGAACGTCCTCCGTGGCGAAATGTCGCTTGTCGGGCCTCGCCCGAGCCTCCCCTACGAGACCGAGCACTTCGCGCCCCACCATTTCGAGCGCTTCTCGGTCCCCCCTGGCATCACGGGGCTGTGGCAGGTAACCGCTCGGGCGCAATCGACCTGGCGCGAAGCGATCGAAATGGACGTCGCCTACGTGCGCGACTGGTCGATCGGCCTGGACATCTGGCTCATCTGTCGAACGCCCGTCCAGATGCTGCGGCTGAAGACGCGTTGATCAGGCAGCAGCTCTCGCGCACTCGGCGACCACTTCTCCGACCAGCGCGATCTCGTCGGACTCGAGCTCTGGGAACATCGGCAACGACAGGAGCTCGCTCGCCCAACGCTCGGTTGCGGGGAATCTCTCGCCGGCCTGCCCGAGTCGTTCGAGCACCGGTTGGAGCGGCAGCGGCAGCGGGTAGTGCAGCCCGGTTTCGATGTCGTGCTCCGCGAGCGTGGCCCGAATCTTGTCTCGTTGCGCCGATCGAACGACGTAGAGATGCCAGACATGCTCAGCCCACGGAGCAGCGATCGGGAGCGTAAGCGCAGTAGATGCAAGAGCTCGTCCGTACGCCTCGGCGTGCTCACGCCTGAGCTCGTTCCAGCTGTCCAGATGCCTGAGCTTGACGCGTAGAACCGCGGCCTGGATCGTGTCGAGGCGTTCGTTCGTGCCCTCGATCTCGTGCACGTACTTGTCGGTCCTCCCGAAATCCCTCAGCCGGCGAATCCTGTTGGCAAGCTCTTCGTCGTTGGTCGTGACGGCACCGCCGTCGCCGAGAGCTCCAAGGTTCTTGGCTGGGTAGAAGCTGAATGCAGCGAGCGTGCCGAGACTGCCGGCGCGCCGGCGCTTGTAGCGAGCCCCGTGCGCCTGGCAGGCGTCCTCCACCAACGCAAGATCGTGCGCTGCGCACAGCTCGAGGAGCGGATCCATCTCAGCCGGTTGCCCATAGAGGTGGACTGGGATCACAGCTTTCGTCCGAGGGCCAATCGCGGCCGCGACGCGGTCCACGTCGATAGTCGCGGTGGCTTCCTCGCAGTCCACGAACACGGGCACCGCGCCGAGCCTGAGCGCGGGCATCACCGTCCCGATGAACGTGTTTGCCGGGGCGATCACCTCGTCGCCGGGTCCGACTCCGAGCGCTTCGAAAGCGAGCTGGATGGCCGCAGTGCCCGAGGCGACGCCCACGCAGTAGCGCGTCCCGCAGTAGTCAGCGAACTCCGCTTCGAACCGCGTTAGCTCCTCGCCGAGGATGTACTGCGTCGATGCCGCCGAATCGATCAGTGCCTCGTCGATCTCTGTCTTGATCGACGAGTACTGCCGCTCGAGATCGACGAATGGAAGGGTCAACGGGAGACCGACTCGGGCGTGAGCTCGACGCGCATTCCCTCTGATCGAAGGGATCTTGTAGCGGCTTCCAGGGTTGACACGACACGGCGGCCGGCGACGCCGTCGGCCTCCGAGGGTGCGCCCGACGTACAGCACTCGACGAAGCGGAGCATCTGCTCCTTGAGTGGCTCGGCCGCCGGAACCTTTGGGACGATGATGTCGCCGTCGCGGATCTGTGCTCGAAACTCTGCGAAGTCCGCACCTCGAGCGGCGTCGGAAACCGCCTCGTAGCTGGCGCCGCGATCGAAGACCTTCAGCTTCTCGTCAGCAGCCACGTCGTCGAACACGATCATTCGGCGGTCACCGACGACCGTGACCGTTCTCACCTTGTACGGATCGAGCCAGGAGAGGTGCGCCGCCCCGATCGTTCCTTCTTCGAAATCCAGGTGGACGAAGACGACGTCCTCATTGTCGTCACGGAGAATCGCCCGCCCGGTGGCCAGGGTCGAGACGGGCTCATCGTCGATCAGGTAGAAGAGGATCGAGAGGTCGTGGGGGGCGAGGTCCCAGAGAGCGTTTACGTCGGAGCGGATCGGCCCGAGTCCCGTCCTGGCCGTGTGACAGTAGAGGACCTGGCCGACCTCACCGGCATCGATGAACTCCCGCATCATCCGGACCGCCGGGTTGAAGACGAACGTGTGGCCGACAAACAGCACCCGCCCGCTCCGGTCCGCCGCCGCTATCAGCTCGTCGCACTCGGTCGTCGACGTCGCGAGCGGCTTCTCGCAGAGAACGTGCTTGTCGGCTTCGAGAGCTGCGAGCGTGAGCGAGTAATGTGAGGAGGTCGGCGTCGCGATGATCACAGCGTCGATGTCGGGGGCCTCGAACACCTCGCGGCCGTCGCCGGTCGTGCGCACGGCCGGGTAGCGCCCACGGACCAGGCGGATCGCCTGCTCGGAGATGTCGGCGACCGCGACCAGCTCCGTTTCGGGCAACTCACTCAGTACCCGCGCATGGTTTGGGCCCCAGTAGCCTAGGCCGATTAGACCCACCCGCAAGATGCCTATGGTTTCCCTCCCCGCAGAGCCATGCCGGCTTGGACTCGATACTTCAGCAGATTGCGCTCGGATTCGCACCTATACGGAGGTCCGGTGAGCATGAATGACGACGCCGACCTCCGCACGGACATTCGCCTTTGATCTCAAGGCCGGGCGAAATGAAACCTGGCTCCCACACTCCTTACAATTCACGGAGGGTCTTTGCCGACCGGCGGCCAGTCATTCTCGATCATCTGCCTCTCGCCCCAGGACTGGCGGGTGGCGCTGCCGACGAACCGGCAGCAGGTCATGTTGCGCGCGTCGCGGCGCGGGCATGACGTGCTCTTTGTCGAAACCGGCTATTTCCTTGGGCGGCACCTCTGGTCGCTCGTTCGCCGCCCTGAGCGCCGCTCGCTTGCCCGGCGCTTGTTCTCGACGGAGGAAGTCGTCTCAGGCCTGCACCTCCGCAAGGCCCACAACCTGGTTCCCTGGGGGTCGACCTATCGGCTCCCGAAGGCAATCAACTCGAGGATCACGGCACGTGAGCTCGCGCGGCTGGCGGCGGGACTGAGGCCACCGGTCGTGCTCTGGATCTACGACCCGGGGGCGGCTGGCCTCGCAGGCCGATGCCGTGAGGCCTTCGCGGTCTATGACTGTGTGGACGACTACACCGAGCAGACGACCTCTGCACGCAAGCGAGCGATGGTGGCGAGCTGCGATCGAATGGCAGCCACTCGTTCACGGCTCGTCTTCACAACGAGCACGAAGATGTACGAGCGGCACCGACGCCTCAACCCCGGTACCCATCTCGTGCAGAACGCGGGAGACTACGAGCACTTCTCCGCGGCGGTCGATCGCGCGTTTGCCGCCCCCGAAGTCTCCGACCTGCCTCGCCCGGTCCTCGGCTTTGCGGGCAACTTCCTCGCCTCGAAGGTGGACTTCGGCCTGCTCGATCGCGTGGCGCGGGCACTGCCACAGGCGACCGTTCTCCTGATCGGGCCGGCCACTCCCGAAACCGGGCCTGTGCTGGAGCGGCTCGACCAACTCCCAAACGTCCGCTGGCTGGGACCGAAGACGTACACCGAACTGCCGCGGTACGTGGCGGCGTTTGACGTCGGCCTCATCCCGTACGTGTCGAACGACTACACACGGAGCTGCTTCCCGCTGAAGCTCTACGAGTATCTGGCGGCCGGCAAGCCGGTCGTGGCAACCGGCCTCCCGGAGCTCGCGGGGATGGAGCCGGATGTGGTGCTCGTCGACGGTGCGGCGGGCTTCGTCGAGGAGGTGACGCGCGGCGCCGCCCGCGATGGCGAAGCCGACAAGATGCGACGCAAGGAGCTCGCGTCTCGGAATAGCTGGGAGGCCAAAACGGACCGACTGCTCGAGCTGGTGAGCCGTGAGCTCAACTCGTCCGGCACGGCCGGATAGTCATCATGCGCATCCTCCTCGCGAGCGGCACGTGGTATCCGGAGCGAAACGGCGTCGCCCGGGTGGCAACCGAGATAGGCCAAAGGCTCGCTGTGCGCGGCCACGAGGTCACCGCACTCGTCCCGAAGGTGGCTGGCATGCCTCGAGAGGAACGCGACGGCTCGCTCGCGCTTCACCGCGTGATTGAGCGCGGAGTCATGCCCCTGACCGTCAAGGACGTTCTCGAGACGACCAGACGGTCGCGCAGCTTAGGCCCGTTCGACGTGATCGTCGGGCACGGTGCCAGCACCGCCGTGGGTCTCTCTCGGGCCGGGCTCCATGCACCGCTCGTGCTCGTCTACCACGCGTCGCTTCCGCGCGAGCTCCGTTTCATGCGCAGTCGCCTCAGCTGGGGGCGCGAACGTCTCGTTGCGTACCTGAACGACCCGATCACCGTGCTCCTGGAGCGCAACGCCGTCAGGAATTGCGCTTGCATCCTCGTCCTGAGCAATTTCAGCAGGTCCCTGTTGGCGACGGATCATGCGGCCGAGGTCCACAAGGTCAAAGTTGTCTCCGGGGGGGTCGAGACGACCTCTTTTACTCCCGGAGACGGCAGACGGGCTGCACGGGCGCGCCTAGGGGTAGATCAGGATGGGCGGCTGCTGGTCACGGTTCGGCGGGCGGAACCGCGGATGGGAATCGAGCAGCTTCTCCGAGCGATGCTCCTCCCGCCCGCCGCCGATCTTCGCCTCGCCGTCGTTGGAGGAGGCCTCCTTACTGACGAGCTCATTCGCCTGACGTCGCAGCTTGGACTTGACGGGCGCGTCCGGATCGTGGGGCGAGTCTCGGAGGACGAGCTGCGGGACTGGTACCGGGCAGGCGACCTGTTCGTGCTCCCGACCGTCGCCTACGAGGGCTTCGGGATGGTCACGCTGGAAGCGCTCGCGAGTGGCACTCCGGTCGTGGGGACGAGGGCTGGCGCGACGCCCGAACTGCTTGAGCCACTAGACCCGCGGCTCGTCGCCGAAGGCTCCGACCCGGAGTCGCTGGCGCTGGCGATCGGCGAAGCTCTGACGTTCAGCGACGACGAGATCCGGAGGCGCTCCCGAGAGCATGCGGTCACGCGGTTCGACTGGGAGCGGGTCACGCGCATGTGGGAGGAAGCGCTCGTAGAGGCGACGCGCGAGGAGAGTCAGGGCCGTAGGTGATCCTGCCGCGGGCGCCACGCTTGCGTGGTTCCCTGCGACTTTCCAGGCTATTCTCATCGCACCGTGACGGCGGCCGACGTCTACCGTGCGCTTTGGCGGCACAAGTGGTTCATCCTCGTGCTCACGGCCTTGTGTGTCGCCGCCGCGTGGTACGCGACGGTCCAACAGACCCAGCGCTACGAAGCCGCGGCGCTCGTACGTGTGCAGGAACGCGGGCGGGCGGCGGCCGGAAACCCCGCCGCGGCGCTCCAGGCGTCGCAAGACCTGGCTCAGACCTACGCGAGGCTGATCGGGGCGGGGGCTTTGCGGGCAGACATGCGGACCTTGGTCGCAACGTGCACGGGCCCGAACGCGCGCGTCGCCGCGGCGAGCCCGTGCCAATGGCTCGTCGGAAGGCGCCGAGCTGGGCTCGCACCAGGACTGATCTCGAGGGTGAAGCTGACGGCAGACAACGTCCAAGATCTCGACCTGCTCTCGATCACGGCTCGCAGTGAAAGCCGCAGGAATGCCCTTATCGCTGCGGCTGCGGCCCCGGAAGCGCTGAGGAGCTTCATCCGCCGGACGGCTCCGCCGAGCGAACGGATCGTGACAGTCAAGACTCCGACGTCGAGCTCGCTCGTCTCCCGGCACCTGGCCTTGAACGTCACGATCGCCCTCATGCTCGGACTCATCTTCAGCAGCGCGCTCGCGCTGTTGCTCGAGCTCTTCCGAGATCGTCTGCCGGAGGCCGACGAGGTCGAGGTGGCCGTAGGTCACCCTGTCCTTGCCACCATTCCGACCCTGCGGCTCCGTCAGCGAGCCACGCCTCCGCAGTCGGGGGTCGGGGCGGTCGGCCCGACGGGAGCGTATGTCGACAGCGAGGAGGCGCCGAGTCCGGCAAGTTCCGGAGCGGCGCCTGACCGACGAGCGTGAGCCCGGCATTCCTGGTGGAGCCGGATTCGCCCTCGGCTGAGCCGCTTCGCGGACTTCGCCTCGCGATCGAAGCAAGGCTCGGCTCGCGGGAAACGAGGGGCCTCGTGTTCACCAGCCCGTCCCCCGGCGACGGGAGGTCGACGATTTCCGCCAACTACGCGCTCGTCGCGGCCCACATCCAGCGACCTGTGCTCCTCATCGACGCGGACATGCGGAACCCGAGCCTCCACACGATGTTCGACCTGCCGCTCTCGCCGGGCCTCGTGGACGTGCTCCGAGACCGGCTCGACCACTGGGAAGTGACGCACACGTTTCCGGCACTCGGCGGCCTTAACGTACTGACGGCCGGGTCGTCTCTTCAGAGGCCCGGCGATGTGGCCGCCTCGCCCGCCATGGGCGCCTTGCTCGAGAAGGTGTACGACGAGTGCGAGGCCGTCGTGCTCGACTCGCCGCCCGTGCTCACCGCAGCCGATGCGGCGGGCCTCGCGTCTCACGCCAGGACGGAGGTCGTCATGATCACCAACCGCTCAGGGAAGAGGCGGCAACTCGTGAGCGCACTCCGCAAGCTGACGGTGACCGAAGCGAACATCGTCGGGCTCGTCATCAACCGCGAGGGTGCGTTGGCAGGAGACTTCTAGCCGGAGCCGGCCACGTGCACGAGGACGCCCTTCGTCGGCTCTTAACGCTGTGGGTGGCCGCAGGGCTCGCGGCTGCGAGCGCGGGACTCGGGGTGCTGGCGGCGCACGCCCGAGCCGAGGGTCTGACCGCCGCGCTGGTGCCGGTTGCGGTCGTGGCGATCGGCTGGTTGATCGCATCCAACCGAGCGGTTCTCGTCTTCGCCGCGTTCGGGCTGTGCCTCCTCGCCCCCTTACCCGTCACCGACCCGCTGCCGGTTCACGTGGGAATTCAGCTCTACCCGTCGGACCTCGTCGTACTGCTGGCACTCGTCTCCTGGGCGGCGGCGTGGCTTCTCAACCCGGAGACCGCTCGGCCGTCGCTGCCAAGGGGCCAGGTGCTTGGTTGGCCGCTGCTGCTGTTCGCTGCTGCGTTGCTCGCGGCGATCATCCAGGGGCACGAGCGGTACGGGGAAAGCCTCTTCAGCCTGCCGCTCCGCTTTCTGGTGTACGCGGGCATCGCCTTCGCGGTGTGCGACCTCAAGCTGTCCGATGCCTATCGGTGGATTGTCGCGGTGTTCTACGCCGGGACGGTGTGGCAGGTCGGCGTCGCGATTTACGGCTACGCGACCGGGACCTCGGCCACCACCCAGACCCTGCTCTCGACCGGCGGCGAGCGGGTCCTCGCAGGCAGCACGGCGATGTTCATGGCGGGCGCGCTCCTGCTCGCCCTG
>Ga0081540_1001099_pt1 | contig 23963 bp, 18 predicted proteins | sample TabmetS2T1R1_FD_71024 | JGI IMG/M metagenome (GOLD analysis project Ga0081540, IMG submission 71024) | Tabebuia heterophylla rhizosphere microbial communities from the University of Puerto Rico - S2T1R1 | ecosystem: Host-associated > Plants > Roots > Rhizosphere ... | reverse complement strand
GGTCTTCGCCCGGCTCGGCGGCGGCAGCTTCACCAAGGCCGCCGACGTCGGCGCCGACCTGGTCGGCAAGGTCGAGGCGGGGATCCCCGAGGACGATCCCCGCAACCCGGCGGTGATCGCCGACAACGTCGGCGACAACGTCGGCGACTGCGCCGGCATGGCCGCCGACCTGTTCGAGACCTACGCGGTCACCTCGGTCGCCGTGATGCTGCTCGGCGTCCTCACCTTCACCTCCGAATACGCCCGCGAGGTCGCGATCTACCCGCTGGTCCTCGGCGGCGTCGCGATCGTCGCCTCGATCATCGGTGCCCTCTGCGTGCGGACCAAAACCGACAAAGTCGAGGGCGCGCTCTACATCGGGCTGTTGATCTCCGGGATCATCTCGATCGCCGCCTTCTACCCGATCACCGACTGGCTGATGAGCGACCCGCTCCGTCTCGGCTTCGCCGACGCGGCGGCAAAGACGGTCAGCGTCGGTGACCTCTGGCTCTGCGCTGTGATCGGAATCGCCGTCACCGCGCTGCTCTTCGGGATCACCGAATTTTATACCGCGACCCGCTTCCGGCCGGTCAAGTCGATCGCCCAGGCATCGGAGACCGGGCACGCGACGAACATCATCGCCGGCCTCGCCCAGGGCTTCCAGTCGACCGCTGCCCCGGCGCTCGTCATCGCCCTCGCGATCCTCGGCGCCAACGAGCTGGCGGGCATCTACGGCATCGGTATCGCCGTCGTCGCCCAGCTCTCGCTCTGCGGCCTGATTGTCGCCCTCGACGCCTTCGGGCCGATCACCGACAACGCCGGCGGCATCGCCGAGATGGCGGAGTTGCCGGAGGACGTCCGCAACGTCACCGACCCGCTCGACGCGGTCGGCAACACGACCAAGGCGGTGACCAAGGGTTACGCGATCGGCTCCGCCGCCCTCGCGGCGCTGGTGCTGTTCGCTGCTTTCAGATCGGAATTGGCGGACGAAGCGCCGAACGGGTTCGACCTCAACAGCCTCTTCCACCTGACCAGCCCCGACGTGCTGATCGGGCTGATCATCGGCGGCATGATGGTCTACCTGTTCTCGGCGCTGGCGATCGAGGCGGTCGGCCGCGCCGGCGGCCAGGTGGTCGAGCAGGTCCGCAAGCAGTTCCGCGAGCGCCCCGGGATCATGGAGGGGACCGAAAAACCCGAGTACGGGGAAACGGTCTCGATCGTCACCCTGGCCGCGCAGAAAGAGATGATCCTGCCGGCCCTGATCCCGATCGTGGTCCCGGTCATCGTCGGCCTGCTCAGCGTCGACGCGCTCGGCGGCCTGCTGATCGGCGTGATCGTCGTCGGCCTCTTCATGGCGATCTCGATGACCGCCGGTGGCGGCGCCTGGGACAACGCGAAGAAGCTGATCGAGGACGGCGCCCACGGCGGCAAAGGCTCACCGGCCCACGAAGCCTCGGTGACCGGCGACACCGTCGGCGATCCCTACAAGGACACCGCTGGTCCGGCGATCAACCCGATGATCAAGGTCGCGAACATCGTCGCGATCCTGATCATTCCGATAGTCCACTTTTAGGTCCGAGACGGGGAGGAGGGGCCGGGCTGCCCCTCCTCACTCGGATCCTTCGTGGGCGACGCCGAGGCCCCTCGGTCGTCTGTGGCACCGTCGGTGCGGCTGCAAAGCCGCGTCCGGCTGCGTCCTTGCCGGACTTGCTTTTCGCTCGCCCCGCCGGCACCACATCCAACCGAGTGACCTCGTCGCCGCCCTTCGACCCAGGAACGTTGTCGTCTGCGACTTTGTACCCCCTATAGGGCGTACAAAGTCGCCAACGCGGGTGGGGTTGTTAGCGTTCCCGGGGTGCAGGGGCTGAAGAAGGGGCTGCGGGCGCTCACGTTTCCTTACCGGCGCTGGCCGCGGACCTCGCGGGCGGTGACTGGGCTCGGGATGGTTCTGGTGCTCGTCGTGGCTGCCTCGAACGCGTACATCCTGCTGACGACGAGCGGCGAGTACACGGCGGATGTGGCCGATGTGCCGAGGGAGCCGGTGGCGATCGTGCCGGGGGCTCTGGTGCAGCCGAACGGGAAGATGAGCGCGATGCTCGCGGATCGGGTCAAGGGCGCCTACCGGCTCTGGAAGGCGGGCAAGGTGGGGAAGATCCTCGTCTCCGGCGATCACCACACCTGGGCTTACGACGAGCCGGACACGATGCGCAAGGCGCTGGTCGCGCGCGGGGTGCCGCCACAGGACGTCTTCGAGGACCACGCTGGCTTCGACACCTGGGCGACGATGGTCCGCGCCCGCTCGATCTTCAACGTCCACGACGCGGTCGTCGTCACCCAGGAGTTCCACATGCCGCGGGCGTTGTTCCTCGCTGACGAAGCCGGGATCCACGCGACCGGGCTGACGGCCGACTTCCACCGCTGGGGCTTCCAGGGTGAGAAGAGCGAAGTCCGCGAGGTCCTCTCGCGGGTCAAGGCGATCGCCGACGTCAGCCTCGACACGCCGGCGATGGCGGGCCCGAAGATCCCGATCCAGACCGCCGACGGCCGCGAAAGCTGGGGCTCGCCGCCGCCCCCCGGCACGCCACCGGCGGGCTCGCCGGGACGCTAGCGCCGCGCTCGTTGAGAACGCGGTTTCGCTCGCATAGCGGGCGTAAGTGCGTTCTCGGCGGGGTGGCGGAGGAAACTGCGTTCTCAGCAGTGCTTCAGTGAGTTGACGTAGAAGCGCTGGTACTGGGGCCAGTGGGCGTCCCAGTAGGAGCCTTCGTGGCCGCCGGGCCAGGAGTGGGTCGTGAAATCGGCGTCGCCGGCCTCCATCGCGGCGACGAAGCTTTCGTCGTAGGGGCGGAAGTCGTCGGTTTCCCCGTAGTCGTTCCAGACCCGCGTGTCGCCGAACGCCTCTGGGTCTTCCTGCACCCGCTCGATCACGTCGTTGCGCTCGAAGTCGGCTTCGTCGTCGAAGGCGCCGGGCGCGGTTTCGCCCGCCTCGAGCCAGAGCGCCGGCGAGTGGCCGCCGACGGCGCAGAACCGCCCGGGGTGATGGAGGGCGATGCTGTAGGCGCCGAAGCCGCCCATCGAGATGCCGCCGATCGCGATCCGGCGGGGGTCGATCCCGAAGCGCTTGACGACGGCGGGGATCACTTCGTCGACCACCCAGTCTTCCCAGTCGCCGTCGGCGCGGTTGTGCCAGTAGCCGTGGACGCCGCCGGCGGGAAAGGCGTAGACCGGACCCTTCGACCCGCGCAGGTCCGGCAGCCCGCGGAAGACGGCGTCGTTGAAGGTCCCCTCGTAGCCGCCGCGGCCGTGCAGCATCACCATCAGCCACCGTTTGCCCGCCGGCCCCGCCTGCCTGGGGACGATCACGTTGACGCCGAGCTTGCGACCGACCGCCTTGCTCTGGAGCTCCATGTGAACGTAACGCGAGCCGTGCTTGTCGACCGGCGCGAAGACGGTCGCCGCGAGGACGAGGTAGACGACCGCCGCGAGGACGACGCCGACCAGCCCGAGCGCGACCCTGCGCCGCCGCTTGATCTGGCTTCGCGTCGGTCCCCGCCGTCCGCTCACGCCCCGCAGGCTAGCGCTAGGGTCGCGCTTGTGAGCGAGGACTGGATCAACGTCCGCGACCCGGAACGGATCGCCGCCGAGAAGCTGGAGCCCGGGCCGCTCGGCTACTTCGCCGGCGGCGCCGGCGACGAGATCACCCTGCGGGACAACGAGGCAGCCTGGAAACGGTGGCGGCTGCGGCCGCGGATGCTGGTCGACGTCTCAGCTGTCGACACCGGCGTCGACCTGCTCGGCGCCCCGCTCTCGATGCCGGTGATCGTCGCCCCGGTCGCCTACCAGCGCCTCGTCGATCCCGAGGGCGAGGTGGGGATGGCGCGGGCGGCGGCGGCCGCCGGCACCGCGATGTGCCTCTCGACCCTGGCGACCGCGCGTCCCAGCGAAGTGGCGGCGGCGGCGCCGGGCGCCCGGCACTGGTTCCAGCTCTACCAGTTCAGCGATGAGGCGATCACCCAGGCGCTGGTCGACGAGGCGGTCGCGCACGGCTTCGAGGCGATCGTCGTCACCGCCGACCTGCCGCCGGGCGGTAACCGCGAGCGCGACCTCCGAAACGGGTTCACGCTGCCGCAGGGGCTCGGGATCCCGAGCGTCAGTGCCGCCCTCGGCAGCGAGCGCGCGGTGACCGTCGAGGAAACCTTCGCGCTGATGGACCTCTCGCTCGAGTGGCCCTCGTTCGGCGCGCTGACCGCCGGCAGCGAGGTTCCGGTTCTGATCAAGGGCATCCTCACCGCTGAGGACGCCGCCCTCGCGGTCGAGCACGGCGCCGCCGGTGTGATCGTCTCCAACCATGGCGGCCGCCAGCTCGATTGCGCAGTGGCCAGCGCCGACGCGCTGCCGGAGATCGCCGAGGCGGTCGCCGGCCGCGTCCCGGTCCTCGTCGACGGCGGCATCCGCCGCGGCACCGACATCGCCGTCGCGCTCGCCCTCGGCGCCGACGCGGTCCTCGTCGGGCGGCCGGCGCTCTGGGGCCTGGCGGCGGCCGGCGCGGCCGGTGCCGAGCGGGTCCTCTCGATCCTGCGCGCCGAGCTGGAGCTGACCCTCGGCCTCTGCGGCTGCCCCTCGCCGCGGGCGCTGACCCGCGATCAGCTGCGGAGATCACCGGCCGCGTCCGTATATTCGGATCAGTGACAAGTCCCCGCGGTACCTAGAACGACGAGATGGCCCAGCGGATCCCACGCGACGAGTCGCTGAGCCGTGTCCACGGCGTCGGCGCGCTGTTCGCGGCGGCCTACGGCAACGTCGGCTCCTCGATCTACTACGCGCTCGGCGTCACCGCCGCCTTCGCCCTCGGCCTCACCCCGATCGCCTTCGTCATCTCGGGGCTGATCTTCGCCGCCACCGCCGCCACCTACGCCGAGGCGACCGTGATGTACCCGGAGGCCGGCGGTTCTTCCAGCTTCGCCCGCCACGCCTTCAACGAGCTGGTCAGCTTCGTCGCCGCCTGGGGGCAGATGCTCAACTACACGATCACGGTCGCGATCTCGGCCTTCTTCGTGCCCCACTACCTGGCCGTCTTCTGGCCCTGGCTCGGCGACAGCCCCGGCGACATCATCGGCGGCGCCGCGCTGATCGTCGCGCTCGCCCTGATCAACATCCGCGGTACCGAGGAGTCGGCGAAACTGAACCTGATCCTGGCGATCGCCGACCTCGCGACCCAGGTGGTCCTGGTCGGGATCGGCCTCGTCCTCGTCTTCAGCCCCCAGATCCTGGTCGACAACGTCCACCTCGGGGTCGCCCCGACCTGGAGCGACTTCGCGCTCGGGATCGCGGTCGGGATGATCGCCTACACCGGCATCGAGACGATCTCGAACATGGCCGAGGAGGCAAAGGAAGCGGCGAAGACGATCCCCCGCAGCGTCGGCTTCGTCGTCGTGGCCGTGCTCGGCCTCTACCTGCTGATCCCGATCGTCGCCCTCTCGGCGATGCCGGTGCACCTCGACGCGGCCGGCAACTACGTGACCGACCTGGGTTCGAAGTTCGCCGACGACCCGATCCTCGGCATCGTCGAGAACCTCGGCCTCAGCAACGGCCCGACCGAAATCCTCCGCTACTACGTCGGCGTCCTCGCGGCGGTGATCCTGCTGATCGCGACCAACGCCGGCCTGATCGGGGTCTCCCGGCTCACCTACTCGATGGGCCAGCACCGGCAGCTGCCGGAGGGGCTGCGCCAGGTCCATCCCAAGTACCGCACCCCCTACATCGCGATCCTGATCTTCGCCGCGATCGCGATCATCACCCTGCTGCCGGGCCAGACCGACTTCCTGGCGACGATGTACTCGTTTGGGGCGATGCTCTCGTTCACGATCGCCCACGTCGCGGTGATCCAGCTGCGACGAAAGCAGGGCGACGTCGAGCGGACCTGGAAGCCGCCGCTGAACGTCCGCGCCTTCGGCTTCGAGGTGCCGGTGACGGCGGTGCTCGGCGGCCTCGGCACCTTCGCCGCCTGGATCGTGGTCATGGCGCTGAACCCGCGGACGCTGTTCGTCGGCCTCGGCTGGATGGCGCTCGGGATCGCCGTCTACGTCCTCTACCGCCGCAACCAGAAGCTGCCGCTGACCGAAACGGTCAAGGTCGTGCTGCCGGAGCCGCTGGGGGTCGAGGAGGTCGAGTACCGCAGCGTCCTGGTCGGGATCGAGGACGACGAAACCTTCTCGCCGGAGATGGTCGCGACCGCGGTCAAACTCGCCTCCAAGCGGCGCCGCGGCATCCACGTCCACTCGATGATGACCGTGCCCACCCACCTGCCGCTCGACGCCGAGCTGCCCGAGCAGGAATCTGCGGCGCAGCAGGTGATCGAGGAGGCGCGGCTGATCGGCGGCCAGCGGGTGACCGGCCACGTCGCCCGCGTCCGGCCGGGCCAGGCCGGCTACTCGGTCGCCGAGGAGGCGGAGGAGATCAAGGCGGCGGCGATCGTCGTCGGCCTGCGGCGGCGCGGTGGCGTCCCGCTCTACGACAAGACCCTGCAGACGATCCTCGCCGAGCGCCCCTGCCGGGTGATCGTCGTCTCCGACCCGACCGACAAACCGGCCTCGGTCCCGCCGACCGAAGTCCTCGCCGAGGTGGCGCGGTAGCGATGTACCGGGGCGCCGTGCAGGGGTTCTCGGTGGTGATGGTCGCGATCGGCCTCGCCGTCCTCGTCGTCACCCTCGCCAACGGCGGCGGCCCCGCTTCGGTCGGGGTGCTGCTCGGGCTCGCCTTCGTCGTCGTCGGTGCCGGCCGGCTCTGGCTCAACTCGCGGATGGGCCGGTGAGCGGCGACCCGGCGGCGCTGCCCGACGGCGCCGGGCCGGTGAAGAAGGAGGGTCGCCTGCAGCGCGGCCTCGGCGTCCCCTGGCTGTTCGCCGCCGCCTACTCGGCGGTCGGCTTCTCGATCTACTTCGCGCTCGGCGTCGTCGCCGACCGCGGCCTCGGGCTGACGCCGCTGATCTTCCTCGCCGCCGGGCTGCTCTTCGGCCTGACGACGCTGACCTACGTCGAGGGCAGCGCCATGTTCCGCGAGCGCGGCGGCTCCTCGACCTTCGCCCGCTACGCCTTCAACGAGCTCGTCGCCTTCATCGCCGGATGGGTGATCCTGCTCGACTACCTGATCGTCGTCGCCCTGGCGGCGATCTCGGTGCCCCACTACCTGGAGCCGATCTGGAGCGGGTTCAGCCGCGCCGGCTGGGAGATCGGGATCGCCGCGGGCGTGATCGCCCTGGTCTGCGCGCTCAACATCGTCAACGTCACCGGCCGCGGCCGCCAGCGCTCGCTCGCCTTCCTCGCCCTCGCCGACCTCGGCCTGCAGCTGGCGGTGATCGTCGTCGGCTGCCTGGTCGTCTTCCACCCGGACCGGCTGACCGAGCACGTCCACCTGTTCAGCGAGCCGAGCGTCAGGAACATCGTCTACGCCGCGGTCGTGGCGATGCTCGCCTACGCCGGAATCGAGGCCGCCTCCGACCTCGCCCCGGACATCGAAGTCAGCCGCCGCGACCTCAAGCGGGTGGCGGCGCTCGGCGCCTTCGCGGTGCCGCTGGTCTACGCCGGGATGGCGGCGATCGCGCTGATGGCGGTGCCGGTCGTCGCCGGACCCGACGGCGCCCACACCGCGCTCGGCAGTCGCTACGTCGAGAACCCGGTGCTCGGCGTCGTCTCCGCGTTCGAACCGCGATGGGTGGCGGACACGATGCGCTGGGTCGTCGCCCTGGTCGCCGCTCCCGTCCTCGTCTGGGCCGCCAACACCTCGATGCTCGGCGTCTCCCGACACATCTACACGCTGGCGATCAACCGCCAGATCCCCAGCTGGCTCGGCAAGCTCGAGAAGCGCCACGCGACTCCCTACGTGGCGATCGCGATCTGCGGCGTGATCGCGCTCGGCCTGGTGATCCCGACCAACGTCAAGCTGCTGGCCGGGATCTACGCCTTCGGCGCCACCCTGGCGATCACGATCGCCCACCTCTCGGTGACCCGTCTGCGGATCAAGATGCCGGACAAGCAACGGCCGTTCCGCATCCCCTACGGGATCCGCTGGGGCAACGCGGAGTTGCCGCTGCCCTCGATCGTCGCCGCCGTGCTCAGCGGCCTCGCCTTCCTCAGCGTCCTCGCCTTCCACACGACCGCGCGCTGGGTCGGGCTCGGCTGGCTGATCTTCGGCCTGCTCTTCTACGTCGTCTACCGCAAGGTGTTCGAGGGGACGACGCTGACCAGGCGGGTCTCGGTCACCGAGCGGGCGCTGACCAAGCAGGTGCCGGAGATCGAATTCCGCAACATCCTGGTGCCGATCTTCGGCACCGGGCTCGACGACGACATCGTCGCCACCGCCGGCCGGCTGGCCGCGGCCGAGGCGCAGGAGTCCGGCGACAGCGAGTTCGACGCCCACCTCGACGTCATCTACGTGATCGAAGTCCCGCTGACGCTGCCGCTCGACGCCGAGCTGCCGAGGGAGCGAGAGGAGGCGGCGCAGCGGGCGCTGGCCCGGGCCCGCGAGGTCGGGGAGGAGTACGAGGACGTCGAGGTGACGACCGAGGTGATCCGCGCCCGCAAAGTCGGCGCCGGCATCCTCGAGGCGGCGCGGCGCAGCGGCGCCGAGGCGATCGTCGTCGGCGCCGAGCCGCCGACCAAGATCCGCGGCGGCGCCATGATCGGCGGTATCGGCGCCGCCCGCCCGGCCGAGATCGGCGCCGCCACCGAGTACGTGCTGAAGAAAGCGCCCTGCCGGGTCCTGCTGACGGCGCCCCCGGAAGCCACTTAGTATGCGGGCATGTTCGTACTGATCGTCGGTTGCGGGCGGGTCGGATCCTCGGTCGCCCGCGGAATGCTCCGCGAGGGCCACAGCGTCTCCTGCCTCGACGAGGACCCCGAGTCCCACGCCCGGCTCGAGGTCGGGCTGGAGAAGAGCTGGGAGGACCTCGGCGGCCAGTTCACGGTCGGCGCCGGGCTCGAGAGCGAGGCCCTGGTCGCGGCCGGGATCGAGCGGGCGGACGTCTTCATTGCCTCCACCGACGGCGACAACACGAACATCATCATCGCCCAGATCGCGCAGAAGCGGTATGAGGTGCCGACCGTGATCGCCCGCGTCCTCGATCCGCTGCGCGCCGAGTGGTACCGGCGCCAGGGCCTGCAGACCGTCTGCCCGACCAAGGTCGCGATCGACATGCTCGAGTCGGCCGTGCGCGAGTCGGGCGGCCGCGGCGACACGCCGCCGCCGGAGTCCGCCGCGGTCGCGTAGAAAGCGAGTCAGGGGAGCGCATGTACATCATCGTCGTCGGAGCGGGCAAGGTCGGTTGGAACCTGGCGCGCGAGCTGCTCGAGAAGGAGCACGAGGTGACCCTGATCGAGAGCGACCGGCGCCGCTACCTGACCGTCGAGCAGGAGCTCGAGCACAACGTCTCCTACGGCGACGCCTCCGAGCTCTGGGTGCTGGAGCGGGCCGGGATCCAGCGCGCCGACATGGTCATCGCGGTGACCGGCGACGACGAGGACAACATGCTGATCTGCCAGGTCGCGCGCGAGAAGTACCTGGTCGAGCAGATCATCGCCCGCGTCAACAACCCGCGAAACCGCCAGCACTTCGACCTGCTCGGGGTCAAACCGAGCGTCTCCGCGACCGACCTGATCCTGCGCCTGCTCGAGCACGAGGTGCCCGAGTACGGGCTGGTCCACCTGCTCGACCTGCAGGAGGAGCAGCTGGAGATCATCGAGATGCTGCTCGGCAAGGACTCCGGCCTGATCGGCCGCCGGGTCGGCGACCTGAGCATGCCCGAAGGCAGCCTGCTGATCTCGGTGCTGCGCTCCGGCAAGGGGTTCGTGCCGACCGCGGACACGGTGCTGGAGGAAGGCGACGAGGTTCTTGCCGTGCTCGATCCGGGTAAGGAGGATGAGTTGAAGGCTCTCTTCGGACCGGACGGGAACGGCGGCGATGCCTGACAGGGAAGTCGACTTCCTCATCATCGGCGGCGGCATGGCGGGCGCCCACTGCGCCAAGGAGCTGCGCGACCGCGGCGCCGAGGGCTCGGTGCTGCTGGTCGGGCGCGAGCCGGAGCCGCCCTACGAACGGCCGCCGCTCTCGAAGGAGTACCTGCGCGGCGAGGCCGAGCGCGCCGACGCCTACGTCAACCCGCCCGAGTGGTACGGGCAGAACGAGGTCGAGCTGGCGACCGGCCGCAACGTGATGTCGCTCGACACCGAGGCGCGGACCGCGAAATTGCAGGGCGGGGAGGAGGTCGGCTTCGACAAGGCGCTGATCGCCGCCGGGGCGCTGGTCAACATCCTCCGCGTCGAGGGAGCCGAGAACGAGGGCATCCACTACCTGCGCGCGTTCGGCAACTCGGACGCGATCCGGGCCGATGCCGAGGGCGCCGAGAACGTGGTCCTGATCGGCGGCAGCTACATCGCCAGCGAGGTCGCCGCCTCGCTGACCGCGAAGGGCGCCAACTGCACGATGGTCGCGATCGAGGACGTCGCCCTCTCGCGCACCTTCGGCGAGGACGCCGGCCGCTGGTTCCAGGGACAGCTCGAATCGCACGGGGTGACCTTCGTCGGCGGCGAGGAACTGGAGGCGTTCGAGGGTGACGGCCGGGTGCGCTCGGTGGTGACCAAGAGCGGCCGCAGCTTCGAGTGCGATCTGGTCGTCGTCGGCGCCGGCGTCCGCGCCGACGCGATGCTGGCCGAACGGGCCGGGCTCGAGGTCGACAACGGTGTCGTCTGCGACTCGAAGCTGCAGACCTCGGTGCCGGGGATCTACGCCGCCGGCGACTGCTGCTCCTACGACAGCGTCGTCCACGGCCGCCGGCTGCGGGTCGAGCACTGGGACGTGGCGATGCAGCAGGGCATCCACGCCGCCGGCAACATGCTCGGCGACGACGCCGATTACGAGGTCGTCCCCTACTTCTTCAGCGACCTCGCCGACTGGGCCAGCCTCGAGTACGTCGGCCCCGCCTACGAGTGGGAGGAGGAGCTCTGGCGCGGCGACCGCGAGGCCGGCGAGTTCTCGCTCTGGTACCTGCAGGGCGGCAAGGTCGCCGGCTGCCTCAGCGTCGGCCGCTCCGAAGATCTGGCCGAAGCGCGGCGGATGCTGGCGGATGGGGTTGACGTCTCTGGGGCGAAGGACGCGATCGGCGATCCGGATGCGGATCTCTCCGCGATCGTTTAGCGCTTACGCCCTAGAACTTCTTGCGGCCGAGGCCGATCAGGAAGCCGGCGCGCGCTGAGGCGAGTTCGAAGGCGTCCCTGTCGGCACGGCCAATATGCCCGTGGAAGCGCTTCGTCGAAATCGAGCGGAGCATCTCGGGCATCGCGTAGCTGACCCGTGGGAGTCCACTGTCACCGGGCTCGATCCGCACGTGGAGGTTGCTCGTCCCCTCGGTGGTGGTGAGCGGTACCCCGATCACCAATCCGGCCGGCGCCTGGTTCATGGCTTGGAGCGAGAGAACCATGAACGGCCGCCGCCCTTCCTGCTCGTGGCCGACGATCGGGTCGAGGTCGGCGGCGAAGATCTCGCCTCGGTGGGGGGGCGGGTCGATCAATCTAGCGCCGATCGCCAGGCGGAAGGCTCGCTTCGATTTCTCGGACCCACTCGTCGTCACGCGCTTTGTCGCGGGCGACCTCCTCTGGGGTCCGCTCAACCATCCGCTTCCAATATTCCTCGAAGTCCTCCAGCAGCCGGTCCTCTTCGAGCATGTCTGCCGCCTCCTCGAGTACTTGAGTCACGCTTTTCCCTGCCAATGCCGCCTCTTTGGCAAGTCGTTCGTGCGTCTCGCGCCGGACGCGGATGGTGGTCGTCTCAACCCTTGCCATGGGGCCAGTCTACACTCTTGTCTACTACCGCCGGGACCGCGCATGTCCGCGGTCAAGACCAGGCACGACGCGATGTCTCCCCCCGTGCCATCGTTATCCTTGCTCGACCTTTGCGCCCTGGTGTAATGGCAGCACGCCTCGCTCTGGACGAGGTAGTCGGGGTTCGAGTCCCTGGGGCGCAGCTTCTTAGTCCCTGCAAATGCGTCGATTCGCTCTGCTAGCGTCGCCCTCTCGATGAGACCTTCTCGGTACCTGATTCCCACTTTCTTGCTGATCGCGCTGCTGGCGCTGGTCGCCGCCGGCTGCGGCGGCGGTGGTGGCGGAACGACCGACACGACGGCAGAAAAGACGGTCGAAGAAAAGCCGTCGCTGACCAAGGAAGAGCTGATCAAGCAGGGCGACGCGATCTGCGCCGAGGTCAACGCCGCGATCGGCTCGGTAGGCAGCTCGGCCGCCGAACCGTCGAGCCAGGTGACCCAGGTGGCCAATCTCTACACGAACATGGTCGAAAACCTCAAGGGCCTCGGCGAACCGCAGGAAGATCCGGCCGAATACAAGCCGGTGATCGAAGCCGCGGAAGCACTGGCGAAGGTCGAGGGCGAAGCGAAACTGGCGGCCGAACGCGAAGACACGGTGGCGCTCGGCGAAGCGGGATCCGCGGCCGCCCCGATCCTCGAAGAATTCGAGACCCAGGCCGGCATCTACGGCTTCGAAGAGTGCAGCAAAGGCCCGAGCGAAGTCACCCCCGCACCCTCTGCCGGCTCCGAAGCCGAAGTCGAAGAAGGCGGGATCGAAGCCGAAGAAGGGGTGATCGAAGAAGTCGTGCCGGAAGAAGAAGTGATCGTGCCCGAAGAAGAAGTGGCGCCCGAAGGCGGGGGGGCCGGGGCGATCGAAGAAGTGGCGCCCGAAGGGGGCGGCGAAGAAGAATCAAACCCCGGCGGCGGAGTCGGCCCGGGCTGATTCGGGGGTTTGCGAGAGAGGTGGGGATCCTCTCTCCGTGAATTGAGTCGCGTCCCTTCGGGACTTGCTCCGCGATGATGCTGCGCCCCTATGGGGCGCAGGAATCAGATTGCATTTCGCGCCTTCGGCCACATTCCCGGAGAGAGGATCCCCACCTCTCCCACCAAGCGCCCGCATCCCTCGGAAGCTACGCCGGACGAGATCGGGGTTTGTCGCCGCCGACTCGGATCGTGGAGCTTTCGCTGCTGGAACGCCTTACGAGCTTCGGTGCGGTTGTGAACTGAGTCGTCTGCTGAGACGTGTGGCGGGGAAGCCCGGTAGGTCTCTGGGCGAATGTGGCCCGAAGGGCGCCGCAACCCTCACGCAGCAGACGACTCAGACCACGCCCCGTAGAGACGGGCGTACACCCCGCCCGCGGCGATCAGCTCGTCGTGGGTGCCCTGCTCGGCGATCTCGCCCCCTTCGAGGACGACGATCTTGCCCGCGCGGCGGATCGTCGAGAGGCGGTGGGCGATGACGATCGCGGTGCGGCCCTGGAGCAGGCGTTCGAGGCCTTTCTCGATCGTTTTCTCGGTGCGGACGTCGACGTTGGAGGTCGCCTCGTCGAGGATCAGGATCCGCGGCTCGGCCAGCAGCGCCCGGGCGAAGGCGAGCAGTTGGCGCTGTCCGGCCGAGAGCTGGACGCCGCGCTCGCCGACCTCGGTCTCGATCCCCGCCGGCAGGGCGGCGACGAACTCGGCGGCGCCGACGGTGCGGATCGCCGCTTCGATCTCCTCGAGGCTCGCCTCGGGTCGGCCGAAGGCGACGTTCTCGCGCACGCTGCCGGAGAAGAGGAAGCCCTCCTGAGGGACGATCCCGAGCTGGCGGCGCAGCGCCTGCTGCTTGACCCCGCGGAGGTCGTGGCCGTCGACCAGGACCCGCCCCTTCTGCGGGTCGTAGAAGCGGGCGACCAGCTTCGCGAAGGTCGACTTGCCGGCGCCGGTGGCGCCGACCAGGGCCAGGGTCTGCCCCGGCGGCACGTGCAGGTCGATGCTCTTCATCGCCCAGGCGTCGTCGGCCGGCTCGGGGTCGTCGCTGTAGGAGAACCAGACGCCGTCCATCTCGATCTCGCCCCTCAGCGTGCCGGGGTCGATCGCGTCGGCGGCGTCGACCATGTCGGGTTCGGTGTCGAGCAGGTCGAAGATCTTGTCGAGCGCCGCCATCCCCTGCTGGTAGGTCGTGTACAGCTGTGACAGTTCCTGGATCGGTTCGAAGAAGGTCGCCAGGTAGGCGACGAAGGAGACGATCACGCCGATTTCGATCGCCCCCTCGATCGCCTGGGTGCCGCCGTAGAGGAGGATCACCGCGGTCCCGATCGCGGCCAGCAGTTCGACCGCCGGGAAGTAGGAGGCGTTGAGGTAGACGGTCCTCATGTTCACCGCCCGGTTGGCCTCGTTGAGCGCGGTCATCTCGTCGACGTGCCGCGGCTCCTGGCCGAAGCTGCGGACGACGCGGACGCCGCTGAGGCTCTCCTGCAGGTAGGCGGTGACGGCGGCGATCCGCTCGCGCGTCGCCCGGTAGGCGCCGGCAGAGACGATCCGGAAGATCAGGCTGGCGATCAGCAGCAGCGGGAAGGTGAGGAAGGTGATCAGCGCCAGCTGGACGTCGAGGACGAGGAGGATGACGACGACTCCGACCAGGGTCAGGGTGCTGTTGAAGATCGTCACCACGCCGGAGGTGACGAGCTGGTTCAGCGCCTCGACGTCGTTGGTCATCCGCGAGATCAGGACGCCGGGGCTCTTGCGGGTGAAGAAGCCGATCGACATCGACTGGATGTGGCTGAAGAGGCGCTCGCGCATGTCCTGCAGGGCGCGGGTCCCGACCCAGCCGACCAGGTAGGTCTCGGCGGCGGTGCCGAGCGCGTAGATCAGCGCCGTGACGAGGAAGGCGGCGACGGTCCAGTCGAGGGCGCTGAGGTCGCCGGTCTGGATCCCGGCGTCGATCGCCCGGCCGGCCAGGTACGGCGGCGCCAGGCCGGCGGCGGTCTCGATCAGCAGCGCCGCGAACATCAGCGCCAGGCGGCCCCGGTAGGGCCGCAGCAGGCCGATCATCCAGCGCACCTTGCGGCCGCGCTGATCCTGGCCGCGGACCAGCTTCCAGAGCGCCCGGAAGAGCAGCGCGACGTTGCCGAGCCGGCTCGCGGTCGGGGCGGGATCGGTCTGGCGGGCAGATGCGGTCAAAGCTTTGCCATCTCCTCGCGCTCCTCGAGGTCGCGCTGGAGGAAGACCGAGTCGGCGAGCCCGTGCTCGGCGATCTCGCGGTAGAAGCCGCAGCCCTCCATCAGCTCCTCGTGGGTGCCGCGGTCGACGACGCGGCCGCCGTCGAGGACGACGATCTCGTCGGCGAGGGCGACGGTCGAGAGGCGGTGGGCGATGATGAAGGTGGTGCGGCCGGTCATCGCCTCCTGCAGGCCGGACTTGATCGCCGCCTCGGTCGTCGCGTCGACCGAGGAGGTGGCGTCGTCGAGGATCAGGATCCGCGGGTCGGCGAGCAGGGCGCGGGCGATCGCGACCCGCTGGCGCTGGCCGCCGGAGAGGGTCAGGCCGCGCTCGCCGACGCGGGTCTCGTAGCCGTCGGGGAGGTCGCGGATGAAGGCGTCGGCCTGGGCCCGCCGCGCCGCCGCTTCGATTTCCTCGAGCGAGGCGCCGGAGCGGGCGTAGGCGATGTTCTCGGCGACCGAGGCGGTGAAGAGGAAGCTGTCGTCGGCGACGAAGGCGATCTCCGAGCGCAGTGAGCCGACGTCGATTTCGCGCACGTCGGCGCCGTCGACCAGGACCGTGCCCCGGTCGGGGTCGTAGAGGCGGGCGATCAGCGCCACCAGGCTGGTCTTGCCGGCGCCCGAGGGGCCGACCAGGGCGACGACCTTGCCGGCCTCGACCTCGAGGTCGACGTCGTGCAGCGCCTCGACGCCGCCGGCGTACTCGAGCGTCACGTCGCGGAGCGCCACCGCGCCGCCGCCGGCCGGCAGGGCGGGCGCCCCGGGCGGGCTCTGGATCGACGGTTCGCGGTCGAGGATCTCGAACATCCGGTTGCCGGAGGCGATCGCCCGCTGCGCCATCCCCATCGCCACCCCGAGGCCCCGAAGCGGTCCGGCCAGCATCACCAGGTAGGTGTAGAAGGCGGTGAAGTTGCCGAGGCTGAGCGACCCGTCGATCACCATCCGGCCGCCGATCAGCAGGATCAGCGCGACCCCGAGCTGGGGCAGGAACCCGATCAGCGGCGAGAACGTCGCCTGCAGCCGGGTCGAGTAGACGCTCTGGTCGAAGACGCGGGAGACCGCGCGCTGGAAGCGGTGCAGCTGGTACTCCTCGCGGGCGAAGGCCTTGACGATGCGGATCCCGGAGACGTTCTCCTCCGCTTCCGCGGTCAGCTCGGCGATCCGCTGCTGGACCTCCTGCAGGGCAGGACGGGAGACGCGGTTGTAGCGCAGGGCGCTGTAGACGACGAGCGGCGCCGGGATCAGCGCGATCACCGCCAGCAGCGGGTTGATCGCGAACATGACGATGCTGGCGAGGACGATCGTCAGCAGGCTCTGGGTGATGAAGATCAGCCCGTAGCCGAGGAAGAAGCGGATCGCCGAGAGGTCGACCGTCGCACGTGACATCAGCTGGCCGGTCTGCTGGCTGTCGAAGAAGCCGAGCTCGAGCCGCTGCAGGTGCGCGTAGAAGCGCTGCCGGAGGTCGAATTCGACCCCGAGAGAGACCCTGCCCGCGACCAGGCGCCGCACCACGGTCAATCCGAGCCGCAGAACACTGGCGGCGACGATCGCAAGTGCCAGCGGCAGCAGGTCAGGCTTGTCGCCGTCCTTGATCGCGTTGACCGCCTGCCCGACCAGCCACGGGATCAGCACGGTCATCCCCATCGCCGCCCAGGCGAACACCAACGATCCCCACAACTGCAGCCGGTAGGGACGCAGGAAGCCCAGCAAACGACGATAAGTGTGCATCGTTACTCACTATACAAAGTGAAGTAATGCCTCCTGCGGGAGCGTGGTCAGCGCAGGCTGGCGGCGGCGTTGGCGCTGGGGACCTTGCCCTGCGGGCACGGTTTCGGTCCGTGGCCGGGGCGGGGGAGGACCTGGAAGTTGGTGACGGCGTGGAAGGGGGTGGTGGCGCCGTTGTTCTGGGCGAGGTTGACGATCACGCGGTAGAAGCCGGGGGGGAGGCCTCGGTAGAAGATCTCCGGGCGGGTCGCCGGCGAGTAGCTGCCGGCGGTGCCGATCTCTTCCGCGAGGACGCCGTTGGGGCCGGAGTACTGGGGGTAGTCGAACGATTTCCCGATCAGGCGGCCCTTGCCGATCGGGCTGTTGATCGCGTGTTCCAGTTTCACCGGGTCGACGCAATCGGGGACGCGGTTGAGGCTGAAGCGCAGGTGGCCCTCGCCGAGCTGCGGATCGCGGCCGAACTGGAGCGGGGCGAGCTGGAAGTTTTCGACCGCGACCTTGACGACGACCGCATGGCTGTTCTGGCGGGCGCCGTTGCGCGGTGAGATGATCGAGACCGAGGGGGCGCCGGGGACCGCATCGGCTTCGTCGTTCTTGGTTTTCGAGTCCGAGCTGCCGCCGAAGATCAGCGCCAGCGCAACGGCGACGCCGGTGAGGACGAGCGCCGCGAAGATCGACTTTCTTCCCCGCATCGGAGCGGGAACATTACGCGCAACTTCCAGATCCCCATCCGCTCAGGCGCCGCCCCGGCGGTTCTGGTCGCGATGACGCTGGCCCTGGCCGCCCCCTCGGCGCGGGCCGCCAGCCCCGTCTCCCGCGTCGATCCGTTCGCCGGCACCAGGCCGGGGCCGCGGACCTTCGGCGGCGGTCACAACTTTCCCGGCGCGGCGCTGCCGTTCGGGATGGTCCAGTGGAGTCCCGACACGACCCCGGCCGACCGCCACGGCGGCGGCTACGACTACCGCGACACCCACCTGCGCGGTTTCAGCCTCACCCACCTGAGCGGCGCCGGCTGCTCGCTCTACGGCGACTTCCCGTTCCTGCCGACGACGGAGCCGTTGGAAAGCTCGCCGGCCGGCCCCGGGTCCGACCTCGACGGCCGCTTCCAGCCGGGCTTCTCGCACCGCGACGAGTCGGCCCGGCCGGGTTACTACTCGGTCCGCCTCAACCCGGTCCACGGCGGCGCGATCAGGGCCGAGCTGACGGCCACCACCCGCACCGGGATGGCCCGCTTCACCTTCCCGCCCAGCCCGCATGCGAGCGTTCTGATCAACGCCGGCGGCAGCGCCCAGCCCGACGATTTCGCCGAAGTCGGGCTCAACCCCGCGGCGCGGGAAATCACCGGTACTGCCTCCAGCGGCCTGTTCTGCGGCCAGCGCCCGCGCTACCGCGTCTACTTCGCCGCCGTCTTCAACCGCCGCTTCGACGCCTACGGCACCTGGGACGGCGAACAGCTGCAGCCCGCCTCGACCGCCGCCAGCGCCGCCCAGACGCCGGCCACGAACCCGCCGACCAGCGCCGACGCCGGCGCCTACGCCAGCTTCGACACCCGCGCCGACCACGTCGTCCTCGCCCGGGTCGGCGTCTCCTTCGTCAGCGTCGCCGACGCTCGCGCCAATCTCGCCGCCGAAAACCCCGGGCTCAGCTTCGGCACCGTCGCGGCGCAGGCTCGGCGGGCCTGGGAAGAGTCGCTCGGGCGGGTCCGGGTCAGCGGCGGCTCACCACGGCAGCTGGCGACCTTCTACACGGCGCTCTACCACGCCTTCCTCGCGCCGCGCACCTTCAGCGACGTCAACGGTCTCTATCCCGGCATGGACGGCCTCGTCCACGACGCCGGCCGCCACGTCCAGTACGCCGACGTCTCCGGCTGGGACGTCTACCGCAGCGAGGTCCAGCTGCTCTCGCTGCTGGCGCCAAAGCGCGCCTCCGACCTAATCCGCTCCCTGCTCGCCGACTACGAGCAGAGCGGCTGCCTGCCGCGCTGGCCCTACGCCAACGGCCAGAGCATGACGATGGTCGGCGACTCGGCGGACCCGGTCATCGCTTCCGCTGCGGCCTTCGGGGCGACCGGATTCGATCGGCGCGAGGCGCTGGAAGCGATGGTCAAGGGAGCGAGCGAACCGTGCCGCAGCGCCAACGGCGAATACCTCGAGCGCCAAGGTCTCGACGACTACCTCGAGCTCGGCTACGTCCCGTTCGACCTCGATACCGGCACCCGCAACGCCAACTCGATCTACGGCAGCCCGGAAGCGGTCTGGGGTTCGGCGGCGACCTCGCTCGAGTACTACGTCGACGACTTCGCGATCGCCCAGTTCGCCGCTCGCGAGCTCGGCGACCGCAGGAGCTACCGGCGCTTCATCCGCCGCTCCGGTGACTGGCGCCGCCTCTACGCGTCGAGCGGCTTCGTCGAGCCGCGCTACGCCAGCGGCACCTTTCCCCCCGGCTACGACAACCTCCACGGCGGCGGCTTCGTCGAGGGGGATTCGGCCCAGTACACCTGGATGGTCCCGCAGGACCCCGGGGGCCTGATCGCCCGCATGGGCGGGTCGAAGCGTGCCGCCGAACGCCTCGACGCCTTCCTCCGTCAGCTCAACGCCGGCGCCGGCGGCACCCACAGCGACCACGCCCTGCTCGGCAACGAGCCGACCCTGCAGACGCCCTGGCTCTACGACTGGATGCGTCGCCCCTACCGCACCCAGCTCGCCGTCCGGCGGGCGCTCTCGCTCTACCGGCCGGCCCCCGACGGCTATCCCGGCAACGACGACCTCGGCACGCTCTCAGCCTGGTACGTGTTCGCCGCACTTGGCATCTACCCCGAGGTCCCCGGCACCGGCGTCCTCGCGCTTGCCAGCCCACTGTTCGAACGCGCCGAAATCCGCCTGCCGCGGCGACGGCGGGCGCTGATCGACGGGAGCGGCCACGGGCCCTACGTGCGCTCGCTGAAACTCAACGGGCACCCGTTCTCCCAACCCTGGACCACCTACTGCGCCCTCGCCCGCGGCGCGACCCTCTCGTTCCGGCTCGGCAAGAAGCCGAACGCGAAGTGGGGGGCGACCGCCGCGGCGGCCCCACCCTCCTTCGGCCCGCAGCGGCGGATGCCGAAGGGTGCCTGCGTCCCCTGACCGCGCGTTTCCGCCAAGCGCGGAATTTGCGGATTTAGCTCCCGCTTAGGCGGCCTTCAGAACCGTCTCAGCCAGGGTCTCGAAGCTTCGGCGGTGATTCCCCTGGTCGCGATCGTCGCGGTCGGCGCCGCGGTCCGCTTCGCCAGCCTCGGCCAGCAGAGCTACCACCACGACGAGGTGATCACCGCGATGCGGGTCCTCTCCGGGAGCTTCGGCGACATGCTGCACGCGGTCCGGGTCAGCGAGTCGAACCCGCCCCTCTACTACGTCCTCGCCTGGCCTTGGGCGCAGCTCTTCGGCACCACCGAATTCGGCCTGCGCTCGCTCTCGGCCGTGCTCGGGGTGGCGACGATCCCGGTCGGCTACCTGATCGGGCGCCAGCTCGCGAGCCGCCGCGCCGGCCTGATCCTTGCCGCGATCGTCGCCCTCGACCCGATGCTGATCTGGTACTCGCAGGAGGCGCGCTCCTACGCTCTGCTCGTCTTCTTCGGCGCGCTCTCGCTGCTGTTCTTCGTCCGCGTCCTCGACAGCCGCCGCGGCCGCGACCTGGCGCTCTGGGCGCTGAGCTCGGCGCTGGCGCTCTGCAGTCACTACTTCGCCTTCTTCCCGGTCGCGATCGAGGCTGTCTGGCTGCTCTGGGCGCTGCGCGAAAGCTGGCGCCCGGTTCTGGCGGCGGTCGCCGCCGTCGCCGCCACCGGCGCGGCGTTGCTGCCCCTGCTCGCCGCCCAGGTCAACCCCAGCCACATCGGCTGGATCGAAGACAGCCCGCTCTCGCTGCGCTTCTGGGAGACCGGCGTCAGCTTCCTCGCCGGAGAAACCGGACATGTGATCGCCGAGCCGCCGCGCGACCACTTCGCTCTCATCCCTGTGATCGTCATCGGGCTGGCGCTCGCGCTGGTCGCGCTGCGGGGCGCACACCGCGAACGCCGCGGCGCCGCGATCGGGCTGGTCCTCGGCCTCGGCGTCGCGGCGCTGTCCGCCGTCGCCGCCCTCGCCGGTAAGGACTACGTCGTTGAGCGCAACCTGCTGCCGGCCCTGATCCCGCTGGCGGTCGTCACCGCCCTCGGCCTCGCCAGCGCCGGCGCCCGCCCGCTCGGGCTGGTGCTCGCCGCCGGCCTCTGCGCCTACTGGCTCGCCTTCGCCGTCTACGTCACCCAGACCCCGAACCTGCAGCGCCCCGACTTCCGCGCCCTCAGCGCCGACCTCGGCCAGCCGACCACCCGCCGCGCGATCGTCAGCTGGCGGCTCGCCGCCGATCCGGTCCGCTGGTACCTGCGAAACGGTGCCGTGCGGATGTTCGGCGGCGTCGAACGGGTGGGTGAAGTGGATCTGATCAGCAAGCCGCGGGTGGCCGACGAGGCCGTTAGGCTGCCGCCTTCCTTCCATCCGGTCCAACGGCTCGACGCCGGCCGCCTGATCCTGACCCGTTACCGCTCGCCACAGCCCTTGAAGATAAAGTTCCATGTCCTCAAAGCCCTGCCGACCGGGTTCGGCACGGCCGGCGTGCTCCTCGACGGGCCGCGGGCACGGCCGCGGATAGGGCTTGGCGAAAGCGTGGCTCTGGGATGACCGCTTCCGAGCTCGCCTACCGGATCGGCGCCGCGGCGCGGCAACCGGCGACCTGGGTCCAGCTGATCAAATTCGGCCTCGTCGGCGCCTCCGGCTACGTCATCAACCTCGCCGTCTTTGCCCTGCTCGCCGGCTCGCTCGGCATCCACCACCTGATCGCCGCGGTCGGCGCCTTCTGCGTCGCCGTGACCAGCAACTTCCTCTGGAACCGCTACTGGACCTTCGGGCCGGGGGAGGGGCCAGCGCACTTCCAAGCGGCCCGCTTCTTCGCCGTCAGCCTCGCTGCCCTCGGGCTCAACCTCGCCGTGCTCGAGGTCCTGGTCGGCTCCGGCAGCGTCGGCGAACTGACCGCCCAGGCGATCGCGGTCGCCGTCGCCATGCCGTTCAATTTCTTGGGCAACAAGCTCTGGACCTTCGCCTGAGAGGGCCTATAGCCGGCGGATCTCGGGGTCCTCGGTCGCTCGCGTGCGGGGCACGCCACGCTCCCTGCGTCCCCCGACCTCCTTGGCTCTAGGCCCTCTCAGTAGCCTTGAGAGAGATGGGTCAGAAGCGGAACTACGACGCGGCTGAGATCGAGGCGGCGCGGCAGGCCGATTGGGCCGAGCGCGGCGACTTCGACGCGCCGCCGCCGCCCGAGCCGGGACAGCTGCCGGTCTACGTCAAGGCCTCGAGCCCGTTCACCTCGGGCAACCTGCACATGGGCCACGTCCGCGACTACACGATCGGCGACGCCTACGCCCGCTTCCACCGCGCCCGCGGCGACGCCGTCCTGCTCGGCTTCGGCTTCGACGCCTTCGGCCTGCCGGCCGAGCTGGCGGCGATCGATCGCCAGGTGCTGCCCGCCGACTGGGTCCGCCAGTGCGGCGACCGGATGCTCGAGCAGATGAAGCGGCTCGGCTACAGCTTCGACTACGACCGCGTCTTCTACAGCTCCGACGAGGGCCAGTACCGCTGGACCCAGTGGCTGTTCCTGACCCTGCTCGAGATCGGGATGATCTACCTCGACGACGCCACCGTCGACTGGTGCGACACCTGTCAGACGACGCTTGCCTCGATCCAGGTCGAGGAGGGCGGCACCTGCTGGCGCTGCCACAACGAGGTGCGGCTGATCCGCCGCCCGACCTGGTTCCTGAAGATCACCGGCTACCTCGAGGAGAACGACGCCAACACCGGGAAGCTCGAGAACTGGGACGACCTGGCGCTCGCCACCCAGCGCTACATCCTCGGCCGCAGCGAGGGGGTCGAGCTCGAGCTGGACGGCGACGGCGGCGCCCTCACCGTCTTCACTCCCCACCGCGGCGCCCTCGACAGTGCGACCTTCGTCCTGCTCTCACCGCGCCATCCCGAGATCGAGGCCTGGGCGACGAGCTCCGAGGCGCGCGAGCAGCTCGAGCAGATGCGCTCCGGCGGCTGGGAGCGGAGCGCCCGCGACGCCCGCTCGGTCCCGGTCGTCGACACCGGCTCGGCGCTCACCGGGCTCGACGGCTCGGAGCTGCCGGTGCTCGTCTCGCCGCTGGTCGACGCCCGCTTCGGGCCGACCGCGGCGCTCGGCATCCCCGCCGTCGACGAGGCCGACCGCGAGATCGCCGCCCGGGTCGAGCGGGTGCGCAGCGCCGAGGCCGCGGAGGAGGGCGAGGAGGCGCCCGCGGCACCTCTCCCCGAGGGGGCTGGCGAGGCCACGCGCTACCGCGCCAACGACTTCTCGATCTCCCGCCAGCGCTCCTGGGGGACGCCGATCCCGATCGTCCACTGTCCCGCCTGCGGGGCGGTGCCGGTGCCCGAGGAGGAGCTGCCGGTGGTCCTGCCGCGCGACATCGAGCCGACCGGCGAGGGCAACCCATTGGCCGAGACGCCGGAGTTCGTCGAGGTCGCCTGCCCGCGCTGCGGCGAGCCGGCGCAGCGCGAGACCGACACGCTCGACTGCCACTTCGACGCCGCTTCGCAGCAGTACCCGCTCCCGGCCCCGGCCGCCGACCGCGGCGACTCGCTGCTCACCCACCCGGAGCTCCAGCGCTGGGTCCCGGTCGAGTGGTACATCAACGGCGCCGACACCGGCAGCTTCGTGCTCGACCAGCGCACGACCACGAAGATGCTGCGCGATCTCGGCCACTTCACCTGGATGCCCGACGGTGAGTGCTACCGGGCGACCTACACGCACGAGATGGTGCAGCTCGACGGAAGGAAGATGAGCAAGCACCTCGGCAACACGGTCATCCCGCAGGAGATCGTCGAGCGGTTCGGAGCCGACACGCTTCGCCTCGCGATGCTCCACGCGGCCGCCCCCGCGAAGGCGTTCACCTGGGACGAGGGCCTGCTCACCTACTCGAGCGCGTTCCTGCGCCGGCTGTGGACGTTCGCCGAGCCCCGCCTGCGCGCGGGTTCGCCCGCGCTCGATCTCTCCGACGGCCTCCGCCGGCGGCTCGGGGGCTGGTGCGACACCGCCGTCGCGAAGATCACCGAGAACTACGAGCGGCTCGACATGCACCGCGCCGCCCGCAACCTGATCACGCTGTTCGAGCGGAT
>Ga0081540_1001098_pt1 | contig 23963 bp, 32 predicted proteins | sample TabmetS2T1R1_FD_71024 | JGI IMG/M metagenome (GOLD analysis project Ga0081540, IMG submission 71024) | Tabebuia heterophylla rhizosphere microbial communities from the University of Puerto Rico - S2T1R1 | ecosystem: Host-associated > Plants > Roots > Rhizosphere ... | reverse complement strand
GACGGGGCGGCCGATCCAGCCGGCGAGCGCCAATTCTCCGAGCTGCGGGGGATCGTCGCCGGGCCGCGCCCCCTGCGGGGCATCGAGCTGATGGACGAGCTCGCGCTCACCGCGGTCGTCCTCCCCGAGCTGGAGGCGCTTCGTGGCGTCGTCCAGAACCCGAATCACCACCTCGACGTGCTTGGCCACACGCTCACCGTGCTGGAGGAGTGGCTCGGGCTCGAGCGGGACATGAGGGGCTTCGCCGGGGAGCTGGCGCCCGAGATCGATGCGTTTCTCGACGAGCCGCTGGCGGACGAGCTGACGCGCCGCGGGGCACTGAGATTCGGCGCCCTCTTCCACGACCTCGGCAAGCCCGCGACCCGCTCCGAGGGCTCCGGCTACGTGACCTTCATCGGTCACGACCAGGTGGGAGCGGAGATCATCGCCAAGATCTCGCGCCGCCAGCGCCTCAGCCGCAGGCTCAGCACCCACCTGCAGGGTCTGGCGCTTCACCACCTGCGGCTCGGCTTCCTGATCCATCGCAGGCCGCTGTCGCGGCGGGCGGTCTACGACTACCTCGTCGCGACCGAGCCCGTCTCCGCCGACGTCACGCTGCTCACGGTCGCCGACCGGCTAGCGGCCCGCGGCGAGGGGCCGTTGGCGAGCGACGAGATGATCCAGGCGCACCTCGATCTCGCCCGCGAGATGCTCACCGACGGCCTGCCGTGGCACCGGAATGGCCCGCCGCGGCCGCCTCTCTCGGGCGACGAGCTGGCCGCTGAGCTCGGGCTCGATCCGGGACCCGAGCTCGGCAGGATCCTCGAAGAGCTGCGCGCCGAGGCGTTCGCCGGCGAGATCGACGGCAGGGACCAGGCTCTTCGCAGGGCACGCGAGCTCCTCTAGCTGGCCTCTCGCGCTTCCCATTGAGCAATAGGCTCCGGCGGCATGGCGGATCCCGACTGCCTCTTCTGCAGCATCGTCGCCGGCACGATCCCGAGCGAAACGATCGACTCCGACGCACGGACCGTCGCCTTCATGGACATCAACCCGGCGACGCCCGGGCACGCGCTGGTCGTGCCGCGCGAGCATTCGGCGGACCTGATGGAGATCGGCGCCGAGGACCTGACGGCGACGATCCTCGCCGCGCAGCGACTGTCCAGGCACATGAAGGACGTGCTCGAGGCGGATGGCATCAACCTGATCAACTCGTGCGGCGCCGCGGCCTGGCAGACGGTGTTCCACTTCCACATCCACGTCGTGCCGCGATACGAGGACGATCCGCTGAAGCTGCCGTGGGTTCCCGCGCCCGGGGACCCCGAGGAGATCGCACGGATCGCGACGAGATTGAGAGGAGAAGATGGCTGAGCCGATTCGGCTGGAGCGCGACGGCAACGTCGCGGTGATGATCCTGGAGAACCCTCCGCTCAACCTGTTCGGCGACGACGCCTGGGGAGCGCTCGTCTCCTGCGTCGAGGAGGTGGAGGGTTCCGATGCGCGCGCCCTCGTCTGGCGGGCGGAGGGCGACATCTTCACCGGCGGCGTCGACGTCCACAGCTTCCAGCGGGTGGTCCGGGAGGGAGAGGCGTCCGACGCGTTCGGGTCCCTGATCCCGGTCGTGCAGCGACTCGAGAACCTCCCGATTCCGACCATCGCGCTGGTCCACGGCCTCTGCCTCACCGCCGGCCTGGAGATCTCGCTTGGCTGCGACATGATCTGGGCGACCGAGTCGGCCCGCTTCGGCCTCGTCGAGGCGGTGGTGGGTCTCACCCCGGGAGCCGGAGGCACCCAGCGAATGGCCGAGCGGGCCGGTCCGGCACGCGCCGCCGAGTTCGTGATGAGCGGCGGCCTCTACGACGCGCCGACGCTCGAGCGCTGGAACGTCGTCAACCGCGTCGTCCCGGACGATCGGCTGCTCGAGAAGGGCATGAAGTTCGCGCACCGCCTCGCGGACGGACCGACGATCGCCCACGGGGCGACGAAGCGGATCATCCGGGCCCACCGGGCAGGCGGTGTGGAGGAGGCCGACCGGGTCACACCGGACGTCTTCGCGGAGCTCTTCGCCTCGGAGGACCTGCAGAACGCCGTGGAGACCTTCCTGCGTGAGGGACCGGGCAAGGCGACGTTCGAGGGAAGATGAGGCGAGGCGCTACCCTGCCCGGCGCAATGGCGAAGGAAGAGAAGATCGAGATGGAGGGCGAGATCACCGAGGCCCTGCCCAACACCATGTTCCGGGTCAAGTTGGACAACGACCACGAGGTTCTCGGCCACATCTCGGGCAAGATGCGACGCCACTACATCCGCATCCTTCCGGGCGACCGGGTGAAGATCGAGCTCTCGCCGTACGACCTCGATCGCGGGCGTATCACCTACCGCTACAAGTAGATCCTCGAGGGGGCGCCGCACCGAAGCGGGGCATGACCTGTTTGACGTGAGGGCATAAACTCGGCACCGTCAAGCTAGGAGGAGGGCGTCCGATGAGGGCAGTGAAGGTGCTGGCGATTCTCGTGCTCGCGGCGATCGCGGTTGGGGTTTTCACCGCGACCGCCCTGGCAGGCAAGAAGAAGAAGACCGGCGTGATCTTCTTCAACGGCAGTCCCAAGATCAACAAGAGCGGCAAGGTGACAGCAAAGGGTTCGCTCAACACGGCAAGCGCCTGCGAGCCCAGCCGCTCGCTCCGGCTCCAGGTCCTGGACGCCAACGGAGTGGTCCTGGCCACGCTGGCGGGCGTCTCATCCGACTCGGTCGGGAACTTCTCGGCCTCCGGCAACCTGCCGACCAACCTGCCGGCGGGAACGAACTTCGTCCGGGTCAAGGCCAAGAAGCGGACCGCGGGCAAGTTCGTCTGTCAGGCGGGCGTCTCGGTCAACGTGCCGATTCCGGCTCCCTGACGCCCCCTCGCGCGGATGGCGTTGGTCGGCGCCGGCGGCCCCGGTGAGGTTGCGCTGGGCGATCGCACTCGGAGCCGTCGGCTGTGCGCTCGCGGGTTGTTCCAAGAAGGATTCGTACGCACCCGCTGAACGGCTCCGGCTCGCCGCGAGATACTGAACCGCCCATGTCGCAGGAGAACGTGGAGCTCGCAAAGCGTTTTCACGAGGCCCGGCGAGGCGACGTCGAGGCGGCGATGAAATTCGTCGCCGATGACGTTGTCGCCACGGAACTCGGTGACAGAGTCGATACACCGCGTGTGTTTCACGGTCGCAAGGAGTGGCTCGGCTACTACGGGCACGGCGCCGAGGTCTTTGAGGACTACGGCCGCGAGATCGACGAGTGGGCGGACATGGGCGAATGGGTGATCGCGGTGGGACGATGGAGGGGAAAGGGCAAGTCAAGTGGTGTCCCGATCGAGGGCCGCGCCGTCAACGCAGCTCGCTGGCGAGAGGGAAAGATCGTCGAGTACCTCTTTGGCTTTGCGAGCAAGGAGGCGGCCCTCCAGGCGGTCAGGTCGCGGGACTAGCTCAGGTATGAGCTCGCCGCGCTGGGGTCCGGCTCGACCAGCTCGGCGATCAGCGACGACCAGCCGAACTCCCGAGCGCCGAGACCGGCGCCCGTGTAGGGCTCGTAGAACTCGCGGAGGCGCTCCCGGACGACGGCCTCCGAGAGCCTCTTGGTCATCTCCAATGCCTCGGGGCCGTAGCCCTGGCGCAGGAGGCCGATCCAGATCAGCCAGGCGGAGTTGATCCAGGTCGGACCGCGCCAGTAGAGGCGACGCAGCGGTGCCTTCCACCTGGTTGGCTCGAAACTCGGCTCCTCCGCCGAGACGGAGGTCGGGGGGTAGGGCAGCCAGTACTTGCGCTGGTCGAGCAGGTGCTCCTCGACCAGCCGGCGCCCGATCTCCTCCGGCAGGTCCGGCAGGGCCAGCGGTGCCAGCGCCGACCAGGTCGAGACGCGAATTCGGTGATCGCCGCCGACGGCGTCGGTGTCGGCAACCTTCGCGACCTTGCCGCGGGCGACGTCGAGGAAGAGCCCGCGCCGCTCGTCCCATAGCCGATCGACCAGAGCCGGTGTGATCGAGGGCTCGCCGGCGGCGATTCGCGCCAGGCACCAGAGGACGTTGGTGACGACCTCGCACAGCACCGGCCCATCAGCCGCGAGCACGCGCCGCGCGTCCCAGTCCAGGCGGCGGTTGCGGGCGATCAGGAGCGGGAACAGCGGGCGGGCATGGGCGTGCCGGCCCCAGACCGTGTCGAACTTCGACGAGGAGTCAAGGCCGGATTCGTCCGGCTGGACGATCCACAGCAGGCCATCGCCGTCGAGGTCCCGGTTTTGCTCGAGCCAGCGGTGGTGGGCGGCTATCCGGCGCTCCCGGGAGGGGTCGCCGACCGCGATCGACCACGCCCACGCGAGCAGCGGCGGCTGGATGGTCGACGTATTTCGCGCGCTCCTGGAGGTGACGTTGTACGTCCACCGGCGCTTCCAGTCGACGGGGCGGTCCCAGAAGATCGTGTGGCCGATGAAGCCGTCGGCGCGACCACCGTCCAGCAGGCTGCGGAGCTCGCGCTCGGCGCGGTCTTGGTCGAAGCGCCGCCAGACGATCGCGTGGAAGCACGAATCCCAGTACCACTGCCAGGGGTAATGACCCGGACTCGGGCGGGAGTAGGCGAAGGGGACACCGTCCCTCTCGCCCTCGATCCAGCTGGCGCTCAGGGTCTCCTGCGCGAGCCGCAGGACGCGGTCGCGGACCTCGGCCTCGACGACGAGAGGGACCTGCATCATTCGTAGGTCATTCGCCGCATGCCGCGCAGGGCGAAGAAGCTGAGGAGGGCCGCCAGACAGACGAGCACCAGGTACCCCGGCCAGGTGCCACCCCAGGTCACGTTTCCGACGAATCCCTGGCGGACCGCCTCCACGACCTGGGTGACGGGGTTGAGCTTCGCCACCTCCTGCAGCCAGCCGGTGAGCAGATGCTGCGGGGCGTAGGCCGTCGTCAGCAGCACGGCCAGGAGCATCCCGACCTGCATGATCGGCGCCGCCGACTGGGTCCGGAATCGGAGGGCGAGGGAGGTTCCCCAGGTCGCAGCGACCACGGCCATCCCCATCACCAGGCTGATTGCGATCAGCAGGCCGAGCAGCCCCGGCCAGTGAACGCCGACAGCGAAGCCGACGACCAGCAGGAAGGTGGCCGGGAGGAGGCAGCGGAGCCCCGCCGAGAGGACCAGTCCCGCGAGCAGCACCGGCCGGGGGGCGGGGGAGGCGAGCAGGCGGTCGAACCAGCCCTGCTCGATGTCGCGGGCCAGGTTGACGCCGGTGGCGGCGCCCGTGAACCCCGCTCCCTGGAGCAGGCTGACGGGGATGAGGAAGCTCTGATAGCTGCTCGTCGTGAATCCCGGCAGGAGGGTGAGGCTGCCGAACACGCTGGTCAGCCCCAGGAAGAAGATGGTCGGCGCGAGCACTCCGGGGATGGCCGCTCCCGGCACCCGCGTGATCTCGTTCAGGGCCCTGCGGACGAGGACCGCGATGCTGGCGGCGGCGCCTCGCCAGTTCATACGCCCCTCCTCAGCCTGCTGCGCATCGCCGCGGCACAGAGGGCGAAGCCGAGGGCGCCGATGCCGACCACGGCCGCGATCGCCTTCAGTTCGGTGGTCACCGACCAGCCGCTGATGATCGGGTCGCGGATCCCGTTGACGACGAAGCTGAACGGGTTGTACTTCGCCACCCAGGAGGCCGGCTCGAGCATCAGGTTCGCCGGAAAGAACGCGTCGGAGAGAAAGAGGACGACGAAGACGAGCGGGAAGATCCCCTGGACGACGCTCGCGTTGTTGGAGCGGAGCGCGATCGCCGCACCGATGGTCCCGAACGCGAGGGCCGAGGCCGCCGTCAGCGCGATGATCCAGATCACCGCCGGGACCCCCTCGTGGATCTCGGCGCCGAAGATCAGCCCGAGCGCGAGGAAGTAGATCGCGATGATCGCACCGAGCGTCGCCGTCGCTGCCAGCCTCCCCAGGACGACGGAGGAGCGCGCGATCGGAGCCGCGTAGAGCCGGTCGGTGAACCGCATCTCCATGTCGATCGCGAAGGCGATCGCCCCCGAGTTGCCCGTGAACATCGTCGCCTGCACGATCGAGCCGGCGAGCATGAACGAGAGGAAGTTGGGGACGTCGGGGAACCCGGGCAGATCCACGGCGCGCCCGGCTCCAGCCGTCTGGATGGCGAGCAGGGCGGTGGGGAAGACGATCAGCGGGGCCAGCAGCTGCGGCCGGCGCAGCGTCTGCATGATCGAGCGCTTCCCCAGGGCGGCGACAACCCGCGCGTTCGCCGCGAGCGTGTGCATCACTCGACCACGGCCTCGGTCTCGTCCGTGTCCTCGGAGGCGCCCTCCAGGTGCTGCCCGGTCTTTTGCACGAAGACGTCGTCGAGTGACGGCTGGACGAGGTCGAGGGATTCGACCTCGAGGCCCTCCTGGTCGAGGGCCACGATGATCGGGCCGATCTCGGAGGAGCCGCGCGCCACCTCCACCATCAGCACGCCGTCCCTCGCGGGGAGCGGCCGCCCGAAGCGAGCCAGGACGGCCTCCGCCCGCGACTCATTGCCCTCCTGCTCCACCAGGGAGAGCTCGAGGTGCGGCCGGCCGACCTCCCCCTTCAGCGCCTGCGGAGTGCCCTCCGCCACGAGCCTCCCCCCGGAGATGATCCCGACCCGGTCGGCTAGCTGGTCGGCCTCCTCCAGGTACTGCGTGGTCAGGAACACCGTCGTGCCCTCCTGGTTCAGCTTGCCGACCTCCTCCCAGATCGCCTTGCGGCTCACGGGGTCGAGCCCGGTCGTCGGCTCGTCCAGGAAGAGCACCTCCGGGGTGTGCACCAGCGCGGCCGCCAGGTCGAGGCGTCTCCGCATCCCACCGGAGTAGGTGCCGACGCGGCGATCGGCCGCCAGGGTGAGGCCGACGCGGTCCAACAGCCAGCGGCTCTTGTCGTGGGAGTCCCGCTTCGAGATGCCGTGCAGCGTCGCCTGGAGCTCGAGCAGCTCGCGGCCGGTCATCAGCGGGTCGAGGGCAGCCTCCTGCAGCGCGACGCCGATCTTCCGCCGGACCGCCCCGGGGTCCTTCGCGACGTCGTAGCCGGCCACGATCGCGCGGCCGCCGGTGGGCTGCAGCAGCGTCGTCAGCATCCGGACGGTGGTCGTCTTGCCGGCGCCGTTGGGTCCCAGGAAGCCGTAGATCTCGCCCTCCGCGACGCTCAGGTCGACGCCGTCGACGGCTCTGATGCCCCCCTCGAATTCGCGCGCCAGGTCGTGCGTCTCGATCGCCGCCACGGTTGGGGCAAGATAGCCGCCGCTCCCGGCCGACCCCGGAGGAGCGTCACACAGCGCGAACGGGCACCGAGGTCTCCGCCACCGGGGGCTCTCCCCCGCCTCGCAGGCGGGTGACGATCGCGGTCGGGTTCGGCGGCAGCCGGTCGTCGGTGGCCAGCCAGGATCCGGCCAGGATCAGGAGCAGGCCCGCGATCGCCCCCGCGCCGGGGCTCTCGCCGAGCACCACCACGCCCAGGGCCACCGCGATCACCGGGTTGATGTAGGTGATGATCGAGGCGCGACCGGCGCCGACCTCGCTGACGAGCACCATCAGGATCACGAACGCGGTGGCCGTGCAGAGGACGCCGAGGACGATGATCGAGGTCAAGGCGTCGGCTGGGGGCGTGGAGTCAGGGAAGGTCAGGAGGGCGGCGGGGGTGAGGAGCACCGCGGCGACCGCGAGGCTGGCGGCCATCGTGGCGCGGGGGTCGTAGTCGAGGAGCTTGGTCTTGATGATCAGCGGGCCGATCGCATAGCCGACCGCGGCGACCATGATGGCGGCGGCACCGAGCAGGGCGCTGCTCTGACCGCTGAGATCGATTCCGACCAGCGCGACGACGCCGGCGAGCCCGACGAGCATCCCGAGCATCCTGGTCCGGGTCGGACGCTCGGAGTGGTCCACCCGCAGCGCCAGCAGCGCGATCAAGAGCGGCACGGTCGCGATCACGATGGCGGCCACCGAGGAGTCGACGTGCTCCTCGCCGGCCGCGATCAGCGGGAATGGAACCGCCATCTCGGCGGCCGCGTAGGCGAGGATCCAGCGGCGAGGCCCGCGCCAGAGCATCTCGAGGCCCCGCCTGGGAGCGAGTGCGAAGAGCAGGGCGGCGCCGAGCACCAGACGTGCCCAGGCGAGGAAGAACGGGGAGACGCCGCCGTCCACCGCGACCTTGATGAAGAGATAGGGGACGCCCCAGATGACCGAGAGCGCCGCGAACGCGATCCAGCCCCGCCGGCTCATCGGCTCAGGATTGCAATCAGGCGACGGCGGCCGGTCTCAGCTCCACGAACTCGCGGTCCGTGGCGCGCTCGAGCGCTTCGGCGGCGTCGAGCAGGAGGGCATCCCGGCCCCAGCCCGCGAGCAGCTGCAGCCCGACCGGCAGTCCGCCATCGAGCCCAACCGGGGCGTTGATCCCCGGGACGCCGGTGAGGTTCGCGATCACGCCCTGGCGAGCGTTGCCGGCGTCGGCGGAGGTCATCCCCGAGGGCAGCTCGATCGTCGGATCGGCGAGCGGCGGCGCCACCGCCGGGACCGACGGCCAGGCGAGCAGGTCGATCTGATCGAAGAGCCGGGACAGGTTGAGACGCGCCTGGGCGCGCGCACGGAACCCCCGCGCCGTCAGGCTTCCCGGCAGCACCCCGCGGAGCTTCAGCACGCCGCGATTGAGGACGCTCAGCTCCTCGGGGAGCGCGTTCAGGTTCTCCGCCGTCAGGTGGGCGACCTCCTCGGCCTGCGCGACGAGGACCGCGGCGGGGAGGATCAGGTCCTGCTCGGGGATCTCGACCTCGATCACCTCGCCGTCCACCTCCGCCCGGAGCGACTCGAGCGCGGAGTCGCAGGCCTCCCGGACGCCGGGTGTGGAGTCGTTCCAGTAGGGCGCACGGATGACGCCGATCCGCAGCCCGAGCGCCTCCCCGGGGGAGAGCTCTTCGCGGAACATCGCGGCTGCGAGCAGACGGCAATCCGCAGCGTCGCGGCAGAGCGGGCCCGAGACGATCGTCTCGGTGTTCGCGATGTGGTGGCCCTCCATGGCGGAGCGGCCGAAGGTCGGCTTCAGCCCGGTCAGGCCGCAGTAGGCGGCCGGATATCGAATCGAGCCGAGCCCGTCCGCGCCGATCGCCCCCGAGACGAGGCCGCCGGCGACGGCGGCTGCGGGCCCGCTCGACGAGCCGCCCGGGCAGCGGTCGAGCGCCCAGGGGTTGTGTGCCGCCCCGTAGACGGACATGTTGCCGGTGCTGCCCGAGCCGAGCTCGTGCATGTTTCCCACCCCGGCGATCACCGCTCCGGCGTCGCGCAGGGCGCGATAGGGGCCCGATTCGCCCGGATGCGTCGTGACACCGGGTACCGCCGCCGCGCCCACCGTCTCGGCGCGCCAGGGGAGCGCCCACTCGTCCTTGATGATCACCGGGACGCCGTGGAGCGGCCCGTCGGGCGCCTCGTCGAGCATCTTCCGAGACTCCTCGGGAAAGGTCGCGACGATCGCATTCAGATCGCCGTTCCGCTCCTCGATTCTCGCCAGGCAGTCGTCGAGCAGCTCGCCGGCGTCGATCTCGCCCGAGGCGATGCCGGCGGCCTGTTCGCGCAGCGGAAGGTCGAGCGCCGTCACCGGGCCGGCGGCCTGCCGAGGTCGGGATTCATCTCCTGCTCGACGCGATCCAGGTCGGCATCGCGAAGCAAGGTCATGCCGGGCTCCCAGATCGACCAGACACCAGCCATCACGGCGCGCTCGGTTTCGTCGGCCTCGATCCCGAAGCTCTCGAGGGCCGAATCGAGATAGCGGTGGAAGGGGGATCCCGCCTCCATGGGCCGGACCCTACCTGGGCGGTCCGGTCGGCTGCCCTCCGCGTTTGCAAGGGCCCCCGCAACCCTCCTGGAAATCAGGTGTTCAATGAAGCTCATGGGCCAGGACGCTCACGCCTTCGCGCGCCTGCACAGGCTCGCTGTCGCCTTCGCCGTCGCGGTCTTCGCGGCCGTGCTGGCCGTGCTCTTCGCCACCGGCGAGGCGGTCGGCGCCCCGCGGGTGACCGTTCTCGGCGCGGCCACACCGGCCGTGCCCTCGTGCCCGACCACCTGCCAGGCGATCGGCAAGACGACCGGGTTCCAGACATCGATCACGGGATCGCGAAACCCCTTCTCGGTGACGAGCCGAGGCCGGATCGTGGCCTGGTCGATCAAGACCGGGTCCCCGAGCACCAAGCCGAACCCGAACAACGGCAACCAGAGCGACTTCGACTTCTTCAACAAGACCTTCGGTGGAAGTCCCAAGGCGCGGATCTCAGTCCTGAAGCCGATCATGAAGCAGATCAAGGCCGGGCACCCGATCTACAAGCTCAAGGCCCAGTCCCCCGTCGAGGACCTCTCCCAGTACCTCGGGCAGACCACGACCTTCACGCTCGACACCCCCATCCGGGTGAAGCCCAACAACATCGTTGCGCTGACCGTCCCGACCTGGGCGCCCGCCTTCGCCATCAACCAGGCGGCGAACACGAAGTGGCAGGCGAGCCGCAAGCGCGGCAAGTGCAACAACACCGATGACATCCTGGCGGGCACACCGCAGGACGCACTCGGCTCGCAGCGGGCGTACGGCTGCACCTACAACACCGCGCGGCTGCTCTACTCGGCGACGGTCGTCGCCGACCCGAACCAGAAGCCCGGCTCACCCACCAAGAAGCCGAAGAAGTAGCGGCCGCCTAAGATCGGCGCATGGGATCGCGCCGCGTCGTAGCCGGCCTGGTGCTGATGCTCGTCGGGTTCGTGGGGTGGTTCTTCCTCGGGGGCTCGCTCTGGGTTCTGCTCACGCTCGTCGGGGTCGGCCTCCTGATCGCAGGCTGGATCTCGGGCGGGGCGAACGACATGTACGGGTCGCGAAGCGAGTATCCGGTGGCGGCGGACCTGCGGCGGGCAGACGACGAGACGGCCCAGGAGTCGCACCCCGGGCCGCTGCCGCCTCAGCCCCCCGGCTGGTAGAGCGTGCCGGATCTGATCGCCTGGTGCGGGTTCGTGGGTGCCTGGCTGCTCGTGATCGGGCCGCTGGGACAGGCGGTGCGTGATTTCCAGGACGAGGAGTTCGAGCGCGATTCCTTCATCCGCGTCGCCCAGCAGGCCGAGAGGCCGCCCGCAATCTCCCTCTGGTGGCTGCTCCTCCCACCCGTCTACTTCGTCCTCCGGCGGCGACGCGAGTCTGAATACCGGCAGCGGATCGCAACGATGATGAAGCCGGGTCAGCTCGAGGCGTTCGGCCACCTGCGCGACGTCGCCAGCGCCTGGTTCATCGTGGCGACGGGCGCCTCGCTGATCGCGGTCAAGGAGACCTGGGAGCTCCGCGAGCAGTACGAGTGGGCCGACTGGGTGTTCTGGGCGCTGGTGGGGGCGATGCTGCTCGTCTGCGGGCTCAGGGTCGTCCTGCGGGTTCGGCGCGATCAGCCGAGCGGGAGCTGAGCGCGGGAGGACGCGATCACTCGTTGCCGTCGAGCGCCGGCTGACGAAGCCCGCAATAGGGGCAATCGCTGACGTCGAGCCCGATCAGCTGGTCGCATCGCCGGCAGGTGCGAAGGTTCTCGGGGGCCCTCACCAGCGCCGACTCCGATGGCGCCAGTGGGAGGGTCGCGGCCACGATCCGCATCTCCTCGCCGGTCTCGCGGTCGACGTAGATGCCGTCGCGCTTGGCCTTGGCGAGTGCCTCGCGACCGGATGCCGGAGCGCGCAGCCGATAGGTCTGCTCGGAGTTCTGCATCGGCGCGCACAATACCGTTGCGCCGGATGCGAGTGCTCATCTTCCATGGTTACCTGCTGCACGGCACCGGCAGCAACGTCTACAACGCGAACCTCGCGCAGGCGCTGGCCGACCAGGGGCACGAGGTCCATCTGATCTGCCAGGACCGGCGGGCGGACGAGCTCGACTGGGTCCGGGAGAACGACAACCTCACGGTGCACGTGCCGAACATCGGCGGGCTGTTGCCGGTGTTCGTGGCGGACCGCTATGAGGGGTTCGAGGTGAAGACCTTCCCGGAGCTCAGCGAGGGGGAGCTCGACCGCTACCTCGACGCCAACGTGCACGCGGTGCGGCAGGTGGTCGAGCAGTTCGGCGAACCGGACGCCGCCCTCGCCAACCACCTGATCATGGGCCCCCTCATCCTCGCCCGGGCGGGCCTGCGCTACGCCATCAAGGTCCACGGCTCGGACCTCTCCTACGTGGTCAGGCCGCACCCGGAGCGCTTCGTTCCCTATGCGCTGGAGGGAACCGAGCGGGCCGCGGGCATCCTGGCGGGGTCCTCCCACACGGCGCGGGTCCTCTTCGAGACGGTGCCGGACCCGAGCATCCCCGAGCTCACGCGGATCGGTCCTCCGGGCGTGGACGTCCACCGCTTTCGCCCGCACGACCTGACCGAGGCGCTGGGCGAGGTGGAGGGGCTTGCAGCGCGGCTCGACTCGGAGCCGCCCCAGGGCGAGGCGAGGCGAGACTCCTTCGGCAGGGACGCCGAGACGATCGCGGCTTCCCTGAGAGCCTGGTCGGGCGGCGATCCGCGCGTTCTCTTCGTCGGCAAGTTCCTGGTCAGCAAGGGCGTCGACCTGCTCGCCGCCGCCTGGCCTCTGGTTCACCGCCGCAGCGTCGAGCGCGGGGCTCACTCACCGCGCCTGCTCTTCGTCGGCTTCGGCGGCTTCGAGCCGGGCCTGCGCGAGCTCGTCCACGCGCTGGAAGGCGGCGATCTCGAGGCGGCACTCGCGGTCGCGGCCCGGGGTCGGGGCTACGAGGAGGAGGAGGACGCACCCCTTCCCATCCTCACCGGCTTCCTCGCCGATCCTCCGGCGGGTTACGCCGACGCGGCGCGGGCCTCCGCCGGCTCGATCCTGATCGGGGGGCGCCTGGCCCACGACGAGGTCGCCGAGGTGATGCCGGCGGCAGACACGTTCGCGATGACCAGCACCTGGCCGGAGGCGTTCGGGATGGTCCCGGCCGAGTCGGCCGCCTGCGGGGTCCCGCCGGTCTCGGCCGATCACTCGGGCATGCGGGAGGTCTCCGAGCAGCTCGCTCAGGCGCTCGACCCGGATCTCACTCCCCTGCTCAGCTTTCCGGTGGATGCGGAGGCCGTCGGCGAGCTCGCCGAGCGGCTCGACGGCTGGCTCGCCCTGCAGCCGGAACGCCGCCATCGGGCCGGCCTGGCGCTCGCAAGGCGGGTCGATCAGCTCTGGAGCTGGGAGGGCGTGGCGCGGAGCGTGATCGCGGCCTCCCACGGCGAGCTGGAGGGCCTGCCCGAGGTAGTCACGTGAGTGACAAGCCCTGCGAAGGCTGCTTCAGGTTGCCTGAATAGAATGCCGCGCGATGCGGGGCGTCCCCATTGCCAAGCTGATCGCTGCGGTGGTCGTGCTGACCGTGATCACCTCGGTGATCATGCTGATCCCGAACTGGAACGGCCAGGAGGCATCGACCGCCGCCCCCAAGATCGACGACCTGCTGGACGTGATGATCGTGCTCTCGTCGTTCGTCTTCTCGATCGTGCTGATCCTGATGGGCTACGCGCTCTGGCGCTGGCGGGTGAAGCCGGGCGACGAGGGCGACGGCGCGCCGATCCACGGCAACACCCGGCTCGAGATCGCCTGGACGCTGATCCCGACGGCGATCGTCCTCTTCGGGGCGGTCTACTCCTGGATCACCCTGTCGGACATCGAGGCGCACGATCCGGACCGGATGGTCGTGGACGTCTACGGGCAGCAGTACGAGTGGCACTTCAACTACCCGACGCAGGGGGTGACCTCTCGCGAGCTGCACGTGCCGGTCGACCGTCAGGTCGAGTTCCGGATGCACACCCTCGACGTGATCCATTCCTTCTGGGTGCCGGAGTGGCGGATCAAGAAGGACGCCGTCCCCGGGATCACGACGCGGGCGTACGTCACGCCCACGAAGCCGGAGGACCTGACGCTGGTCTGCACCGAGCTCTGCGGCTTCGGCCACGCGACGATGAGGGCGCCGGTGGTCGTCGAGCCCTCGCAGGCGAAGTTCGACCAGTGGGCGCAGACCCAGGAGCCGATCCCGGAGAGCGAGCCGAAGCCCGGCGAAACGACCCCGAAGCAGCTCCGGCAGTGACTAAGGCGAGGACTAGGATAGGCGCGGGAATGGAAGGATGGCGGGGATGACCGAAGCACTCTTCAAGCGTCCGGGCTGGTGGCGCGCCCTGACGTACACGATCCTTGCGGGCGCCTTCGGACTGGCACTGGTGGTGGTCCTGCGCAAGGTCTCGGGCCTGCCGGCCTTCCAGACCGTGCAGACCGGTTACCCGCAGGTGATCGTCCCGGCGATCACGGCGCCGCTCGGCTTCCTGGTCGGGATCGGTTGTTTCGACTACTGGCTCCGCTGGGCGGTCGGGGCTCCGACGCCGCCCGCCGAGCGCGAGCACGACGACCACGGCGCCTACAGCTGGCGCGACTACTTCAAGGTCAACACCGACCACAAGGTCATCGGCATCCAGTACATCTGCACCACCTTCGTCTTCTTCTTCATCGGTGGGCTGATGGCGATGATCATGCGGGCCGAGCTGGCCCAGCCGGGCACGCAGATCGTCGAGCCCGGGATGTTCAACAGCCTCTTCTCCGCCCACGCGGCGATCATGATCTTCGTCTTCGTGATCCCGGTCTTCGCCGGGATCGCGAACTACGTGTTGCCGCTGATGATCGGGGCGCCGGACATGGCGTTCCCGCGGCTGAACGCCCTCAGCTTCTGGATGCTGCCGATCGCCGGGCTCCTCTTCGTCGGGAGCTTCTTCTGCCCGGGCGGAGCCTTCGACGCAGGGTGGACCGGCTACGCACCGCTCTCCACGGGGGCGCCGTTAGGGCAGTCCTTCTTCAATCTCGGCGTTCAGTTCGCCGGGGCGTCATCGATCGCCACCGCGCTGAACTTCCTGGTCACGATCGTGACCATGCGGGCGCCGGGAATGAACTTCTGGCGCCTGCCGCTGCTGGTCTGGGCGAACCTCTCGACCTCGCTGCTGGTGGTCGCAGCGACGCCGTTCATCGCGGGCGTGCAGTTCATGGTCCTCTTCGATCGCGCGCTGCACACGAACTTCTTCCAGGCGGCCTTCGGCGGCGACGTGATCAGCTACCAGCACATCTTCTGGTTCTACTCCCACCCGGCCGTCTACATCATGATGCTGCCGGGCTTCGGGATCGTCAGCGAGGTGATCTCGGCGCATTCGCGCAAGCCGATCTTCGGCTACCGCCTGATGGCCCTGGCGCTGATCGGGATCGTGGTGCTGTCCTACTCGGTCTGGGCGCACCACATGTTCGTCGCGGGCATGTTCAGCTGGCTGCGCGTGCCGATGATGATCACGACCCTGCTGATCGCCGTCCCGACCGGGATCAAGATCTTCTCCTGGCTGGGCACGCTGTTCTACGGGAAGATCCACCTCAGATCCACGGCGATGCTGTTCGCCCTGGGCTTCATCGTGACCTTCACGATCGGCGGGATCTCAGGCGTGATGCTCGGGATGATCCCGATCGACATCCACGTCTCCGACACCTACTTCGTCGTCGCGCACATCCACTTCGTGCTCTTCGGCGGCTCGGTCTTCACGATCTTCGCCGGCATCTACCACTGGTTCCCGAAGATGACCGGGCGGCTCTACGACGAGCGGCTCGGCCGCGTCCACTTCTGGCTCACGCTCGTCGGCATGCTCGGCACCTTCATCCCGATGCACTGGATAGGGATGGAGGGGATGCCGCGGCGCGTGGCCGACTACTCCGCCACCTTCGGAGACTGGAACCTGTTCATCTCCTGCTGCGCGTTCCTGCTCGGCGCCGCCCAGCTGGTCTTCCTCTACAACATGATCATCAGCTGGCGCTTCGGTCCGAAGGCGGGCCCGAACCCGTGGCGCGCCAAGACGATCGAGTGGCAGGTCTCCTCGCCGCCGCCGGTCTTCAACTTCGATGAGATCCCGCGCGTCGTCGGAGGCCCGTACGAGTTCGGAGTGCCGGGCGCACGGCACGTGATCATGCCCGGCGAGGAGGCGGAGGTGAAGGAGCCCGAGAGGGCCGGCGTGGGGGCACCAACGTGACCGAGGAGACGACGGAGACCCAGCGCGAGCAGGAGGAGCGCCAGCGCAAGCATCCCGCGACCGAGCCCGATCAGGGCGAGACCGCGATCACCGACCTCGGCACTCCGCAGGAGCACGCCTCCGAGGTCACAGCGCCGCGGGAGGTGGCGACCTTCGGCGACCCGGACCCACCGCCCACGCGGGAGGGCGTCAAACGGGTGCTCTGCTTCATGAACGAGGTGGCCGGCGGACGCAGGCTGCTGACGGCGTGCCGCGAGCTCGCCGACGACGGGGCCGACTACTTCGCCGTGGTCGCTCCCCAGAACCTGCCGATCGTCGGGCAGCTGGTCGACGTCGAGGAGCGTCGCGCCGCCGCCCAGAGTCGCGTCGAAGTCACCCAATCGGTGCTGCGAGAGTTCGGGATCGCCTCCGAGGGCGCAGTGATGGATCCTGAGTCATCCCTCGCGCTCGACGACGCGGTGAGGGCGACCCAGCCCGACTACATCCTGCTCTCCTGTCTCTACGACACCCGCTTCGGCATCTTCCGCAAGGACCTCGTCGAGTGGGCGAAATCGCGCTATGACCGGGTCGAGCACATCCCCGTCCGGGTCGACGACGACGCGGTGCGCTGGGACCTGACCCACACCCTGGTGGTCGCGACGCAGACCGTCAACAGCAAGGACCTGGTCGACCGGTTGCTCGAGCTCGCCAAGGAGCGGCCGCACCGCTACACATTCATCTCCCCGCGCTCAGGGACGATCACCCACGAGGAGATCGCCATACGTCTGGCCGCGACGCTCGCGGAGCTCTACCGGCACGAGATCGACGCCACAGGGCAGCCGATGAGCCCCGATCCCTACCACGCGGTCGAAAACGCGATCGAGCACTACCGGATCGACGAGATCCTGATCTCGACGCTCAAGGGCGAGCAGTCCAAGTGGCTGCAGGAGGGCCTGATCGAGAAGGTCGAGAACCACACCGACCTGCCCGTCGAACACATCGAGTCCGGGACCGAGAGAGCGACGCCGTCGCAGGGGCCGCCGTCGGACGCCGGCGCCGAGCCGACCGAGGCAGTGGGAGCGAGGGAGGCCTGATGGAGAGCGCCTCAGTCGCGGTCGGCCACGCCGAGGAGCACCACGCCCACCCGCCGGAGGCGAATCAGAGCTCCCGGATCGACCGCCAGACCCTCGGCATCCTCCTCTTCATCGTCTCGGAGGTGATGCTCTTCGGGGCGTTCTTCGCCTCGTACTTCTTCCTCCGGGTCGTGGCCAACACCGGGCCTTGGCCGCCGGACCCATTCGAGCTTCCGGTCGCCGTCGCGGGCATGAACACCGCGATCCTGGTCTCCTCGAGCTTCACCATGCACTGGGCGCTCGAGTCGATCCGCCGCAACAACCGCCGCGGGTTGAAGATGGGCATGGCCCTGACATTCCTGCTCGGTCTCACCTTCCTCTTCATCCAGGTCAACGAGTACGTCCACATCGGCTTCAGCGCTCGTGACGACGCCTTCGGCTCGATCTTCTACGGCCTCACCGGATTGCACGGCGCGCACGTCACCGTCGGGCTGATCCTGCTGGCGATCGTGAACGTCCGCGCCTGGCGGGGCCACTTCGGCCCCGACGCGAAGGACCACCTGGGCGTCGAGGTGCCCGGCATCTACTGGCACTTCGTCGACGTCATGTGGATCATCGTCTTTACGACCGTCTACATCCTCTAGAAGCTCTGCTGATCCCCACGCTCCGCTCCGGGCCCGCCAACGGTTGGTGTTCAATCTGCCTGCGCGCTCGCGGCTGATCCCCTGAGGAGACCCGTGCTCAGCGCGGCAGGCGGATCAACTGAACGCCGCCTTCATCTCGCAGCGGTCCACGGAGGCGCGCGTTCCCGGCGTATCCGATGGGTCCATCGCGTCGAAGGCACCCTCCGCCGCCGCCATGTCAGCGGCGGTGTCGAACTGCTGGACCACGACCGCCGTGCGCTGATCCGGGTCGTGGAAGAGCTGGACAGCGGTGGCGGCGCTGTCCACCGGCGGTTCCTCCATCTCGGCCAAGCGGCCGGCCAGGTGGTCGGGATCGACGTCGGTGAACCTGACGATACGTGCGTGCATGACTGCTCCTCTCGCTTGTCCCCGGGGCCAACCCTATCCCGCTGAAACGTCGAGCCTTCAGTTGCAAATTGCGCGAGATACTGCGTGGGCGATGTCGGAGGAGAACATCCAGATCGCCCGCGCATGGATCGACGCATTCAACCGGGGTGGGATCGAGGAGACCATGCGCTACCTCGACCCGGAGATTGAGTGGACCACGGCGATCACCTACTTGAAGGCGGGCACCTATCACGGGCATGAAGGCGTCCGGAACTGGATGCAGGGCGCATTTGCCGACTGGGAGAATCTCCGGGTCGAACCGGAAGAATTCATTGACGCCGCAGAGCAGGTGGTCATTCCCCTGCAGATCACCGCCCTTGGGAAGACAGACACTCGCGCCGTTTTCAACTTCACCACGGTGGCCGAGTTGCAGGGAGGCATGATCGTCCGTATTCGCAACTACAAGGATCCGGCCGAAGCCCTCCAGGCCGCCGGGCTGTCGGAGTAGCAACGGAGCGATCACCGGCGGATTTGCATGGGCGATGTCGGAGGAAACATCGAGATCGTTCACCGGGCGATCGACGCGTGGAACCGGCACGACATCGAAGGGCTGGTGCGCTTTCCCACCCCGAGGTCGAGTACGTCAATGCTCCCTCGGCGGTTGAGCCGGGCACCCGGCAGGGCTATGAAGAGCTCGCGGCTGTGGTTCGAACGCAGTGGGAGACGTTGCCCGACACCCGTCAGGAGGTCGACCGGATTCACGTCCGCGGCGATCAGATCGTGACCGTGGGACGGTTCCTTCGTCGGATGCCGGACAGCGACGCGCGCCTCGAGATCCGGTTCCTCCTCTCATGGGAGATTCGCGAGGGGAAGGTCATTCGTGTCCAGGTGCTCGGTGCCGGCTCCGACTTCCAGCATGCCCTCGAGGCTGCCGGGCTGCCGGAGTAGGCGTAGGGGCAAGGGCTGCTCAGGAGGACACGCGGACGACGTTCTCGATCGCGGCGGCGACGGTGTCGGGGCCCTTGCTGAGGATCTGCGTGTGCTTGTGCGGCGTCGTTGCGAACACCGACACTCGTTGATTGCCGTTCACGGCGTCGGCGACAGCGGCGCGCACCGTGCGCATCTCGTCCTCGGTGGAGCCCGAATGCGCTCCGGTGCCGACGACGAACACGGTGGGGCATTCCAGCGCCGCGAAGTCGGGTCCGAGTTCGCCGTTGACGGCGTCCATCTCGATGACGACGTCCGCGGACTCGGCGGGAGACATCCGGGCCGAGCGTCCGAACACAGCCAGGATTCGCATCATCCACCCCAACCGGCGGAACTGGCTGCGGACCTTCTCCCTCCCGGCCTCGTCGAACATGGTGATCGGGTAGGCCCCGTCGATGAGCACCAGGCCTCGGGCCCGTGCGGGATGCTGCGCCGCGTACCGCACCGCGATCGTGGCGCCGTGGGACCAGCCGACCAGGACCGGGCGGTCGATACCGGTCGCGTCGATTACCCGTCCGATGTCGTCGACGGCTCCCTGGGCGGAATAGTCGGCCGATCTGCCCGACTTCCCGCGTGCTCGCGCGTCGAACCGCACGGTTCGATACTTCCCGCCGAGGCGACCGATGACGCGGCTCCAGTTCCGCACGGTGCCGAAACCGCCGCTGAGGAAGAGCAGGGGAGGGGTGCCGCCAGGGTCATCGACGGCGTAGAGCTGCGTGTCCGCGGCAGGAATCTTGAGTTCTCGTGACATCGCGTTCGAGCCTTCCGGGTTGGCGTGAGCTGCTCGCTGCCCTCGCCCGACCGCCACTCAGCAGCCGACGCAGGTGGCAGTGGAGCCGCCGCCCGCCTGGCCCTTCGACTTCTTCGGCGCCGCGCCCGGGGTCGTGGTGACGTCCGGAGCCGTTGGCGAGCCGGCGCCCGGGAAGCCGCCCTGTGCCTGCGTGCCCGACTCCGGGTTCGAGACGGCCGGGGTGGTGGTGTCGCTGTCGGAACCCGAGCCGCAGCCGGCCGTCGCGAGCGCGGCCGCGACGAGCGCCACGGCGAGAGATCGGGTCCGCATCGCCGGAACTCTAGGGACGACGGGCGCCTGGCTCGTTGCCGCCTATGATCGAATTCGTGCCCGAGGCGCCCGCACAGCGGCCCCACAATCCCCTCCGACGCGAGTCGGACATGTTCCGGGTGCTGATCATGTTCGCCGTGGCCGCCGCGATCGTGATCGCGGTGGCGCTGCTCTTCGGCTCGCTGGCCGGCGCGATCGTCGGCGTGATCCTGATCGCCATCGGACTCTGGCGGACGTGGAGGCTGATTCAGGAGTGGCGCCGCTACGGGTCCGATCCGGCGGAGCGCTAGGCGCTCGGCCGCGGGCTACTTCTTGCCGCCCCCGCCGCCCCCGCCGCCACCACCCGTGGCGGTCTGGAGGTAGGAGACCAGCTGCTGGAGCTGGTCGGGGGTGAGGGTCTGGCCGAAGTTCTGGGGCATCACGTTCGGCTGGTAGCCGGGGGTGATCACGGCGTTCGGGTCGGTGATGTCCTGGGAGATCATCTGCGGGCTCTGCCCGGGGAGGGCCTCGTCGAGGTTCGGCCCGGTCGTGCCGGTGGTACCGGCCTGCGCCAGGGTGTGGCAGCCGCCGCAGTTGGTCGCGAAGAACTGAGGCGGGGAGAAGACCGGTGGTTTGATGCCCGGCACCCCCGCGACGCTGGCGACGTAGGCGGCGACGTTGTCGAGATCGTCACCGGTGACGATGTCGGCCGGCATGTAGACATCCGTCTGCTCGGGGGTGACGGGCCGCGGATTCTCGACCTGGGCCTTGATCACGCCCTCGAAGGTGTCGGAGTCCTGGCCGTTGGCGCGAGCCTCCTTGAACGCGTAATCGAGGTTCGGGCCGACCGCGCCGTTGGTCCCCGCCCCGGTCAGCGTGTGACAGCTGCCGCACTTCTGCGTGAACAGCTGCTGGCCCTTCGCGAGGTCGGGCTTCGGGCCGAGGTTGCAGCCGCTGAGCGCGACCAGTGCCGTGGCCGCGGCGATCGTCGCCACGAACCAGGCACCCTGCCGATTGAAACGGCGGCGAGGTGTGCTGCCGCCGGGAAAGAGGTCGCTCATCGGGGCCGAAATCCTATATGCCGCCCCCACGGCCTCGGCGGGTCGGCAGGCGTGGGATAAGCTTGCGCCGAACGGCACTTGAGCCGCCGCCGGGCGGCTGGGCCGAGAGGAGGTCGAGCATGCAGGTTCGCGAGGGTATGTCGAGCGTGGTGCTGGCCGTGGGGCCCGGCCACACCCTGCGTCAGACCGCGACCAAGATGACCGAGAAGGGGACCGGCGCCGCCCTCGTCTTCGATGACGAGTCTCCAGCTCCGCGGATCATCACCGAGCGCGACATCCTCAGGGCGGTTGGGACCGGCAAGGACCCGGACACCGAGAGGGTCGCGGATCACATGAGCCAGAGCGTCATCTCGGCGGCACCGGACTGGAGCCTCGAGCAGGCCGCCGAGGAGATGGTCCAGCGCGGGATCCGCCACCTGGTGATCGTGGACCGCGGCGAGCTGGTCGGGGTCCTGTCGATGCGTGACATCGTCCGCTGCTGGACGGCGGTCGGAGCGACCTCGTCCATGACTCCGCCGTAGCGGTCGCCGCCGGCGGGCTACTCGTCCTCGGGAATCGAAACCGACAGCGGAATCGGCGCCGTGTCGGTGCGCTGGTGCACCGGCATACGTGCGATCTCGCTCCGATTGGAGCGCAGCCAGCCGATCAGCGAGGGGAGGGCGATGCAGGCGCCGATCACGGAGTACGGCCACCAGGCGTAGAGCCCGACGATGACGGCGGCGAGCCCCAAGGCGAACAGCGCCGGGTAGATCGCCGGCCGGGGAAGGTAGATCGACTCCGTTGGCCGCTCGGGCTGGCTCATCGCAGATAGAGGACCGAGATGTAGAAGGCCAGTGCGAAGACGAGCAGGGCCAGGGAAGCGGCGACCATCCCCGACTTGATCAGTCCTCTGGCGCGCTCGCGATCCACGGCGGAAACCCTATCCAGTCCGGTAGCTATAGAGCGCGGTCGAGCGCCATCGCGATGAAGAGCAGCGCGAGATACGCCAGCGAGCTCAGGTAGAGCCGCCGCGCCGCCTGTCGCGTGGGGTGCGCGTTGAGCGCGAGGGCGAGCCCGACGAAGCCGGCACCGAGGGCGAGCGCCGGCGCGACCGAGCGGACCGACGTAGAGCGGATGCTCGTTGGGCACAGCGTCGTTGCGCCCGTACGCCGTGATCATCGGGATGCCGTGCTGCTCGGCGATTCGGACGACGAGATCGTTCGCACCCGCCCGCGTCACACCACCACCGACGAGCATCAGCGGACGTTCCGCCGCGCGAAGCAGCCGAGCCGCCTCGCGCACCGCGTCGGGGTGGGGGGGCTGCGGATGCGCCGCGCGATAACGGTCTGGCGCGAGCATCTCCGTCTTCACCGTCCGATCGTTCAGCACGTCGCGCGGGATCTCGACGAAGACGGGGCCGCGGCGTCCGGTCATCGCCGCGCGCAGCGCGCTGCGCATGAGCTCGGGGATGCGCTCCGGCTTCGTGACCTGGACGGCGAGCTTGGTCACCGGCCGGAACATCGACACGAGGTCGTAGTCCTGAAAGGCGTCCTTCTGCATGTGCTCCAGCGCCGGTCCGCCGACCAGCACGACGACCGGCGAGTGCGCGACGTACGCGGCGGCCACGCCGGTGAGCAGGTTGGTTGCGCCGGGGCCGCTCGTCACGAGGCACACGCCGGGCGTGTCGGTGACGCGAGCAAGGCCGTCCGCCATGAACGCGGCGGCCTGCTCGTGGCGCACGTTGATGTACTCCACGCTCTTGTCGTCGTAGAGCGCATCGAGCACGTCGAGGAACGTCGAGCCCACGATGCCGAACACGTACTTGACGCGCTCGGCCTTCAAGAACTCGATGACCGCGCGGCCCGCGTTGAGCTCGGCCATCACTTCGCCTGAATGACGCGGTTCTTCTGCGTGCCGAGCTTCGTGATCCCCATCTCCACGACGTCGCCCGGCTGGAGATAACGGGGCGGCTTCATCCCGTGCGCGACGCCGGCGGGTGTGCCGGTGGAGATCAGATCGCCGGCGCGCAGCGACATGAAGTGACTCACGTACGAGACGAGCTTCGTGATGCCGAAGATGAGGTTCTTTGTGTTGCCGCGCTGACGCGACTCGCCGTTGACCGTCGTCCACACGTCGAGCGTGTGCGGGTCGCCGACCTCGTCGGCCGTGACGAGCCACGGCCCGATCGGCGCAAAGCTGTCGCAGCTCTTGCCCTTGGTCGTGGTGCCCTCGCGCTCCATCTGGAAGGCGCGCTCCGAGACGTCGTCGACGACGCAGTACGCGGCAACGTACTTCATCGCGTCCGCCTCGCTGACGTAGCGAGCGTCACGTCCGAGCACGCAGGCGAGCTCGACCTCGTAGTCGAGCTTCACCGCGTCCCGTGGCCGGATGATCGGATCGGTCGGCCCATTGATGGCGCTGTTCGCCTTGATGAAGAGCGTCGGCTCGCTCGGCGCCGGCCGGCCCACTTCGAGCGCGTGGTCGGTGTAGTTGAGCCCGATGCACACCATCTTGCCGATACCGACGAGCGGCGGACCGAGCCGCGGCTTCCCGGCGACGACGCGCAATCGCGCGACGTTCACGCCGCGCAGCTTCTTGAGCCCGGCGGGCGAGAGGACCTCGGGCGTGATGTCCATCATCACGCGCGAGAGATCGCGGACCTTGCCGTCGTCGTCGATCAGGCCCGGCTTCTCGGCGCCGGCGCGGCCGTAGCGTACGAGCTTCATGAGGCCTCCAGGTGTGCGAGGGCGAGCCGATTCCCTCTCCCCCGGCGGAGGAGAGAGCCAGGGTGAGGGGCCGCCAGCCC
>Ga0081540_1001097_pt1 | contig 23965 bp, 32 predicted proteins | sample TabmetS2T1R1_FD_71024 | JGI IMG/M metagenome (GOLD analysis project Ga0081540, IMG submission 71024) | Tabebuia heterophylla rhizosphere microbial communities from the University of Puerto Rico - S2T1R1 | ecosystem: Host-associated > Plants > Roots > Rhizosphere ... | reverse complement strand
CGTTCTTCGTGTTCGCGGGCGCCATGCACTTCGTGGCGCCGCGCACCTACGCGCGGATCGTCCCGCCCTACGTGCCGCGCCATCGCGAGGTCGTCTACGTCAGCGGCCTCGCCGAGGCGATCGGCGGGCTCGGGCTGATGACTCGCGCCACCCGCCGCGCCGCGGGCTGGTGGCTGATCGCCACCCTGCTGGCCATCTTCCCCGCCAACGTCCACATGGCGCTGCATCCCGACGAGTTCCCGAAGGTCCCGGGCGGCGCGGCGAGCCTCTGGGCGCGACTGCCGTTCCAGGCGGTCTTCATCGCCTGGGTTCGCGCGGCGATGCGGCGCTAGGTCAGACGCTCACCGCCGTCGACGTGCAGCGTCATGCCGGTCAGGAACGTGTTGGTCATGGCGAAGACCACCACGTTCTCCTGTCGTCTCGGATCAGCTCCAGCAGCCCGTCGTGCTCGGTGCGGCACGCCCGGCAGGAGCCGAGGTGGCCGGCGACGCCGGGGAGCAGCGAGTCGACGTCCCGTCCGGCGAGCGCGGCCTCGACGTAGCGGTCAAGGACCGCGCGCGTCGTCCCGCAGCCGGGGTCGAGCGGGTCGAAGGCGAGGATCGCGTCCAGCGAGAGGCGGTCGCCCGCTAGGCCGCTCCTTCGAGGACCGTCGTGAGCGCGCCACCCTCCTCGATGCCGAGGTTGCGATCGATGCCGTGCGAGACGACGGTCTGGCCGGGCTCGAGCTCGAGGCGCTCGCCGTCCAGCGTGACGGCGACCCTGTCGGACTCGAAGGAGACGAGATCGCCGATCGCCGCCATGTCGTCGAACGGCGCCCGGTAGGACCACGCCGCCTGCTTGACCCCGTCGATGTCGTAGTACGAGGCGATCCCCTTGTACGGGCAGAAGGTCTGCAGCGCGTCGGGCGCGAGCGCCTCGGCCAGGACGTCCTCCCGCGGGACGTACCAGCGCGGTGCGAACCCGGACTCGTAGAGCACGACGGGGCGCGTCGTGTCGGCGACGACGCGGCCGGCGGCCCGCACGACGAGGTGGCGCGACGTGTGGCGGATGTCGATGCGGTGGTACGGGTCGGCCGCGTGGCCGAGGATCCGGTCGTCCTCCTCGTAGAAGGCGTCCAGGGCGCCCCAGGCGAGCGCGACCTTGCCGTCCAGGATCGACGCGTGGCCGGGGAGCGCGACGTGCTGCCATGCGCCGCGCGGGGCGTTGCGCGTGGCGCCGACGACCTCGAACCAGGCGGTCTCGCCGAGCTCGGCGTGCGCGGTCCGCCGGTCGGTCGGCTTCAGGGCGCCCTCGGCGAAGTCGGCGAGCGGGAAGTACGCCACGGGATAGCGCCCCGGCTCGAAGAGCAGCACGGCATCGTCGCTCTGGACGACGGTGCGGCCGCCGAGCTCCGCGCTCATCCGCCGCCGCAGCGGCTCGGCGTACAGCACGCGCTCGGGCATGCCCGGGACGAGGAACCGGCCGTTGGGGTTGCGGCCCAGCGGCCCTTGCTGCCATGAGAGACCCATCGTGCTCAGCGCTCCGTTCGTGGAAGGCAACGGTCATTGGCATTGGTCGCCCGGCGCGCGCTCGTCTTACCATCAAGGCCGGTGAGCGCCGGACGCACCCAGACGACGCAGCGAACGGCGCGCGGCGACCAGGTGTCGCGGCGCTGGGTCGAGCAGCTCCACGCCGACCACCCGCGTCACGAGGACGCGGCGGCGAAGCTCCACGACGTCCTGCAGCGCGCGGCGTTCCACGAGCTGCGCCGCCGTCGCGGTCAGCTGCCGGGCCTCTCGGGACCGGAGTTCGACGACGTCGCCCAGCAGTGCGCCGACGACGCGATGATGAAGATCCTCGGCCATGTCGACGAGTTCCAGGGGCTCAGCCGCTTCACGACGTGGGCCTACAAGTTCGTGGTCTTCGAGGTCTCCAACAAGGTGGCCCGCCACGCCTGGCAGCACCACCCGCCGAGCCCCCGGGAGCTCACCTGGGACCACCTGCCGGACACGCTGACACAGCGACCGGGCGACCTGGCCGAGCGCCGCGAGCAGATCGAGGCGCTCAGCGACGCGATCGAGCACGAGCTCACGCCACGCCAGCGCGAGGTCTTCGTCGCGATCGCGCTCAACGACGTCTCGATCGACGTGCTCTCGCTCGAGCTGGGCTCCAACCGCAACGCGATCTACAAGAACCTCTTCGACGCGCGGCGCAAGCTGCGCGCCTGCCTGGCCGCCGCCGGCCACCCGGTCGGCGCCGCCGAGGAGGCCGGGACATGACCGACCTCAGGGCCCTCGACGAGCTGCTGCGCGCCCAGGAGGGCGACGCGGGCTGCAACGCCGGCGTCCCGATCATGGACCAGTTCGTCGAGATCGAGCTGCGCGGCGAGGACCCCAGCGAGCGGTTCCCGGGCACGGCCATCCACCTGCGGGTCTGTCCCGGCTGCCGCGCCGACCACGACGGCGTGCTCGAGGCCGCCCGCCGTTTCGGCGACCTCGAACCCGACTGATCGCGGTAAGACGCCCGCACGCCGGCGGGACTCATCTGACATGACCCGCCGACACCGCATCGCCACCAGCATCGCCCGCCTCGTTCGCCGGTCGCCCGAGCGCTTCGCCGCCGCCGCCGCAGTCCAGGAGCCGAGACTGCTGCTGGCGCTGCGGGCCGCGTGCCGGCAGCGATGACCGCGAGGCTGCTCTCGGTCAACGTCGGGCGCCCGCGCGAGCTGCAGTGGGAGGGCAAGACGGTCCGCTCGGCGATCTGGAAGCAGCCCGTCGAGGGACCGCGCATGGTGCGGCGGATCAACGTCGACGGCGACGACCAGGGCGATCGCGTCGCCCACGGCGGCGAGCATCGCGCCGTCTTCGTCTACCAGATCGAGTCCTACCGCTACTGGGAGCGCGAGCTGGGCCGCGACGACTTCACCTACGGCCAGTTCGGCGAGAACTTCACCGTCGAGGGGCTCGCGGACGACGAGGTGTGCGTCGGCGACCGCTACCGCATCGGCGAGGCGCTGTTCGAGGTCACCCAGCCGCGGGTGACGTGCTACCGCGTCGGGATCCGGATGGACGAGCCGTCGATGCCTTCGATGCTCGTCGCCCACCATCGGCCCGGCTTCTACTTGCGCGTGCTGCACGAGGGCCCGGTGCAGGCGGGCGACGAGATCCTCAAGGTCGCCGACGGGCCGGAGGGGCTGACCATCGCGCAGGTCGACGGGCTGCTCTACCTCCCGAACAAGTCGCGCGAGCTCCTCGAGCGCGCCTTGCGGATCCCCGCGTTGAGCGAGGGCTGGAAGGGCAGCTTCCGCGAGCTGCGCGACAAGGCGCAGGCCGCCGGGGCGGCGCCCGCGTGGAGCGGCTTCCGCGCGCTGCGCCTCGCCGACATCCGCCGCGAGAGCGCGACGATCAGCTCGTTTCGCTTCGTCCCAGGCGACGAGGAGCCAGCGACGCCTGCCGCCCTCCCCGGCCAGTATCTGACCGTGCGCCTGCGGCCGCGCGACGATGCGCCGCCCCTCATCCGCAGCTACTCGCTCTCGAGCGTGCCCGACGAGCACGGCTACCGCATCAGCGTCAAGCGCGAAGGCGCCGCCAGCACCTACCTGCACGACCGGCTGAAGGTCGGCGACCTCGTCGACGTCGCCGCCCCGCGCGGGGACTTCGTCCTGCGCGACGGCACGTCCCCGGTTGTGCTCATCAGCGGCGGGGTCGGCGCCACGCCGGTGCTGGCGATGTTGCACGCCCTCGCCGCCGCGGGCAGCGCGCGGCCGGTCTGGTGGGTGCACGGCGCCCGCAACCGCGACGAGCACGCCTTCGGCGCCGAGGTCGACGCGCTCCTGCGCACGCTGACCCACGGCCACCGCCTGGTCGCCTACAGCCGGCCACTCAACGGGGCGGCCCCGGGCCCCGACTACGACGTCTGCGGCCGGATCGATCTCGCGAGCCTCGACCGCGCCGAGGTACCGAAGGACGCCGACTACTACCTCTGCGGGCCCGACCCGTTCATGCGCGCGGTCGGCGCCGCGCTCACCGCCCGCGGCGTCGCGCCGCAGCGGGTCGCGACCGAGGCGTTCGGCGCGGTCGCGGTCAGCGCCTCCGGCATCGTGAAGGCCGGCGACCGCGACCCGCACGCGCCCGACGGCCCGCCGGGCACGGGCCCGACGGTGAGCTTCGTGCGCAGCGGGCTGGCGGTCCCGTGGGACGAGCGCTTCGGCACCCTCCTGGACTTCGCCGAGGCGTGCGACGTCCGCGTCGGCTTCGGGTGCCGGACCGGCGTCTGCCACAACTGCGAGAGCGGCCTGGTCGAGGGCGACGTGGTCTACGACATCCAGCCGCTCGAGCCGCCTGCGGAAGGCAGCGTGCTGGTCTGCTGCACGCGGCCGGGATCGGAGCTCTCGCTGGACCTGTGAGCTCGCCGCCGTTGCCGTTCCGTTCCGATCGCCCCCTTCGCCCCGCTCGATCGGTCCGATAACAGCGATCGCAACATGGGGATCAACCCCCATAGGCAGGCGCGTGGGCGGGGTGGAGCATCCCGCCCGTGCCATCTGCGCCGAAGGTCACGAGCTGCGCCGGAACCCGCGGTACGCGGTCCCTCATGCGGCGCTTCATCGGGACCACCGACATGCGTGCCTTCGCGCCTGATGGCGCCCGCGATGCCGGCACGCTGGAGGTCGCTCTCCCCAGCGACTCCAGCGCCGGCGTCGCATCCGCGGACCTGCTGTGACCGGCTCGGCGCGCTCCGCCACGCGCTCGGCACTTAGAGTCCGGCCGTGACCTTCGCCGTCCCCGCCGACGCATACGACCGCTTCATGGGCCGCTACTCGGCCCGGCTGGCGCCGACCTTCGCCGATTTCGCCGGCGTGCAGAATGGCCAGCGGGCGGTCGACGTGGGCTGCGGCCCCGGCGCGCTGACCGGCGAGCTCGTGGCGCGCCTGGGTGCCGACCATGTCTCGGCCGCCGACCCCTCCGAGCCGTTCGTCGACGCGGCCAGCCAGCGCAATCCCGGTGTGGTGGTCGCCCTCGCCCCCGCCGAGAAGCTGCCGTTCGCCGACGACGGCTTCGACACGGCGCTGGCGCAACTGGTCGTGCCGTTCATGAACGACGCGGTCGCCGGCCTGACCGAGATGCGGCGCGTGGCGCACCCGGGCGGCGTCGTCGCCGCATGCGCGTGGGACCACGCCGGCGGCCGATCACCGCTGGCGCCGCTGTGGCGCGCGGCGAGCGAGCTGCATCCAGGCGCGACCGACGAATCGATCCAGGCGGGCACGCAAGAGGGTCATCTCGCCCAGCTCCTCGGCGAGGCGGGGTGCACCGACGTCGAGGACGCTGCGCTCGACGTCCGCGTCGAGCACGCGACCTTCGACGAGTGGTGGGAGCCCTTCACCCTCGGCGTCGGCCCTGCCGGGGCGTTCCTGGCCAAGCTCGACGAGCAGGGCGTGCAGGAGCTGCGCGAGCGCTGCCGCGAGCTGGTCGGCGACGGCCCCGTCGTCATCCCGGCCTGCGCGTGGGCGGCGCGCGGCCGCGCTTGACATTAGGCTCTCCCCGTGTCCAACGGGGACAGTCAACCGGTCCTCGCCGGCATCACCGAGGCGGCGATCTTCCTCGTCCTGACCGTCGACCAGGGCGCCGAGGACGGCGTCCGCGACGTGCTCGCAGACGTCAGTGGGCTGAAGCGTTCGGTCGGCTTCCGCATCCCCGAGGGCGAGCTGACCTGCGTGGTCGGGATCGGCGCCGAGCTGTGGGACCGCCTCATCGGAAGGCCGCGCCCCGCCGGCCTGCACGCCTTCCCCGGCTTCACCGGTGCCACGCACACCGCGCCGGCCACGCCCGGCGACCTCCTCTTCCACCTGCGCGCCCACCGCACCGACCTGTGCTTCGAGCTCGCGCAGCGTGTGACCGAGCGGCTCGCGGGCCTGGCACATGTCATCGACGAGGTCCACGGCTTCCGATCCTTCGATGAGCGCGACCTGCTCGGGTTCGTCGACGGCACCGAGAACCCCGAGGGCGGCGACGCCGTCGACGCGGTCGTCATCGGCGACGAGGACGCCGCCTTCGCCGGCGGCAGCTACGTCGTCGCGCAGAAGTACGTCCACGACCTCGGCGCGTGGGATGCGCTGTCGACCGAGGACCAGGAGATGGCGATCGGGCGCACGAAGCTCTCGGACCTCGAGCTGGCCGACGACGTCAAGCCGTCCAACTCCCACGTGGCGCTGAACACGATCGAGGACGAGAACGGCGAGGAGCAGCAGATCGTCCGCTTCAACATGCCGTTCGGCCGCGTCGGCGTGCGCGAGTTCGGCACCTACTTCATCGGCTACGCGCGCACCCCGGCCGTCATCGAGCTGATGCTCACGAACATGTTCATCGGCAAGCCGCCCGGCAATCACGACCGGATCCTCGACTTCTCGACCGCGGTGACCGGGAACCTGTTCTTCGTTCCCACGGGCGGCTTCCTGGACGGGCTCGCCGACGAGGAGGCCGCCGCAGCCGACGAGCCCGAGACGCCCGCGCCGGACGCGGAGCCCGCGGGGCCGGGAGACGCGAGCTCGCTCGGGATCGGCGGCCTCAGGGACGCGTGACGGGCGGCGCCCCCGGCGTCAAGGCGTCGAGACGCCCGAGGAGGCTACGGCGCCGGGGCCGGCCGGCTGACGAGCGCCTCGCGCGCCACCGCGCCGAGCCGCTGCGCCGCCGTCGCCAGCTCGGGCTCGGTCCGGTGGCTGAACGACAGCCGCATGCTGCTCTGTCCGCCATCGCCCACGTAGAACGGCGGGCCCGCGACGTAGGCGACGCCCGCCCGAAGCGCGGCAGGCCGCAGCTCGAGGACGTCGAGGCCGTCGGGGAGGGTCAGCCAGGTCAGGAAGCCGCCGGCCGGCTCGGTCCACGTCGAGCCCGCGGGCATGTGCTGCTCGAGCGCGACCGAGAGCGCGGCCCAGTGCGACGCGTAGAGCGCCCGCGCCGCCGGCAGGTTGCGCTCGAACCCGCCCGCGCGCCCGTACTCCTCGAGCATGCGCTGGCCGAGGCCGCCCGCACACTGGTCGGTGTTGAGCTTGGCTGCCGCGAGCTCCTCGACGACCTCCCGCGGCCCGCTGGCCCAGCCGAGGCGTATGCCCGGGAACAGGCTCTTGGAGAACGTCCCGGCCTGCAGGACGACGTCGGGTGCGAGCGACCAGAGCGTCGGCATGGAGGTCCCGTCGAAGGACAGCTCGCGATAGGCGACGTCCTCGAAGATGAGGATCCCGTAGCGCCGGGCCAGGTCCACGAGCGCGTGGCGGCGCTCCAGCGACAGGGTCAGGCCGGTCGGATTCTGGTACTCGGGGATCGTGTAGACGAACTTCGGCCGCAGACCGTCGGCCAGCCGCTCGGCGAGCGCGTCGACGACCAGCCCGTCGTCGTCCATGTCGATGGCGACGACCTGCGCCTCGGCGGCGCCGAACGCCATGAGCGCGCCTAGGTAGCTGGGCGCCTCGGCCACCACGGGGTCGCCGGGATCGAGGAGCGCCTGGCACATGAGCGCGATGCACTCCATCCCACCGCTGGTGACGATGAGCTCGTCGCGCTGCGGGCGCCGGCCCTGGAGCTGCTCCTGGCGGTCGGCGAGGTACTCGCGCGTGCTGTCGAGCCCCGGCGTGGGCGTGTACTGCAGCGCGACCGCGGGGTCGTCGCGCACCAGCCGGCGGGCGATCTCGTCGACCTCCTCGGTCGGGAAGGTCTCCGGGTTGGGCAGCCCGCCGGTCATCGACAGCACGCCGGGAGGGCTGCCGGCGAGGATCGTCTTGAGCTCCTCGCCGCGGCGCAGGCGCGTGCGGCGGGCGAAGGCCTGCGCGAAGTCAGCCATCGACCCGGAAGGCCAGCGAGCTGGGCTCGCCGCGGTCGAGCGCCGCGACGTGCTCCGCGTGGTTGGTGAGGTCGTGGATCGCCTCGCCGCGGGCCTGCGCGGCGAGGATCGCCCGCTCGGCGCGGCCGATCGTCTCGGCGGTCTCGAGCGCTGCGGCGATCCGGTCGGGCGGGGCGATCAGCAGTCCGTCGTCGTCGCCGAAGACGACGTCCCCCGGCGAGACCTGAACGCCGCCGAACGTCACCGTCGTGCCGGAGGCCGCGCGCGAGACCGCGGTGCCCGATCGGGGCGTCGTGCCGCGCGCGAAGACCGGCAGCCCGATCGCGCGCAGGCCGCGCAGGTCGCGGCACCGCCCGTCGACGACGAGCCCGGCGAGCCCGCGGCGCTTGGCGTCGGTGGCGAAGAGCTCGCCGAAGACCGCGCGGCTGCCGCCGTTGGTGGCGATCACGAGCACGTCGCCCGGCGACGCCTCGGCCAGCGCGCTCATCACCGGCAGGTGGTCGTCCTCGGCAACGACGGTGAAGGCCGGCCCGGCCATGCGCGCGTCGGCCAGCATGGCGTGCACCGCGGGGTCGACGATCGGCAGCGTCTTGTCGGCGTCGGAGAGCGCGGAGACGTCGACGGCCAGCAGGCGCTCGATGAGGTCCACGGCGAGCAGCGTCTCACATGCTCAGCGCGTCCAGGCGCTGCAGCAGGTCGTGGGCGGCGAGCTCGATGTCCTTGTGGCGCCACTCGGCGGCGCGGTAATGGACGGCGATCAGCCCCATGCGGTGCACGCGGCGGAAGTCGCCGTAGACGAAGGCGTAGCGGGCCTTCGTCTCGTCGTTGGCGCCCTCGGTCAGGCCCAGATGCCACTGCGCGTACTCCTCCCAGCTGTGCGACTCCAGGTAGGCGTTCTCCTCGGGCGCGCGCGGCTGCACGGCGCCCCACTCGCTCTCGAGGACGTACTGGCGTGCGTCGATCAGGCGCTCGGCGTACGCCACGGCGGCGGCGTTGACCGTGTACCTGTTGGCCATCAGCCGAGCAGGAGCGTGTCGAGGCCCCGGGTCAGGCCGACGAGCGAGCCGACCCGGCGCACGGCGATCAGGGTGCCGGCAACGTAGGGCTCCGGGGTGGAGCCGGCGTCATGGCGGATGGTGAGCCGCTCGCCGGGCAGGCCGAAGACGACCTCGGTCGAGACGACGAAGCTCGGCACGCGCACCGAGTGGACCTGGGTGCCGGCGACAGTCGCCCCGCGGGCCTCCTGCGGGCCGTGCAGGTCCTCGATCGGGTGCCCGAGCTCGGGCCGGCGGACGTCGCCGAGCTTCTCGGCGAGCTCGCGCGCCGTGCCCGACGGCACGTCGGGCTTCGTCGCGCCGGCGTAGTCGACGATCTCCCAGTGCTGCAGGTGACGGGCGGCGAGCAGCGCGCCGGCCTGGCACATCGCCGCGGTCAGCGAGAAGTTGCCCGAGGACACGACGCCGACCGAGCGCTCGCGCGCCGCGGCGTCGATCTCGGCGAAGTCGTCGGCCGTCAACCCCGAGGTGCCGATGACGACCCCCACGCCGGCCTCGATCGCCGTCAGCGCGTTCGGCTTGACCGCCGTCGCCGACGTGTAGTCGACGAGGACGTCGACGCCGTCGAGCGCCTCGGCGACGCTCGCCTGCACCGGGACTCCCAGCGGCTCGCTGCCGAGCGCCTCCCCGAGGTCGCGTCCGGCCGAAGCGCGGGCGACGGCGCTGACGAGCTCGAGGTCGGAGGCCTCCAGCACTCCCCGCGCGATGGCCGGCCCGGTCCAGCCGGTCGCGCCGGCGATGCACACCCTGGTCATTGCCGGGACTCTACGGGCGTAGAGTGAACGCGCTGTGCCCGGCGTCCTCGCGCTCCCCGCGGCGCTGCTCGCGCTCGCGCCGTTCCATTCCTCGGTCCAGCCGCTGCCCCAGCCCGTGCAGAAGCAGCTGAAGGCCGAGGGGTTCTGGCACCGCGGCTGCCCGGTCGCGATGTCCGACCTGCGGCTGCTCACCGTCGCGCACTGGGGCTTCGACGGCCGCCGCAAGACGGGCCGGCTCGTCGTCAACCGCGCCGCCGCGGGGCCGCTGGGCCGCGCCTTCGGCCGGCTCTACGGGCTGCGCTTCCCGATCCGCCACATGCAGCTGGACGACATGTACGGGCCCACCCGCGAGCGCCCGCGCGACGGCGACGTCACGGGCGCCTTCGACTGCCGCCAGGCCGTACCGTCGCCGTGCACCGGCGGCAGCGGCACCGGGACGTGGTCGATGCACGCCTACGGCCTGGCCGTCGACGTCAACCCCGTGGAGAACCCGTACGTCGGGTGCGGCCAGAGCCGCGACCCGTCGGCCAAGCCGTACTTCGACCGCTCCCACCATCGCCGCGGCATGGTCACGCCCCGGGCGATCGGCGCGTTCAGGTCGGTCGGCTGGGGCTGGGGCGGCTCATGGACCGGCAACACGAAGGACTACATGCACTTCTCGTCCAACGGGCACTAGAGATCGCGCTCGTAGTAGTAGGCGACCGGGCCGTCGGGACCGCCTTCGCGGTTGACGAACCCCAGGCTCTCGTAGAGGGCGCGAGCGGCGACATCGTCTTCGCTCGTGCCGAGGTCCATGTAGTCGGCGCCCCGGCGGCGGGCGTGCCCGATCGCCGCCTCCATGAGCGCGCGGCCGAGGCCGTGCCCGCGGCGGTCGGGCACCACGTAGAGCTCGGCGAGGTAGCACTCGAGGCCCTGCGTCCAGATCGACAGCCGAAAGCGCATGACGGCGAGCCCGTCGGGCCCAGGGCCGCCGACGAGGATCGCCGTGTCGCCGCCGGCCAGCAGCTCGAGGACGCGCTCGGCGAGGCGCTGCGGCCCCGGCGTGACGTCGTCGTACTCGGTGTTGAAGGCGTGCAGGAGGCGGCCGACCGCCTCGGCGTCGGCGGGCTCGGCAAGGCGCACGGCGTGCTCTGGCGGCATGGCGCGGGACGGTACCCTGGCCGTCGATGACCGGCATCGACCGCCGCCGGTTCCTGTTCACCGCAGCCGCTGCCGGCGCTGGGCTGGCCGGCGGCGCGAACGCATGGGCGGCACCGGCCCGGCCCGCGGAGGTGCGAGCGGCGACGTACCGCGCCCTGGTGCGCGCGCTGCGCTCGGCCCCCGACGGGCGCTTTCGCCACGCCGATCCGCGCGCAGCCCAACGCCGCTATGCCCGCTGGTACGCGGCCCAGTCGCACGCCGTCCAGGCGCACGCCGACGCGGTCCTCGATGCGCTGAGCGCCGCCGGCACGCCCGCGTACGCGCAGCTGGCCGCGCCGCGCCGCGATCGGGCGACGATCGCCGCCGCGATCGCGCTGGCCTGCGTCGGGTGCGAGCCGCCGCCCGGGGCCGACGAACGGCCCGACATCCCGACGCTCGAGCCGGCGTGAGCACCGTCCTGCGGCGGATCATCGACCTCGGCGCGGGCGGCGGCATGCGGCCCGGCTCGACGGGCGACTACCGCTTCGACGACAACCGGCGCTACTTCGCCGAGACCAACACGACGTGGGTCCGGCTCTGGGCCGACTGGCCGACCCTCCAGCCCGACCCTGCGCGCGCGCCCGATGACCCCGACGGCCCGGGCGCCGCGGTCCTGGCCGCGCTCGACGACCAGATCCGCGCGGCCAACAACGACGGCGTCAGGGTCATCCTGCTGCTGTATCGCTTCCCGCTGTGGGCCAACGGGCTCGAGGCGCTCGGCACCCGGCGCAACACCGACGCCGAGATCTCCTACGAATACGCCGATCGCATCGCTCCCGCAGACTGGGCGCGCTACGTCGCGGCGGGCCGCGATCCGGGCAAGATCAATCCCAGCCGGCGCGCACTGGAGTTCGGCATCCCGGCCGAGGGCGTCGCGCCGGGCAGCGCGTGGGCGGGGTTCTTCGAGTTCGCCTACGCCCGCTGGCACAACGGCGTGGCCGGCTCGCGTCCGTACGTCCACGGCTTCGAGCTCGTCAACGAGCCCAACTTCCAGCTCTGGCCGCAGCGAGCGCCCGCGGACGGCGACGACCCGTTCGCGACGGGAGATCTGACGGCGCAGGGAACCGTCGCCCAGATGATGAAGACGGCCGCGACGATCGCCGCGCGCTACGGCGACGACACGCTCGTCTTCGCGCCGTCGTTCGCCGACAGCGAGCTCGGCGGCAGGATCGTGACCCAATACGACGAGTTCGCGCCGCGCCTGCTCGACGCGCTGGCCGCGATCGGCCACCAGCCCGGCGCGACGGCGGTGTGGGCGCACCACAACTACACCGATCTCGAGCGCCGGTCGACCGACACGAAGGCCCAGCGCCTTCGCACGCTGCTCGCGGGGCGCTGGACCGGCTACAGCGAAGGGCCCGGACCGACGATCTTCATGACCGAGGGCGGCGTGCGGCTGTCGAAGATGGCGGCCTACTACCCCGCCGAGGACCGCCTCGCCGCGCAGGCGCTCAGCTGGCGCCTGGGATGGGATCGCCACCACGCCGACGACGGCATCGGCGCCGGCATCGCCATGCTCGCCCAGTACACCACCTACGCCGACCCGCGCTTCGACGCCGGCCTGCTCGATCCCTGGCCGGCCGTCGTGCGCCGGCCCGCCTACGCGGTCTGGGCGTCGCTGCCGCGCTACCCGTGAAGGCTCAGTACGGCGGCGGCCCGGGCGGCTCGGGGATCGGTCGCGGGATCGGCGTTGGCGACGGAGGCGCCGGCTGGGGCGCGGGCGACGCGGCGAGAACGCGTCTGCTCACCACCACCGAGCGGGCGATGGTCCGCTCGCCGCGGCGCAGGACCGCCCGGAAGCGCAGCGTCCGCCCGGCCGGGCCCTCTGCGCAGGCCAAGGTCGCCGAGCGGCTGCGCAGGCGCTTGCGCGCGATGCTGCGCCACTGCTGACCGGCGCGCTCCTGCAGCACCGCGGTCGTGCCGCGAACGGTCTCGGTGACCGCGACCTTCGCGCGGCATGGCGCGCCCGCCACCAGCGCCACCGGCACTGAGAGCCGTACGTGCAGCGACGCGGCGGATGCCGCATCGCCCAGCGCTGCGGCGAGGACGACGGCAACGGCCACCGCGGTGCAGCATCGGCGCAGGCTGCGTCGTGTCACGTCCACGACGGTACCCGGACCGGCGTTAGGAGTACCAGCGGATGCGCGGCATGGGCTCGGGGTAGTGGCGGACCGCCGTGCCGGAGAGCAGCTCGATGCGGCGCGTGCTGCGCGGGGCGCGCGGATCGCGACGGGTGAGGATCTGCTTGAGCATGATCACATCCTACGACATAGCGTCCTAAGAAGCAATACCTCAGGACACAACTTGCCGCGAAGCATCCGGCGCTGCCGTTAGTGTCCGTCGCGTGGCCGAGCGTGACGGCGTCGACGCGATCCTCGAGCAGTGGCAGCGCGCACGGCCCGACCTCGACTCCTCCCCCATCGGCGTCATCGGGCGCATCTCGCGGCTGGCGCGCGAGCTCGAGCAGCGCCTGGAGCCGGTCTACCGGGCCCACGGCCTCGAGCCCGGCTGGCACGACGTCCTGGCCACCCTGCGGCGCACCGGCCCGCCCCACCAGCTGCGCCCCACCGAGTTCGCGAGCGCGCTCATGCTCACTTCGAGCGGCACGACCAAGCGCCTGGACCGCCTCGAGCACGCGGGACTCGTCACCCGCGCCCCCGACCCCGCCGACCGGCGCGGGACGATCATCACGCTGACGCCGAAGGGCCTGGAGCTCATCGACAGCGTCACCGAGGCGCACCTGGACAACGAGCGCCGCCTGCTCTCCTCGCTCAGCGGCGCCGAGCAGCGCCGGCTCGCCGACCTCCTGCGCAAGCTGCGCCTCGGGCTGCCCGATCCCTGACCCGGCCGCCGCCCGGCGAGGTACGGTCGCCGTCCATGACCGCATCTCGCCCACGTCTCGTCTGCGCTCTCACCGTCGCCGGCCTGGCCGCGCTCGCGCTCCCGGGCACCGCATCGGCGGCTGCGCCGAACTGCAGCCGCGGCGGCGGCAAGGTCGTCGCCGCCTCCGCCAAGGTGCGCGTGATCGCGATCCCCAACAAGCCCAAGAACCAGGAGAGCCGGCGCGACCACATCTTCGGGTGCCGCGTGACCACCGGGAAGCGCTTCGAGCTGTTCTTCTCGCGCGACTTCGGCCTGGACCTCATCGAGCACGACACCTACGAGATCGTCCAGGAGCGCTACATCGGCGCGCTCCGCGACTTCGAGGGCGGCGTGAGCGAGTCGCGCACGGCCGCGACCTACGACACCTTCACACTCCAGAAGCTGCGCGACAGCGGCCCGTGCGACAGCGTCGACACCGGGGACTTCAGCGGCGTCGAGGACGCGGCCTTCCTCCCGCGCGGCGGGCTCGCCTACGCCTGCGGGCGCCTGCGCATCTCCGACTCCAAGGGCGACCGCGAGCTCGAGCCGCCCGGCACAGACGTGCGCAACCTCGCGGTCTCGTTCAACACGCGCGGCTTCAACTCGCGGCTGTACTGGGTCGTCGTCGCCGGCCCGACCACCACGGCCAAATCGCTGGACCTCGGGTTCTGAACCGCTACGGTCCGGCCGATGGCCCCCGAACCCGCCCTCATCGTCCAGGTGCCGCGCGGCGGCACCGTCGACCGCGCGCTCGGCGCAGACCCGCCGCAGGCCGTCGCCGACGGCGAGGTCGTGGTGACCAGGGGTCCGGCCGACCCGACCGGCCGCCTCGAGCCGCCCGAGGCCGGCGAGGTGGTGCTCGCCGTTCCGTCGCCCGAGACGCTCCGGCGCGAGGCCGACGAGGTCCGCCGCGTCATCCAGCGGGCGGGCACGGGCACCGAGCCGCTGGTCGTCGAGGTCGAGGGAGCCGAGCAGCTGCGCGACGAGGAGATCGCCGCCGTGGTCGCCGCGGCGCAGCACACCTCGCGCCCGGTGATCCTGCGGATCCTGCGCGACGTCTGAGCGGCGATGACCGAGCTCGAGCCCGCCATCCGCCGGATGATCGACGCGACCAACCGCGGCGACGACGACGCGTTCCTCGACGCGTTCGCCCAGGACGCGACGATCGACGACTGGGGGCGCACGTTCACCGGTCCTGACGAGATCGCCGGCTGGAACGCTCGCGAGAACATCGGCGTGCACAGCCACATCGAGGCGACGAGTGTCGAGCGCCGGGGCGAGGAGATCGTGGTCGGCGTCCAGGTCACCGGCGAGGGCTACAACGGCGGCGGCGCCTTCACCTTCACGCTGGCCGGCGACCGGATCGCGCGCATGGTCATCACGGGGTAGGACGGCGGTGCCCCAGCCAGGGTCGATGCGCCGCCAGCCGGGCGTCGCGCAGCACGCGACGACGCTCGAGCTGTTCTACGACCTGGTCTTCGTCTTCGCGGTCACGCAGGTCTCGCACCTGCTGCTCGACCACCTGACCTGGGAGGGCGCCGGACAGGCCGCCCTGGTGCTGCTCGTCGTGTGGTGGTCCTGGAACTACACGACGTGGGCCACCAACGAGCTTGATCCGGACTCGATCGCCGTCCGGCTGATGCTGATCGGGCTGATGCTCCTCAGCCTGCTCATGGCCATCGCGATCCCGCAGGCGTTCGGGGACCGCGCGCTGCTGTTCGCCGGCTCGTATGTCGCGATCCAGGTCGGCCGCCACCTGTTCCTGACCTTCATCGCCGCCGACCGCGGGACGATCGAGCGCCTGCGCGCCGCGCGGATCCTGACCTGGTTCGTGGCCGCGGGGGTGCTGTGGATCGCCGGCGCCATCGCCGAGGACGGGCTGCGCACCGCGCTGTGGCTCGCCGCGCTGGCGATCGACTACGGCGGGCCGCTGGTCACCTTCTGGGTCCCGGTCCGCGGGCCGATGGCGTCGCACACGTGGTGGGAGGTCGGCAGCGAGCACTTCGCCGAGCGCTTCCAGCTGTTCATCATCATCGCGCTGGGCGAGTCGATCGTCGTCACCGGCGCGACGACGTCCGAGCTCGACCTCACCGTTGCGCGCGTCAGCGCCTTCGCGCTGGCCTTCCTGACCACCGCCGCGCTGTGGTGGCTGTACTTCAACCTCGTCGCCAACATCGCCCAAGAGCGTCTGGCCCAGGCCGAGAACCGCACCCTGCTGGCCCGCGACGCCTACACCTACCTGCACGTGGTCATCGTCGCCGGGATCCTGCTCTGCGCGGTCGGCGACGAGCTCGTCATCGCGCACCCGACCGAGGAGCTGCCAGGCCGCGAGCTGCTCGCGGTCGTCTCGGGGCCCGCGCTCTACCTGCTCGCGCACGTGGCGCTGCGGCTGCGCGTGGCCAGGACGGTGAGCACCCGGCGGCTCGCGGGCGCGATCTCCTGCCTGGCCGTCGGCCTGGTCGGGACCTTCGTCCCGGCCCTGGTCGTCGCAGCGCTCCTGCTCGGCGTGCTCATCGCCGTGATCGTGGGCGACCGGGTCGCCGCCGGGCGGCGCGCCTACAGCAGCGCGGCGGCCAGCGCGCGGTAGTCGTCCATCGGCGCCTCACCGTGGCCGACGGGCTGCACGCAGACGTGGTCGGCGCCCGCCTTGAGGTGGGCGCGCACGACCTCGGCGATCTGCTCGGGCGTGCCATGCGGGACGACCGCGTCGATGAGCCGGTCGCTGCCGCCGCCGTCGATGTCGGCGTCGGAGTAGCCGAGGCGCTTGAGGTTGCGCCGGTAGTTGCTGGCGCCGAGGTAGAGCTTGGCGTAAGCGCGGGCCGCCGTGCGGGCGGCGTCGTCGTCGGTCTCGACCACGACCGCGACCTCGGTGGCGATGACCGCCTCGGGCCCGAGCTGCTCGCGGGCCAGCCCGGCGTGCTCGGGCGGGACGAAGTAGGTGTGGGCGCCCAGCGAGCGCTCGGCGGCCAGCGCGAGCATCTTCGGGCCCAGAGCCGCGGCGATCCGCTGGTCCTCGGGCACGCCGTCGAGCCCGTCGAAGAACGCCGTCATCTTGGCCAGCGGCGCCTGGTACTCGGCGGTCGCCTCGGGGTGGCCGACGCCGACCCCCAGCAGGAAGCGGCCGGGGAAGTCGCGCGCGAGCTCGGCGTGCTGGGCGGCCACGTCGGCGGGCTGGTGCTGCCAGACGTTGAGGATCCCGGTGGCCACGGTCAGCGTGCTCGACCGCTCGAGGAAGACCCGCGCGTCGGCCAGGGAGGGGCTGCTGCCCACCCAGAACGCCGTGTAGCCGAGCGCCTCCAGCTCGTGCAGATCGTCGGAGCCCTCCATCCGACGCCGCCAGACGCCGATCTGTCCCAGGTTCATGGCGCGACAGATTGGCATGCCGGCGGCGCCGGGGTCCCGCGATCAGTCCTCCGTGCGGCGCCGGTAGACCGCGATCGCCGCGGGCACGGTGACCGCGAGGAGCAGCACGCACCACATCAGCGAGGCGACGACCGGGTGCTGCAGCGGCCAGGCGGCGCCGTCGGGCGTCGCGGTCGGGTTGCCGAAGAGCGTCCGGACGCCGGCCGCCAGCGCGCTCACCGGGTTCCAGTCGGAGACGTGCTGCAGCACGTCCGGCAGCGACCCGTTGGGGACGAAGGCGTTGGCCACGAAGGTCAGCGGGAAGATCAGGATGAAGACGATCCCCTGCGCCGCGTCCGCCGAGCGCACGAGACTGCCGAGCAGCATCCCGATCCACAGCATCGTGAAGGCGACGAGCGCGAGCAGGCCGAAGCCGGCGATCGCGTGCGCCACGTCGGTGTGGATGCGCCAGCCGACGATGAGCCCTGCGAGGGTCATCACGGTCAGGCCGAGCAGCGCGGCGGCGAACTCGGCGAGCACGTGGCCGACGAGGAAGGCCGAGCGCGCCATCGGCAGCGAGCGCAGGCGGTCCAGGACGCCCTCGGTGAGGTCGTTGGCCATCGACGTGGCGGGTCCCATCACCCCGAAGGTCAGGGTCTGGATGAAGATCCCGCCCATCAGGTACTCGTGGTAGTTGCCGCCCGGCACCGCGATCGCCCCGCCGAAGACGTAGGCGAACAGCAGCACGAACATCAGCGGCTGGATCGTGACGTCGATCAGCTTCTCGGGGATCTGGCGGACGTGGGAGAGGTTGCGGCGCGCGAGGACGAGGCTGTCGCTCAGCCCGTAGCGCAGGTTGGCTGCGATCGCGGTCATCAGGCGGCGAGCTCCATGGTCGGGTCGGTGAGGGTCAGGAAGACGTCGTCGAGGGTCGCCTCGCGACGGTGCAGGTCGGTGGTGTCGACGTCGGCGGCGTCGAGCGCGCGGACGACCTCGGTGAGCGGGACGCCGGGGCGCACGGGCGCCACCACGCGGCCGGCCTCGACGTCGATCGCCGGCTCGTCGGTGGCGAACGGGCCCAGCGCCAGAGCGGCGGCGCCGAGCTCGTCGCTGCTGGCGACGGTGACCTCGAGGCGCTCGCCGCCGATGCGGGCCTTCAGCTCCCCGGGCGAGCCCTGCGCGGCGATCCGGCCGCCGTCCAGGACGACGATGTCGTCGGCGAGCCGGTCGGCCTCCTCGAGGTACTGCGTGGTCAGCAGCAGCGTGGCGCCGTCGCGCACGAGCTCCTCGAGCAGTCCCCACAGCTCGACGCGGCTGCGCGGGTCAAGGCCGGTGGTCGGTTCGTCGAGGAAGAGCACCGGCGGACTGGCCACGAGGCTCGCGGCGAGGTCCAGGCGCCGGCGCATGCCGCCCGAGAACGTCCGCACGAGTCGGTCGGCGGCGTCGGTGAGGCCCAGGCGCTCGAGCAGCTCGGCGGCGCGCTCCCGGGCGACCGCGCGCGGCAGGTGGTACAGGCGCCCGACCATCTCGAGGTTCGCGCGGGCGGTGAGCAGGCCGTCGACCGTGGCCTGCTGGCCGGCGAGGCCGATGCTGCGGCGCACGGCGGCGGGGTCGGCGGCGACGTCGTGGCCGGCGACGACCGCGCGGCCCTCCGTCGGCCGCAGCAGGGTCGTGAGGATGCGGACCGTCGTCGTCTTGCCCGCGCCGTTGTGCCCGAGCAGGCCGAGCACGGAGCCCTGCGGCACGGCGAGGTCGAGGTCGCGCAGCGCCCAGAAGTCGTCGAAGCGGCGGCCGAGGCCCTCGGCGAGTACGCCGGTGTCGTTGCTGGGTGTCATGTGGCTCCTCCTGGCGGGTGCCGGGGGCGGCCACGTGGCCGCCGCAGGCGGGTCCCGCATTCGGGCTTCTCGTACGGTGTACGCTTGTTCGTACAGCGTACGGTAGTAGTACACTGTACGAGATGTCAAGGCCCGAGCGACGAGATCACCGCGAACGCCATCGGGGACGAACCGACGAGGACGTCTTCGACCCGATCTGGGCGCGACCCGAGCCCAGCGGGCGGCGCGCTCCCATCTCGCGAGCCGACATCGCGCAGGCGGCGATCGCCGTCGCCGACGTCGAGGGGATCGACGCGGTGTCGATGCGCCGCGTCGCGCGCGAGCTCGGCCTCGGGACGATGAGCCTCTACCACTACGTGCGCAGCAAGGACGAGCTCATCGACCTCGTCAGCGACGCGATCCTCGGCCGTCAGCTCGTCGACGAGGCCGAGCTGCACAAGGGCTGGCGTCCGGCGCTGCGCGCCATCGCCGTGGCCACGCGGCGCAACTTCGAGCTCCACCCGTGGATCCTGTCCGCCTTGCAGCCGCGACCCCGGGCCGTGCCGGGGCCCAACTCGCTGCGCCACATCGATCAGTCGATCGGCGCCGTCGCCGAGCTCGACATCGACATCAAGACCAAGATGGAGATCGTCTCGCTCGTCGACGACTACGTCTTCGGCTACAGCCTGCGGGCGTTCATCGAAGGGCTGGAGCATCGCGCCGAGGAGGCGGATCCGGGCTGGGTGCAGGCGGTCTTCGACTACATGGCCGTCGAGCTCGAGACCGGCGTCTACCCCAATGTCAGCGCCCTCGTCGAGGCCAACCGCGCGGCGGGCGGCAAGGACGAGGACCTGCGGGGGTTCGCGCTCGACGAAGGCCGCTTCGAGGTAGGACTCGACCGCCTGCTCGATGGCATCGAGGTCGAGCTCAAGCGGCGTCGTGGAAGATGACGCCCAGCGTGGTGCGCTGCCCGGAGCGGACGGTCGCCACCCCGTGGCGCATGTTCGCGCGGTAGTGGCCGCGCGAGCCGAGCACCGGCCGGTGGCGCGTCGGGAAGAGCAGGAAGCCGCCGCGCTCGAGGTCGATCACGTGCGCGCGTGACTGAGCGCGCGGGCGCTGCTCGAGCAGCACGAACTGGCCGCCGGTGAAGTCCTCGTCGAGGATCGTGACCGCCTGCAGCGGGAAGGCGACCTCGCCGTAGACGTCCTGGTGCAGGGTGTTGTGGCCGCCCGGCCCGTAGCGCAGGATGAGCGGCGTCGGGCGCTGCTGGCCGGCCGCATGGCAGCGGGCCAGGAAGTCGTCGAGCCGGCCCGGGTAGCCGGCGGGCTCGCCGAGCCGCTGCGCCCAGTCGTTGGCGAGCTCTGCGAGCGGCGGATACAGGGCGTGGCGCGCCTGGTGGATGAGGGCGGGCAGCGGGTGGTCGAAGTACTTGTAGGCCCCCTCGCCGAAGCGGTAGCGGCGCATGTCGATCGTCGAGCGGAAGGTCCCGTCCTCGAAGGTCGCGCCCAGCTCCTCGCACTCGCCGGCGGTGTAGACCGGGGGCGTCTGGGCGAAGCCGTCGGCGTCGAGGCGCTCCGCGAGCGCGGGCCAGTCGAGTTCGGCGATGCGATCGGCGACGGTCTGCGTGGTGGCGGTGCTCATGCGGGTGGAACGCCGGAGCCCCCCTGGACGTGAGGGCGATGTCCTATCGTCATCTGACGATGCCGCAGATCAGCTCCTCGACCGCGCCCAACGGCCTGCCGATCCACCGCGTCTCCCTGGACGGCACGCGCGCCACGACGATCCTCGTCGCCTTCGACGCCGGCGCGCGCACCGAGCTCCCGGAGGAGAACGGCATGGCCCACTTCCTCGAGCACCTCGTGTTCAAGGGCGGCCAGATCTACGACGACTACCGCAAGGTCAACGAGACCGCCGAGCGCATGGGCGGCTCGCTGAACGCCTACACCTCGCACGATCTCGTCGCCTTCCACATCACCGTGCGCGCCGAGTCGGCGATGGAGGCCATCGACCTGCTGACCGACTTCGTCGGACGGCCGAAGATCGACCCCGCCGAGCTCGACAAGGAGCGCGGCGTGGTCATCCAGGAGATCCAGCGCTACAAGGACCAGCCGGCCGCGGTCGCCGAGGAGCTCATCGATCGCGCGCACTTCGGCGACCACCCGCTCGGGCGCACCGTGCTCGGGCCCGAGGACCATCTGCGGACGTTCTCACGCGATGCGATCATCGCCTTCCGTGAGCGCCGCTGGTCGGGGTCGCGCGGCGGCGCGTTCATCGTCGGCAACGTCGAGCACGTCCCCGCCAACGGCGAGGTCGGCGAGCTCTTCAACCGCTTCCCGTCGCTCCCCGCGCCCGGGTCCTACGAGCCGGCGCCGGCGTTCAGCCCGCAGATGCTCGTCGAGCAGCGCGACTCCAACCAGTCGCACCTGCGGATGTCCTACCGGCCGCAGGTCGCCGTCGACGATCCGAAGGCGCGCGCGGCGTTCACGATCTACTCGACCCTGCTCGGCGGCTCGATGGGGTCGCGGCTCTTCGACGAGATCCGCGAGCAGCGCGGCCTGTGCTACTCGGTCTACGCGACCGACCACGCCTATGCCGACGTCCCGGTGCTGCAGCTCGGCTCGGGCCTGGAGTCGAGCAAGATGGTCGAGGCCTACACGCGCATGCGCGAGATCGTCGGCGAGCTGGCGGCCGACGGGCCGCGCGAGGAAGAGGTCGAGCGGGCGCGCGCGTACGCCGCGGGGCGTCGCGTCCTGGCCTTCGAGAACACCAACGCCGTCGCCCGCTACGCGGCCAACCAGCGGATCGTCTTCGACGAGGACATCGACCCCGACGCCGCGATCGCCCTGCTCGACGAGGTGACCTTCGACGAGGTCGTCGAGGCGTCGCGCTCGGTCGACCCCGACAAGCTCGCCGTGGCCTGCGTCGGGCCCCATTCGGCCGACGAGTTCTGATCGTGTGAAGGCGCTGGTCCGCGCCGCCGCTCTCGGTCACAATGGGTCCTCGTGACGGTGGCCGAGGCCCTCAACGAGCGCGAGCTGTCCCGCTACGTCTCGCGCGTGAGCGATCGCTGGCCGCTCGAGCGCGCCCTGCTGGGCGGGGCGCGGGTGGCCGACGCGCGCGGCGCGATGCCCCAGCGCGAGCGCGGCGCCGAGTACGTCGTCGTCCTCGTCTCCGAGATGTTCGACGGCGTGCCGTGGCTGGAGCGCGTCTACCAGTGCGGATCGCTGTGGGACGCGGCCGAGATGGGCGATCACGCCGACGTGCACTGCTACACGCCCGCGGAGTTCGACCGCAAGCGCCAGGCGCTGGCGATCGTGCGCAGCGTTGACGAGGACGGGATCGATCTGCTGGACGCGTGACGCCGTGGCGTTACCGTGGTCGTAGTCGGCATGACGCCGTTGCTGTCAAACCCGCTGCTGCGCGCGCAGAGCGACGACCGGCTGGCCGAGCTGGCCGCGGCCGGTTACGAGCGCGCCTTCGAGGCGATCGTCGAGCGCTACCGCGAGCCGCTGGCGCGCTATCTGCGGCGCCTGCTCAGCGAGCAGCTGGCCGAGGACGTCCTGCAGGCGACCTTCGTGCGCGCCTGGCAAGCCATCGGCGCAGGGACGAGGGTGCAAGACCTCCGGCCGTGGCTGTATCGGATCGCCCACAACGAGGCGGTCGACGAGCTGCGCGCCAGCGGCCCGGCCGAGTCAGAGCTCCCTGAGAGCCTGGCGGCGACCGCGGCTGCCCCCGACATCGCGGCCGAGCGCGGCGAGACGGTGCGCTCGGCGCTGCGCCGGATCGACGCCCTCCCGGACCGTCAGCGCGCGGCCCTGATGGCGGTGGCGGTCGACGACCGCCCGCACCACCTGAGCCTGAAGGTCAACCAGGCCAGGCGCGACCAGGACCGCGACGGCATGCGCAACCGCGACGAGTTCCTCGCGGGCACGAACCCGCGGCGCGCCGATTCCGACGAGGACGGCACCAGGGACGACGGCGAGGGCGCCGGGACGGTGACCTCGTTCGGCAACGGCGTGCTCGTCGTGCACCTCTTCAACGGCGACGACGTCAAGGGCACGGTCGACGAAGAGACGGAGATCGAGTGCGAGTCGCGCCCGATGGGACCCGTCGTGGTCGGCGCGCGCAAGGCCGACGACGGCCCCGGGCGCAGCGGAGACGACGACCAGGGCGACGACGACGGCCACCACCACGGCGACCGCGACGAGCAGGGCGACGATGACGACGAGGACGAGTGCGACGCGAGCGCGCTGACAGCGGGCGCCGTCGTGCACGAGGCCGAGCTCAAGACGACCGCCGACGGACTCGTCTTCAGGGAGATCGAGATCGTCGTCAGCAGCAGCGGCGGCAGCTAGGAGACCGCGAGCCTGCCATCCGCGCCCGGCGCCTCTCGGCCAAGCCACTCGTCGATGAGGCGCCGGGCGATCGCTTCGCGCGGCGGCAGGAGGATCGCGCCGCTGACGAGGTCCTCGCGCGTGACCCAGCGGACGTCCTCGAGCTCGCCGTCGCGCACCGCGGGCTCGCCGCCCGCCCACCGTGCGCGGAAGCCGAGCATCAGCGAGGTCGGGAACGGCCAGGGCTGCGACGATCGGTACTCGACGTCGGCGACCGTCACGCCCGACTCCTCGCGCACCTCGCGCGCGACCGCTTCCTCGAGGCTCTCCCCCGGCTCGACGAACCCGGCCAGCGCGCTGTAGCGGCCCGCCGGCCACGTGGGCTGGCGGCCGAGGATCGCCCGGTCGCCGTCGTCGACGAGCATGATCACCACCGGGTCGGTGCGCGGGTGGTGCTGGGCTCCGCAGTTCGGGCACAGGCGCACGTGGCCGGCCTCGCGCGGCTCGGTCGCCACGCCGCAGTTGGCGCAGAAGCGGTGGCGGCGGTGCCAGTTGAGCATCGCCACCGCGTGGGCGAGCATCCCGCCCTCGGCCTGGGAGACGACCGGCGCGAGGTCGCGCAGCCCGCTGCGGTCGCCGGGGAAGTCGTCGCCGGGGTCGGCGGCGAGGACCGCCCGGCCGTCGCCGTCGACGCCGAGCAGGACCGTCACGATGCCGGCCGGCAGGTCCTCCGGCGCGAGGAGTCGCGGGGGGGCGCCCCCGGCGAGCCACCCGCGCCTGCCCGCGGCGGCCCCCACCCGGCCGGGACCGGCGGC
>Ga0081540_1001096_pt1 | contig 23968 bp, 26 predicted proteins | sample TabmetS2T1R1_FD_71024 | JGI IMG/M metagenome (GOLD analysis project Ga0081540, IMG submission 71024) | Tabebuia heterophylla rhizosphere microbial communities from the University of Puerto Rico - S2T1R1 | ecosystem: Host-associated > Plants > Roots > Rhizosphere ... | reverse complement strand
CTTGCGTCCGGTCGCCACCACGGGCGACAGGCCAATGACGGCAAGACCCGGACGTTCGCGCGCGACCCTGAGCGCCGTCGAGCCGGTGGCGGTGTAACAAATAATGCCGGCAAGCTGCAGCGTGTCGGCGACGGTATGTGCGGCGGCGGCGATCGCATCGGCGGCGGTCGCCTGCGGCGGCGTGCGCGTGGCATGCACGATGGCGCCGTAGCTTGGGTCGCTCTCGACCTGAATGGCAATGCGATCCATCGTGCGGATGGCCTCGATGGGATATTTGCCGACCGCCGACTCCGCCGACAGCATGATGGCATCGGCGCCATCGAACACAGCGGTGGCGACGTCGGACACCTCCGCCCGGGTCGGCACCGGCGAAGCGATCATGCTTTCAAGCATCTGCGTGGCGACCACCACCGGCTTGCCGGCGGCGCGCGCCTTGCTGACGATTTGCTTCTGCAGGCCGGGAACGCGTTCGACCGGCATCTCCACCCCCAGGTCGCCACGCGCCACCATCAGCCCGTCGGAATGGGCAATGATGCTGTCGAGGTCATTGATGGCGGCCGGCTTTTCGATCTTCGACATCAGGGCGGCGGCTTGCCCCACCAGCTGGCGCGCCAGTTTCACGTCCTCGCCGCGCTGCACGAAGGACAGCGCCACCCAATCGACGCCGAGGCGCAGGGCGTAGTCGAGGTCGGCCTTGTCCTTGTCGGTGAGTGGTCCGATCGGCAAGACGGTATCGGGCAGGCTGATTCCCTTGCGGCTTGCGAGAATGCCGCCGACGACGACGGTGGCGGCGATCGTCGACGCACTCTTGTCGATTACAGACATGCGGATCTTGCCGTCGTCGAGCAAAAGCGTATGTCCCGGTTCGACCGCCTCGAAGATCTGGGCATGAGGCAGGAACACGCGCTCGGGCCCGCCGACCGTCGGGGAGGCGACGAAGCGAATGGTGGCGCCCTCGGGCAGCATGGCGCTGCCGCCTTCGATCTCACCGACACGGAACTTGGGTCCCTGCAGATCGGCAAGAATGCCGATCGGGCGTTCGAAGCGCGCCTCAGCCGCGCGCAGGGCGGCGTGCACCTTCTTTACGGTGTCGAAGGAGGAATGGCTCATGTTGATGCGGAACACGTCCACACCGGCTTCGAACAGACGCTCGATCATCTCAGGTGCGTACGATGCAGGTCCGAGCGTGGCGACGATTTTGGCGCGCCGGCTGCGTCTCATCTAGGTTTAGCTCCCCCTTCGCTGGGATCCGTCAGGCGTATGGTCCAATCTTTGGCTTCCTGAGTATCGACCTCGAAAAAACCCGTACTCTTGAAGCCGCGCTGCTGGCAGTCCTGCGCGCCGCGAATGGTGAAAACCTTGTCGGCGGTGCACATCGCACTTTTTCCAGCCCATTCTCCGCCGCGGTCATAGTCGATGGCGTGCACATAGTAGAAGCGGCTCGACAGCGTACCGCGGTAGAGCGTCTCACAGGTGCGTGCGGCGATATTCCACCAACCCTCGGTGGTCCAGCCGGTAGCATCCTGATAGCCGATCGCCACCCCGATTCGACTGGCAGTGGTGTTGCAGAGCTTGAGGTCGGCTTGGGCGTTGAGCGTGGTCGCGGCCAAGACGGCTGAGGCCAACCCCGCGGCCGCACCGTAGCGGCGGTTGAAGGCGATGTCGATACGCCAGACAGCCATCATTTTGCCTTCGACTTTTTAGGGATCGACAAGGATGACGCGGAAATCATTGACGTTGGTGTGCGTCGGGCCACGCACGATGAGGCCGGCGGCTGCCTCAAAGAAGCTCGTTGCGTCATTGTTGTCCAGATAGGTTTGGGCGTCGAGTGGTCGCGCTCGCGCCAGCGTCGCCCAATCAACATAGGCGCCGGCCGGGTCGCTGGCCCTGCCTTCGCCGCCGTCGATGCCGTCGGTATCGGCGGCCAACGCCGAGACGCCCTCCAATCCGTCGAGCGCAATGGCGAGTGCCAAAGCATATTCCTGCGAACGGCCGCCGCGCCCCTTGCTGTTGAGCACGGTAACGCTGAGTTCGCCGCCGCTGATGATGGCCACCCGGCGGCCAGCGTCCTTGGCCGCACGCGCGAGCTCGGCGTGCTGCTGGGCCACATCGCGGGCTTCGCCGGTTACCGCATCGCCAAGTGACAGGACTTCGTAGCCGGCCTGCCGGGCCGCGCGCGTCGCCTGTTGCAAGGCCGCCGCGGGCGTGGCAATGACGCGGTACTCGGTACTCTTGAAGGCCGGATCATCAGGCTTCGGAGTTTCGTTGGCACGGTTGGCGAGCGCGGCCTCGACCGCGGCCGGTAGCGACAGCCCAAGCGCCGCCATGGTCGGCTGTCGGCGCAACAACACGCATCGCGCGTCAGCAAGCGTGGTGGGGTCGGCGACGGTCGGCCCCGAGCCGATGGTTGCCGGATCATCGCCGGGCACATCGGAGATGGCCAATGTCAGCATCGGCGCCGTCGTTGCCTTGCGCAGACGGCCGCCCTTGATGCGCGAGATATGGCGCCGGACCGTGTTCATCTCGTGGATGTCGGCGCCGGATTTGAGGAGGCCGCGCGTCAGCTCGGTCTTGGCGGCAAGATCGAGGCCCGCCACCGGCGCGGCCCACAAGGCCGAAGCGCCACCCGACAACAGCACGACGACGAGATCGTGCTCGCTGGCGCCGCCCACTGCCTTGAGCGCACGTTCGGCGGCGGCGACGCTATTTTGATCGGGGGTCGGATGGCGTGCCGGCACCACCTCGATGACCTCGGGTCGGCGCGGCAGGGCGGCGACGGTATCGTAGGGGGCCGTGGTGAAGCCAACGACGCGGTCGAGCGTGCCGAGCTGGCGATAGTGCGCCTCCATGACCAGCGCCATGGCGCCGGCGGCCTTGCCGGCGCCGACGACGATCAGTCGCCCCGCCCTGGGCACGCTCGGCAGGTGCGGGGCCAGACAAAAATCGGGGTGCGCGGCGGCGACGGCGGCTTCGTAGAGCGCCATCAGCGTTTTGCGCGTTTGACCGTCTTCGGCCGCCGACATCCGTGCTCGCTTTCGTGTCCGCCGCATTTGCGCAAGCCCCGGCGCGACCGTCAAGCATGGCGGCGAGCGCCCGCGGCGGGCTGGCCAGCGGACGGCCCACTGTCTATAGTTGCGGGATGGTGAACAATGGAACCGGAGGACCCGGCGTCGCCGCCGAGGAGGCCGATGCCTATCGCGTGTTGCCAGGGCGAGCCGATGGCGGGCTGATCGTGTTGTGCGATCATGCTGGCAACGCCTTGCCGCCGGAGTTTGGTACGCTGGGACTGCCCCCCGCGCAACTGGGTCGACACATCGCCTACGACATCGGCGCGGCCCCGATCACGCAGGCGCTGGCGGCCGCGCTCGACGTTCCCGCCGTCATGACGCGCTACTCGAGATTGCTGATCGATCCCAACCGCGGCATCGACGACCCGACCCTCATCATGCGGCTCTCCGATGGCGCGGTGATACCCGGCAATCGCCGCATCGATGAGCGCGAGCGGTCGCGCCGCATCGATCTTTTTTATCGCCCCTACCACGAGGCCATCCGAGGCGTGATCGATCAGTGCCTCGCTGCGGGCGTGGCCCCGGCGCTCCTTTCCATCCACTCCTTCACCGAGAGCTGGAAGGCCACGCCGCGGCCGTGGCACGTTGGCATCCTGTGGGATCGCGACAGGCGCTTGGCCCAGCCGCTGCTCGACAGTTTCTACGCCGAGGGCGGTCTCATGGTCGGCGACAATCAACCCTATTCGGGGCAACTCGAGGGTGATTGTTTATGGCAGCACGGCACGCGGCGCGGCCTTGCCAATGCCATAATTGAAATTCGACAAGATTTGATCCGCGATGCCGCCGGCCAAACCGCCTGGGGGCGGCGGCTGGCCCGCATTGTGGCAAAAATTCTAAGAGACACCGCGGCCAATCCGGCCTTCAATAGGTCCAAGACGAACGAGGCGCCCCCTGGTCCGTTTGCCGCCGGCGCGGGCGCCCTGGAACGGAGAAGCGGTGATGACCAAGATCGACAAGGGTCTCGAGACCGAGCTGGAAGCAGCGGCGTTCCGCCGACTGGTCCGACATCTGCGCGAGCGCCATGAGGTGCAGAACATCGAGCTCATGAACATGGCGGGCTTTTGCCGCAATTGCCTCGCCAACTGGTATCAGGAGGCGGCCAGCGAGAGGGGGCTTGAGCTCAGCAAGGACGGTGCCCGGGAGGTGATCTACGGCATGCCCTACAAGGAGTGGCAGGCCATGCACCAGACGGAGGCGAGCGCGGAGCAGAAGGCGGCTTTCGCCAAGAGCAAGCCGCACGGCTGAAGGTCTTGCCGGCGGCGGCGGTGGACGCCAGCGTGCGCCTCATTCGACCTCGACGGTCAACCGCATCGAGGGATGAATGCCGCAAAAGGCCTCGAACGTCCCCGTCACGGGAAAGCGAATTATGACCGCTTCGCGTGGCTCCTGCGCCCCTGAATTAAAGTCGAACCTCGGATCGTAGATGCGCACATTGTGGGTGCGCGTGTCGTCGTTGAGCACGGTCAGCGTCTCGCCGGCTTTCAGCCGAACGTGCGTGGGGGCGAACTTCTTGTCGGCCTGAGAAACTCGCCGCGCAGCGGCGGCCGCGGGCAAGATTGTGGGCTCGGCATTGCCGACCCAGGGTTCCTGCGACGGCTGCGGCGGCCGATCACTCGAGAGGGTCTCGAGAAAGGCGATGAGATCGGCCCGCTCGTCATCGCCGAGCCGCAGGTCCTGCGGCAGGTCGCGGCTGCGGGTCGGGCGCGCAACGCCACCCGCCTGGTAGTGGTGCAGGACGTCTTCCAGGGTGGCCAAGGAGCCGTCGTGCATATAGGGCGCGGTCCAGGCGAGTTCGCGCAAGGTGGGCGTCTTGAAGGCGTGGTCGGCTGCCGGCAGGGCAATGACGGCGCCACGGCCGGGATCTTCTCCCGGCAGCCCGATATCATAGAAGTTGTTGTCGGTGAGGGCGAAGCCCGTGTGGCAATTGCTGCACCGGCCCTTGCCGGTGAAGATGCGAAAGCCCCTGATTTCGGGCGCCGAGAGGGCGGCACGATCGCCACCAATCCAGGCATCGAAGCGCGTCGGCGGCGAAACCAGCGTGCGCTCGAAGGCGGCCAGCGCCAGCGACAGGTTGCGGGGATTGATCTGGGGATCGCTCGGAAATGCCGCGGCAAAAGCGCGCTCGTAGCTGTCGTGGCGCGACAGTCGGGAGACGGCGTTCTCCAGGCTGTCACCCATCTCGTCGGGATGTTCGACGGGAAAGCGGACCTGCGCCTCCAGGCTCGGGGCGCGGCCGTCCCAAAATAACAGCCGGCTCCAGGCCAAATTCCAAAGCGTCGGCGTATGCCGCACCAGCCGGCGCCCGCTGACGCCCCGGCCCGTCGCCTCGCCGTCGGTAAAGGCGAGTTTGGGGTCATGACAGGAGGCGCAGGCGATGGTTCCCGTGGCGGAGAACTCCTTGTCGAAGAACAGGCGTTGGCCGAGGGCGACCTTGGCCGCGGTTGGGCGATCGGCGGCGGGGCTCGGCAGATAGCCCGGGCGGCCAAACTGGGCCTTCAGCGTTTCGAGCGGATCGGCACCGCGCCTGACGCTTTTTTTAGCACCCGCCGCCTGGGCGCCCGCCTGCGTCTCGCTGCGCGCCTCGGCGCGCTCCCGGCCAGGATCGAGCGCGGCCAAGGCCGCAAAGCTCAGGATCGCGCTGACGGCCAAGGCGGCCCATGGCCGCCGCAGCGGCCCGAGCACGCTTGCAAGCCACGCCATCAAAACCTCGCGGCGTGTAGCTCGATGTCGGAGATCAGCGCCGATAGCTCGCCCGGCGCGAAGCGTGGCACCGGCGGCGGCATCACGTCCGGCCAGGCCTCCTTGAGCCGCTCGAAATCGGCACGGACCTTGGCCAACCCCGCCGCATCGATGCCTTCGAGCTCACCGGCGATGGCACCGATCATGCGCTCCGATTGCCAAACGAAGCCGCGGCTGTCCTGGTACTCGACCGGCTTGACGAACTTGCCGTCCTCGATGGAGGTTTCGTATTCGGATTGGGCTGCGCGCAATACCGCCACGGCCGTGCGCACGGTAAAGGTGCGCAGCGGCGGCGTCATGAAGCGCTTGGCCGTGTCGAGCGCGCTCGTCAGGCGCTGATCGACGACCTTGACGCGCTCGTCGTAGGCCCCCTTGCGTTTGGCCTTTACGCTCTGGGCCAGGGCCTTGAGATCGCGGCTAAAGGGCGTGATCTTGTGCAGTTTGATGTATTTCTCGAGCAGGGCATAAAGCTCCTCGGTCGGGTGCAGAAAGTGCGGCAAGGCCTCGTCCCAAAGCCCCTTGGCGATCAACTGATCGCCGACCAGCAGATGCCCCCGCATCAAGGCGATGTCCCGGTAAAAGCGGATGCGGGTGTCCTTGGGGCCGCCGTCCGAAAGATAAGCCTCGCCGCCCTCGGTGGCGGTGGCACTGGCGGCGGCGGGCTCCTGGCTGTTGCCGGCTTGATGGCCCTTGTGCGTGGCATCCTGGGCGCGGGCGAGATGGCCCAAGGGAGCGCTGGCGATGCTGACCGCGCCGATGCCGATCCAAAGCTTACGCGTAAGCTTCGCCATAAGTCTGTCTCCTGGCGTTAGTGCCTCGTCAAAGGCGGTGAGCGCGCCGGCGGGCTCGCGATCGGTGCAATGGTCTTGCAGGTTGGCCGCGCCTGGAAGAATGTCGGCTCGAACGGTGTAAGGGGTGGGCTTGGAGCGGTCATGATCCTTGCTATTGCCGACCTATTGAGTGCCGCGGACCTCGAGGCCATCGGCGCCCAGCTCGCAACGGCGAGGTTCAGCGAGGGCAGGGCGACGGCGGGTTGGTCGGCGCGGCTCGTTAAGAATAGCCTGCAGGCGGGCGAGGGCCCCGCGCTCCAAAGCGCGCGCGACCTGATCGAAAGCCGTCTCATGCAGCACACGGTATTCCAGCTGGCCACCCGCCCCAAGCGCCTGATCGGCCCCCTGTTCAGCCGCTACGAGCCCGGTCATGTCTATGGCTTGCATGTCGACGATGCACTGATGGACGGGGTTCGCTCGGACGTCGCCTTTAGCCTGTTCTTGTCGCCCCCGGAGGCCTATGACGGTGGCGAGCTGGTGATCGAATCGGCGGCGGGAGAGGAGGCCTTCAAGCTTGCCGCCGGCAGCCTCGTCACCTATCCCGCCACCTCCTTGCATCGCGTTGCGCCCGTGCGCCGCGGCCGGCGCATGGTTGCCGCGGGCTGGGTGCGCAGTTTTGTTCGCGACCCGGCGCATCGCGAGCTCCTGTTCGACCTTGACACGGCCCGGCGCCGTTTGTTCGATCGCGAGGGCAAATCGGCCGAGGCCGATCTGCTCGCCAAGTGCACGGCCAACCTCATAAGGGAATGGTGCGACGACTAGGCACCCCGCTCAGTCGTCCTCGGCATCGTCGGCGGCGCCGGCCTGCAGCTGGCCGTAGTTTTCCACCCCGATCTTGCCCAACAGGTCGAGCTGGGTCTCCAGGAAGTCGATGTGGCCTTCCTCGTCCGCCAACAGCTCCTCGAACAAGGCCATCGACACCAGATCCTCGTTGCGGCGGCAAATCTCGCGCGCCCGGGTATAGAGGTCGCGGGCATTGAACTCGCCCCTGAGATCGCACTCCAGCACCTCCTTGATGTCCTGGCCGATCATCAGGGGGGCGATATGTTGCATGTTGGGGAGGCCCTCCAGGAAGATGATGCGGTCGACCAATTTATCGGCGTGCTGCATCTCCTCGATCGATTCCTTGCGCTCCTTCTTGGCAAGCTTGGTGTAGCCCCAGTTGTCGAGCATTCGGTAGTGCAACCAATACTGGTTAATGGCGCCCAATTCGTGCTTCAGAGCATCGTTAAGTATGTCGATGACCTCTTTCTTGCCTTTCATGCCACCTCTCCCCTGCCTGGCTCGCTCTGGGACTGGCTCTGGTTGAACCGCGGCGGGTCAAGAGCGCCGGGCGCACGTCAGCAGCTCCGCTTCCTACGCCAGTTGGCGGTGGCGGGCCAGCGGGGAGAGTAAAAGCTCACCACAAAAGCTAGGGGTCAGGCGGTTTCCAGGGCGGGGCCCGCCCCGGCCTCGGTGGGTATTTCGGTGCGCCAGGGCCGTGGCGGGGCGCGTTCGATCAGCTGCCGTGCCGGCGAATCCCCCGCGCAGCGCAAGAGCCGGCCTTGCGCGCAGGCGCAGGCATAGGGGCAGACGACCCCCTTGGCGGCCAGCAAATCGATTTTTTCATAGATCGTACTGACGGCGACGGGCGAGCAGCCGCAGCACACCATTTTCTTGCGCAAGTGGCGGTAAACCACGCCGGGGGTGGGCAGGGGTGCCTCGGGCAGGCTCAGGATCTCAACCAGGGCTCGCTCGATATCGGCGTCGGAGATGGCCGCGCAGGAACAAATAATCATTGTAGGCGGCTCATTGTCTTGCTGCCGTCGCAGGGGTCATGGCGAGCAGGCTTGCGTCGGTCATATAGCACGGCGGCAACACCTGCTTGGCCCCGCGCATTGTCGCAGCAAAGCTGGTGGCCCCCGAGACGACTTCCTCGATCAGGGAGCAGCCGAGCAGCGAAAAGGCACACGCGCGCATGGCTGGGCAGGCGTTGTGTTGGCAGGCCGCGATCATGGCAATAGCAACGCATTCGTCGCGACAAAAGCAATCGCAATCGGTTGCTAAGGTTTCGGGGCGACGTTGCGCGTGACGGTCGATCGAGCGCACCCAGCGCGCCAGGTCGGTCACGGCCCCTTTGGCCAGTGTCGGCCCGAGAGTGCCGGCATAGGCGTCCCAGGCCTTTTCCCAGCAGCCGATGTCGCCGGTGCGGAAACCGTTCAGCCAGTAGCGAAAGCCGAGGCCGACCAGCCGTTCGGGCTCGGCGATCGAGGCGATCGGCAGGGTATCGTCGGCCAGCCTGGCGCTCGCTCGTCTCATCGGCACGCCCCAAGCGCGCTTAACCAATGCGGCTCGACCAACGCCAAACTCAGCACGGGACTATCAACACGGCGGATCGCCGATGGCTTGCGCATGCATTTCTCCAATCGTTGGGGTTCAAGGCCCCGACATCGGAAGGCGCGCCCTCGAAGATTGTGGAGGCGCGATTTCAAGATTTCGCACGCTGGAGAGTTATGTCAAGCACAAGCGCTGTAGTTTAGAACGCCTCGAAATCTACTTTAGAGCGGCTCAAAACTTGCGCAGCGGCCGGCGTGCCTGTCAAAGCCTCAATTGCTCGTCTGCAGCGAGCGACGATAGCGACCCGAGGGCATGCCCGCCCCTCGCGTGGGCCCCGAGTTGCGCCGACGCATGAGGTGGGCTGCGCGCGGCGCCGAGCGGACCATGTCGGCCAGCGTGTGCTGATCGAGCACGTCGATGAAAGCACCGAGCGCATCGTCCAAGATCTCGTTCACGCCGCTGCGGCTCTTCTGTTTGCGCGACGGGGCATCCTCAACCTCGACGCGGGTGATCTCGGTTGCGCGCACGACATCGCCGATGCGAATTTGATCGGCTCGGCGCGCCAACCGCACGCCACCGTTGCGGCCGCGCACGGCTTCGATCAAGCCTTCGCGGGCCAAGAGGTTGACGATCTTGAAGACGTTCTGCTGCGTGATCTGCAGCCGCTCAGACAGCTCCGCGACCTTGATCAATCGATCCTCGGCGCCGGCGCAATCGATCAAGATCCGGATCGCATGGCCGGTGGATTTGGTTAGGCGCATCGTCGTGAGGGCTCCCTGGTGCGCTTCTGAGCCAAGGCTATCTCATCTTGGCAACAATTGCGAAGCCCTCGACAACAGCCTTCGACAGGGAACTGTGGCACGGAAGCCCCCGATGGCCCCCGTGGCCCCAAGCTTTGGCGTTTGCTGGGACAAAGCCGTTTGCTGGGACAAAGCCCAAGGCCCCGCCAGGGCGCAATGCCCAGGCCGGCGGTGGTCAAGCCGCCGGCGGCCACCTATTTGGTAAGGATCAGCTTGCCGTTGGCCGTGATTCGGAGGCGGTAGTCCTGGCTATCGTGTTCGAGGATTACTTCGCGCGCCCCCTGCAACAGCTCGCTGACCTTGATCCGTTTGAGCCGGGAGCCGGCCTCAGACCTCTCGACCGGCGAGGTGCTGTCCGGATCCTGCTGGCCGACCATGTCACGACACCCCCGTCCGCACCGCGCAATGCTGCGGGCGCCGCCCATTTCTTGACCAAATAAATCCACAATTAGCGCTTTGGCAAGGCCTGTTGTCGGCAAAGCTAGGCCATGTGCTCTTGGCGCACCCTGGGTTGGCGACGCTCGTCGGGCACGCAAGGCGCGATGCGCCGATGACCGCTCGCGCCGCCTCCGGAGCGGGAGCGGCGGCGGCTACTTGGCTTCCTGCGGCTTGATCTTGGCGTCACGAATGACGCCGGCCCACTTTTCCATTTCGGTCTTGATGCGTTGGGCAAACGCTTCGGGCGAATTGGCCACCACTTCAAAACCCAGCTCATTGAGCCGCGCCTCAACATCGGGCAGAGCCACCAGATTGACGATCTCCTGGTGCAACTGATCGATGATGGCCTTCGGCGTACCCGCCGGTGCCAGCATGCCCGTCAGCGTATAGGCCTCCTGTCCAAAGATGCCGGCCTCGGCCATGGTCGGCACGTCGGGGAGCGCCTTGGAGCGCTTCTCCGCCGTCACCGCTAGCCCGCGCAGCAGGCCCTGTTGGATCTGCGGCGCGGCGGGCGGCACCGCCGAGAAGGCCACCGGCGTGTGGCCGCCCACCGTCGATTGAATGGCGGGAGCCGCGCCGGTGAACTGGACGGTGGGCAGGTCGAGATCATTGCTGAGCCGGAAAATTTCGCCGGAGAGATGCGGCGTGCTGCCGACACCCGGCGCCGCGAAGCTGTACTTGCCCGGGTTTGCCTTGATGACCTCGATCAGCTCCTGCATGGTCTTGGCCGGCACGGATGGGTGCACGCTCACGACATTGGGCGACACCGCCACGATGCTGATCGGGGCAAAGTCCTTGACGGGATCGTAGGGGACCTTGGCGAACAAGCTCGGGTTGACGACGAAGCCCGTGCTGACGACCAGCAGGGTATAGCCGTCGGGCGGGGAAGTGGCGACCATTCCGGTCGCCGTATTGCTGCCAGCGCCCGGCTGATTGACGACATAGAACTGCTTGCCGAACCGGGTCGAGAACTTGTCGCAGACGATGCGGGCGATGACATCGGTGGGGCCACCCGCCGCAAAGCCAACCACCACCTTGACGGGCCGATCCGGATAAGGTTGGGCCACGGCGGCCGTGGCACCAAAGCCGATAAGACCGAGCGCGAGCCGGACAAGCCATCGCAAGGGGGCGTTCCTCCACTTGAGCATGAGGGCACTTGAGCATGAGGGCACTTGAGCATGAGGGCGCGCATGGTAGCATCGCGGCGCGGCGACGCCAGCGGTCGATCGCAGAGGCTGGCCCACACCGGCGAGCGGCGCCGTGCCTACGCGCTTGGCCGCCCTCCTCGCTGCAAAGGGCTCTCGCACAGGCTGCGCCACCCGAGGGCGCGGCGGGCAACGACCGCAAAGGCCAGACGACGGCAAGGAGAGTGGCCAACGGGACACGCGCGGCCCAGAAGCGCGAGGACCGCGGCGGCAGGGGCCGCTCAGCAAAAACCGGCGCAGCTTTGAGCTCAACGCGCGCACGGGGTTGCGATGCCGCGCGCGGGCGCTGCGCGCCGGGCCTTTGGTTGTGACGCCAACGCATGCGAAGTGGAGTAGCCTATTGCTCCGAAACGACATAATTTGACCATCTCGTGCTGCTGATCTCGTTTGATAATCTTCGATCTGGGGGTCCTCATGTTTACGCGTAACCCGTCTGCCCAACCCAATCCGCTCGCCCAACCGAGCCCGCCGCGACCGGCCACCCCGGCGGTGGTCAACGGTGCGCAACGCCGGACGGGACCGACCGAGAGCGGCGATAAATCGATCATCGGCAACGATCTGCGTATCATCGGCCAGGGGCTGCGCATCATCAGCCGAAGCATTTTGCAGATCGATGGTGAGATCGAGGGCGATGTGCAGGCCGCCGAAGTGATCGTCGGCGAGCAGGGCAAAGTGTCGGGTTTGGTCGCCGGTCAGCAGGTGGTGGTGAGCGGCAAGGTCTCGGGCGCCATCTGCGCCAAATCGGTCACCCTACAGAGCACCTCCGAGGTCGAGGGCGATATTCACCACATGTCCTTTGCCATCGAACAGGGCGCCGTGTTCGAGGGACGCAGTCGGCGGGCGGCGACCGAGGCCGATCTCAATGCCGTGATCGACGCCAAGGCTGGACAATCGAAACCCGCCTGAGCGCTCGACCCCACGATTGCGGCTTGCGCGCTCTACCCTTAGCGATCGAAGGCGTCGGGGTAGTCGCGCACGCTGCGCACGCAGGCGACGCGCCATTCCCGCTTTGTCATATGGGTTTGCCGGTCCCAGGTCTCGAGGCACATCGATAGCTTTTTCTGCTTGGCGGCGCCCGCCTCCGGCTTTTCGGCGGTTTTGTCTGGCGCCGCTTCGGCGGCCATCGCCGCGCGCTGTTTTGGATTTTTGACCGGCGCCGCTTGCCGCTCGGTTTGTGCGTCGACAATGGAGCTCGCCGCCAACAGCGCCAAGGTAGCAAGGATGCTTGTTGCCCGCGAAATACCCATGGCAGCCTCCACACTTTTCAGTGCTCCGTCACGCCGGCGCCGGAAATCTAAAGTGGCGGTCGGGGGCTCGGCATAGGTAAAAGCCCTGAGGCACCACGCGGGTGGCTATGGGGAGACCTGACGCGCTCACCAGGAGCAGCGCCGGGAGCGGGCGCTTGGCGCCCAAGGCAAGCGCCCCAGGTCTTCCCATTTTGGGCCAGGTCTTCCTATTTTGGGTCAGGTCTTCCTATTTTGGGTCAGGTCTTCCTATTTTGGGCCAGGTCTTCCTATTTTGGGCCAGGTCTTCCCATTTTGGGGATGAGCACCTGTGCTTCAAATCACTGCGCGTGCTCACGAAACGCCGCACCCTCTGGCGCAGCGATGACGAGCGACAATGGTGTTGGACGCATCGCTCGTGAAGATGGAGTGTCCCCCATGAAGACCATCCTCTCTGCGTTGATCGCGCTTTCGGTGCTAGCCGGCTTCGCCGGTAGCGCGGCGGCCGACGTCGATGCCAAGACTTTTTATGAGCAGGCGGATCGCGATCGCTTCTGATCGCTCGGCGACCGATGGGATGAGCCGCCATGCGTGTGGCAGCCGGGATCGGTCATCCCCTCTCTGAGATGGTGCGGGAGTTAAAGGTTCATCGCATCGACAGGTGGGTAACGTTGCCCACTTGCGGCTGGGCTGCGCCTCGGTTCGGTACGGCACAGACGGGCAAGAGGCCAGTGCCCGAGCCATCGATGCACATGCTCGCCTCACCAGCGGGCAGGGTGGGTGCCGTTGCTGGCACCCTGCTGAGGGCCGGCCCCTGCCGCGAGGCCTTGGGCGCGATGCACCGGGCGCATCGCCCCTCGGTTGCCGCTCTCGGCTCGAGCGCATGGTTCGAGCCCGGAGGGGCCCGCGCCTGGCAGGGCCCGAGCCGATAGCGCGCGAGCTCTTGGCCAGGCGTCATCGAACGCGCATGCGCGCCGCCGCGACACCGACCTCTGCCGCAAAACGCTTACGCGTACCTTGTAAACCTTCCCTGAGATACGTGCCATGACCGTCATCCTCGTAACGCAAGACAGCGGCGTGCATGGACCGAAGATCGCCGCGAGCATCGCTGCGGGTCTTGGTCTCGATCTGGTCTCGCAGCAAGAGCTCGGCCATCTGGTTGCCGCGCGCATGCAGATCAAGGAGGAAGCGCTGCAGCGTCTCGTCGACGAGCGCCCGCCCCTCTTTGCCCGTTGGTTGGGTGAGCGACGACGACTTGCCTGGTGCACGGCCGACGAGATCATCAACCTGGCTCGGCACGGCGATATGGTGGTGGAAAGCTGGAATTCCGTGGGATCCTTGTGCGGCATCCGACACGGCATTCGCGTGCACGTTGGGCATTGCCGCCGCAGCGCCGGGGTCGGAGCCGTCGGCCACGGCTGCCGAGCAACGATCAGTCCGATCGAGGCTGCGCCGGGCCGGAAATGGGTTTTGGATCAGGCGCGCGAGGTGCCCGTCGTCTGCGATCTCGTGCTCGCCGCGGCACCGCAGTCGGTGGCAAGTTGTGTGCACGAGCTGCGGCGGTTGACATTGGGCCAGCCCTTGCCTTGTTTTGAGCCCTCCGGGGCGGCGGTTGCACCCTTGCGCAACGACGCGGGAGCCGACGACGCCCTGGAAGCGCCATGGCGACTTTCGCCATGGGTCAAGCTGCGCGGAAGGCGCGCGCTGCAGGTCGAGATTGGCCCCGACCGCATGCCGCTGACGGGCGTTGCCTCCAGCGAACAGGCGATCGCCCAGATCGAACTGCATCTGCAGGGAAAAGGCGACGGGGCCGCAGTGCCGCCCAAGCGCCTACCTCTGCCGCCGCCTGGGATCTTTTAGGGGCGGCGGGAACCTCACTCCCTCGACGGGGTCGCGGCGATTTCGGCCAGGCCGGCCTCGTCGTTGATGATGATTTGTTGGTCGTTGACCGTGATGACGTTGGCGTCCCGCAGCCGACCCAGCTGCCGGCTGACATTCTCGCGCGAAATACTGAGATAGTTGCCGAGCTCGGTTTGCGACATCGGCAGCTGCAGCCGCACGCCGTCCCGGCTGGTGCGACCGTGCTGTCGCGCCAGCCGCAACAGACCTCGGGCGGTGCGCGCGCGCATCTCCAAGGTGTTGTCCTCGATAATGGCGGACGCCGATCTCAGCTTCTCGCACAGGATCTGGATGATTTCCAAAAGCGCCGGCGGATGCGCCGTCAGGGTCGGCAGCAGGTCGCGCGCGTGGACGGCAAATACCTCGCACGGCTCCAAGGCCGCGGCATCCGCCGTGCGCTCGTTGCCATCGAGCGCACCAATTTCGCCGGTGATGTCGCCGACACCGAGAAAGTTCAGCACCACTTCCCTGCCGTCGACATTGACGTTTGAGACCTTGATGCGACCCTGCAGGAGCACCATGACGCTGTCACCGGGCTCGCCGCGCCGACAGATGGCGTCGCCTTTGGCGAATTTCTTGGTGTGACCGCGCCGGATCAGGGCATCGAGGGCCGCGTCGGGAAGGCCGCCAAAAAAGGTATTGTTCCTGAGAAAAGGACGGATGCGGTCGACAAATGATGGGTCAGCGCTCATGGTGTTTGGCCCTTGATCGCCCGAACGCACACCTCGGCTCACGAGCATTGACGAGGGGGACAGCGCTGGCGACGATTGTTGCGGCCAGTATGCGTCAAGCGACCGCTGAATGCCATGGCCGAATCGGCCGGACGGCCTCCGCGAGCCCGCGCTCGGTGGCGTTTGGGCGATTGGCCTGCGGTTGGGCCCGCCTGCCATCGGCGGTATCGGGGTGCGGCGGTGGTTTTGATCACGAACAGGCGTTTGCCCGAGCCGGCGCTGGGTCGGCTCGGACCGTCCTCGACGCCACCGCTTGAGCGGAGCCAGGCGACCGCAAAGCCCGCGAGGCCGTGGCGCTTGCCGGTTTGGCATGACGGGGGGCGCGCCGGCGGCCAGCAGGGCCGCTGCGCCCCTGCACTGTTTTGCCCGGTCTTTCCCAGGTCCCGCAGCGCAGCATCGATTGCCTCTGACGCAGAGCAGCCTTTTGACCTAGACTTGCCGCTGACGGAAGCCGAGTGCGCACGCGGATTTAGACCGTGGCCGTCCACGACCTCAAAAAATGACAGCGGCGCGTTCGGGCTCCCGTCTAGAAGGGAGAAAAAACGATGCGCAGCACCAGGCTTTCGCGACGCCGCTTTCTTGCCAGCACTGCCGCCTCCACCGCCGTTCTCGCCATGCCCCACGTGCGTGGGGCCCACGCCGCCGGAAAACTGACGGTCGGGCTTTGGGACCATTGGGTGCCCACGGCCAATGCCGCCAGCACGGCCCTGATCGAGGAGTGGGCGGCCAAGGAGAAGGTCGAGGTCCAGATCGACTACATCACGACCCAAGGCAACAAGCTGTTATTGACCGAGCAGGCCGAGGCCCAGTCGCGAACAGGCCACGACATTTTCACCTTTCGCTGCTGGGGACCGGCCGACCACGCCAAGCTGCTCGAGCCGCTTGACGACGTCATGCTGCCGTTGATTGAGCAGAATGGGGCTGCCAATGCGACGGCGCAGTATCTGGGCAAGTCCGAGGGGCACTGGGTCGCGGTACCGGCGACCAGAGGCAGCAATGTCAAGGGGCCGTGCTCGCGCATCGATTTCATGAAAAATTATGCCGGCATCGATGTGCAGGCCCTGTACCCGGCCGGCGGCGAGCCCAAGGCCGAGGCCTGGACCTTGGAGGCCTTTTTGGCGGCCGCGCAGGCATGCCACAAGGCCGGCTTCCCGTTTGGTATCGGCCTTGGCACGACGACCGATTCGGTCGACAGCGCGGGGGCCATCTTCGATGCCTTCGGCGCTCAGCTGGTCGACGCCCAGGGCAAGGTCACCGTCAAGACCGACGCGGTGCGCCAGGCGCTCGACTACTACACCCGCTTGGCGCGCTTTTTTCCCGCCGATGCGCCCGCGTGGGATGATGCCTCCAACAACAAGTTTCTGATCGCCGGCAAGGGCTCGCTGATCCTGAACCCCCCGAGCGCCTGGGCGGTGGCCAAGCGGGACGCACCCAAGGTCGCCGAACAGCTGTGGACCCACGGCATGCCGTCGGGGCCAAAAGGCCGCTTCACGCCTTGCATCCCCTATTTTTGGGGCATCTGGTCGTTCGGCAAGAACAAATCGGCGGCCAAGAGCCTGCTGGCCTTCCTATCGCAGCCGGCAGCGGTTGAGAAAATGGTGGCGGCCAGCCAAGGCTTTGATATTCCCGCCTTTGCCAAGTTAACCACGCTCAAGACCTGGGCCGAGGAGGGGCCACCCAAGGGCACGCTTTATCATTACCCGAACCGTCACGACCATCAGATCGTCTCGATCGCCGGTGCGCCGGCGCCGCCAAAGATTGCCGTGCAGATCTACGTGCAGGGCATTATGACCAAGATGACGGTGCGTCATCTGCAGGGCGAGCCGATGGAAAAGACGCTGGCTTGGGCCGAAACCGAGGTTGAGGGTTTTCTGCGCACCTGAGAGCCCGTCGCTCCCGCGGGCGGCCTTGATATGACGGCCATGATCCGGGCGAGACCCGCGAGGCTGCCGCGGCCTCGCCTTGGGCAGTGCCGCGGCTGCGGCAATCTTTACGCGCAGACAGGCTTGGCGCGGGTGGCGGCGAGGTCACGGCGCCAGCCGCCGCGGGGAAGGCTCTGGGACGGGCAGCCGCTCGCTGGTAAGCGCCCGCCACCGGCTTGCCCGTCCAAGGTCCTACGTCTATGGAGTAGAGGCACTCGTCCGGCTGCAGCACACCTCCGGCCTCCTCACCACGTCGTCACGCGGGCTTCATGAGCCAGGACTACATCGTCGAGACCAGCGGCCTGACGAAGGACTTTAGAGGCTTCACCGCCGTTCGAAACGTCGACCTGAGGGTCCGTCGCGGCACCATCCATGCCCTGATCGGTCCCAACGGTGCGGGCAAGACCACCTGCTTCAATCTGATCACCAAGTTCTTGCAACCCAGCGCCGGGCGCATCCTCTACAAGGGCACCGACATCACGGCCACGCGGCCGCACGCCGTCGCGCGCATGGGCCTCGTGCGCTCTTTCCAGATCTCCGCCGTGTTTCCCCACCTGTCGGTGTTGGAGAACGTTCGCATCGCCCTGCAACGCGCGCTGGGCACGTCGTATCATTTCTGGAAGCCGGAGCGCTCGGTGGAAGTGCTCGATGGCCGCGCCGCCGAGCTGCTCGATTGGGTGGGGGTCAAAGCCTACGCCGATCTGCCGGCGGTCGAATTGCCCTACGGGCGCAAGCGTGCGCTCGAGATCGCCACCACACTGGCGCTCGATCCCGAAGTTATGCTTTTGGACGAACCTATGGCCGGCATGGGCGCTGAGGATATTCAGCGCACCTCGGCGCTGATCCGACGCGTCGCCAAGAACCGCACGGTGCTGATGGTGGAGCACAACTTGTCGGTGGTCGCGGACCTGTCGCAATGGATCACCGTATTGGCCCGCGGCGAGATCCTGGCCGAGGGCGACTATGCCCAGGTCTCGAAAAACCCGCAGGTGATCGAAGCCTATATGGGGACGGGCCATGGCTGAGGCGCAGCTGAGCGTCCGCGAGCTCAACACCTGGTATGGCGAGAGCCACGTCCTGCACGGCATGAGCTTCGACGTCGAGGCTGGCGAAGTCGTCACCTTGCTCGGCCGCAACGGTGCCGGGAAGACGACCACCATGCGCGCCATCATGGGCATGCTGGCCAACCGCAAGGGCTCGATCAAATTCCAGGGCGAGGAATTGATCGACCTCAAATCGAACCGCATCGCCCGACGCGGCATTGCCTATTGTCCCGAGGAGCGCGGCATCTTCTCCAGCTTGAGCGTTTGGGAAAATCTGCAGTTGCCGCCGAAAATCAAAAAGGACGGCGGCTTTTCCGTGCCCGAGATCTACAAGCTCTTTCCCAATCTTGAGAAGCGTTCGTCCAGCCAGGGCACCAAACTATCGGGTGGCGAGCAGCAGATGCTGGCCATCGCCCGCATCCTGCGCACCGGGGCTCAGTTCCTGCTCCTCGACGAGCCCACCGAAGGCCTGGCACCCGTCATCGTGCAACAGATCGGCAACACGATCAACATGCTGCGGCAGCAAGGCTTTACCATTCTGCTGGTGGAACAGAACTTCCGCTTTGCCGCCACCGTCGCCGACCGCCACTACGTGGTCGAGCATGGGCGCGTGATCGACATGATTCCCAACTCGGCGCTCGCGACGAGCAAAGAAAAGCTGCAGACCTACCTCGGTGTATAAGGCAACAAGGAGTAACCGATGCGACGGAATTTGACGGTGGCGGCAGCCGCAGCGGCCCTGTGCATGAGCGCGGGCCCGACGCTGGCACAATATAGCGATGGCATCATCAAGTTGGGCGTCATGAATGACCAGTCGGGCACCTATTCGGATCTTTCCGGGCAGGGCTCGGTGTGGGCGGCGAAAAAGGCGATCGAGGATTTCTGCAAGGCCAACAAGTGCCACGACAAGATCGAGGTCGTGTTCGCCGACCATCAGAACAAGCCGGACGTGGGTTCCAACATCGTGCGGCAATGGTTCGACGTCGACAAGGTCGACGCCGTGGTCGACGTGCCGACCTCATCGGTCGCGCTCGCCGTCAACACCATCAGCAAAGAGAAGAACAAGGTGTTTTTGGTATCGGGGGCCGCCGCCTCCAACCTGACGGGCAAGGACTGCAGCCCCAACACGATCCATTGGACCTACGATACCTGGGCGCTCGCCAACGGCACCGGCCAAGCCATCGTCAAGACCGGGGGTGACAGCTGGTTTTTTCTGACCGCCGACTATGCCTTCGGCCATGCGCTCGAGCGCGATACCGAAGCCGTGGTGGTGAAGAATGGCGGCAAGGTCTTGGGCAAGGTGCGCCATCCCTTCCCGGCTCAGGATTTCTCGTCCTTCTTGTTGCAGGCGCAGGCCTCGAAAGCCAAGATCATCGGCCTCGCCAACGCCGGCGCCGATACCACCAACGCCATCAAGCAGGCGGCCGAATTCGGCATCGTCAGCGGCGGGCAAAATTTGGCTGGACTGTTGGTGTTCATCACCGATGTGCACGCCCTCGGGCTCAAGACGGCGCAGGGCCTGATCTTCACGGAGGCGTGGTACTGGGATGCCAATGATGCCAACCGCGCCTTTGCCAAGGAGTTCGGCGCCGCCAACAGGGGCAACATGCCGACCATGGTACAGGCGGGAGTGTATTCGGCGGTCCTGCACTACCTCAAGGCCGTGCACGAATTAAAGAGCGACGCCGACGGCGCCGCCGTGGTGGCCAAGATGAAGGCGATGCCGACCGATGACAAGCTGTTCGGCAAAGGCAGCATCCGGCAGGACGGCCGCAAGATCCATGACATGTACCTGTTCGAGGTGAAAAAGCCCGAGGAGAGCAAGGGCCCCTGGGATTACTACAAGACGCGCGCCACCATCCCCGCCGAGCAGGCGTTCCGCCCGCTCAATGAAGGTGAGTGCCCGCTGGTCAAGTAGCCCATGGGACCTCGGCCGGTCCTGCACCGGCCGGGCCCCGGTTGCCTGGAGAGCCCCCGCGCCATGTTCGAACTGATCGGCGTGCCGCCGCAGGCGCTGTTTGGCCAGCTGCTGCTGGGCCTCATCAACGGCGCCTTCTACGCGCTGTTGTCGCTCGGCCTCGCCGTCATTTTCGGCTTGATGAACGTCATCAACTTCACGCATGGCGCCCAATACATGATGGGCGCCTTCTCTGCCTGGATGCTGCTCTCCTATTTCGGCATCCCCTATTGGGGCGCCCTAATACTGGCGCCGATCATGGTTGGCCTTTTCGGTGTGCTGATCGAGCGCTTGTTTATCTCGCGCCTCTACCATCTAGACCATCTCTACGGCCTGCTTCTCACCTTTGGCTTGGCCCTGATCGTTGAAGGCTTGTTTCGGCGCGAGTACGGCATCTCGGGGCTGCCCTACGCCAATCCCATTCCGGGCGGCACCAACTTGGGCTTTATGTTCCTGCCCTGGTACCGCGGCTGGGTCGTGGTTTTCTCGCTCACCGTGTGCCTTGCCACCTGGTTCGTGATCGAGAAGACGCAGCTTGGCGCCTACTTGCGCGCCGCCACCGAGCGCCCCGATTTGGTGCAGGCCTTCGGCATCAATGTGCCGCGCATGATCACGCTGACCTACGGCTTCGGCGTGGGCCTGGCGGCGCTCGCGGGCGTGCTGGCGGCACCGATCTACTCGGTCAACCCGGTGATGGGCGCCAACCTCATCATCGTGGTTTTCGCCGTGGTGGTGATCGGCGGCATGGGCTCCATCATGGGTTCGATCATCACCGGGTTCGGCTTGGGCGTAATCGAGGGCCTGACCAAAGTGTTCTACCCCGAGGCCTCCAACACGGTCATTTTCATCATTATGGCGGTCGTGCTGATGCTCAGGCCGCAAGGACTTTTCGGAACGCCGAAGTGACGATCGGGCACTGACAATGGAACGGGCACGAACTTGGGATATGCGGGTGTTTGCCGGCCTGGTGCTGCTCGGCGCCTTGGCGCCGCTGATCGTCTACCCCGTGTTCCTGATGAAGGTGCTGTGCTTTGCCTTGTTCGCCTCGGCCTTCAACTTGCTGATCGGCTACGTCGGGCTCCTATCCTTCGGCCATGCCATGTTCTTCGGCTTCGCGGCCTACGTCGCCGGGCACCTTGCCAAGGTTGGCACCGTGAGCCTGCCCTATGGCTTGCCCTTCCTGGGCTGGAAGTGGCTCGTCATCGCCATACCGCCGCTAACGCCCGAGCTCGCCATCCTCGGCGGCACGCTGGTTGCCGCCCTGCTCGGCTTGATCGTTGGCGCCGTCGCCATTCGCCGCCAGGGCATCTACTTCGCCATGGTGACCCTGGCTTTGGCACAGATGGTGTTCTTTCTGTGCGTGCAGGCCAAATTCACCGGCGGCGAGGACGGCATCCAGGCGATCCCACGCCGGCCGCTGCTGGGCGTTGTCGACGTGGGCAACGACCTCAAGTTTTACTATGTGGTGTTGGCCATCTTCTGCGCCGGGTTTCTCATTATCTATCGCACCATCCATTCGCCCTTCGGGCAGGTCCTCAAGGCAATACGCGAAAACGAAGCGCGCGCCATTTCGCTGGGCTATGCCGTCAGCCGCTTCAAGCTGATCGCCTTCGTGATCTCCGCCGCCTTGGCCGGTCTCGCCGGCGCCACCAAGGCCATGGTCTTCCAGCTCGCCTCCTTGACCGACGTGACCTGGCAGATGTCGGGAGAGGTGGTGTTGATGACGCTGGTCGGCGGCATGGGAACCGTTTTTGGTCCCGCCGTCGGCGCCGCCATCATCATCTATATGCAAAACTACCTTGCGGGCTTTGGCGAGTGGGTGCTGGTGATCCAGGGTGCAATCTTCGTGGTGGCGGTCCTCGTCTTCCGGCGCGGCATTGTCGGTGAGCTCTTAGCCCTGCTGCGGCAGCGGGGTGCCAAGGCCGAGGCAACGCAAGAGACGATTGGGCTCGCCAAACCCGCGCGCTAAGCGGCCGGACAAGTGGGAAATCTAGGGCGCGCCAAGCCGGCGCAATCGCTCGCCGGCCTCCGCGGCGCCGAGTTCGGCGGCGCGGTTGTACCACTTGCGCGCGGCGGCCGCGTTGGCCTGAAGGCCAATGACTTTGAGTTTGCTGAGTTCGTTGGGATCATAGCTCGTTGCCAGCGCCAGGGCGGCTTGCGACAGTCCAAGGTCGGCAGCACGCTCGAAAAACTTGCGCGCCGCATCGACGTCGCCGCGCTCCAGCAATTCGAGGCCTTTGCCGTAGAAGCCGAGCGCGCGCTCGTGGTCGGCGCGATTTGGCGCGGCGACCTGAGGCGGACTTGCCAGCGCCGCGGAGCCGACCTGCGGCGAGGCGGTGGGCGGGACCGAAGTCGGGGCTGGGGCTGGCGAGGTGAGGTTGGGGACCGGGATGACCAAGCTCGTCTTCGTTTCCGCCAACACCTTGCCCTCAAGGCTCAACAGATCAATGATGATTTCGGAGCTGCCCTGCGCGCCGGTCGGCACGATGGCGGCGAGCACGGGGAGGCCCGAGAGCGGTACGGCCCACACGCCCGGCGCAATGGCGTGGCCTTCGCTAAGCGCAACGGCTTGCGGCAGACCACGCATGCGCAGGTACGCATTGTGCGGCAGGCTACCTTCCGGACCCACCGCGATCGTGAGCGCGGTGCGCGCCGAGGTGAGCGCGAGGATCCTTGCGGGTGTGGTGATCACGGGGGGTTGCTGGGCGAGAGGGCGGGCGGGCAAGAGCATGACCGCCGCCAACCCGGCCAGGACCATGCCCCAGCACGCACGCGCCGGCTGCGATCGCCACGGGCGCATTGCTTTGCCGGCAACCGGGGCGGCGCTGAGGATCTGCTGTTCTGTCCACCTACAGCGCAGGGCACACCTCCCCAAACCCCTTCGCATCAATTCCGCGCGCGGCGCCATTCGAGAAACTGCTGGAACAGTTCGCCTTCCGACCGGGCTCCAACGTCGGAGATGCCGTGCCGTTTCATGTAAGCGCCAAAGCTGGTGCGCAGCTCGCTATCCACCGCCCGCTGTCGCACGGCCGCCTTGTCGAGCCAAGCTTGTGCCGGTTTGAACCTGGTCCAGCCCGGCACCTGCGCCGCCAGGTTGACGTCCTTCCACTTCGGGTGAAATCCCGGCTTTTGCAGCTCGGCGAAGCGCCCGAAGAACGCTTCGGTAAAGCGGGCGACCTTTTTGTAACGCTCACTGCCCTCGGGCCAGTTGAACACGGCCAGGATATTGCCGACGGCAACGGTCTCGACCTCCTGACCGGTGGCAATGAGGTTGGGATAGTCCGCATTGGTAAATTTTGAGGGCAGGTAGAGGTCGCTCAACGCGTCGGCAAACGGGATCGGCAAAATGTGCAAGCCTTCGCCCTTGAGCTCGGCGATGGCACGCGCGGGCTTGGCCAAAAGGAAGGTGTGCGCGGCCAGATCGCCGCTCTTCATGCGCTCGAGCGCGATATTGGTATCGGCATACTGCAGGTCTGCCTTGATGCCGAGCCGTGCGAAGATGACGGGGATTGAGACGGCAGCCGCGGTGCCCTTGGCGTTGATGCTCACCTTCTTGCCGGCGAGATCGCTGAGAGACCTGATGCCGGGACCGGCGACGATACAGATTTCCTCGGCGAACATCACGGTGATGTAGCGCACCTTGTCCTTGAGCATGGCGTACTGCGGGTCGTTCTTCAAGAATTCGAGGGTGTCCGTCTGCAAATAAGCCAAATCGATGCCGCCGAGGTAGAGCATATCCCAGAGGTTTTGCATCTTGCCGCGGGCGATGACTGGCAGCACACGCATTTTCTCGAAAC
>Ga0081540_1001095_pt1 | contig 23976 bp, 26 predicted proteins | sample TabmetS2T1R1_FD_71024 | JGI IMG/M metagenome (GOLD analysis project Ga0081540, IMG submission 71024) | Tabebuia heterophylla rhizosphere microbial communities from the University of Puerto Rico - S2T1R1 | ecosystem: Host-associated > Plants > Roots > Rhizosphere ... | reverse complement strand
AGTCCGAAGCGGCACAGGATATTTCGTTCCAGGCCATGGCCGAGCGTCAGCAGGCGATGCTGGATGCCATCATGCGCGACCCGGCGGTCGACACGATCGGATCGGCGGTGGGAGCCGGCGGCGGCAGCTATACCGTAAACGACGGCCGCGTCTTCATCCAGCTCAAGCCGGCGAAGCAGCGCGATTCGATCGACAAGGTGATCACACGGCTGCAGACCAACCTCGCGAAGATCCAGGGAATCACGCTGTACATGCAGCCGGCCCAGGACATCACGATCGGCGCGCGACTGAACAAGACCCAGTTCCAGTACACGATGAACGATGCCGACGCCGGCGAACTCAGCCACTGGGCCGGCTTGTTCCTGGACAGGATCAAGGGCATTCCGTTTGTGAAGGATGTCACCACCGACCAGCTCAACGCCGGACCCCTGCTCGACATCACGATCAAGCGCGAAGTCGCTTCGAGCTACGGTATTCTTCCCTATACGATCGACAACACGCTGGATGATGCTTTCGGGCAGCGCATCGTCTCGACGATCTACACGACGCTGCAGCAGTACCACGTGGTGCTGGAGGTAAGCCCCAAGTTCCAGTATTCACCGGAGGCTCTCAACGGCATCTACGTCAAGTCATCGAACGGGCAGCAGGTTCCGCTGTCGACGCTGGTCGATTCCGTCGTCAAGGTCGCGCCATTGGTCGTCAATCACCAGGGGCAATTCCCCTCCGTCACGATCTCGTTCAATCTGGCGCCAAGGGCGGCGATCGGCGAGGCGGTCAGCGCCATTCAGGCGGTCGAAAAGGAGCTGCATCCTCCGCTGTCGCTGCAGACGAGCTTCCAGGGCAATGCACAAGCTTTCGGCGCCTCGCTGAAGAGCACACCGATTCTGATCGTGGCATCGCTCTTCGTCATCTATCTCATTCTCGGCGTGCTTTATGAGAGCACGATCCACCCGATCACCATCATCTCCACCCTGCCCTCGGCAGGCGTCGGCGCCCTGCTGCTCCTGATGGCGGCTCACTTCGATCTCAGCGTGATTGCGATCGTTGGCCTGATTCTTCTCATCGGCATTGTCAAGAAGAACGGCATCATGCTGGTCGATTTCGCAATACAGGCCGAGCAGAACGAAGGCCTCAGCACGGACGAAGCGATCTACCAGGCCTGCATCAAGCGCTTCCGGCCGATTCTGATGACGACGATGGCGGCTTTGCTTGGCGCGGTTCCGATGATGGTGGGTACGGGCGTGGGCTCCGAGCTGCGCCAGCCTCTCGGCTATGCCATCGTCGGCGGCCTTGCCGTATCGCAGATACTCACGTTGTACACGACGCCCGTCGTCTACCTCTACCTCGACCGGCTTCAGGCCAGGCTCTTCGGCGAGAATCGCACGGCGGATTGTGAAAGGCTCCAGGCGGCACCGGCGGAATGAAGTGCGAGAGCGTGCGCCTTGCGGCGTGCGCTTTTGCTTGGCCTCCATCGCAGCGACGATCACCAATACGCGCCGCACTTGGCCCGTGAGCCTTCTTGCCGCAAGAAAAAAGCGGCGAACCGAAGTGGTCCGCCGCCAAGTGGGTACCGTCAGGGGTGGTACCAGGGGAGAATGCCCACACCATACACCGGCGCTCCTCGCGGGTATTTTCGATCTGCACCGCATTTGCCGAAAAGAACGTCAGCTTGCTTGACGGGAGCAACTCGGTTCCGGGCAGTGCGATCCGAATACTGCCGCTCGCACGTGATGTGCGTTTGGACAAAAAACGAACCATCTCGAAAGATCGCAAGACCGGACTCCCGTAAGGTCCCGCTTATGATGTTCAACAGCCGAAGCACAAGCGCATCACGACGGCGCGCTGGCTAGACGCGCAGGGTATGCATCTGACGGAGACCTGCCATGGAACAGTACGCATTTCTGGGCGAGGAAGAAGAACAGCGATTTGCCCGCCGCTGGCGCGAGCTCGGCGACCGCCGCGCCCTCGACGCCTTGGTCAGAAGCCATCTCAAGCTGGCCGCGAAGGTAGCGCATGGCTACAGGGGATACGGTCTGCCGATTGCCGACGTAGTTTCCGAAGCGAACGTCGGCTTGGTCGTCGCAGCAACCCGCTTCGAGCCGGATCGCGGCGCGCGCTTTTCGACATACGCCCGCTGGTGGATCAAGGCGAGCATCCATGACTACATCCTGCGCTCCTGGTCGCTGGTCAAGATCGGGACGACCGCCGCGCAGAAGAAACTGTTCTTCCGCCTGAGGAGCGAGGTCCGAAAGCTGCCGGACAATTTGCTCACGCTCACGCCGGAAGCGGCCAGCACCATTGCAACGAATCTCGACGTTTCCTTACAGGATGTCGTGGAGATGGACTCACGTCTACGCGGCGACATGTCCCTCAACCGGCCGATCAGCAATAACGACGGCGGCATGGTGGAATGGGAAGCGATGCTGGTCGACGGTTCACCGGATGCCGAAGAATTGCTCGCCGATCATGACGAAAACGCTCGGAAGGCCGGAGCGCTCTCGGCGGCATTGGAGGTGTTGACACAACGAGAACGCCAGATCTTTGAGGCTCGGCGGCTGACGGAAAACCCTCCCACCCTTGCCGAGCTGGCGTGCACGCTCGCTATCTCGTCTGAACGGGTACGCCAGATCGAGACCCGCGCCTTTCAGAAAGTGAAGCGTGCGACCCTGGGCTATCTGAAGCCTGGTCGGCCCGCGCTCGAGCACGCTGATATCGATGAGCCACACGCGGAGTGCAGCGAAATGGAGGAGGCTTGAGAGCCGATGGCTCCGCCAGCCAACAATTGAGGCTGGCGCGCCAACGTTCCGCGACCGAGGAAGCGAACCAAGATGGCCACGTCCTTAAGGCGGCAGCTAGTCCCTCTGCCGGGACAACGATCTAACGCGTGACGGACGACCGACGCGATAATGCTCCGAACCTGCACGGATGCCGCTCTCTCTTTCGGCGTAGGCCTGCATGACAGACGGCGGCTCCAGGACCAGCTTTGCAGCGGGCGTCGGTGCACCGCCGTTCAAGACGTCCGCGTACGGATGATAGAACGCGAACAGACCGGGCTCCTGGATGGCAGCCTGGGCAAAAACGGGAGTTGCGGCCGTTGACAGCAGGACGGCTACCCCCAGCGTCTTCAGTGACATCATGATCTTTTCCTTGTTGATCTGGCGACAGATCGTGTTGCCCGCCGAGAAGTGAGCGGCGATGACGCCGCACAGCCGTAGCGGGCCTGTCGCGTGGGACGATCCGAATTCTCGGATTGATGGTGGAAACGTAGGCGCAGCGCGCAGTTCACCAACTAAATTCGCTGTCACGCATTGCGCGATCAGCCCAGCATTCACCCGCCTAACAATTCATTTAGTCGGAAGACCCAACAACACTGCCTACCTGGATCTGCAGGAACAGATACAGGAGGTTTCCAATGACCAAGTTCGGAATGATCGCCGCACTCTCCGTGGCGGCATTTGCAGGCATCGCTCTCTCGAATGCCGAAGCAGTTGCCGGGCCTATTGTGCCGGCGGGACACTACTGCATGGAAGAATTCGGCGAGCAAATGACGGATTGCAGCTTCACAACCTATGCACAGTGTCAGGCATCGGCTTCGGGTCTCGACGCCGAGTGTTCCGGCGCCCCGGTCGAGTACGATCGCGCCCGTTTCCAGCGACATCGATCGAGGTAAACGTCCAGTCGAGGTAGCAATCTAGAGAGAACACCATGAGAAGCAAACAGTACTCCGAAACAGCGCGGACTTTGCTCCGCGCTGCCAAGAGCATGGCCGACGAAGCCATTGCAAACAGGCTGAAGAGCCTCGCCGGCGAGTATGAGCAGCGAGCCGCACTAGCCTCGCACGCCGAAGCGGAGAGGACCTAAAATTCTCCGCAGCGGCACGATCGACGAAGGCCTGCACCGGTTGCAAGCCTGCTCGCCAAAGGGAAGCACGCAGGTCGGCGTGGCCCAAACGCTATTGCTGGATTTCGGGTAACTCGCTCGCGACTTCGGTCACAGAAGGTCGCCTCTAGGTAGGAAGAAATGGGCATTGTCCGATTTGCGCTGAGGTTTCCGCACACATTCTATGTCGTGGCGGCACTCATCCTTTTCCTTGGCATCACGGCGATCTACGAAATGCCGACGGACATCTTTCCGGAGATCCGGATCCCTGTCGTCACGGTGATCTGGACCTACACCGGGCTCAGCACGCCGGAGATGGAACAGCGGGTTACGACCTACAGCCAGTATTCAATTAGCGCCAACGTCAACGGCATCAAGAATATGGAGGCGCAGACGCTGAACGGGCTGTCCATTCAGAAGATCTATTTCCAGCCAGACGTCAATCTCGACCTCGCCATCGCCCAGATCGTTTCGGCCACAAATTCCATTCGCGCGCTGATGCCGCCCGGCATTCAGCCACCGATCGTCGTGCAGTTCAACGCGTCGAGCGTTCCGGTTTTGCAGCTCAGCCTCAGCTCGGACAAACTGAATGAGCAGCAGCTCTACGACTTCGGCATCTATCGGGTCCGCCAGCAACTGGCTCCGGTGCCCGGCGTCACGCTCCCTACCCCGTCCGGCGGAAAGTACCGCCAGATCATGGTCGACATAGATCCCGACAAACTGCTCTCCAGGGGGCTAACTCCCCTCGATATCGTGAACGCCGTCAACACGCAGAACCTGACGCTTCCCTCCGGAACGGCAAAGATTGACACCACCCAGTACACGGTACGCACAAACGCAACGCCGACCACGATCGACGACCTCAACATGATTCCGGTCAAGTTCGCGAACGGCTCGACGATCTTCCTGAAGGATGTCGCGCAGGTACGTGACGGCTCGCTGGTGCAGCAGAATATCGTGCGGCAGGACGGCCGACGGTCCGTCCTGCTCAGCATCATCAAGAACGGCAACGCATCCACGCTGGCCGTGGTCAATGGCGTAAAGCAGGCGCTCAAGAACGTACAGGCCGCGGCCCCTGCGGGTCTCAGGATACAACAGCTATTCGATCAATCTGTGTTCGTCACGGCGTCGGTCAAAGGCGTATTGCGTGAGGGTGCAATCGCCGCCGGCTTGACGGCGCTGATGATCCTGATCTTCCTTGGTTCGTGGCGGTCCACGCTGGTGGTGATGATCTCGATCCCGCTTGCAATTCTGTCCTCGCTGGTCGTCTTGTATTTTCTCGGTGAGACCCTCAATACAATGACGCTTGGCGGACTTGCGCTCGCTGTCGGCATTCTCGTGGACGATTCCACGGTGACGATCGAGAATACCCATCGCTTGCTCACCGAAGAGCACATGTCGCTGCCAGATGCCACCCTGCACGGCGCGGCCGGCATAGCCGTTCCGACCCTGGTGTCCACGCTCGCGATCAGCTGCGTTTTCACGTCGGTCATCTTCCTGGATGGACCGGCAAAGTATCTCTTTACACCACTCGGACTCGCTGTCGTGTTCGCCATGCTTGCATCGTATGGCCTGTCGCGCACATTGACACCCATCACGATCGGGCTGCTGCTCAGGGGAGAGCGGCACCACGGCGCGGATAACACTGCGGGCGGGTTATTTTCCCGCATTTCGGTCGGTTTTGAGCGGGGCTTCGAGCGACTGCGATCCGGCTATATGGGCCTGCTGCAATTTCTCATGCGTCGGCGAGCCATCGTACCGGTCGCAGGCATTCTCGTTCTGGCACTCGGCAGTACCTTGCTCTTGTTCGTCGGCCGCGATTTCTTTCCTCTCATCGACGGCGGACAGATCCAGCTTCACGTTCGAGCGCCCGCCGGCACCCGGATCGAAACCACCGAGCAGATCTTCCAGGCCGTCGAAGACAAGATTCGGCAGGTGATCCCCGAAAAGGACCGGGAACTTATCGTCGACAATATCGGACTCCCCGCACGAGCCTACAATTTGGCTTTCGCTGATGGCTCCACGATCGGCATCAACGACGGCGCGATCCTGGTGGCGCTGAAGGAAGGCCACAAGCCGACTGCCGACTACATCCGAAAGCTTCGAGAAGTGCTGCCAGCCAGCTTTCCCGAGGACACCTTCTACTTCCAGGCGGCCGATATCGTCACCCAGATCCTTAACTTCGGCCTGCCAGCACAGATCGACGTCCGCACCGTCGGCTATGGTACCAACAATCTGGAAGTGGCCAAGGAACTGCGTAAGCGGATCGCCGACATTCCGGGCATCGTGGACGCGCATCTTCAGCAGGAAACTGATGGACCTGCTTTCTATGCAGCGATCGATCGGACGCGCGCCGCACAACTCGGGCTCAATGCAAGCACGATCGCCACCAACATCAACGTCAGTCTTTCGTCCTCGGTACAGGTATCACCGAACTTCTGGACCGACCCAGCCTCGGGAATTCCGTATTATCTTGCCGTCCAAACCCCAGAATACCGGGTGAATTCCCTTAATGCCCTCGATAACACGCCAGTATCCGGTGTTCTTGCAAGGAATGGCCAACCGATTCCCGGCATGCTCAGCAATGTCGCCACCTTGAAGCGCGACCACGTCGCAACGAACTCGAACCAGTCCAATATCCAGCCCGTTTACGACGTGTACGCCAGCGTCCAGGGACGTGATCTCGGCGGCGTCGCTTCCGACATCAACAAGGTCATCTCGGCAGTTCAGCCGCAATTGAAGCCTGGAAATACCGTTCAGGTCCTGGGCCAGATCCAAAGCATGAACGGCTCGTTTCGCAACCTGGCCATCGGCCTGTTGTTCGCAGCCGTATTTGTCTATCTGCTGATGGTTATCAACTATCAGAATTTCGGCGATCCACTTGTCGTGCTTCTGGCGCTGCCCGCGACCCTGTGCGGCATCGTCACCATGCTCTTCATGACCGGGACGACGCTAAACGTCCCCTCCCTGATGGGTGCGATCATGGCGGTTGGGGTTGCCTCGGCAAACTCGATCCTGCTCGTCACATTTGCGCGGGAACAGCAACTTGCGGGACACTCGGCGATCGAGGCCGCGCTGAGTGCCGGATACACCCGCATCCGGCCGGTCTTGATGACGGCGGCTGCGATGATTGTGGGGATGATCCCAATGGCGATCGGTGGCGCCGGTGAGGAGCAGAATGCCGCCCTCGCACGAGCTGTGATCGGCGGGCTTCTGTTTGCGACCCCGACGACGCTGCTGATCGTGCCGTACCTCTTCGCCATGTTGCGAAGGGGTAGCGACGGCAAGCTGCAGCATGGTGTATTTGAAGGACGAGTCGAATGAGCGATGTGCCAGTGTTGTCCGAAGGATCGGTCGATACGCTGTATCGGGATGCCGAAGAAGACCGAACCGGGGGGGCTCCGCCGAAGCTCGCCGAGAAGCGGCAGGCCGGGCGCATCGCAGGCGGCGGCCTGGCGTTCGGGGCCGCGGCATTACTGCTGCTTGCCGGCGGACTTGGCGCAAGCGCGTGGCGTCACTACAGGAACGAGCGAGATGTGGCCATGGCCGCTGCGCACCATCGCAATTTCATCCCTGTTGTCAGGGTAGCGACGGTGCGCCCAAGCGATGCCATCAATGCCGTCTCCCTGCCTGCCACAACGACCGCTTTCGAGGCAGCTAATATTTTGGCCCGCACCAACGGCTATATTGAGAAGCGCTACGTTGATATCGGCGACAAGGTCAAGGCTGGCGCGCTGCTCGCCGAGATCACGGCGCCGGAGCTCGACCACCAGATCTCGCAGGCGCAAGCCACGCTGGCGCAGGACCAGGCGACGCTGCATCAGACCGAAGCGAGCCGTGAACTCGCGCGCGTGACAAATGCTCGCGACTCCAATCTGGTCAAACAAGGCTGGCTGACGCTGCAGCAAGGAGATAACGACCGATTCACGCTTGCTGCGCAGGAGGCGGCCGTCGGCGTTGCCCAATCCAATATCGCAGCCCAGCAAGCGCAGATTCGCGTTTTAGGCCAGGAAAAGGCTTATCAGCGTGTCGTCGCGCCATTCGACGGGGTCGTTACCCAACGATATATCGACAATGGCAGCCTCGTTCAATCGGGCTCAACCCTGATGTACACGATGATGCATAGCGATGTGATCCGCGTACAACTGTATGTGCCTCAAGATGAAGCTTACGGGGTTTCGCCCGGAGTCGACGCTGTCGTGCACGTCCCTGAGATTCCGGGCCGCAGCTTTCCGGGCAAGGTCACTCGCATCGCGCGCGCTCTACAGCCGGGGAGCCGCACCTTGCTGACCGAGATCGATGTCCCAAATCCCGATGGCGCCCTCAGCCCCGGGATTTATTGCACCGTCGATCTGCACATTCCCCGGAAAACTCCCTCCCTCGTAGTGCCCGCTGACGCGGTCGTGTTCGATCAAAACGGGCTGCACGTTGCCGTGGTCAGAGATGGTAAGGCTAACATGCAGAAAATCTCAATCGAACGCGATTTCGGCAAACAGGTCGAAGTTCAACCGGGCCGCCTCGAGGCGGGCGATCGGGTTATCCTCAATCCTCCAGTTGATCTTGCCGAGGGCAGCAGGGTTGCCACGCGCTCGGAGGCGACGTGAGATGTACCCGTTGTATGTACTGGTTGCTCTTCTGCTTGGCAGCGGCAGCTGCCTGGCGCAAGTTTCGACGATCGGTACCACTGCTATGGGCCTGCCAACTACGCCGGGTGCCATCGTCTCTTCGCCTCTGACCGGCCCAAGTCCTTTCACAAGTTTTTTTTCCGCTGCGACGCTGCAAAATGCTCCGGTCACTACCTTGGCTCCCGTACCGCTGGCCCAAGACCCGACGATCGCTGGAACGAGCGTAAATTGCTCACCTTCCGCCGTGCGGGCAATCTCGCCGTCCGTGCTAAGCGTCACGCCATCGATCGCGGCATTCGCGAGCATGACAATCTCCGGCAGCACGATGTCAACGTTCAGCCCGAGCGTGACGGCCACGACAACCATGCCTTCAATGCCAAACACCGCGGTAGCGAGTACGACCTCTCAGTCGATCTTGTCTCCGACAGTTCCGGCGGCCATTCTTGGCTCGCTCAACGCGAGCGGAACGGGTACTGTGCCGGCACCCGGTCCGCTCGGAAGTTCGATACAGGCCGGCTCTTGCACGTCGTCGCCATCGATCGCGCTAACGGACGCGTCGGCCTTGCCGCTCTCGACGCCTGACATTCCGGCCAATCCGTCGCCCGGAACGATCGAACCACCGATTACCGAGCTTGATAGCACCAGCATCAACCCGGCTATGGCTACGATGCCGACCCCGAACTCGGCAGCATGCAGCGATGGAACTTCGATGGACGTTACGAGTCCCGCCATGATGGCGCCGGCTAATGCTACTGGCGCGACGGCGACACCGGGCGTGACGCCATCCGGCTGCTAAGAGGGATGTCCCGCGACGGTCTGGCCCGCCCTCTCGCCTGTCCTCAAACACTCCGTTGCCCCTCGGATGTGTTTGAACGCACCGACTGCGCCGGACCGCCGTTGCGGTCGATGCTGCATACTTCTCAATCTCCTTCTCTAAAACCCTATTTAGTAGTGCCGTTCGCATAGAGCCCTATTTCAGAGTTATCATGAATGAGGTTCGTCATGTCTGCGTCGTTCCATACATCCATCGTTGCGGCCGTGTTCGCTGTCAGTCTGCTAACTAGCTCTTCCGCTTTCTCCAGCTCGATCGTGTCGGGAATGTCAGCGGAGGCATCGACTACAGAGCAGTTCAATCGTGGCGATCTCGTAAGGCTGCGTTCCGGCGGGCCCTTGATGACGGTAGGCAGCATCAAAGATGGCGAAGTAGATTGCTTTTGGTCTGACGCAACTGATCAGGCGAACGACGCGAAGTTCCCCGCTTATGTCTTGCAGAAGATCAGTTCCAGGTAACATGGCCGATTCGCCCGCTGAGGGCGCATTATGCGAGTCGGGTGCAGCCTGGCGTACCTCTTGCAGAGATCAGAGGACGACGGTCAGGCCGTCGATCCAGTTTTCGAGCAAGTGCCAGCGTCTACCAGACAGAGGCTCAATCTCATTCGGACGGCACCGCGGGATCCCTTAGCGGCAAAGGCGCCATCGTCGCAAAGACGCCATCGCGCCGGATCAATGCGTGGAAAAGCCCGGCTGCGACATGCAGCAACACCAGCGCAAAGAACGCAAAGGCGAGATAGAAGTGAGCGCTCCACAGCAGGCTATGCACATTGTCGCTCTGCGGCAGCAGTGCCGGAATTTGAATGCCGCGATACACCACCACCGGATAGGCGGCCGCCCAGAGCATCCCGAGTCCAAGCAACGGCATGACGATCATGAGACCATAGAGTGCCAGGTGCGATAGTTTCGCTCCAAGTTTCATCGGTCTGGGCAGATCGATCGGGAGCGGCGGAGCCCCGTAATAGAGCCGCAGCGCCAGCCGGATCAGGACGAGCAGCAGTAGGACGAGGCCCAGCGACCTGTGGAGCAAAATGAGAGGCAAATATTTCGGCGTAATGGTGGACACCATGCCCACGCCGATGAAGAGCATGGCAATGATGCCGACGGCCATCAGCCAATGCAGCAGCCGCTGAAGCAGTGTGAAACGATGCGGTAGGTTGGTCACGGCTTCGCTGCCTCCGTGTGAGGGTAATACTTGGCTTCGGCCGTGCGCAGATCATACGACTTCCGGTAGACCGAGGACCGCGCGGCCGGGAATGGATCATCCGAAACCCGCATACCGGGCGGCAGCACGGTCGGATCAAAGTTGATATCGCGACAAGGACCGTCCCGTTCGGGTTCGATCCGTTGTACGACAAGCGTTCCAACCGGGACGGTACGACGATCTGACGGCCAGGCCTTGCTCGGATCCGCCGTCGGATCGCCGGGATCGGCCACCGTCACAACCATGGTCCAGCGCTGCGGGCCGGCGGTACGCACCCGCTCCGTGATTTCCTGCTCGAGAGAGTTCGGGCCGCGCTTTTCCGGGTCGGCCTTGGAGACCGGTGCAGGCTGCGCCGCCGGCACGAGCGACCATCGCACGGCGTGGTCTTCCCCGGCGCCATCGGTGAAGATGAAGCTGTTGAGGCTGTTGTACCGCTCCTCCGCATAGCTCGCCGTCCAAGGCGCCGTCTTCGCCCATTCCAAGAACGCTGCTATCTCGGGATTGGAATCCGTGAACGCCTTCACGGCGCTCGGATCCTTGCCAGCGCGCAGCATGTCATAAAACGCCTGCGGCGTGGACACCGGGAAGACCGGCGGATTGATCATGGCCGTTCGCCATTCATGGCCATCGTCCGACGAGATCAGAAGACCCAACCCCCGCACGCGCGCGGTCGCATCAGCCGCGTCCGAATGGGGCGTGCCGAGGTTGAAGCGGCCGACAACAGGATAGCGTCCCGGCACGAAGACCCTGGCGCCGGAAAGCTGCTCTCCGTTTCCATTCGCCTCGAAGACGCCGGTGAAACAAATTCCCTTGGCGTGATTTCTGCGGTGCCCGAGCGGCGCCTCGCTGGGTGGCGTGAAAGCCTCCACCATCTTTCCGGACGTTAGACGGTGCGGCGAGAACCATCCTGCGGTGTATGCGAACGCTGCCGCGCCGCCACCGACAACGGCTGCGATCAACGCAAGCGACCCGAGCGCCGAGCGCGGCAATTTGCGTAGCTGGTTCATTCCCTGTTCCTCCGTAGCGACCCCAAGTGCTTGCCTGATCAATCTGCCGCCTTCTCGCCCATAGCCAAAAGGCATGGGTCGCTCATAGCCGCGGCTACAGGCGTAATCTTTCCCGGACTCGACCCAATTTTCGGGAACGCACGTCGCTCCGCGGCGCGGCTGAAGATTCTTTTAATCGATCGGCTGAAGAACCTGCCTACTTAGATCATGAGCAGAAGTAAGAGCTGCGATGCACGAGAATCGATGACACGGAGAAGATGAATGTCCTGGAAAGCACCGAAAATAGCTGAGTTGCCGGTGGGCATGGAGATCAACATGTATGCCCGCGCGACAAGTTCCTCACGGAGCTCCTGAGAGTTCCCTCCTTGGCAACTCTCACTCAGGGGAAGAACCCGGCCCGATGAGGGCTTGGCGCCGCACCGGCTTCAGGAAAGCACACATGACGATCGACAACTCCCGCCGTGCCCTTGTCGGCTTTGGAGCGCTGGTGGCCGGCGCCGCTGCCCTTGCCTCCACCTCCTCGCGCGCCGCTACAGCCGAGCGTATCATCCCACCCGGTGCCCAAGGACTCTCCGACTTAATGGAGAAGCTGCGCCGCGCGCCTCGCCGCCGCGACTTCAAGACCGTTCCGATGATTCTGCAGCGGGCCGATTTCTGGGATGACGAGGCGCTTAGGGAGATCATCGCCTATCGCGGCAAGCGCAAGCAGGTGTGGGACAACACCAGTCTCGCCGGTCCCTGGCTCAACCTGATGCGCAACGCGATCAATGCGCAGATATTTTCGTTCGGACATGAGGATTTTCTTGCCGTTTCCGCAACGCACGGCACAGCTCACCTCGCATTGTTCGACCAGGCGATGTGGGACAAGTACGAACTCGCGACACTTGCCGGCGCAAGGTTCAGAACCAACACGCTGGCTGTGCCGAAGCCGCTCGCAACCGATTTCGCGCAAAGTGAGGATCCCAGCAGCGTGTTCGGGGCCGACGGCGACACCATCCCGGCGCTGCAGGCACGCGGCGCAGTGTTCCTGGCCTGCCATAATGCGATCTGGGAGGTAACGGCGAAGCTCATCAGCTCCGGCAAAAATCCCGATCACGCCTCGCACGACGTGGTGGCTGCCGAGCTCACCAATCATCTCATCGATGGCGTGGTGCTGACTCCCGGCATCGTCGCAACTATCCCGGAGTTGCAGCAGGCCGGCTTCCACTACGCGACGTGAGGAGGCTCAAATGTTCAAGGCCGTCCTTGGCAGCGCGGTGCTCGCCGCCGCGCTCCTTCTGCCGATCGCCGCATACTCCGCGGAGCCGGTCCGGAACAAATCGATTTTGCCGCCCTGGCAGCAGGGAGCGAACAACGACGCCCCGCAGCGCGGCCTTTCGTTTTCGGTTCCTCCGGTAGACGACCTAGCCGATTTCCATGGCAATTTGTCTGATCCGAAGCTCGTGCTCTACGTCGGCGGCAATTATTTCTTCGCCATGGCGCCGCTGGTTGCGGCCTTCGAACAACAGCATCCCGAGTTCAAGGGCAGGATTTACTGGGAGACCCTTCCGCCTGGCCTTCTGGTCAAGCAGATTGAGGCCGGCGGCACCGTCACCTCCGGCAACATGACCTGGACGGCGAAACCGGACGCCTATTTTGCAGGGCTCAAGAAGGTTCAAGGCCTGATCGATGAGGGCGTACTGGCTGGTCCGGCCGTTCCTTACGCCACCAACGAGCTAACCATCATGGTGCCGGCTGGCAATCCGGGCCATGTCAAGGGCCTCTCCGATCTGGCGCGGCCTGATCTTCATTTGGTCATACCGAATCCCGAGTTCGAAGGCGTCGCCCGCCAGATCGAAGCTTCGTTGAAGAAAGCCGGCGGCGACGCCTTGGCCGCGACCGTCTTCAAAACGAAGGCTGTCGATGGCAGCACCGTTCTGACCCACATCCATCATCGACAAACACCTCTCTTCTTGATGAAGGGTCGAGCGGAGGCGGGCGTAACCTGGCAATCGGAGGCGATATTCCAGGAGCAGATCGGGAATCCGATCGGCCACGTCGACATCCCGTCGGCGCAGAACACGACCGCGACCTATGCCGGCGCCGAAGCAAAGGGCGCGCCGCATCCGGAGGCCGCCCAGCTCTGGCTCTCGTTCATTCGTTCACCCGCGGCGCTCTCGATCCTTGAGCGCTACGGATTCAAGCCCTTCACAGCCGCCTCGGCGGGCTGACCGCTCGGAGAGAACAGTTGATGTCGATTCTTTCCTTCACATCGGCGCGCGACGCCGTGCAATTGGCCGACAATAACTCGGACCTGACCGGGTCGCAGCGCTCGTGGCGCACCGCCGCGCTCTCCATGCTCTCGGTGCGCATCATTCAAGGCTTCATCTATTGGGGCGGTGGGTCCCGCCGCTTCATCTACGCACCATCGAAGCTCAACCCGGACGCAACCACCTGGATGGCGAACAAGTTCCAGACGGCAATGCCTGGAGCGCTGTTCGGCACGGATCATTTGATCAGCTTCATGCTGCATCACTTCTGGATGCTCTATGCCGGCGTGATCCTGTTCAGTGCCGCTGAACTGATAGTTGGCACGATGCTGATAGCGGGAGCGCTGACCCGGGTCGCTGCTCTGGTGTCAATGGGATTTTCCGTGCTGCTGATGGCGATGTTCGGCTGGCAAGGAGCGACCTGCATCGATGAATGGACCATGGCGGCGTGCAATCTCGCGATGGGTGCAACATTGCTGCTCGGCGGTAGCGGCGCCTACTCGATCGACAACGTGCTGATCAGGCGCAATCCTGCGCTGGCGGAAAGGCAATGGTTTCGCTGGATCGCGGGAAGCCTGCCGTTGCCGCTCAAAGACATCCAGTTCCGAAGCGCGGCACTCGCTGTGCTCGGCTTCGTACTCGTGTTCGATATTGGCAACTACAGTCATTATCGCGGTTCCGTGTTGACCCCGTTCCACAGCGGGCCGGTGAGCCCCACCAAGCATCATCTCACGCTCGACAATGCGAGAATGTTGGCCGACGGCTCCGTCCGCTTCCACGTCTATCTCGATGCCGGCACGCCGGAGGCGCCAGTGCATGTTGTTGCGGCCGATCTGCTCGACGCCGGTTACCAGCGTGTCGCGCATTACGATGCCGCGGGGCTTTCGGCAATGCCAAAGACAGCTTTCGCCAACGACTATGCCTACAACAAATTTGCGCCCGGCCCGTTCGGCATCCGGGCTCCGATGGGCGCCGCCGCCACCGTAACGCTGCCACCGGCAACCCGGACCGCGGGCGCGGCGAGATTCCTCGAACTGACGGATGTCGACGGCCGAACTTTCTGGGCGACGATTGGCCGCAAGCCAGACGAGTGATCGGCTGGGTGCCGGATAACGCTGCCGGCAAATAATCCATCGGTAAATTCGAATGATTTGATAAGAACGATCTGTTGGATTAATTTATTTGCCCGGCCGATATTTCGGGTTGAGCCGTAGGAGCGACCCGATGACATCAGCGACAGAGCCGCTGAGGCGCGGATAAAAGAACCGCTGCGCGGACACAATTGCGCGCGCCATTTACGCTTTGGCTCACTGAGGCCGGAACAGCGCGAAGCCGTAGCGGCGGAGGGATGGCCGAGATTGGCGGACCTTTGGCCAGGATCGACGGACTTCTCCGATTGGCGCCGCCGAGCAGATTTTCTACCTCTTGCTCCGTGAACACTCGACCATGGAGCGATCATGTACCAACTTCACTAATTTCCGAGCAACGCCAACGCCGCGCCGCACATGGTGCTCGAAGAACTTGGGCTGCGCTATGAGCTCGAGCTCGTCGATCGCGCCAAGGATGCGCAGAAATCCCATGACTATCTCAAAATCAATCCGAACGGGCGTATCCCGACGCTCGTCGACGGCGACTTGGTGCTGTTCGAGGCCGCCGCGATCGTGATGCATCTGGTCGATCAGCATCCGGACGCGGGGCTGGCGCCCGCAGTCGGCACGGCGGCGCGAGCGAAATTCTATCAGTGGATGATCTTCCTGACGAACTCGCTGCAGGAAGAGCTGATGATCTGGCAGTATCCGGAGCGCCTGGCCGGCGGCGGCGCGGCAGCATCTGACATCGTCAAGCGTGGAGCGGAGAAGCGCGCGGAACGCTATCTCGACGTCATTGAGCAGCACCTGACGGCCAACGGACCACTTTTCCTCGGCGAGACGCTAAGCGCTGCCGACTTCTATCTCGTCATGCTCGCCCGCTGGGCGCGGCCGATGTCCAACCCGCCTCGCTCGCGGCCGAACATCGCAAGGCTGCTCGACAAGGTCAGCGCCCTACCCTCGGTTCGCCGTGCCTATGAGCGCGAAGGCGTCACCGACGAAATCTGCTAACCATGACCACCAACAGCATCAACGAAATGTGACCCAAACCAACCGGTCGAGTGCCGATATCGCTCTTAGCGGTGCTCGACGATCCGCAGAAGGAATACTTCAATGGAGAAGCAGTTTGGTGGAACGGAAGGGCAGCTCTCGAGCCGAAACATGCCGGACCGAATGGATTTGCCCTTTGTCGGCCTGGCCACCTTCGCAGGCCAGCCTGCCTGTACTGACTGGGACAGGCTCGACGGCGCCGATGTAGCCGTTCTGGGCATTCCCATTGATACCGCTTCGAGCTATCGCGTTGGAACGCGTTTCGGGCCCCGCGCGATCCGAGATATGTCGATGTTCCACGGCTTCGGTCCTGAAGGCGTCTTCGATTTCGAGGACGAGGTGACCTATCTCACCGCAGATGAGGTCAAGATCGTCGACGCCGGCGATAGCGACGTCATCTACGCTGACACGAAACGCAGCCTGGCCAACGCCGAGCTTGCCATGCGCGCTCTGCTCGATGCCAAGGTGATGCCGTACATTCTAGGCGGCGACCACGCCATCACCATGGCGACCATCGCGGCCTATTCAAACGAAAAGCCGATCCACGTCGTGCATCTCGATGCCCATTTCGACTTCATCGCTGGGCGTAACGGCATCACCTGGGGCCACGGCAGCCCGATGAGGCGCGCTTCCGAGATGGCACATGTGAAGGGCATCACGACGCTCGGCCCCCACAACATGGCGGCCGTTAGCAAGAAGGACTACGAGGCGTCGAAGGCCTACGGGACGCATATCGTGCCCTTGCGGAAGTTTCGCGCGATCGGCGCCACGGCCGCGCTCGCCCACGTCGCCGATGGCGAGCGCGTCTACGTGTCAATCGACATCGACAGCTTCGATCCGTCGATCGCGCCGGGTACCGCAACGATCAGCCATGGCGGCTTCACGTACTACGAGGCCAAGGATTTGTTGCGTGAAGGAGCGAGGCGCTTTGACGTAGTCGGGGTCGATTTTGTCGAGGTCTCCCCTCCCTACGACCCATCCGGGATCACATCGCTGCTCGCCGCCAGAACCAGCCTCGACTTCATCGGGTCGATTTTCCACGAGCGCGCCAAGCGACGCCGTCAATTGTAGCCCGCATCGCTAACGAACGCAGATCTCGCCTGGCGCCGTTTCGCGGCGCCAGACAGTGAAGTACAGCTTCCAACCAACACCAGGAGTTTCCAATGAACGACCAGACCAAACGCCCGTTTCTGACGCACGCCTCGGGCGCGCCGGTTACGGACAATGTCAACATACAAACCGCCGGCCCGCGGGGGCCGGCGTTGCTGCAGGACGTCTGGCTGATCGAGAAGCTCGCGCATTTCGCGCGGGAAGTAATCCCGGAGCGACGCATGCACGCCAAGGGCTCGGGCGCTTACGGCACGTTCACTGTCACCCACGACATCACCCGCTATACCAAGGCCAGAATATTCTCTGAAGTCGGCAAGCAGACGCCGATGTTCGCACGCTTCTCGACGGTCGCCGGCGAGCGCGGCGCGGCGGATGCCGAGCGCGACATTCGCGGCTTCGCACTCAAATTCTATACCGAGGAAGGGAATTGGGACGTGGTGGGCAACAACACGCCGGTCTTCTTCTTTCGTGATCCGTTGCGCTTTCCTGATCTGAACCATGCCATCAAGCGCGATCCCTACACGGGAATGCGGAGCGCCGACAATAATTGGGATTTCTGGACACAGCTTCCCGAGGCGCTGCACCAGGTCACGATCGTCATGAGCGAACGCGGCATTCCGAGGAGCTTCCGTCATATGCACGGCTTCGGCAGCCACACCTACAGCCTGATCAACGCGAACAATGAGCGCAGCTGGGTGAAGTTTCATTTCCGTACGCAACAGGGTATTCAGAACCTGACCGACGCAGAGGCCGAGGCATTGGTCGGCAAGGACCGTGAAAGCCACCAGCGCGACCTGTTCGGCAGCATCGAAGAAGGCGAGTTTCCCCGCTGGACCCTCTACATTCAGGTGATGACGGACGAGCAGGCGAAGAACTTCCCGTTCAATCCGTTCGATCTCACAAAGGTCTGGTCAAAGGCCGCTTATCCGTTGATCGAAGTCGGCTATTTCGAGCTCCATCGTAACCCGGGCAATGTCTTCGCAGAGGTCGAACAGGCGGCATTCTCGCCGGCCAACATCGTACCGGGCATCGGCTATTCCCCCGACAAGATGCTACAGGCGCGTCTGTTCTCCTACGGTGACGCGCAGCGGTATCGTCTCGGCGTCAACCACCACCAGATTCCGGTTAATGCGCCGAAATGCCCGTTCCACAGCTATCATCGGGATGGCGCGATGCGGACCGACGGCAATCTGGGCGGCACGCCGACCTATTGGCCGAACACCCGCGGCGAATGGAGGGACCAACCTCAGCTGAACGAGCCGTCGCTCGAGATCACGGGTGCGGCCGCGCATTGGGATCATCGCGTGGACGACGACCACTCGCAACAACCGGGCGACCTGTTCCGGAAAATGAATACCGCGCAGAAACAGGCGTTGTTCGACAACACCGCGCGCCAGGTAGGTCAAGCCTCCAGGCACATCCAGGAGCGCCACGTAGCAAACTGCGCCAAAGCGGATCCTGCCTACGGCAAGGGCGTTGCCGACGCTCTTTGCACGTTTGCCAAGGGCAAGCTCTAGCCACTGGAGAAATCGTGTTTTTCTTATCGGCACTGGACCCGATGGAAAACCGAGCTTAAGAGGCCTGAAATGAAGTCGCCGGGCCGACGGATAGCGGCCCGGCTCACCGACATAGGACGGAGTCTGCTGCGTTGCAGGCCCGCTGAGGGAGAACGAAAATGGTTGGCACACCCGTTGCCATTGTCGTTCCGCAAAACGCGCAATCGCTGGACATTTCCGGTCCACTGGACGCCTTTCTGGAAGCCAACAGGCAGGCTCCTAGCAGATGCAATTACGAGGTTCGGCTGTTGTCGGCTGGCCCGGATCGCAGCGTGACGGCCGGGGTGTAACTTGTGGCCCACGGTACGATTTTCAACCTGGAACGGCAAACTGAGCGGCTCCTGTCATGCCCCGGCTCGGATCAACGATGACACGATGTGGGAGGGTGCGCTGCAAGTGACGCGCAGTGGCGGCGTCGGCTAACACGCAGAGCGCAACCAACAACACCAAGGCAAGAGCAGAACCCGTTGCACATCTCAGCGACTGGAGGAGGCTGGGCTCGTTCATATGTCGTGCTGACAGCCAAAGAAGCAAAGGCGGTAGCGCCTTCACGATCGATCAAATCGGCGGGATGGCGGGATGCTGCGATTTGCGGTGGGTCGCTCCCTCCAACATGAGAGGGGAGCCGGAAAGTTCGTCCTGCCTCACGCGAACAATTGGCCGAAACGATCAAAGTCGGGATTGCCTCAGGGCGTCGCCGGCAAGGCCGCGTCACCGCCAAATTTCGAGGGGTCGTCGTATCTGGGGGTGTCATCGTAGCCGCCATGAAACCGAGGCCCCGCGTAGGCCAGGCCCGGAAAGACATGGCTATGGCCGGCGTGAACGATAACGTGGTGTCCCGAGTGATGCAGCGTCGCCGCACTTGCGGATCCACACAGGGTGATGAAAAGGCCTACAGCCAGGATAGAACGCATTTAGTCGCTCCGTTGAACATCCGCGGACGGTGCCGCCTGTGCTCGTCAGATGATGCTTGCGAACAGCGGCCCACATTGAACGCACGTAATCGCCAGGCATCTAAAGGTGCCGTGGAACGATACGAAGGTTTGCGAAGCATCCCTCAAGCCCGCTGGCACAACGGAATAGCCTCCCTCGTTCTGCACCTGGCAGCAGCAGTGTGACCAAGTCGAGACAGCGGACGGTAGGACGGCAGGGGCAAGGAGGCCGCTGTCGCGCTCGACGCCGGGAGTTCCTTCGATGCGCAAGCCCCAAGTATGCCTTCTTGTCGCGATCTCCGTTGTGCTCGCGACGGTGCCGGGGCATGGATCGCCGAGATCATGCTGCGCGACGAACGCGCCGCGATCCCCATTGGCTTCCACCATCCGCGATTTGGAGTGACGTTCTCGCTGCCTGGCGTCGTCGGACGGCAGGGCTGTCTCCAGGTACTCGACCCTCCCCTGTCGGCTGACGAGCGCGTTGGCCTTGAAAGGGCATCGACACCTTGCGCAAGAGCCAGGCACTGAATTTGTAATTCGCTTGTCTTTCGGCGCCCCCGCACCGCGGACCTAGATTAGTGTACGTCGAGGTGCCCTCGTTCAATTCACACGCGCATTTCGTTGCCACAGCGCACGTCGGACTGCACGGGTGCCGCAGCAAACCAAAGTATATGCGGTAAAACCACGGTTTCATTTGGAGGGACGCCCGTTCAATAGAAAACGGCCCATGGAATTGCAATTCTCCTCTTAACCCTCGCTTTCGTGGAGTTCGATCATGAGGAGAATAGTTGTTCTCGCTGCTTCCACCGCCATCAACGCATTTACGATTCCAGCTGTTGCGTCGGAGTTGGCATCGATCAAGGACATCGATGCCTCTCGCACGTGCTGGGAGTTGTTACGCAGCCAGCCAGCCAAGGTGGCCAACGACGAAAATACTCGCCGCGCCTGCGCCGCCTTGTATGAGGCGGTGACGCTGCGGCAGGCCGCGGCAAGACACGTCGACGGCGCGCGAAGCTTGGCCGTGCTAAATTCCGTGATCAATTCCTTCAAGGACCTTTGGCGAAGTGCGGCGGATGAGCCTCACTGCTTCTCCGGCCAAATGGCAGTCCGCGAGGTGCGCAGATGATCCTCTTCCCTCTTATGACAACCTGGATGTGGTTCCAGATCCTGACCGCGTTGCCGCTTCCGTCCTCGGGCCGATCCCGTGAGGAGAATCGCGACGCCGACATTTCGTAACCGCCCGGCCCATTCGGAGGAGGCTAAAAAGTGACCCAGGTTTATTTCCACTGCTCCAACACAAGGAAAGTTTTCGTCGATGGCGCCGGCGCCCTGGTAAACGACCTCGTTGAGGCGCGCGATCATGCGGCCAGTGTCGTGCGCACGCTCACCGAGGCGGGCCGCATCGAGGATTGGCGCGACTGGGTCGTTCACGTCAGCGACGACCACGGCGATGAGCTCTTCGTCGTTCCCTTCGCCTTTGTGCCCTGAGAAGCTGCGCATCACCCGACACCCCGTCACGATGACGCGCTGATCACGATGCTGGAAACCAAACATCTTTCGAGAAGAGTCGGAAAACGGCTGCTCGTCCAGGACGTCAATATCCAGGTCGCGGCGGGTGAAATTCTTGCCATCGTCGGTCCGAGCGGAGCCGGGAAATCGTCATTGCTCCGGGCAGATCTCGGCCGACCGATCGAGGTCGTCACCGACATGAGCAAGAGCCGCAAGCTCGGCTTTCTCGATTACCAGGCGACCGACGAGAGCTTTTTCGATCTATTCGCTCGGTTGCGTCAAGTCAGGATAATTCCCTAACTCGGAAACCGGCCATTCTTCCTGTCGGTCGCCTCGGCGGGCGATCTCGCGCGAGATCAGTAACGGCAGATGTTCAGTTTCTTATGGCGCGGTCTTCGTTGCGAAGAAGACCGGATGCGCGATCGCCTAGGACGGTTGCGCGTCGAGATCGCGGCGGCGAACGTCTGCTGCTGGGCCACATGCAGACACGAAGCGCTGCTCCGCTCGCCCCTTCGACAGCGAACATTCCATAACCGCTCATTCCGCGAATCGGCCGCCTGCTTAAAGGTCTGCGTCCTCTTTGTAGATGGCAAAAACGATTGGATCGCCAGGGAGCGCATCACTGGGAAATTGCGTTCGCAGCTGCTCGAGCAGTCGCGCTGCACTGGTGTTCTTGTTCAGCGCCATTGTGTAGATTTGGCGGACGTATGCATCCGAGTAGGTCATCTTGATTTTTCGCGGCGCCATCGACTTCGACCTGTACTTGCTCCCTAGCGATTTTGCGGAAGAGAACTGCAGCGGAAACTTGCTGCCCGGCCGGTCTTGGTAAACCTTTCGGTTTCCGGGCGCGGCTTTTACCGGAATGTATGTGGTTGGGGGCGACTTCACCAACGAGGGCAAGCAATACCAAGCAGGCACTTCGTTGCACTTCGAAGCGGGCAAAGAACACGGCCAGCACTCCACCAAGAACGGGTGCAAGCTACTCTTCCTTTGGACAGAACGCACTGCGAATGAGGCGGCAAATCTCACAGACTTCGGGATCGCCAGAAAGGCACCTTAACGGCATTGGACACGGATCAGGGGCGACAAGCACTAGGCCGGCTGCAGTTGGAGCGACCGTCCTTTGGCGAGGTCAAGAGAACGGTGTGATCGGTCGATCTTGCAGCACGCCGTCGACGTACAGGTCGACATGCTCGTTGTAGAAGCTGAGCAGGTTTTCGATCTTCGGGCATTCGGGAATTGGGGCCGGATAACTCCACACGATGTCCTTGACGAGCTTGTCGCCCACCCGAGCCGACCAGTGGCACGCCACACCTTTATATGGGCATCGCGTGACAGTCTCGGTGGGCTCAAGCAGATCCATGCGCACGTCCAGCTTTGGAATGTAATAGCGAGTTGGCAGCCCGGTCTCGAAGAGAAGGATGGGCCGGCGAGTTTCACCGAGTGTCACGCCTTCAATCTCCACGCGCACGTGCCTCGAGCTATGAACCGTGTCCACTCTTGCATACGGATCTCGAGGATGAACGAAGACCTGATCGTCCTCCTCGAACCACGCGTCCATCTCGTTCCAGTAAAACGTGAGGTGGCCTTCGAGAGCGGCGCGATCGCCAGTCGATTTGAAGTAAGCGCGGGCCGCGTTGTGAGCGACGCGATCCTTTACCACCAAGCGCCAGCGAATGGTGTCCGCCGGCTGCTGTGACTGCTCCAGATATTCCATTCGGACATCCGCAATGGGAAACCAGTAAGCCGGTGGCCGCTTCGTTTCATAAACGAGGAGAACGTGCTGGCTGTCGGCGATCAGCTTGCCACCAAAGTACGTCCGTACCCGGCGAGGGCTGCGTTCGATGTGGACCCCCTCCTTCAGTCGGGCCCGCACCTCGGCAGAAGGAACCACTGGTGGTGCGAGTGTCTCAGTCATCTTGAATCTCCGTTTTGAGAACTAGGGAGCCGACAAACGCAGCTGATCCGTCGCTATCCATAGTTGGGAGTCTACAAGTATGGAGTCCAGCGGACAGGCACCAGATTGAGCAAGAGCAATCAAAGCGCAGCAAACGACAACGGTGTAGCTGGTTTGCTCCTGTGAGCTAGGACACCCAAACCTCGACGCCGCCCAAGACCCGCTTTCCCAGGGCGGGTCTTCTTTCGCCGCCGCCCGCGAACCTTTTCCGGGTTCCATCATTTCGGTATGATGGCCGGGGCGACGCATCGAATTTCTATTTTGCCTACTATCGATTGAAGGTTGCGATGGGCACCTGCCCGCTGGCTCGCACGCTCTCGTAGGCTTCCAGCTGATTGTCGGAGTGCAACGAATTGTGATGTCCGCTTTGGGTCACTTGCAGACATGCCGTGCACAAGACGGCATGTCTGCTTCACCCCTGAAGCGGACATCATCGGCCGTCAGCGGGACGTCGGCTATGGGCCAGAAGCAGCCCCTCCCCCGCGTCGCGCCACCGCATCGGTGTTCAGTCGTACTCGACCAGATCACGAACCTCAAAGGGCTTCGGCGGGGTTGCCGACGCCTTGGCCGCGGTGCCCGGCAAGATCTCGAAGTCGGGCGTGAATGGAACGAGGATTGCGCGCAGCCGATCGAAGCCACTCCGGTCACCCTCGAACCGGGCTTTGCCGGATGCGATCAAATCGTCGAACGACGCCTGGCCCATCATCACTTGGTTGAGGTCGGCACGATTCACGGTCACCGTCAGGTCCGGGTTCTTGGCCGGGAAACCCTTGATGTTTGTGAGAGTCGCATTGCTCAATTCGACCGCGTACTGCTCGCCGTTGTCAGGCGTTGCAAGGTTGAAGGTAAATCGGATCCCCTCAGCCTTCTTCGGGTCCATGCTGATGCCGATAAAGTCGAGCCACTGCTCGGTGGACATCGCGCGCACGACATCAGGGCCGGTGCTGCGCGGGGGGACGCCGCCCGGCAGGCCGTTGCG
>Ga0081540_1001094_pt1 | contig 23999 bp, 21 predicted proteins | sample TabmetS2T1R1_FD_71024 | JGI IMG/M metagenome (GOLD analysis project Ga0081540, IMG submission 71024) | Tabebuia heterophylla rhizosphere microbial communities from the University of Puerto Rico - S2T1R1 | ecosystem: Host-associated > Plants > Roots > Rhizosphere ... | reverse complement strand
TCCTCTCGCTGCGACGCGCAGACTCGGCCCTGCGCTGCTCGACGTGCCACGGGGCACGCCTCCGCTGCTCGTTCCTCGTGTGCGCCGTCTCGCTTCGGTCTCGTCCATCTCGCTGTGCTCACCACACCCCGGTCGAGGCACGGGCGCTAGTGTCCCCCGGAAGCCGCCACTCCGGTCAGTTTTTCCACCATCCGTTCGAGACGCATTCCGCGGCTTCCCTTCACCAGGACGAGGTCGCCAGGCCGCAGCCGCGGCCGGAGCCAGTCCCAGAGCGGCTCCACCTCCAGGAAGTGTGCCGACTCGATGCCATGCGCCGCGCCGGCGGCCCAGGCGCTCCGCGGGCCGAGGAAAGCCGCGAGCGCCGCCACCTGCGACACGAGCGCACCCAGAGCCACGTGGTCGGCCTGCTCGCCGGGTCCCAGCTCGAGCATGTCCCCGAGCACGGTCACCACCCGGCCGTCGCCGGCGAGAGTTCGCGCGGTGTCCAGCGCCGCGGCCATCGAAGCGGGGTTGGCGTTGTAGCAGTCGTCCACCACCGTCCAGCCATCCGGCGCTTCCACCACGTTGAGCCGCCGCGCGTAGGGGCGTGCCGCCTCGAGGCCCTGGACGCACTCCTCGGGCCGGAACCCCAGCGCCGTGGCAAGGGCGAAGGCGCCGGTGGCGTTGAGGGCGTTGTGCTCGCCGACGAAGCCGAGCGAGACCGGCCAACGCGTGCCGGCGGCCTCGATGACCAGGGACAGGCCGCTCTTCCCCCGGGGAGTCGAGTCCACCAGCCGGACCTCGGCGCCGCCGGCCCGACCGAAGCCCAGCCGGGGGCCGCGAGCCCGCGCTCCCTGCCGGACCACGTGCGGATCGTCCAGGTTCACCACCGCCGTCCCGCGAGGCGACAGCCCGGCGAAGAGCTCACCCTCCGCGTCCGCGACCCCCTCGATGCTCCCCAGCCCCTCGAGATGCTCGGGCTGCACCGTGGTGATCAGCGCTGCGTCGGGCTCGGCCACCGCGGTGAGCCGGCCCATCTCGCCGGGGCGGTTCATGCCCAGCTCGACCACGGCCGCGAGGTGCTCGGGGCGGAGCCGGAAGAGGGTGAGCGGCAGCCCGACCTCGTTGTTGAGGTTCCCCTCGGTCTTCAGGACCGGGCCGCGAACGGCGAGGATGGCGCCGACCATCTCCTTGGTGGTGGTCTTCCCGTTGCTTCCGCCCACCGCGGCGATCGGCAGGGTGAACCGGCGGCGGTGGAACCGCCCGAGCCCGCCCAGCGCCTGGAGCGTGTCGGCCACCTCGTAGAGAGGAAAGCCGCGAGGGACCGCCGCCCGCGGGTGCTCGGCCTGGATGACCGCTCCCGCCGCGCCCCCCGCGACGACGTCGGCGAGGAAGCCGTGGGCGTCGAAGCGCTCGCCACGGAGCGCGACGAAGAGCGCTCCGGGAGTGAGCGTGCGCGAGTCGGTGGACACCCCGTCGAACGGCGCGCGTGGGGTGGCGGTGGGGTGTGCCCCGGTGGCGGCGACGACCTCGGCGTGGGTGAACCGGGGCTCGGCGGCCATCGGCGGCGGCGTCAGGCGGCCCGGGCCTTGGCCAGGGCGGCGCGGGCCTCCTCGACGTCGTCGAAGGGCCGCTTCTCGGTCCCGATGATCTGGTAGCCCTCGTGTCCCTTGCCGGCGACGAGCATCACGTCGCCTTCCTTCAGGAGCGACGCGCCCAGCTCGATGGCGGCGCGCCGGTCGGCGTCCACCAGGTAGCCGCGCTCGCCGCTCTTGGCCTTGCCGGCGCTCATCCGGCGGAGGCCGGCCTTCTCAACGCCGGCGGTGACCTGGGCGATGATCTCGTCGGGATCCTCGGTGCGAGGGTTGTCGCTGGTGATCACCACCAGGTCCGCGTTCTCCGCGGCGACCTGCCCCATCAGCGGGCGCTTGCCCTTGTCCCGATCGCCGCCGCAGCCGAACACCACCACCACACGGCCGCGGGCCAGGGTGCGGGCGGCCTCCAGGGAGCGGCGGAGGGCGTCGTCGCTGTGCGCGTAGTCCACCAGGGCCACGCGCCCCTCGGACTCGATCCGCTCCATCCGTCCCGGCACGCCCTTCATCCGGGCGATGCCCTCCTTCACGTCCTGGCGGCTGAAGCCCGCGCCGAGCGCCATGCCGGCGGCGGCGAGGATGTTCTCGAGGTTGTGCGGTCCCACCAGCGCGGACTGGATGGCGATGTCACCGGCGGGCGTCTTCAGCGTCGCCTTGATGCCGCCGATGGAGTACTCGACCCCGGCCGCGGAGATCTCCCCGCCGTTGCGGCTGAACTTCCATGCCATCCGCTTGCTGGAGCGGACCTCGTTGTAGAGGCGCGCGGCGTAGGTGTCGTCGCCGTTCACCACCGCCACGCCGCCGGGGCTCAGGTTCTCGTTGAAGAGCTTTCGCTTGGACTGGAAGTACGTCTCCATGTCCGGGTGGTAGTCGAGGTGATCCCGGCTCAGGTTGGTGAAGCCCGCCGCGCGGAAGATCAGCCCGTGAACCCGGTCCTGGTCCAGGGCGTGACTGCTCACCTCCATCACCACGGTGTCCGTGCCCGCGTCGAGCATCTCCCGGAACAGCGCGTGGAGCGCCAGCGCGTCGGGGGTGGTGTGGGTCGGCTCGAGCGAGCGGCCCGCGAAGCGGGTGTCGATGGTGCCGATGCGTCCGGTCGCCGCTCCGCCCGCCGCGCAGATCGACTCGAGCAGCCAGGTGGTGGTGGTCTTCCCGTTGGTGCCGGTGACCCCGAGCAGCATCAGCTCGCCCGCGGGTTTCCGGTAGTAGTTCGAGGCGATGAGCGCCAGCGCCTGGCGCGCGTTCGACACCTGGAACACCGGGCCATCGGCCTGCACCGGACGCTGCGCGACCACGGCGACGGCGCCCTTCTGCTTGGCCTCCGCGACGAAATTCGCCCCGTCGGAGGTCGCTCCGGGAATGGCGACGAAGAGGTCGCCCGCCTTCACCTTGCGTGAGTCGTGGGCAACGCCCGTGATCTCGAGCGACGCCCGAGAGCCGGACTGCTGCTCGGCACCAATCCCCGCCAACACTTCGGTCAACTTCATGTACGCAAATCCTTGCTCAGGGTGAGGCGCCAAGCTCGAGCATCACCCTGGCTCCACGTGCCACGTGAGCGCCGGGGGCCGGCGACTGCGCCATCACCCGTCCACTACCTCGAAGTCTGGGCTCCAGAGAGGTCGCCAGCAGGCGCGCCACGGCGTCACGACCAATCTGTCCTTGCACGTTCGGGACCGACACACTCCCCTGCTCCAGCCGCTCGGTGACCGGCTGGGCCGCGGCGGGCTCCTCCTTTACCTGCATCGGGGGTGGGTTGGGAACCTTCTTGGCGGTGGCAAGCACGGAAAGCGACGGTGGGACGCCAAGGTAGGGAAGGACCGCCGTGGCGACCTCCTTGAACGCCGGGGCGGCGACCAGGCCTCCGTACACGTCCGTCTTCGGCTCATCCACCACCACATAGATGACCAGCCGCGGGTCGTCCGCCGGGACGATGCCGGCAAAGCTCCCGATCCGCTTCTCGGAGTAGCCGCGGGCGACCGGGTCCGGCTTCTGGGCGGTGCCCGTCTTTCCGGCCACCCGGTAGGCCTCCAGCGCTGCGCGAGGCGCGGTGCCGTCCTTCTGGACCACGCCCTCGAGCATCTGCACCACCTGACGGGCGCTCCGCTCGCTCACCGCCTCCCGCACCCGGGTGGGCTGATTCTCCAGCAGGACCACCCCGTCCGGGTCGGTGACCCGCGAGACGAGGTAGGGCCGCATCAGGACACCCTTGTTGGCCAGCGCTCCGTACGCCGCGGCGACCTGGACCGCGGTCGCGCTCAGGCCCTGGCCGAAGGCCTGGGTGGCCAGGGTCACCTCGGCCTTGGGATACGGAATGCTCCCCTTTCCCTCGCCGGGGAGCGCGAGCCCGGTCCGCTCTCCGAAGCCAAAGCGCCGCGCGGTCCGCATCATCCCTTCGCGGCCGAGCCGCTGGGCCACCTTGGCCGCACCGATGTTCGAGGAGACGGCGAGGATGCGGCTCAGGTTCAGCACCCCGTGCGGATGGGTGTCGTGGATGACGTGCCGGCCCACCTCCCAGCTGCCGCCCTCGCAGTCGAACCCGTCCTCGGGCCGGATGGCGCGCTCGTCCAGCGCCCCGGCGGCGACGAAGGCCTTGTAGGTGCTGCCCGGCTCGAAGAGGTCCAGCGCCGGGCGGTCTCGCAGCGCTCCGGCGGCGATGCCCGGCGCGGGGGCGTTGGGGTTGACGCGCGGGGACTGGGCCAGCGCGAGGAGCTCGCCGGTCCGCGGGTCCAGCACCACGAGCATCCCGCCGATGGCCTTGCTCTCCTCCACCGCCCGGTCCAGCGCCTTCTCCGCGACGTACTGCACCTGGCGGTCGAGGGTGAGGGTCACCGTCGCTCCCTGGCGGCCCACCGACTCGGGCGCCCCCTGGAGCAAGAGATTTCGGCCGCGGGCGTCGCGGGTCCCCTCCACCTTCTCGCTCTGGCCGGACAGCTCGTCCTCGAACGCCAGCTCGAGGCCCTCCAGCCCGTGGCCGTCGGTGCCGACCACGCCGAGCACCTGCGCTCCGAGCTCGCGCTGCGGGTAGAAGCGCCGGGGCTCCTTGGCGACTCCGAGGCCGGGGATCTCCAGCTTCTGGGCGAGAGCGACCTCCTGGGGCGTCACTTGCCGCTTCACCCAGGCGAAGCGCCGCCCACGGTTCAGCCGGGCCTCGAGCTCGGACGCGTCGAGGTGGAGGGTCCGGGCGAGGTCACGGGCCGCGGGCCGGAGGTCGGCCACCATCGACGGGTCCAGCCAGAGCGAGTCCACCTCCACGCTCTGGGCCAGGGGGATCCCGCGCCGGTCGTAGATGTCGCCGCGCCGGGCGGGGATCTGCATCTCCCGCACCGACTGGTCTGCAGCCATCGAGGTCAGCCGAGCTCGCTGGAGGACTTGAAGGCTGACCGCGCGCACCAGCGCGGCTCCCAGCGCGGCCATGAGAATCCCGCCCATGACCAGCACCCGCGCGCGGGTCCAGCGGGTCAGCTCCGCCGGGGGACGTCCACGCTCGGTGGACCGGCGGCGAATCATCGCGGGGTGCGGCGATCGGCCAGCGTGCGCCGGCCCTCGGCGGCGTGGCTCGCCATCGGAGGCGGACGCGCAGCGACCGAGTCGACCACCGAGGCGTCCGGCGGTCCCATCCCCAGCTGCTCACGGGCGATGGCCTCCAGGCGCGCCGGGCGCTTCAGGGTCGCCAGCTCGAGCTTCAGCCGGTCGTTGGCCAGAGCGAGGGTCCGGCTCTCGGCCTCGAGCGACGACAGGCGATAGGCCGCATCGACCACCTGGCTCCGCGACGCGACGTGGAGGATGCCCACCGCCCCGAGCAATCCGAAGCACAGCACCACCGGGAGCATCTGCCCCAGCACCGTGCCAAGCGAGACCCGGCGCCCCTTCCCCGAATTCCGGCTCATGCCACCCTCTCCACGGCCCGGAGCCGCGCGCTGCGCGCCCGGGGATTGCGTTCCACCTCGGGGTCCGAGGCCTGCACCGCGCGCCGGGTGAGGACCCGGAAGGTCCCCTGTGCGCCGCAGGCGCAGACCGGCAGCCCGGGCGGACAGGTGCAGCGACCCTCGAGCGCGCGAAAGGCCTGCTTCACCGCGCGGTCCTCGAGGCTGTGGAAGGCGATGACCGCCGCCCGACCTCCGATGCGAAGGAGCCGGGGCAGCGAGGCCAGGACTCGGTCCAGCTCGCCCAGCTCGTCGTTCACCGCGATCCGCAGCGCCTGGAAGGTCCGCGTCGCCACGTGCACCTTCGAGGGCCAGGCCTTGCGTGGCACGGCCCGCTTCACGGATTCCACCGCCGCCAGCGTCGTCGCCGGCAGGTCCTTCTTCAGGGCGCGGGCGATGGGCCTCGCGAAGGGCTCCTCGCCGAGCTCGCGGAGCACCGCGGCCAGCTCGGCCTCGGAGAGGCGGCCGATCAGCTCGGCGGCGGTCTCACCCTCCCGACCCATCCGCATGTCCAGCGGACCCTCGACCTGGAAGCTGAAGCCCCGCTCGGGCGTGTCCAGCTGCGGGCTGCTCACTCCGAGGTCGAGGAGCAGTCCGTCCACAGGGAGAAGACCCAGGGGTCCCAGCAGCGACTCCAGCTCTCCGGCACGCCCCTCCACCGCCCGGAACCGCTCGGAGCCGGCGAGCCGCGCACGGGCGGCCGCGATGGCGGATGGATCTCGATCCACGCCGATGACCTCGGCTCCCGCCGCGAGCAGAGCCTCGGCGTGCCCGCCTCCTCCGAGGGTCGCGTCCACCAGGCGCTTTGCGGAATCCGGCTTCAAGAGCTGCACCACCTCGTCGCGGAGGACGGTTGCGTGGACGAACGACAAGGGAACCGCGCGTCAGTGAAGCCAGGCGTTGTGGCCCTGGCTCAGCGCCTCCCGCGCATCGCCCGCGTCCGTGTAGATCTCGAACGCGTCGTGCGCGCCGGCGGCGCGGAGGATGGCCAGCAGGTACCGCGACACCCCGGCGAGCTTCACGTCCCCGCCCCGGCGCCGGTACTCCTCGGCCTGCGAGACCAGCCAGGGCACGCCCCGGTAGTCGATGTGGCTCACGTCGCTGAGGTCGAGCACGAGCCAGACGCAGCCCTGATCCAGCAGCCGCACCATCCGGTCGCGGATCGCACGGAGCGCGTCGCGGTCCAGCTCACCCATGCAGGACAGCGTGGTGTGCTTCAGCCTGAGCGAGGGCTCGGCCTCGAGCTGCCTCGCCATCGCCTTCTTCGCTGCCTTGGTCACGATTGCTCCCTTCCGTGGCGCAGCTCGGTGAGCACGCGCATGACGTCTGCCGAATCGGCGGCACCGCGCGCGTCCTCCTGCGCCTTGCGCCAGCCGTCCCGGCTCCACACCTCGATGACCTTCACCATTCCCGCCCAGACCACGTCCTTCTCCAGGCCGGCGTGCGCCCGCAGCGTGGGCGGGATCAGGATTCGACCCAGCTTGTCGACCAGGCACTCCTGGGCCGGCGCCACGTAGAGCCGCATCAAGGTCTTCACCCCCGGCTCCATCGGGTTGCGCGTGGCGAGCGATGCCTCGAGGAGCTCCCACTCCCGGGCCGGATAGGCGTGCAGACACGGGTCGAGGGCGGTCGTGACGATGAGCCGCTCGTCGTAGGCGCCGACCAGCGTCTCCCGGAGCTTGGCCGGAAGACTGGTTCGCCCTTTCCCGTCGATCTGGTGCTCGTAGACGCCCCGGAACACACGGTTGCCCGTCGGTGGAGATCCCTGCTGATCCACTCCATACCACTTCTTTCCACGGCTGATCCAGAAAGACGGGGGCGCCCACCCCTGCAGGACTTGTGGGCCCCTCGACTTTCCGGGAACTTTGCCGTCCTCCGATGAACGTTCCGGCCGCCCCGCACTCCGTCCAGCCGGTCCGGTTGCGCATCTCGTACCGGAGCCCGGAGTCACTCCTTCAGGCGTTCACCAAGAGCGTCGGCAAGGGCGGCGTGTCGCTCCCCAGCCAGCGCCCGCTCGAGCGGGGAACGAGGTTCCTCTTCGAGCTCACTGCCGAGTCGGTGGCACACCCGGTGGAGGTGCTCGGAGAGGTGGTCGACGTCCGCCGCTCGGCCTCCGGCGAGTACTTCCTCAACATCAAGTACGTGCCCGGGCGGAGCCGGAAGGGCCTGGACGCAGCGCTGCTCAAGCTCTTCGAGGCTCACCGCCACGAGAAGTCGCGCCGCTATCCGCGCGTGCCGGTCCATCTCAAGGCGCAGGGCACGACCCAGGCATGGAGCGTTCGGGATCTCTCTCGAGGCGGCGCCGGCGTCGAGCTCGAGTCCGGCGAGCTGCCGCGGGATGCGCGCCTCGGCGTCCCGATCCTGCTCGAGCTGCAGCTCGATACCGGACGCCTCATGTTGCACGGCGCGGTGGTGTGGTTGACCGGAGGAACGTCCCGGCCGAAGACCCCGCCGGCGCTCGGTGTGGAGTTCGGAAGGCTGGGGCTGGAGACGCTGCGGGCGCTGGACCGAGTGCTGGTGCTCGATGGATTCCCGGCGGGACCGTGGCAGGCGGAGCTGACCTTTGGGATGGATGCGGTGGGGAGGATGCCGTAGCGCGCTCCTGGGGCTGCTCCTGCTCGGAGCGTGCGCCCCGACGCTGCGCGTGGCTCGCCCCGAGCGCGCGACGATGGATCTCGGTCCCAAGGCGCGCGTCCTCTCGCTGGTGAAGGTCGACGGACCGGGCGATTCGCCCGAGGTGGTCGTCCACACCTTGAAGGGCCGGGCCGCGCGCCAGGGCTGGTTCCAGATCGAGGCCTGGGCGCCGGGCGAGCCGGCGGACGCGAGCGGACGCCGGGCCTACGTCACGCTCGACGTCGCGGAGTGGAGCTTCACCTCTCCGAAGACGGAGCGCGGCGGGACGGAGCCGCAGGCCCGGGTCCGGCTCCAGACGCGCGTCGCGCGCACGCCCGAGGGGCCCTGGAGCGAGCCGTACGAGACCGGGGGTCTGATCGAGGGGACCGAGAGCGCCTCCGACGTCTCGCGCGCCGGGAAGTCGGACCTCCTGGTCGAGGCCAGCCTGCGCGCGGTGGACGATCTCCTCCGCGCGCTCGCGCCGCGCCCGCGCGTCGAGGAGGTGGAGCTGGACGTGGACAATCCCCTGCTCCAGCCGGGGGCGACTGCCGCCGCCCGGGGAGACCTCGAGGAGGCCCAGGCCTCGTTCGAGTCGGTGCACTCACGCCATCCGGACCTTGCGGGCGCGGCGTACGACCTCGGGTTGGTGCTCGAGGCGCTCGGGCGCTGGGAGGAGGCGGAGGCGCTCTACGCCGACGCGGTCTCGAAGAAGCCCGACGATCGCCTGTACCGGGACGCGCTGGAGAGCGTGCGAGCGCGGCTCCGGACTCCGCCGTCGGCGTACCCGCCCTGACTCATCAGAAGCCGCTCGCGCCCAGCGCCGACGGCCAGAACTCGAGGACGCAGGCGCGTGGCTCTCCCGTCGCGGAGACCACCGCGTCCGGGCTCTTGCTCAGCGTCCCGTCCCGCCCGACGGCCATGTCACACGGTCCGCTCGTGCCGTCGAGCGTGCTGTACCCACACGTCCGTCCCTCCGGAGTCAGCACCTCCACCGCCCGGCCGCATTCCTCGCTGCCACGATGGATGGCCGCGTAGGCGGCGCCATCCCGGATTGGAATCAGGTCGGTGACGGGACGCGAGGTGAGCCAGCACGGGGCTGCCTCGAGCATCGTCGTGCCGGGCTGCACCCGGTACTTCCACTGACCGCCGAACCGGAGGACGAAGGAGCCGTCGAGCAGCGCGGCGATCGCAACCTCCTGGTCGGCCGGCTCGGAGGTCAGCTCCGGAGGGAAGACCCGCGCCACGAGCCGCAGATCGGAGTCCAGCCAGAAGGCATCCCAGCCGTTCTCGCCTGGGCTCGCGGAGGCGACGAGCAGAAGGACGTTCCCGGAGGAGTTCCCCGCGATGGCGGTGGCCTCGCTCTGCGGGTAGCAGCCGAGGGCGGTCCAGTCGGGGAGCGACGCCTGACCATCGTCGCCGTACTTGCGGACGAGGGCGTGCGCGGGGCAGTCGGTGGTGGACCCGTCCTGGAACCAGAAGAGCGCGACCCCGCCACCGGGAAGCGGAGCGACGCTGCTGCCCTGGCGGGGCTCGGGACCGCCGCGGTCCACGCCGTGATCGTCCACGAGAATCAGTCCGTCGCTCCCCGTTCCGCTCACCGAACGGTCGAGGATGCCGAATCCGGTGTCCTGCGCGACGACGTCCAGTTCGTACGTATCGGGAGCGAACTGGCCGAAGGTTCCGATGTCCTGCCCGTCGCGATCGACGAACGCGAAGCTCGGAGGACTTCCCTGCACCTGCACCGGGTGGAGCAGCACGCCGGTGCTGCTGGCAGGAGAGGCTCGGCCCATCCCGCAGAAGACGTTCTCCCCGGGGCCGCCGTCGAGGCGTTCCAGGAACTGGTGCGTCACCTTTGCGCCGAGCGGCGGGGCCAGGGACCCGCAGACATCATCCGGGGCGGACTCGGTGCAGATCGTCGGGTCGGGGCTGCCCGCGTCCGGGAACGTGCCACCGTCGCTGCCGGTGCCTGCGTCCGGAGGGCGCACTCCCGAGTCGCCCGTCCCGCCATCCACGGTGCCCGCTGGACCCGCCGCGGGCGGGCCTCTGCTGACCCCCTGGCCGCAGGCGACCAGGAGACACAGCACCGCCCCCACCCCTGCTCTCCACCTCGCCATCACCCCTCGCGCGTCGTCCCGGGCCGGACGGGAGACGAACGCTGTCCACGGGGCGGCGGATCGGCATCGCGTCACCGAAATGTCTCGTCACGGGGTGTCTGACACCTCGCGAAAGGTCACGGATTCCCGAGGGTCGTGACGAGTCCGGGGCGACACCCGGGGTGGCGAGCAAGGGTGGTGGCAGGCGGACGTAACCGCCACGGGCCCCCGTCGTTCTCGGGGCCGTGGATGGCCGCTTCCTGCCCAGTGCTTCCGGAGGTGCCGGCGTCGGTCCAGGCGTGTCTGGACGGCGTGCGGCGCGGGGAAAGCTCCGCGTCGGAAGCTCTGGTCCGTCGCTTCGAGCCGCAGGTCCGGCGCCTGGTCCGGGCGCACCGGCCACGAGCGGTTGCGGAGGACGACCTCGTGCAGGACGTCTTCCTCGCCGTCTTCACCCGGCTCGACCGCTACGAGGAGCGGGAGGGGATCCCCTTCGAGCACTGGCTCGCGCGGCTGACGATCAACCTCTGCCGGGATGCGCTCCGCTCGGAGCGTCGGCGGAGACCCGCTCCGTCGCTCTCACCCGAGGCGCTGCAGTGGATCGGCTCGCTGGTTGCGGACCCCGCGCCCCCGGTGGACGAGGTGCTCGCGGCGCGGGCGGCAGTCGACGCGTTGCTGTCGCAGCTCCCCCCGGACGACCGACTCCTCCTGACGCTCCTCTCCCTCGAGGAGCGCTCGCTGGAGGAGGTCGCGGCGCTCACCGGGCGCAATCGGACGGTCGTCAAGGTCAGAGCCTTTCGCGCGCGGCGCCGGCTTCAGGCCGCGGCGCGCCATCTCTTCTCGATGGGGATCTCCGATGAGTGAGCCCTTCGACGTCCGCTGGAAACGGCTGACCGGTGCGGCCCGGCGAGCACCGGCGGCCGAGGCTCGCGCACCTCGCCCGGGTTGGGTGGGGCAGGTGGCCCGCCGGGCCTTGCTGGCCCGGACCACCGGAAGCGCGCGGGTCCCCGAGCGACGCGCCTGGGCAGGGATGATGACCCTCACTGCCGCTGCGGCGGCGGCAGTGCTGGCCTGGCCTGGAGCCGTGGCCTCGACCACCGGAGCGCTCGCCGCCGGCGCCGGTGCGCTGTCCCGCTCGGTGCCGCACGCACCACGACTCCCGCGCTCGCCGGTCGCTCCGCGTCCGCCCCTCCCCTCGCGTGAGTCCGCCCTGGCCGCCGTCGCACGCGCTTCCCAGCTCGGACTCGAGCCTCCCTCCCCCCCACGCCGGACCGAGACGCCATGATCTTCGCCGACATCCTCTTCTGGTTCCTGATGGTCGCCGGGGCGTACCTGGCCCTGAACGCCTACTGGCTCGCGGCCGTGGCGCTCTTCCGGCCCGCCGTGGAGCGCGCGCGCCTCACCTACGCCACGCGGCCGGTGGCGGCGACGCTCGCGGGGCTCCTCGCGCTCGTCCCGGTGGCTCTGGTCTTCGTCGTGTTCACGAAGGCCGCTCACCCCGGAGTGAAGCTGGTGACCGGAGCGCTGGTGATGGTTCCGCTGGTCCTCGCCCTGGTCGGCTCCGCGGGCCTGGCGGACAGGATCGGCGCCGGCCTCGCAACACCGGTCGATGCCGCCCAGCCCTGGCGGCGGGTGCTTCGCGGGGGCGCGGTGCTCGGGCTGCTGTTCGTCGTGCCGCTGCTCGGCTGGTTCGCGGTGCTCCCGCTGACGCTCGCCAGCGGGCTGGGCGCGCTGTTCCTTCCGCGGCGCCCGACGAGCGCGCCCGAGCAGGGCCCCGTGCCGCGTCTGGGGAAGCCACCCCTTCAAGTCGAGACCTGATCAGCGAGACCTTCGCGAGGGCACGTCGTGCTGTCCGCGTGCGGAGACCGCTCGTGCTGCGCCTGCCGCCCCCGCCAAAAAGTTACGGACCGACCTCGGAATTCACGGAGATGGCGACGATGTGCACCTTGTCGCCTCCGGGTCTGACGTGACATCCCGGTCCACGATGACACGCATCGCCTGCATCGGCCTTCTGCTGTGTCTCGCCTGCCAGGGCACGGTGGAGCCGGGGACAGTGGAGACCCCGGGTGGAGGTCAGCCTTGCGTTCCGGCCACCTCCTGCGGGCAGGGGCAGAACTGCGGGAGCGTGCCCGACGGCTGCGGCGGAAGCGTGAGCTGCGGGAGCTGCGGCACCGGACAGACCTGCGGCGCCAACGGAAGCCCCAACGTCTGCGGGACGGGGAGCTGCACGCCCACGACCTGCGCCGCCCAGGGCAAGAACTGCGGCAGCATCAGCGACGGCTGCAGCTCGGTGCTTTCTTGTGGAAGCTGCGGAGCGGGCCAGACCTGCGGCGGCGGTGGAACTCCCAACGTCTGCGGCGCGAGCGCCTGTACACCGACCACCTGCGCCGCCCAGGGCAAGAACTGCGGCGCCATCAGCGACGGCTGCAACAGCACGCTCCAGTGCGGATCGTGTACCGGGTCCGCGACTTGCGGCGGCGGCGGGACACCCAACGTCTGCGGAGCAGGCACGTGCACGCCGACCACCTGCGCCGCCCAGGGGAAGAACTGCGGCGCGATCAGCGACGGCTGTGGCGCCACCCTCCAGTGCGGATCGTGTACCGGGTCCGAGACCTGCGGTGGTGGCGGCACTCCGAACGTCTGCGGGACGGGAAGCTCCATCGACCAGTCGATCCTCCCCGCCGCCTTCCAGACGCTCTGGGACCCGGGCATCCCCGGTGGCATCCCCGCGGACAACGATCCGGTCCACCCGGCGTCGCCGTGGCTGCCCGCCGGCGATCCGTACGGTGGCTACTCGGTGAACCCGGCCCTCACCGGCCAGGGGAACGCGGCGCAGTTCACCGCGGCGCTCCAGGCGGCGATCAACTCGGCGGGCACGGCCGCCAGCTCCTCGATGCGGAAGATCGTGAAGCTGAAGGCAGGCACGTACTTCGTGAGCGCACAGGACCTGCCAAACGCAGGGGGGCAGGTCGGCATCTACGTCCGGGTCGACAACGTCACGATCCGTGGCGAGGGCGCTGGTACCACCTTCCTCATCGCCAACGGCACCATCCCGACCTACGGGGCGGTCATCCTCTTCGGCCACCGGAGCGGGAGCGGTGACGCGAGCTTCGGGGTGCAGGCGCTGACCGCGAACGCCGCACGCGGCGCAACGACGATCACGGTGGGCAACGGCGGGGCTTTCGCCGTCGGCGACGTGGTGACCATCGACATGCTGGACGGCGCGGCGGTGAGCACCGGCAACGTCTACCTCAACAGCGGGTACCTCTGGTTCTACGACGGCGTGTACTTCAAGCGGCAGCCGACGTACGGCTGGAGCGGCCCGTCCACCGGCGCGCCGCCGGTGAGCGGCGATCTGAACGCGGCAGCGCAGAACGCGGTCCCGTCCTGGCGCTCGCGGATGCAGACCAACGAGATCGTCGCCAAGAACGGGAACACGCTGACCCTGAAGGATCCCCTGCACCTCGACTTCCCGCTGTCCGCCTCGCCACAGGTCTGGAAGACCATCCCGGCGAACACCGGAGCGGGGCTGGGGAACCGCTGGTCAGGCATCGAGAACGTCACCGTCCGGGGCGGAAACAACCAGTGGGGGTTCCCCGGCGGGACGATCACCTTCAGCTACATGGCCTATTGCTGGGCGAAGAACGTCGAGGCGGACGGAGAGCGATGGAGCTCCGACACCGTCAATCACCCCGGGAAGTACGGCTACAACATCGGCATCGGCCGGAGCTACCGCTGCGTGGTCCGCGACTCCTACGTCCATGGCTCGGCGGACGAGAACCCCGGCGGCCAGGCGTATGGCATCGTCGTCGGCGCAGGGTCCTCGGCGTGCCTCGTGGAGAACAACATCTCCGTGGAGAACAACAAGCCCATCGCCCTGAACTCCACCGGCGGCGGGAACGTCATCGCCTACAACTACGTGGACCAGGCGGTGCTCTGGAACAGCCCGGGGTGGCAGGAGAACGGCATCGATGACTGCCACGCCAACTTCACCCACCACGATCTGATCGAGGGGAACTGGACCCCCAACCTCGGGGGTGACACCACCCATGGCAACTCCGGGTGGCACACCCACCTCCGGAACTACGCCAACGGGAAGAACTCGTCCGGAAGCTACACCGCCAACCTGCGGGCAGTGGGCATGGACGGATGGACTCACGACCACGCCTACGTGGGGAACATCCTCAAGGGCGGCACCGTGTACCAGACCACCCCGAGCTCCAAGAGTGGGACGCCCATCTACCAGCTGGGGAACAACGCGCAGGGCCAGGGCGGGAACTGGGACAACGGATACGCCCTGGCTCACATCTTCCGCGACGGAAACTGGGACAACGTCAACAACGGAGTCGTGTGGGCGAGCGGGGCGAAGACGATTGCCCCGTCCTTCTATCTGAAGGCCAAGCCGGCCTTCTTCGGGAACAACGCCTGGCCGTGGGTGAATCCGCTGACCGGCCAGACCACGACGCTGCCGGCCAAGGCGCGTTACGACGCGCAGACTCCCAACACCGTTCCCTGACCGCTAGGCGATCGCGAGCGGGTAGCCGCCAGCCTCTTCGGCCGCGCGCACCACCGTCTCGCGGAGCGCGGCGGGGGAGAAGGGGCGGAAGGCGAACAGCGGAGCGATGGCCGCGAGGTGCTTCTCCAGCGCCTCCCCCTCGCTGGAGGCGGACAGGGCCCTGCGGGCCCGCTCGCCGCTCCGGGCGATGGCGTCCGCCGCGTAGACCTGGGTCATGGCCAGCTTCACCGGGTCGGGGGACTGCCGGGTCCGGGCCACCATCGAGTCCACGGCGTACGCGTCCATCACCACGTCGGCCACGGCGGCCATGACCTCCTGGTGCTCCTCGATCTCCGTGCCGAACCGCTCGGCCGCCACCTTCATCGTGTAGAGCGCGGCCATCTTGAGCGCCTCGGCGTCCCGGGCCGCGCCGGCCAGCGCGTCGGTGCCCGACGGCATCGGCAGCTGCTTCTCGGCCAGCGCCTTCGCCACCGCCTCGGCCTGAGCGAAGAGCGGCAAGGTCCCCTTCACCGCCCGCTTGAGGAGCATCCCGGTCACGAGCATCCGGTTGATCTCGTTGGTGCCCTCGAAGATGCGGTTGATCCGCGCGTCGCGGTACGCGCGCTCCACCGGGTACTCCTGGATGAAGCCGGCGCCACCGTGGATCTGCACCGCGTCGTCGACGAGGCTTCCCAGGGCCTCGCTGCCCATCACCTTGATGATCGACGCCTCGATGGCGAACTCCTCGAAGGCGGCGATGGTCTTCACCGGATCGTCGGCTCCGGCGCTCTGGCTGGCGAGCAGCGCATCGAGCAGCCCGGTCGTCCGATAGGTCATGGTCTCGACGGCGAAGATGTTCCCGGCCATGCGCGCGAGCTTCTCGCGGGTGAGCGGGAACTTCGCCACCGGGGTCCGGAACTGCTTGCGCTCCTCCGCGAACTTCACCGCGCTCCCGAGCTGCAGCTTCATCCCACCCAGGACCGCGGCGCCGAGCTTCAGCCTCCCGAGGTTCAGGATGTTGAAGGCGATCTTGTGGCCCTTGCCGATCTCCCCGAGGAGATTCTCGGCGGGGATGCGCATGTCCTCGAAGTACAGCGGGCAGGTCGAGGACCCGCGAATGCCCATCTTGTGCTCCTCGGGCCCCACGGTCAGACCCGGCGCCCCCCGCTCCACCACGAACCCGGTGAAGTGCTCGCCGTCCACCTTGGCGAACACCACGAACACGTCGGCGAACGCGGCGTTGGTGATGTAGAGCTTGCTTCCGTTCAGGATCCACGACTTGCCGTCTGGGCTCTTGACCGCCTTCGTCTTGGCCCCGAGGGCGTCACTGCCGCTGCCCTGCTCGGTCAGCGCGTACGCGGCGACGAGCTCGCCGGTGGCCAGCTTCGGCAGCCACTTGGCCTTCTGAGCCTCGGTCCCGAACCAGGCGATGGGAAGCGTGCCGATGCCCACGTGGGCCGCGAAGGTCACGCTCCAGCTCCCCATGAGCGAGTTCGCCTCCGCCGCCAGGAGCGAGGTCGTCTTGTCGCCCCCGAGCCCTCCGAACCGTTCCGGGATGTCCACCATGAGCAGGCCCAGCTCGCCGGCCTTCTGGAGCAGGGACCGCAGCAGCCCTGGGGTCTTGGCCTCGATGGCGTCGGCCTGAGGGAGCACCTGCTCCCGGCAGAACTGCAGCGCGGTCTGGAGGAGCATCCGCTGCTCCTCGGTGAAGGTCTCCGGCGTGGTGATGCGAGTGCCTCCGGCCTCCTGGAGGAGGAAGCCGCCTCCCTGAAGAACGACGGGGGAGCGATCGGGAGCGCGCACAGCGGTCATGGGGAGAACCTCGGAAGGACTGATTCCGGAGTCAATCGATAACCGAAGCGGCGCACGCTTTCCACCCCCGAGCGGCGCTCATCGGCGCCCACTGCCCGGCCGCGGATAGACCAGGCACACCCGCTCGAAGAGAGGGTCCTTCGGGCCGGACCAGAACGCCGAGAGGACGGTGGCCACCGCGCGCAGCTCGCTCCCGAAGGAGGGCACGAGGCAGGCGTCGGGCGCGTGGAATCGTTGCTGGAGGCGCTGGAGCCCCTCGCGCGTCGTGGAAATGTCGAGTCGCCCGCCGCGCACCGGAACCGTGGGGCCGTTCGGGTCGGGCCCGGGCAGCTTTCCGATTCCGCTCACCAGCTCGAGCCCGTCCTGCCGCTGGATGATCCGGAGCTTGCCCGCCTTCGGCTCGTCCAGCCACGCATCGAAGGAAGCCTCGTCCCGCAGCTCCACCGGGAAGGCCACTGCGCCATTGGGATGCAAGATCCAGGTGGGCACCTTCGCATCGTCGAGCGCGGCGAGGAGCGGCGCGATCTCGGCCATGTAGGCCGAATCGTCCGGAACGAGGAGCGCGGGACCCCTGCCGATCGCCGCGAGCAGCGGGGCGACGCCTGCATCTGCACGCAGCCATGCGCTGACCGTGCCGGCACGGGCCTCTCCCGACCCGAACGTCACGCGGACGCCATTCGCGGGGAGGGATGCCCCCCACACCGGTGCGGGCGGGAGGCGGTGTGGATCCGCCCCCCCATCCACTCCGGCTGCACCGAGGGGCTGCAGCGGCGCGGGTGAGAGCGTCGACAGCGGCGGCGCACTCCGCTCCTCGCACCCCGAGCACAGCACGCACACCCACGAAAAGACGAGAGAGATCGCGCGACGCACGGAACGGCTGCGCAGCATGCACCATCTCCGCGCGCCGCTCACGCCCGACATGGGGCACGGGTGCTAGCCTTCGCTCTTCCCGGCGTGCCTTCTCCGATCCCCGTCGAGTTCGGCAAGTACCAGCTGCTCGAGCGACTCGCCGTCGGCGGGATGGCAGAGCTCTACCGTGCGCGCTTCGACGCGATGGCCGGAGTGAGCAAGCCCGTGGTGATCAAGAAGATCCTCCCCGCCTTCGCCGACAGCGAGGCCTTCGTCCGGATGTTCGTCAACGAGGCCCGCATCGCGGTGTCCCTGAGCCACGGGAACATCGCCCATGTGTTCGACTTCGGTGAGATCAACGGCGACTACTTCCTGGCCATGGAGTACGTGCACGGGCAGCCGCTGAGCCGCGTGCTCCGCCGTGCGCATGCGCTGCAGTTCCCGTTTCTGCCCGAGCCCATTGCCCTGCAGATCGGCATGGCCGTGTGCCGCGGGCTGCACTACGCGCACTCCCGCGTCGACGAGCGCGGCCGCTCGCTGCAGATCGTCCATCGCGACGTCTCGCCCCAGAACGTCCTGATCGGCTACGCCGGCGAGGTGAAGATCGTGGACTTCGGCATCGCGCGGGCACGCAACGCGACCGACGCGGCGATGCAGGCCACGGGCGTGAAGGGGAAGTTCCCCTACTTCTCCCCGGAGCAGGCGCGCGGCGAGCCGGTGGACTTCCGCACCGACCTGTATGCGACGGGGGTCCTGCTCTACCAGATGCTCTGCGGCCGGCTACCGCACCTGGGGAAGATGGTCCCGGCGATGCAGAGCATCATCCGCGGCCAGTTCCCGGCGCCGCGGACGCTCAATCCGCGTCTGTCGCCCGAGCTGGAGGCCACCCTCTTGAAGGCGATGGCCTACGCTCCCGGCGACCGGTTCTCCTCCGCGCAGGACATGGAGCACGCGCTGTCGGACGCGCTGCACGCGCTCGGCCCCCGGCAACCCCCGCTGAGCGACTTCATGTCCTTCCTCTTCGAGCCCGAGCTCCTCGGCGAGGGGCTGGAGGTCAGTCTCCCCCGCGCGCTGCTGGAGCAGGTTCCCGAGTGGCGAAAGGGCACGCGACCCGAGGAACCCATCGAGGCCGTTCCGTCGGTGACGACCGCGGCAGTTCGCACCTCGCCACCGGCGCACACCCGCCCGTGGAAGCTGACGGCGCTGCTCGGCGTGGCGCTGCTTCTGGGCGTCGTGCTCGCGGCGGTGCTCGGACGGGTCCCGACCTTCGAGGTCGAGCTGCTCTCGGAGCCCACCGGGGCCAGCGTGGAGGTGGACGGGGTCGCGGTTCCGGGCAGCACCCCGCTCCGCATCACCCACCTCGGAGCCGACCGGCCGCACCGACTCCGGATCACGCTTCCCGGGCGTCCGGACTGGACGGGGGAGATCACCGGCCGGTCGGGGACAACGGTGCACCTCCGCGCCGAGCTTCCACCGCCGTCACAGGTCGGCGCGGACTCACCCGCCCCGCACTGACCGGGGGCCTGGCCCACGGAAACGCCCGTCCGTGGCCGGCCTCCGCGCTGGCCCCGGCTTCGCAATGCCGGGGGGCATGCGCCGGAGACGCGTCCTGGTGGTCGACGACGAGCCGCTCGTGGCGAGCGCCACCCGCCGGCTGCTCGCCCGCGCGCACGAGGTGCATGTTGCCCACAACGGGCTCGTCGCTCTGGCGATGCTCGAGGATGGCGCTTTCGACGCCGTGCTTTGCGACATCACCATGCCGCACATGACCGGCCCGGACCTGCACGCACGTCTCTCGGCGACCCGCCCCGAGGTCGCCGGGCGGATGGTCTTCCTCACCGGTGGTGTCCTCGACGCACGCGCCGAGCGGTTCCTCCACGAGCACGCCCGGTGGTGCATGGGAAAGCCGTTCGACCCCGGAGCCCTGCTCGCGCTGGTCGCCGAACGCATCGCAAGCGCCGACGCCCTCGCGCCGTGCCGCGGGATGGTGTAGGCCCTCGGCCTCGACATGGCCGAGACAGCTGCTCAGACCCTGACGCTCGGCGTCGGGGACCGCGTCGTCTACCCGAATCAGGGCGTCTGCCGCGTGACCAGCGTGGAGTCGAAGGAGGTCGCCGGGCAGACGCTCACCTTCGTCACCATGAAGCGCGAGGAGGACGGCGCGGTGGTGATGGTGCCCGAAGCGAAGGTCCGCTCCATCGGTCTGCGCAAGGTGGCAGGCCGCGCGGACGTGGACCGGGTGTTCTCCTTCCTCCGCTCGGACAGCGACAAGGCGAACCTCGACTGGAAGCAGCGCGCCCGGACCAACGTGGAGCGAATGAGCCAGGGCGGGCTGATGGGACTGGCCGAGGTGGTGAAGGGGCTACAGGTGCTCTCCGAGCTCCGGCCGCTGCCCACCAAGGAGCGTGAGCTCTACGACAACGCCCGGCACCTCCTGGTGGCCGAGCTGTCGGCGAGCCTGAACCTCGCCGAGGTGGACGCCGAGGACGCCGTGGACGTGGTGCTCTTCCCGCCGGGCCGCGAGCGTCCGAAGCGGACCGCGGAGGAGTTCCGGAGCGGGGCCGGCGACGAGGACGGGATCGAGCTGGGCGAGGACATGCTCGAGCTCGGCGGCGAGATGGAGCTCGGGGCGGAGGGTGAGGCCGAGCCCGAGGAGGCGGAAACGGAGGCCGAGGAGGCCGAGCCGGCTCCGAAGGCCAAGGGCGCCAAGGGCAAGGCCGAGAAGAAGGCACCGGAGAAGAAGCCCGCGGCGGAGAAGAAGGCGGCCAAGGCCGCACCGAAGAAGCCCGCCCCCAAGGCAGAGAAGAAAGCCGCGAAGCCGGAGAAGAAGGCGGCGCCGAAGCCCGCCTCGAAGAAGGCAGCCGCGAAACCGGCGAAGAGGAAGTAGCCCGAGGAGAGACGACCGTGATCCGCCTGGTGACGCTGGACGCGTACGACCCGAAGGTCATCGACCGCCTCTGCAAGGTGCTCTACACGGCGTTCGGCGTCGGGTGCGAGCATACCGGGGACATGTCGCTGCCTCCGGGTCTGAGCGAGCCGTTCGACGGGCAGGAGCTGCTCAAGGCACTGCCGTCCCCGCGCGCATACGCGGACGACAAGATCCTCTACCTGACCTCGCGCAAGCTGAAGCCGCGCTCGCTCATCTCCGGGGACGTGCCGTCCTCGGGGTTCGCGAACCAGAACGGACCGCGGGCGCTGGTGTCGAGCGCCGGGGTGAAGGATCCCGAGGCCGGGCTGAAGCAGATCGCCCGGCACGCCATGCACCAGCTGGGGCACACCTGGGAGCTGCACCACTGCCTCGACCCGCGGTGCGCGATGTACCCGCCGTGGACGCTCAACTACGATGCGGGCGACACCTTCTTCGACACCTTCTGCCGGGACAAGAGCGAGCAGAGGATCCGGCTCGCGAAGTCCTGAGCGTCACTCCTCCGATCGGTACACGGTGAAGACGAGGTCGGCGCCGAGCTCCGACCAGCGCGGCGATCGACTCGCGCGACACGAGGAACGGGAGCGGATGCCGATCCGGCGGTCCATTCACTCGACACATCAGACCGGCCGGAGAGGCGCAAGAGTGCGCGGGCTCACGCTGCGGCCGACCTCGTCTCGGACCCGCCCGGAGCGGAGGCGAGCCGCTCGACGATGCGCTCGGCGACGTACTGCGCATCCCGGCCGATACCGTGGATCATCGAGGATGACATCGCGTACAGGAACGTGAGGCCGACGAAGTAGAGGCCGGGCGACTCGGAGACTCCCCGCTTCTGGCGTGGGTTCCCGCGCTCGTCGAACACGGGCACGCGCAGCCACGAGAAGCCCGCGTGGAACCCGGTGCTCCAGATGACGTTCTGGACGTCGAGCGCCCTTCCGTCCTCGAGCATCGGCCGCCCATCCCTGACCCCGCACACCCGCCCGACGCGCTCCACGCCTGCTGCAGCGAGGTGCTTGGGCAGGGTCCGGATGAGCGGCGTTGGCCGGTGTCCTTTCGCCTTCACCTTGCGACCCACCGGCGTCGATTCGGTGAGCAGGCGGTGGAAGATTCCCCGGAAGAGCAGCGGCGCGAACACCACCTGTCCGAACGCGCTCTGGAACCACCCCGGCACGCTGCCCACGGAGGGCCCGGCCACCACCACCGGGTGCCCGGCCTGTCGGAGCTCCATCGCGATCTCTGCTCCGGAGTTGCCGGCGCCCACGAGCAGCACCGTCCCCGGCCGGAGCTGCGCGGGCCGCTTGTAGGCGCTCGAGTGCAGCTGGACGATCGAGGGATCCAGCTCCCCGGCGAACGCCGGAGTCTTCGGCTTCTGGTAGTCCGCCATCGCGACCACCACCTCGCGGGCGAGGAACCGTTTCGTGCCGGAGGTCACCAGGTACCGCTCTCCGGAGCGGGACACGCCGTCGACGCGAACGCCATTCCACACCGGGAGCTCGAAGTGCCGGGCATACGCCTCGAGGTAGTCGGCGAACTCGTCCTTGGTCGGCATGGAACGAGGCGGGGCCGGAAAGGGCATCCCGTCCAGCCCGTTGAACCGGGCGGGCGAGAAGAGTCGCAGCGAGTCCCAGCGCTGCCGCCACGCGTCTCCCACTCGCGCGTTGGCGTCGAGGATGAGGAACCTCTCCACTCCGCACTGGGCCAGGTGGTACCCCACCGAGAGCCCGGCCTGCCCGCCACCGATCACCAGGACGTCGAGTTCTTCGGTCTCCACCCGGGAGCGCCTCCTCGCACGTGGCTCCAGGGCCTCGAGCGCCTGGCCTTCCTCCACCACCACCGAATGGTCGTTCCGCATCCACATCCTCCGGTTCGAATCCAGGGTCGGATCTACCGAGCCGGGACGGGTGCCCGCGTCGGGGAAACCCTGCATTTTGCGGAGATGGGTGGGATGGGGGATTTCCCCCATGCCTCAGCCGCGGACGAGCTTGTGGGTGAAGGCGTACGCCGTCGCGGCGGCCCGGGAAGAGACCCCGAGCTTGAGGAAGATGTTGCTGACGTGACGGTCGACCGTCTTCTCGCTCAGGAACAGCTCCCGGGCGATGACCTTGTTGGTCTTCCCCGCCGCGATCAGTCCAAGGACCTCGAGCTCGCGGGCAGTCAGCCCGTCCGGACGGTGTCCGCGATCTTCCGCGGGGGGCGACGGAAGGCGCGCGAGGTCGGGCCGGGCGCCGAGCTCCTCGAACACCTTGCGGGCCGCGTCGAGCTCCAGGCTCGCGCCGTCCTCGTCGCCGAGGGCGCGGCAGGCGAGGCCGGCCGACACCCGGACCCGGGCTGCGAGGTACGGAGCCCCGACCCGCTGCCAGACCTCGAGAGCGGGTCGCAGCGAATCGAGCGCCCGCTGGGGCTCTCCCCGGGCGAGGAGCACCGTCCCGCGTGCGTGGGCGGCGATGGCGGCCAGCACCTCCGACTCGAACCGGTCCGACAGCCGCTCGAGCTCCACGCTCGCCTCCGCGGCCCCTTCCACGTCGCCCGCCGCGAGAGCGATCTCCACCATCGCCGGCAACAGTCGCGCTCGCTGGAGCTCCTCCCCCGCGGCGGAGAGCGCCCGACGGATCGACGCCAGGGCGACGTCTCCCCGCCCCTGCGCGAGCCGGAGCAATGACATGCCCGGCTGAGGCTCCCGCCCGAGGCGGTGGGCCTCGAGGTACGCGGCTTCCGCCTCATCGAGCTCGCCGCGGAGCCGATGCATCTCCGCCTTCTGGTAGTGCGCCCCCGGGGCAGCGAACGGGTCGGGCGTCTTTGCCACTCGCTGGCAAGCACGCTGCGCCTCCTCCTGCGCTCTGTCCCACTCCCCGTTCATCTCCATCACCTCGACCCGGTGGACCATGCACACGCCGTTGAAGGCGACCATCTGCGGCTGTGACTCGCACCAGCTCGACAGCGCCGCGGTCCACTCCCGGCACCGGTCGAGGGCATAGACCTGACGGCAGCCCTCGATGAGGATGCAGTACACGATGGCCGGGACGATGGGCGCGTCCCCGTCGACCTTCACCGTCACCATCGCCTCGTCGAGCAGCGCGAGCCCCTCCCGGATGTTCCCCTGTCGCAGACGAGCCCGACCCTGGAGGCTTCTGGCCAGGGCCACCAGATCCGCCTCGGCGAACTGCTCGCCGATCCGCGCCGCCTCGGCCGCCGAGGCGAAGGCCGCATCACACTCGTTCAGGGCCAGATGACGCATGGTCTGCGGGATGCGCAGGTAGCCCGCGACCACGCAGGGCTTCCCCTCGCGCTCCAGCAACCGCTCGACCCGCGCGAACCAACCGCTCGCCTGTCCGAGCTCGCCGAGACCGGTCAGCCGGTATCCCAGCCAGAAGCCGACCCGCGCCGCCGTCTGCGGATCGTCCTCCAGCACCAGCTGGTAGCTGCGCTCGAGGATGGCGAGGAGCTCACGGTCGCGCCCGCTGAGCCCCGCCGCCCACGAGTACCTGGCAAGATCCTCGCGGCCCAGCGGAGACCCGCGGTCCACCGCCGCGAAGAGCTGGTACGCGTCGTCCCACCTCCGGAGCGCGTATGCCTCCCGCGCTCGCGCCAGCTCGGGAGGGGTCTCTCTTGAAGCTCCGGTCATTCCTCGCTCGACCCCTCAACTGTTCAGAGCGACACGTCCCAGGTCAAGCCCATCCGCAGCTCGACCAGGCCGACGCCCGAAACCCTTCCCACCCGCAC
>Ga0081540_1001093_pt1 | contig 24044 bp, 24 predicted proteins | sample TabmetS2T1R1_FD_71024 | JGI IMG/M metagenome (GOLD analysis project Ga0081540, IMG submission 71024) | Tabebuia heterophylla rhizosphere microbial communities from the University of Puerto Rico - S2T1R1 | ecosystem: Host-associated > Plants > Roots > Rhizosphere ... | reverse complement strand
CGCCATCGCGGTCGTTGCCGCGCTCGCCGGCCTGATCTGGCTGCCGCTGGCGCAGCCGGACCTGAAACTGAGCGGCATCTGGGATGCGATTTGCAGCGCGGCCGGCGTGCCGCGCGTGTCGCAGCAGGGTGCCGCCATCACGCCTGATTTCAAGACCTCGAATGTGGTGATGACCTCGGAGATGCTGACGCGGCACGACCAGGTCTCGATCGGCCGCGGTGCGACGCTGGCGCAGCGCTGCGCGATCTGCCACGGGCCGCAGGGCATCAGCGACGCCAATTCGCCGAATCTGGCCGGTCAGTTCGCGGCCGTAACCTGGAAGGAATTGAACGACTTCAAGACCGGCGCGCGGGTCAACGTCATCATGAGCCCGTTCGCGGCCAATCTGAGCAATCAGGACATGGTCGATATCGCGGCTTACTATGCTTTTCTGCCGCGCGTGCCGTCGAACAAGCTCGATCCGACGATAGGGGCGCCGGCGATCGTCACCACTGGCGCGCCGATGCGTAACATCGCCCCCTGCGGCTCCTGCCACGGCGACGTCGACAACAAGGCCGGCAGCCCCTGGCTCGGCGGCCAGTCGGCCGTCTACATCAAGGCCCAGTTGCAGGCCTTCGCGAACGGCACCCGCCGCAACGACATCAGCCAGCAGATGCGCAATATCGCCCGCCAGATGACGGCGGAAGAGATCGACCAGGTCGCCCGCTACTACGAAGCCCAGCCGTGACCGGCGGGCGAGTGGTGGTCTTAACGCCTCATTAACCATAATTGCGGCAGTCTCGACCCCGTACAGGCGCTGATTGCCAGCGCTTGAGAGGCCGCGCGGTCGTTTTCGCAAGGAGCGGGGCACCAGGGACATGCCGGTCGACACAACAAACGCCATGGCTGCGGCAGGTGTCGATCCCACGCGCGCGAAGATTGCGGGCTCGATCAGGCAGGCCGCCTCGACCACCGGCGCCAGCTTCGAATATCTGCTCGCCACCGCGAAGATGGAATCCAACTTCAACCCGAAGGCCGCCGCCACGACATCGTCGGCGCGCGGGCTGTTCCAGTTCATCGACCAGACCTGGCTCGGCACGGTGAAGGAGGCGGGCCCTCATCTCGGCTACGACAAATACGCCGACGCCATCACCAAGAATGACTCCGGCACTTATTCGGTCGACGATCCCGCAGCGCGCGCCGCGATCATGCGGTTGCGCGACGATCCCGAAGCCGCTTCGGCGATGGCAGGCGTGCTGACGCAATCCAACAGTTTCAAGTTGACCGGCAAGATCGGCCGCCGCCCGACCGACGCCGAACTTTATATGGCGCATTTCATGGGCGTCGGCGGCGCCGGCAAGCTGATCCAGAACGCCGAGGACAATCCGAACGCCTCCGCGGCGGGGATGTTTCCGAACGCGGCCGCGGCCAACCAATCGATCTTCTACGACCGCGCCGGGCAGCCGCGCACCGTCTCGCAGGTCTATTCGGTTCTGAGCACGCGCTACGCGGAAGCCGCCAACTCGCCGGCGACGCGCACCGCGATGGCGGCCGCCGGCGGCGATCTGCCAGGACGCGTCACGTTCGCGAGCGCCACGTCGCCCACAACCGCGATCGACAACGGCGCCTACCTGTCGAGCTTCCCGGATTCGCGCGCTGTGACGCCGGTCGCGGCTACTTCGCAGACGGCATCGACGCAGTCCGAGCCGATGTTCCGTTCGCTGTTCCAGGCCGGCGACCGCATGGAGCCGATTTCGCCCGCCGTGCAGGAATTGTGGGGCAAGGGTTCGTCGCTAACGTCGGTCGCATCGGCAAGCACGTCGCCAACGCTGTCAGGACGGACGCCTGAGGTCCGCGCGCCGGGCCGGCTCGATCTCTTCAGCGACCGCGACGGCACCTTCAGCTAGGCCGCCATCGTCGCCCGGCTATTTCTGCGCGGAAACAATCTTTCCCTTTTCGGAAAATATCTTTGGCCCGTCAGGCGCAAACCTGAGGCTATATTCGAACGAGGACGTCCCGGACGATTTCTTGCCGTTCGCGGGATTTGAAAGGCTGAATTCCAGCATGCCGCTGATCTGGCAACTCGCCCGGACTTCGTCGCATGACGTTCGTATCGTCTCGGTGAGAACCCGATAGGATCGGTTGAGCTTCGTTCCCGAACCTTCCATCTGCCGCAGGATGACGGTGACATCGACCATCTGGAAATCGACGTCGGCTTCCTTCACCGGGTTTGCGGAAACCGGGACCAGATAATTGGCGTTGCGAATCTGCACGCCGTGTCCGGCGTGTCGTTTCTTGGATTGTTGAGCGAAGCCACGCTTTGGTAATTTGAGTTTCCAACGACAAGCGCAACGCGCTTATCGGCGCGACAATCAATAGTTGAAGAAATCAATAGCGCAATCGATAAGGCAAAAGCCAAGCGCATATTTGGCGCGCTCCGAAATGATGACGGTGCCGGATACTAAGCCAAGGATTGGCGCGCTTTGTCGAGATTTCCGAAGGCAATCGCGCCGGTCGGAGCGGGGGCCTGCGTCTCCGCAAAACTACGGAGCGCCGCAGGACCTAACAAAAGGTCAATAAAACCAGCCGTTTATGGTGAACCCTTTGTTAAGCGTCATGGTTTATTTTTTCTGACAGTGGCACCGCGTCACGGTGTCGTCTCACGTTGCGTAAGCCAGGACCATGATTGTTCGGCAGTTCATCAGTTGGATACGGACCGCTTCGGCGGGCGAGCGGGCAGAGGCCACGCGGGCGTTGGCTCGGGCCTGGTTGGTTTCGGATCTCAGCGAAGACGATCGCATCGCCGCCGAAGGCGCGCTCCTGATGCTGCTCGACGACCCTTCGCCGCTGGTGCGCCAGGCCATGTCGGAGGTGTTCGCGCGCAGTTCGGACGCGCCGGCAGCGATCGTACAGGCGCTCGCGCTCGACCAGCCATCGATCGCGCTGCCGGTTCTCGAACATTCGCCGCTGCTGATCGACGCCGACCTCGTCGATATCGTCGCCACCGGCAACTGCGACATGCAATGCGCCATTGCGCGACGCATCAATCTGCCGCCCTCCGTCTCCGCCGCGATTGCCGAAGTGGGCACGGCGGCTGCAGCGCTCGAACTGATCGAGAACGCCTATGCCGAGCTCGCGCCGTTTTCCTGGGACCGCATCGTCGAACGTCACGGCCATCTCGCCGCGATCCGGGAGTCGCTGCTGCTGCTGGAAGGGCTGCCTGCCGCCACCCGCGCGGCGCTGGTCGCCAAACTCACCGATACGCTGGCGCAGTTCGTCGTTGCCCGCAACTGGCTCAGCCCCGACCGGGCAGGGCGGCTTGCGACCGAAGCGCGCGAGCGCTCCGCCGTGAACATCGCGGCCGCTTCGCGCGGCGAGGACATGGCGGGCCTGGTGCGGCATCTGCGCGCGACTGGCCAACTGACGGCAGGCCTGATCCTGCGGGCATTGTTGTCGGGCAATATCGAACTGTTCGATGCGGCGCTCGCCGAACTGGCCGACCTGCCGCTGGCGCGGGTGACGGCGCTGTTGCATGAGCGCGGCGGCGCCAGCCTGCAGGCGCTGTTAGTCCGCGCGGGGCTTCCCGAATCGACGTTCACGGCCTTCCGCATTGCGCTCGAGGTCAGCCACGAGACCGGCTATGTCGATACGGTCGGCGGAGCGGCGAGGTTGCGCCGCCGCATGGTCGAACGCGTGCTGACCCATTGCGCGACCGACCGGAAGGCTGCCGAGCCGCTGTTGATCCTGCTGCGCCGCTTCGCCACCGAATCCGCACGCGAGGAAGCGCGTCTGTTCTGCGAGGAGCTCGTCGCCGACGAAGCGTTCGTGCCGCCCGTGCGCGATCTCGCGGCGTAAGCCGACTGCGTGACAACTCATTCGCTGTCGTCCCTGCGAACGCAGGGACCCATACGCCGCGGCCACTCCCCGTTCTACTCCGATTCCATCCAACCAATCAGCAGGGACCAAACACGTTCGCAGGGACGACCTCGTTGAGAGAGGAAGCGGCTATTCGGTCGGAATGATGCTCGGCGCCAGGATGGCTTCGAGATGCTCGGGACGGTCGCGGTTGACCTTCAGCAGAAACTCGTCGGCGACGCCGCGCAGTTGCCCGCTCAGCTTTTTCGCCATCACGACGGTGTCGAGCTTGGTGCGTTCGCGCACGATGGCCTGGATGGCATTGATGTGATGCGCGATCAGTTCGGGCGGCACCTCGGCGAGCTCGGGCGCGTGTTCGATGATGCGGCAGAGGCTGTCGGCGGCGGCGCCGGCGGAGGGGAAGCCGAAGGTGGCGGCGTCGCCCTTGATGTCGTGGGCGGCGCGAAACAGCTCTTCGCGGTTGTCGGTGGTGAAGCCGTCGCGGACAACGGCGGCATGCGCGGCCGAGAGCCGGTCGGCCTCGATTCCCATCCAGTTCTTGAATTCGCCTGATAGTTCCGCGAGCGCCTTTTCAGCGCGGGCGACGGGATCGTCGAGGTCGGATTCGGGAACGCGCAGCAACACCTTGCGCAACGGGTTCGGCTGCCTGATCACGTGATGATCGGCAAACGACTCGATCTGCAGCGTCTCGGGCTTCTGTTTCGCCATGTTGGGTCCCCGCGCTAGACGCTCGATCGCGCCTTGTCGAGCAGCGACGGCTGCTGCATGACTTCGGCCTCGCCGCCCACCCGGCGCTCGGGGCCGATATAGGCGTTGTTGGTGTTGCGCCGGCGGTCCGGGCCGAAATAGGTCTTGGTCTTGATGAAGGGGCGCGGATTGGCGACGACGTTGAGAATGCGCTGGTAGAGCCCCTTGGCCGAGATCGGCTTGGCGAGAAACTCGGTGACACCGGCATCGCGCGCGACCGTGACACGGCGCTTCTCCGAATGCCCGGTCAGCATGATGATCGGCGCATAGGGGTTGCCCTTGGATTCCGGCTGCCGGATCATCTGCGCCAGTTCGAGCCCGTCGAAGATCGGCATCGCCCAGTCGGTGATGACGATGTCGGGCACGTAGTGACTGTACATTTCAAGCGCGGTGGCGCCGTCCTCGGCTTCGTAGGCCTCGCGTGCGCCGAACGAATGCAACAGCGTGCGCAGGATGCGGCGCATGTGCGGGTTGTCGTCGCAAATCAGAAATCGCAGCTTGTTGAAGTCGATGCGATACATGGTCGGGCCCGGCCAAACAGTATACTGGCGTTAACCATATCGCGGCGCGGGTTAAGGAATGGTTGCGAAACCGGTCTGCGAAGCGGGGCAACACGCCGCTATTTTTCGCGCTTGGTCGTCGTCCCTGCGTTCGCAGGGACGACCGCATTAAGGTCCGAACTGTTCGCGAAGGATGCGTTCTTCGAGGCTGTGGCCGGGATCGAACAGCATCCGCATCGAGATCGTTTTGTCGGACAGCACCTCGACGCGGCAGACGTCACGCACATCGTCATGATCCGCGGCGGCCGCGACCGGACGTTTTTCGCCCTGCAGCACCTCGATCACCACAAAGGCGCTGTTGGGGAGGAGGGCGCCGCGCCAGCGCCGCGGCCGGAACGGGCTGATCGGGGTCAGCGCCAGCAGCGCCGCGTTGATCGGCAGGATCGGTCCCTGCGCGGACAGATTGTAGGCGGTGGAGCCGGCGGGCGTCGCCACCAGGATGCCGTCGGCGATCAGCTCGGCCATCCGCTCGTGCTCGTCGATCAGGATGCGCAGATGCGCGGCCTGGTTGGTCTGCCGAAACAGTGCGACCTCGTTGATGGCGTGATGCAGATGCACCGCGCCGTGCACGTCGGTGGCGCGCATCAAGAGCGGATTGATCAGGGATTCCCGCGCCGCCGCCAGCCGCGTGTGCAGCTCGTGGGTCGAGTATTCGTTCATCAGGAAGCCGATGGTGCCGCGATGCATGCCGTAGATCGGCTTGCCCGAGCGCATGTGCTGGTGCAGCGTCTGCAGCATCAACCCGTCGCCGCCGAGCGCCACCACGACGTCGGCCTCATCTGCCGGATGGTTGCCGTAGAGCTCGGACAGTTGCGCCAGCGCGGTCTGCGCCTCGGCGACCGCGCTCGCGACAAAGGCGATCCGGTCGTATCGCTTGGAAGTGGTCATCGGACGGCGAACTCATGGTGGCGCCGGATTGCGCCGCGCTCGTCTATACACCTTGTCAGGCGTTGTCGAGATGGCCCGATTGGGACTTACCGCGGGCAGGACGAAATAAAGTTGGGCGATCGCCGTAGGCGGTCGCCGAATTAACTCCAAATTCGCTCGGTCGAGGCCGTTCCGGCACGTCTCGCCATCAATATTTGGCAACAACCGTCGCAGGCGTGAAGCGGTAATTCAATCCGACCTTCACCTGACTGATGTCGGACCGGTCGCTGATCGTGGACGTGCCGTCGGACGCCAGCGCCGTATGCCTGCCGAACGAGAGATAGTCGTACTCGGCCTTGGCCGACCAGTTCTTGCCGAGGTCGAATTCGGAGCCGAAGCCGATGGTCCAGCCGGTGCGGGTGCTCGAGGTGCCGAAGCCCGTCCCGTTCGCAAACACTGCGCCCGCCTGATTGACGCAAAGGTTGGGAACCTGCAACGCGCCACCCTGCGGATTGAAGCAGGTCGCAGACACGTTGCTGTTTTCAAACGCGGCGCCACCCTTGCCGTAGAATAGCGTGCGGCCCAGCGCGTAGCCGACGCGAGCCGTCGCCGTCGCCGTCCAGGAGGTCTTGTCCTGCAGGCCAAAGTAAGCCGAGGTCATGCCGGGCACGGTAAACTGAACGCCGGCGCTGCGTCCGCCATGAACGTCGGCGGCGCCGATGTCGCCTTCGAAGCCGAGAACCCAGTTGTTCGTGAACTGGTAGTTGTAGCCCAGCTGGATGCCGCCGACCGGGCCGAAGACCCACGGCTTGTTGGTTGCCTGGGGTGAGACCGGGAATGCGATGTCGGTGCGGCCCGCAGCCGCGCCGAAGAAGCCGCCGGCGTAGAAACCGGTCCAGTTGGTCGGGCCTATCACGGCAATCGGCGCCTTGGGGGCCTTGGTCGGCAGCACGGCCGTGATTGTTTCGGGGGTGAACTGGTACCGGATGCCGGCGTTGCCAGTCCAGCCGTCGATGTTTTCACCATTGCGATAGTCGACACGCACGAAGCCGAGCCAGCCGGTGTTTACGATCTGCCCGGCGAGGCCGAGCGAATACTGGCCATAGGTGCCGACGCGGGAGGTCGTCGTTCTCTGGCTGTAGGTAAACGGAGCGAGGAGCACGAGGCCGTTGAGGGAAGTGTAGTTCGAACTGACATCGCCGGCGAATTCGTGGAACACGCTTGCCAATGCAAACGGCTGCCAGATCACGTTCGGCGTCGCGATCGCCTTGCCGACCCGCAAGGACGCGCGGCCGATCTCGCTGGTGACGTCGTTGGTCTGAACGACACCGGTGATGCCGGTGAAGCTGGCGCCGCTGACGCCGGGCGCGGTGAAGCCGTCCACCGAGGTCTTCGAATAGATGAAACCGGCCGACGGTTCGATGAACCAGCCCTGGCCCAGATCAAAATTATACCCCGTCGATGCCGATATCGAATAACCGTGAGCCCCGACCGGCTGGTTGGTGAAGGCAAAGCCCGGGTTGTTCAGGTTGATATTGTAGAACTCCTGGCGAACCATCAGGTCGGCGAAGAAGCGTCCCTTGGTGGCGACGAAATAGGTGCCGAAGAACGGCACTTCGAATTCGTTGCCGAACCCGGCATTGTCTGTCGTCCTCGAGCCGAGATAGCCGGCCGTGGTGCCGAGATGGAGATTCCAGCCGTTGTAGTTGAGACGTGCGATGTCGGCTCCGACCTGCGCACCCGCGAAGGTCTGGGTCTGTGAATTCGCGCAGTTGGTCGTCGCAGTGTTGATCACGGCGCCGCCCTGGGTCGAAACGCCGACGGAATTCGACGTCGAACTCAGGTTTACCCGGCCGCCGACGCCGCGAGCCCATACGCCGCCCCCCGGCTGATCAGGCACGGGATCGGCCGGCGCCGACACGAAGGCGCTGCCTTGCTGCGTGAGGAAGGCCGTATTGACGTTACCGATCGCAGCCGAAATGGCAGCGCTGGTGGCGCTGGTCGGGATCGCAAGCGTGCCGATGTTGGTGATGGTGAGCGGGGTCGCGACCTGTGTGGTGGTGCAGTTCTGGAACGACGTCGTGGCGGCTGGCGGAGCCTGGGCGAATGCCTCCGGCGAAGCCAGCAGCAGGCCGGCAAAACCGGCGCGGGCAAGCAAACCCGAGCGCCGGGCTGACTTCAAAAAGACGCCCATTCCCCATCCCCAAACAAAAGAATCGAAACAACCTAAGGTCTCAGAAAAACCTAGATGAGGCGCGCGGGACCCGATAGTGGTGCTCGGGTCCAATGATGACTTAAGATAGTGAATCTCTATTCGTGTACCATTCCGGCAACATTCCGGTACCGCGGCTATGTTACTCAGATGTTGCAATCGGTATTATAGTAGATGTGTGAATTTCACAACCTGTGAGCTGCATCACGTTGGGAGATCGCTCTGCGGGGCACACTGCGTCAGTGCGATGATTGCCCGATTCTGACGGCTCATCCGGCTTCAGATTGATCGTAGCCGCCTAAACGATATCGCCCTGGGGCGTCGGCAAGTTTCGGGAATGCCGCCGTTCCACGTGGAAAACACCCGAGTTGGAGCTGCGCGGCGCAATCATTTCCCGCGCCGGAATGTGAATGCTCAAGCGCCTCGTCACATTGGCGGCCGCCATCGGAGGATTTTTCCTCCCGATGATGGTCGCCGTCGATGAGGCCCGGGCCGAGAAGCGGGTGGCGTTGATCGTCGGGAATTCCAGCTACCAGACCGTGCCGCAACTGGCCAATCCAACGCGCGACGCAAGCGCGGTTGCGAAGATGTTCCGCGATGCGGGCTTCGATACGGTCGATGTCCAGCTCGATGTCGGCAATCTCGATTTCAAGCGGGCGATCCGCAAGTTCGAAACCATCGCCGATCAGGCCGACATCGCCGTCGTCTATTACGCCGGCCATGGTTTCGAGATCGGCGGGGTCAATTACCTCATTCCGGTCGACGCGCGGCTGGCCAGCGACCGCGATGCCGACGACGAGGCGATCCCGCTCGAACGGCTGGTGTCCTCGGCCGATGGCGCGAAACGGCTGCGGCTGATCATCCTCGACGCCTGCCGCGACAATCCCTTCGTCAGGGCGATGCGGCGGGAGCGCAAGGTCGCCACCAACCGTGCGGTGGTAGCGGGCCTTGGCAAGGTCGAACCGACGAGCACCGATACGCTGATTGCCTATGCCGCGAAGGCCGGCTCGACGGCCGATGACGGCGATGGCCTGCACAGCCCGTTCACGACCGCAGTTCTGAAAAATCTGACCGTCCCCGGTCTCGATGTCCGCCTTGCCTTCGGGCGGGTCAGGGATGAGGTTTTGCGCGTGACCGCGAGCCGGCAGGAACCGTTCGTCTATGGCTCGCTCGGTGGCGGCAATATTTCGCTCGTACCAGCGCCTGCGGTAGTGCAGGAAGCACCCGCCGTTGACGTCAAGGCGGATTACGAACTGGTCCAGAAGATCGGCTCGAAGCGCGCCTGGGAAGTGTTCCTGGGCACGCACCCCACCGGCTTTTATGCCGATCTTGCCCGCGCCCAGATCGAGGCCTTGAGCAACCAGGGCAACGTCACGCTCGCAGCACTTCCGCAGGCGCCGACGCAAAGCCGCGAGACGCCAACGAAAGAGTCGCTGGAGTGGGACAGGGTGAAGGACGCGACAGATCCCGCCGCGCTGCAACGGTTCATCAGGCGCTTCCCGGATTCACCGCTGACAGTCAACGCGCAGCAGCGCATAGACGTCCTGAAGAAGGCCGCCCAGGAGCGCGAAGCGCAGGCGCGCGCGGAGCAAGAGGGGGCGCGCAAGGCCGCGGAGGAAGCGCAGCGCCTCGCGGAACAGCGCAAGGCCGAGCAGGCCGCAGCGAAGAAGCGGGAAGAAGACGAGCGCCGAGCCAGGGCGGCGGAAGCCGAGCAGAAGGCGAGGGCCGCCGAAGCCGAGCGCAAGGCTGCGGAAGCCAGGCAAAAGGCCGAACAGGCCGAAAGGGATCGCGCCGCCGCGGAAGCCGCGGCACAGCGCGCGGCGAGCGAGCGACAGGCCAGGGCCGCGGAGGCCGAACAGAAGGCGAGGGCTGCCGAGGCCGAGCGCAAGGCGAACGAGGAAAAACGCAAGGCCGAGCTCGAGGCCGCCGCGGCCAGGGCGGCGAGCGAGAAGCAGGCCCGGGAAGCCGAGGAGGCACGCAAGGAGGCGGAGCTCGCCGCGGCGAAAGAGGCTGCGTGCAAGGCCGAACAAGAAAAGCTTGAAAAAATCACCGCCAAAGGCAGTGAAGGATCAGGCATCGAGGATCTGAAAGCCTTTGCCAAAGAGCTCAAGTGTGAGCGGCTCGGTGGACCGGTGGTCGCGACGCTGAATATTTTTGCGGCTGAAGCAGCCAAGCGCGCGGCGGCGGTGCCCAATTCGCCGGAGCTGGTGCGTTCGGCGCAGACGGAACTGGTCCGGCTGGGATGCTTCAGCGGCAAGATTGATGGAAAGCTGAGCGCCCCGACCAGCGCTGCGCTCGGCCGGTATCTGTCGATCGAAGGTTTGCCGTCCGACGATGTCAGCGTAACGACGAAGCTGGTCGCGGAACTCGCCAAGCGAGCCACCCGCGTCTGCCCGCTCGAATGCAAGAGCGGCGAAACGCTGAAGGGCGAGACTTGCGTCGCCGACGCGAAGCCGAAGGCCCCGGCGACCGCCTCGCGCAAGAACGAAGACGAGGAGGACGCGCGGCCCCGCCGTAAGCAGAGCAGCCGTCAGCCCGATCGGGAGGAACCGCGGCGGGCACGGCCCGCGCCGGAAGCGCCGCGTATCCGCCAGCAGGCGGTTGCGCGGCCGAGCATTGTGAGCGGCGGTGGCAGCGGCAGAACCCAGGCGATCATCGGCGTCGGCTTCTGACGGCGGCCGCATTGTGCGGGCGTCATTTCTCCTGCAGCGTCCTGATCGGGTCCCAATCCTCGCCCGGCGGGTTATCAGCCAACTCCCGGGCCCGCTGGCAAAACAGCGAAGCCGGCCGGTCGATGTCGGCCGAACGGGCAAAGGACGTCGCAGCGAGCGCGAATTCGCGGGCGCGCCAGTGCGCAAGTGCGCCGGCGTAGCTGGCGATCAACGCCTCCTGCGAGGACGTCAGCGCGGTCGAGAGCGCCACGAGTTCGTAGATTTTCAGCGCCTGCGTTCGTCCCTTGACCCGGATGGCATCGAGCTCTCGCCAGGCAAAATCCTCGCCGGCAAGAGCGACTGTCGTTTCGGAAGCGATGATGGTGGTGCCGTAGAACTTGTTGGCGCCTTCCAGCCGCGACGCCAGGTTCACCGCGTCGCTCATGACCGAATAATTGAAGCGCCGCTTCGATCCGAAATTGCCGACCAGCGCCTCGCCGGAATTGATTCCGATCCGTTGCGCGAGTTTCGACTGCTGGAAGATCGGTGAGGAGGCGTTGAGCTCCGCGAGCCTGGTGCAGCAGTCCAGCGCTGCGCGTGCGGCGTTGGCGGCATGGTCGGGATCGTCGGCCGGCGCGCCGAACACCGCGACGATGGAGTCGCCGATATACTTGTCGACATATCCGCCATGGCGCTCGATGACGTCGGTCATCGCCGAGAGATATTCGTTCATCAGCTCCATCAGGCCGTCGGGCGACATTTTTTCCGCGATCAGCGAGAAGCCTTCGATATCGGAGAAGAACACCGTGACGTTGCGGGTCTCGCCGCCAAGCTCGGGCAATTTGTTCGACGACAGCATTCGGTTGATGACGTGCGGGGCGAGGTACAGCCCAAAACTCTTCTGCAGCAGGCGGCGGTCCCGGTCGGCAATGACGAAACGGAAGCCGATCGTGGCGGCCAATGCGGTCAGGCTCGCCAAGAATGGTTCGACCACCGGCAACGCCAGCGCGTAATTGAAGGCAATCGTAGCACCGGCCACGCCGACCAGGATCATGGCTATCCAGCTCGCGAACGCGATGACGGGCCTGAACAGCCAGGCGGCGGCCGCGGCAAGTGCTGCGATCAGGGCCGCGATCAGCAGCCGCGGCAGCGGTCCGGCTTCGACCACCGCGTTCTGCGCGATCAGATTGTTGACGGCGGTGGCGTGGATATAGACGCCCGCAATCGTGCTGGTCCGAAAGCCTGCGGTCACCGGCGTGCTTTCACCCGCGCAGTGCGGGGTACGCGCGCCTTCGATGCCGGTCGCGAAGCGCTTGGAGGTGAAGCGGCGGTCCTCGATATCGAGCACGGTGCCGAATATGACGACCTTGCCGTTGAACCAGCGCCGGAAATAATCCTTGTCGTTCTTGACGGCGCACGCGCGCAAATCGGCCAGGGAGAAGGTCGGAATATCGTCGGCGCCGCCTTCGAAATTGAGCGTCATCGTGTTCGGCACCCGGCCGGGAATCCGGTAGCCGGCAAGCGTCATCCGTCCACGCTCGTCGAATTCGGGCGCAGCGCCCAGCGCCCGTGACGCCAGTTCGACCGCCATCGAGGGCACCTGTGTCCCGTCGAGGGTGAAGCTCAGCGGCAGGCGCCGAACCACATCGTCGCTGTCGATATGAACGTTGAGCGGGCGGATGTTCTGCTGCTGGCGCACCGCGACGCGCTGTCCCGGCGACGGCTTGACCGGCTGGTTGCCGCCCAGCACTTCGCCCAGCACCACCTTGCCGCCGGCGGAAGCGCCGGCCAGCGCGCGAAGGAAGTCGCGGTCGAAGCCGCGCACCTTCTCGCCCAGCATGCCCTCGCCAAAGGGAATCGCGGATTGCTCGATCGAGGTCTGGATCACCATGTCGAAGCCGGCGACCTTGGCGCCGCCTTCCAGCGTGGCCGCCAGCACGCGGCCGATCTCGCCGGTCCAGGTGATCATCGGCGAACCGTTGAAGGGCGCTGCGCGTAAACTCTCCTCGTCGAGTGCGACGACGACCGCGGGCGAAGCGGCCGGGTCCTGCCGCCGGCCGAACATCTCCCAGCGCAACGCCGTGAGGATATCGAGCGAGAGCCCGCGGATCGGCCTGGCCACGGGAGAAACAGACGCCGCCGCGCACGCCAGCGTGATCGCGGCGACCACCAGCCTGTCGCGCGTCGTGCGCCTGATCTTCAAGACGGCAGGCCCGCTGCGCTCATTCCATGCGGACCAGACGTCCAACGATCGGCGTCGCGCCGGGCTTGGCCTGCGGATCGACGCGGAATACGATCTTCGACGGTCCAAACGTTGCAGCGTAGAGGCCGCCGGGCGTCAGCGCCTGGTTGGTGCCGGCGAAATCGTAGAACCGGCCCTTGAATTGCCGGCCTTCGAGATCGACCTGAACCCGCTCGCCCTTGATGTCGAGACGTTCGACGACGAGTTGGCCACGTCCCTTGGCTTCCACGAAGGGCGAGGCGCCGTAGAGCGTCAGCGGAGGCTCCGGCGGCGGCGCGTTGCTCGCCACGCTGCGCACCACGGCGGCGGCGGCCTCCCTGGTTTCGCGCGTCGTCGCGTTCGCTTGCTTGGAGTCGCAGTTGGTCTTCTCGGCCTTCACCTCGCCAAGGTGGACGCTGCTTTCCTCGGTGCCGATGATGACGGTGCCCGGACCAGTGATCGTCTCACGCCGGCAGGACTGCAAATAGCTGATGACGACGGAGCCGTCGTCGACGATCTTGATGACGGATTTGGGCGTCACATAGTCCATGAACTCGGCGCCGGTGACCTTGCCCTGAATTTCCTCGACGATCGCGACCGGCGATTGTGCCGCGGCGGGAGAAGCCAGCGCAAAAAGGCCGACACAGACAGCAATCTTACGTTTCATTTAGGACCCCATGGAACAGCGCAGGCTAATTAGTCGCGCCAACATCCGAATGGTTTCATCAATGGCTCAAGAAAACCCGGCCGGTCTCCCGGCGGAACCGACCGATATCACCTAACGGCCGGCGGGGACAACCGTCGGACGCCCCAGTGGAACACAGCCTGCAACTGTCGGAATTGTGATTTCCGCGGATTTCCGGGTGTTGTGTACCACCGTCCTGCCGCCGCAGTTTTTCGCCAGAACGCGGCCCGAGGGATCACGGGACGCAGGGAGCAAATCACATGGCTTTTCGTTTCACGGCGCAGCTTCCGATGCGGCTGGCCGTCACGTTTCTGGTGTTGTCTTGCATGGTCGTCGCGCGGGCCGAGGACGCGAGCGAGCCGCGCGAACCGTCTTCGCAGCAGCAGCCTGCGGCGACCCCGTCGCCGTCTCCATCCGGCCAGAAAGGCGGCGCAGGGCGCGGCGGCGGCGCGGCGACGCCTGCGGCTGAACAGCATCGCCTGCCGCCGGATTCCACGACCAGGCAGACGCTGGCGCTGCCCGGACGCACGCTGAATTTCGCCGCCACCGCCGGCTCGATCCGCGTGTTCGACGACAAGGGCGAGCCGCAGGCCGACATCGCCTACACCTCCTACCAGCTTGATGGCACAGATCACGCCACGCGGCCGGTGACGTTTCTGTTCAACGGCGGGCCGGGCGCGTCCTCGGCCTGGCTGCAGTTCGGCGACGCCGGGCCGTGGCGGATAGCGCTCGGCGGCGACGGCGGGGTGTCGTCGGCCTCGCCTGAGTTGCTGCCCAATGCCGAGACCTGGCTCGACTTCACCGATCTCGTCTTCGTCGATCCGGTCGGCACCGGCTACAGTCGCTTCGTCGCGACCGGCGAGGACGTGCGCAAGCGCTTCTTCTCGGTCGACGGCGACGTCAATGCGAATGCACTGGTGATCCGGCGCTGGCTGGAAAAATACGACCGGCTGCTGTCGCCGAAATTCGTCGCCGGCGAGAGTTATGGCGGCATCCGCGGCCCGAAGATCGTCCACAACCTGCAGACCCAGCAGGGCGTCGGCATTCGTGGACTGATCCTGGTGTCGCCGCTGCTCGACTTCCGCGACTTCTCCGGCTCGAGCCTGCTCCAATATGCCTACAGCCTGCCGAGCATGGCTGCGGTGGCGCGCGAGTCCAAGGCCGGCAAGGGCAACGTGACGCGCGCCGACGTCGCCGATGCGGAGAACTATGCAAGCGGCGAATATGTCGCCGACCTGCTCAAGGGGCAGGCCGACAAGGAGGCGACGACGCGGCTTGCCGACCGGGTGGCTGCGCTCACCGGCATCGATCAGGGGGTGAGCCGCAGGCTGGCCGGGCGCTTCGACATCGGTGAATTCCGCCGCGAGTTCGACCGCCGCAACGGCCGGGTGATCGGACGCTACGACGCCTCGGTATCGGGCTTCGATCCCTATCCGGACTCCAACTACTCGCGCTACGGCGATCCGTCCGGCGATCCCTTGATGGCGCCGCTGACGAGTGCCGCGGTCGACCTCACCACGCGAAAACTCAATTGGCGGCCCGACGGTTCGTACCACCTGCTCAGCGAAAGCGTGAACAGGGCGTGGGATTTCGGCCATGGTCCGGCCGAGTCGGTTTCACAGTTGCGGCAGAGTCTGGCGCTCGATCCGAACATGAAGCTGCTGGTCGGTCACGGACTGTTCGATCTCGCCACGCCTTACTTCGCTTCCAAGGTCATCCTCGACCAGTTGCCGGCCTTCGCAGGTGCGGAGCGGGTGAAGCTCGTCGTCTATCCCGGCGGCCACATGTTCTATTCGCGCGACGGCGCGCGCCAGGCGTTCCGCTCGGAAGTCGAAGCGCTGATGAAAGTGAATTCGGAATGAAAAAAACCGGCGCAGTGATGAACTGCGCCGGTTGTTGTTTTCGTCATTGCGAGGAGCGAAGCGACGAAGCGGCATAACGGATAGATGGATTGCTTCGCGTTGCTCGCAATGACGCGGAGAGCGTGACGCTATCAGTAAACCAGTCCCGTGCCCGGGGCCTGTTCGAGTGCGGCGGCGAGCGAGCGATATTCCTCGCTTGTGGTGCCGGTGAGCTGCGCGATCTTGTTCAGGTGATACTGCGCCTGATCGCGATTGCCCTGTTCGACCTGCCACAGGCCGTAATACTGCCAGGTCTTGACGTGGTTCGGATCAGCCTTGAGCGCGCGCTCGTACCAGATCTGGGAGACCTTGTAGTCGCCGAGCTTGCGATAGGAATAGCCGATCAGATTGGCAACCGCCGCGCTGTCGTCGTGACCGAGCGCCTTGAGCTGCTCGATCGCGGCGGCGTAGTCGTGGCGGTCGTAGATCGTGGAATAGGCGGCGCGATAACCGTCTGCGAACGCGGTCTGCTCGCTGGCCGGGCGCGCTTCGCTGGATTTTTTCTTCTTTTGCGGCGGCGGCGGCGGTTCGTTGTCGGGTGCTGCATAGACAACGGAAACGACGGGGGCTGCCGCAAGCGTCAGCGACAGCATTGCGAGGGTTAAGAGCCTGATCGCCAGTTTATTCATGCATCTCTCCTGATGGCCGGTTCGGTGATCCTACACCGAAGCCTGTTGATTTGAACCCCCGACGGCCGAGAACATTCCCGCGCCATCACCGATTCCGCCAATGTCACATTGGTCTCTCTCAGCGGACACGATGAATCTGGCATTCAGATGAACCCGCGCGCCACAGAGATGAACGCAGTCCGTCGAATTGCTTCAGGAGAGGTTCAGTGCGCGGCCCCTAACGTCGGCTGCATGATCGGCGAGCACGGCCATTCGACCGCAGATATCAGCCGATCCGATGCAAGAGGAGACAACCATGCTCAAGAACATTTCGGCTGCGCTCATTGCCGTTTCCGTTCTCGCCGCGCCCGCGCTCGCCGGCACGCCCGGCAAGACGGCCCAAGCTCCGGTGAACAAAACTACGCAGGCCCCCCTGCACAAGACCACGCAGACGCCTGCTATCAAGCACAGCAAGTCGAAGGCGCTGAACGCCAATGCGCGGATGGACCGGCATTACAAGCACTACCGGCATCATCGTCACCACAAGCACATTGGCATGCTGAAGACGCATGCGAAGCCGCGTGTCGCAATCAAGCACGCCGCGCCGATCGCCAGGCGCGGCTGAACCGATCCGCCGGCGCGTTTCGCTTCCCCCAATTGCCCCAAACGCGCTTGTGGATACCAGACCAGCCCGCGCGCCATTTACTTCCCAAATGGCGGTGGGCTGGTTTTCAACTTTTCGAGACCGGGTCGTGATCGGATAACCGAGATCCGAATTCCATTTCGCGGCAGGGCAGTCTAAGAGACAGCGACGAGGGCGGGGGAAGAGTCGGGCTTTGCGGAGATCAGCCAAACTTGTGGCGACGGTGTTGCTGCCGGTCGCGCTTTCGGCCTGTGCCGCAAGTGACGACAGCAAGCCGATCACCTTTACGGAAGATCGGGGCGTCTCCAACCAGCCGTTTCCCAACAATTACCGCGCCGAACTGCTGGCGTTCCTGAAGACCTATCTCAACAACCCGGTCGGCGTGCGCGACGCAGTCATGGCTGAACCGGTGCAACGGGTCGTCGGCGGCCGGCAGCGCTATCTGGTTTGCCTGCGTTACAGCTCACGTGACTCGGATGGCGGCTACCGCGAGCCGCGCGAGCGGGCCGTTCTCTTCGTCGACGGCCGGCTGGACCGCATTATCGAAAACGCCACCGAGCCTTGCGCCGGGGCGGTCTATGCGCCGTTTCCGGAACTTGAAAAGATGACGCGGTAGCATTCGCGCGCGTCTGGTGGATGCTTCTGCCTCGCGCACGAGAGTGTGATGTTTCGGACCCCTCCATATCGGATGCGATTAGACCGGAATGGTTGACACCGTTCAGGGATAGGTATTTGTATCGGACGCGATATAATCGTATAAGATATAGGAGAGGCCAATGCTGTCCCGACCAATCAGCCCCGACCGCCGCCGCTTCCTCGGCTCAGCCGCCATGGCGCTTGCGGCTGCTCCATTCGCAATGAGTGGCGCTGCTTTCGCGCAGGGCGGCAGCGCAAACTCAGCCGGCGCCGGCGTGATCAAGCCGGGCGTCAACACCTCGTTCGCCGCACTGAAGCAGGTCGATGCCGGCGTTCTCAATGTCGGCTACGCCGAAGCGGGGCCTGCCGACGGTGCCGCCGTCATCCTGTTGCACGGCTGGCCTTATGACATCTATGCCTTCGTCGACGTCGCCCCGTTGTTGGCGTCGGCAGGGTTCCGGGTGATCGTGCCCTGGCTGCGCGGCTATGGCGCGACGCGCTTCCTGTCGGCGGACACGCCGCGCAACGGCCAGCAAGGCGCGCTCGCGACCGATCTCATCGCGCTGATGGACGCCCTGAAAATCGAGCAGGCGGTTCTCGCCGGCTTCGACTGGGGCGCCCGCAACGCCGACATTGTCGCCGCCATCTGGCCGGAGCGGGTCAAGGCGCTGGTCTCGGTCAGCGGCTATCTGATCGGCAGCCAGCAGGCTAACGCCAAGCCGCTGCCGCCATCGGCCGAATTGCAGTGGTGGTACCAGTATTACTTCGCGACCGAACGCGGCCGGGCCGGCTACGAGAAATACCGGCGTGAGTTTGCCAAGCTGATCTGGCAACTCGCCTCGCCGAAATGGAATTTTGACGACGCTACCTTCAACCGCAGCGCGGCCTCGTTCGACAATCCGGACCATGTCGCCATCTCGATCCACAATTATCGCTGGCGACTTGGTCTCGCCCCGGGCGAGGCGAAATACGATGACCTGGAAAAGCGGCTGGCCGAATTCCCCGTCATCACCGTCCCGACCATCACCCTCGAGGGGGACGCGAACGGTGCACCGCATCCGGATCCTGCTACCTACGCCAGGAAGTTCTCCGGCAAATACGCCCACCGCCTGGTCACCGGGGGTATCGGGCACAATTTGCCTCAGGAAGCGCCCAAGGCCTTTGCCGACGCCGTGATCGAGGTGGCCGGCTACTGACCGCGGGGACGCCGCCGGCGCAGCCAGGCGGCGTCCGGTTCCCGGGGTGGAACCGAGAACAAAATCAGATCACTTTTCGGCGACTGTTGAACCTTGCCTTAGCCATCCCGGACATCAACAAGACGAGAGACCGCGCGATTAACCGGGAAAAAAACCTTACATGCGAAGGAACTAACCGCTTTGTTGCCGTGCCGCGACAGCCGCTCTCCGTTGGCACCGTGGCAAGGCAACCTAATTGAGGTCACGTTGTTTGGATTGGGTATCCGCAACGTTCGAAACGGGGAAAGTAGATGAAAAAGGTACTGTTGGGCGCTGCCGCGCTGGCCGCCATGGCGGCTCCAGCTTTCGCGGCTGACATGCCGCCCCGGCCGTACACCAAGGCACCGGCCTATACCGCGCCCCAGGTGGTCTATAACTGGACCGGCTTCTACATCGGCGGCCATGTCGGTGGCGCCTTTGCCGGCAACAACTCGCTACAGAGCAACGATGCCCGCTTCCTTGGCGGCGTGCAGGCGGGCTTTGACTATCAGTTCACGCCCAACTGGGTGCTGGGCGCCGAAGCCCAGTACAGCTGGCTGTCCGGCGGCAACAACAACGGCGTCCTGTTTCCGGGCGGTACGCTCGTGACCTCCAATCCCGATCAGCTCGGCTCGGTGACCGGCCGGATCGGTTACACGTGGGGTCCGGCGCTGCTCTACGCCAAGGGTGGTTACGCCTGGCGCGACGGCAACAATGTCGGCGTGTCGGTGGCCGGCGCACCGGCGGCCTTCACCACCAACGGCAGCCACAAGGACGGCTACACCGTAGGTGGCGGTCTCGAATACATGTTCGCCCCGAACTGGTCGGCCAAGGCCGAATACCAGTATTACAATTTCGGCAACACCACCTTCACGGCAGGCCCGGCCGATATCGCCGGCCGCAGCTTCCGGAACGACGAACACACCGCCAAGGTCGGCGTGAACTACAGGTTCGGCTGGGGTGGAGCGGCGGCTTCCAGATATTAAGGTGATTGAGGTATCAACGCGAGAAAAGGCCGGCCTGCGCCGGCCTTTTTGATGCGGGATGACGAGAGCAAACGAGGGGCGCGGATATCCTTTCGCGGGTGGCAAAAAATTTTTCGCGGCGCAAGCAACTTTTTGTCACGATACGTTATTATGCTGCAGCCGGTGGTTGGATAAACGAACATGCGTGTCTTTGCGTTAGCGCTGATATTTTCCGCAGCAGCATCTCCGTGCCTCGCCCAGACTGTCCTGAAATCTGAACCGCTTATTCTTGCGCCTTATGAAATCGCCTTCGTCCAGGATCCCTCATGCGGGGCCGGCAAGGTGCGCAAGGTAACCGGCGCGATCCGGGGACTGCAGCGGCGGAAGGCCTGCGTTGCGCTGGCTGCGGAGCAGGCGTCGCTGGTAGCGGCGACGCCGTAACCCCGGCCAGTGCCGGGACTCGGACGCCGCGGCCGTCTGCTCGACCTCGCAATCATTCTGTCTGGTGACTACTGCTCGCGGCCAACCAGGGCCCGTGCTTGGTCGCTTAATTGCGCATCAGGCTGCGATCACGAAACCAGCTGCAGCTCCGTCTGTGCCTCGCGCTCGGCCTCGGCCTTGTTTCGGACCGGGTCCTCGTTTGGATCGGCCTGGCACGGCAGGATCTCGTAATCCTGATCCAGCACCGGACGGGGAGCTGCCTTTTCTTCTTCGGAGACGACGTCGACCACCAGGCCGCTCGTCTTGGCGATCTTCCACACATCAGCCGCGGTCGGATAGGCCTTGCTGAGCTTTGCCTCTTTGGAAAACAGCGCGTAGGGCATCGTTTGCTCCGGTAAAAACGGTCAACGCGGAAGCCGGGGCCGGGGTTTCGGTCTGGCTGGCCTGAAAGCTTCACCGTCCAGTGAGGGCGAAAAATGCCCGTATCGAGCCATTTTGGTGGATTTCCTGGGCGCTCTGAGTCGTAAACGAGTGGTGAATCCGGCAAAAAAGAATCCCCGAGACTCCCTTGCCAGAATCGCCGGATGCTGCCGGCCATGAGAGCACCCCTCCATACCTCCTGCGAGCGCGTCCAGCTCCGGCTGGTCGTCGCGCTGTTCGTCGCCTGTGCGGCGAACGTCGCGCTGGTATACGCCTGGCTCTAGCCTCGGCCGTTGACGGCCCCGTCTCATTCCGCTGAACATGGATGGCAGCTAGCAATAAGCCGAACGAAGCGGCCGGCGCATCACGGGGGGGCAGCCAATGATCGAAACGCTGCAGCAGCGGGTCAACGACGATCACGGCCTGATCCGGCGCGGCCGCTATCTGACCACGACATTCCTTCTGGAAATCGGCGCGACCTCCTGGCTGATCTCGATCTTCGAGGGCCGCATCGTGTCGGTGACGCGCGGCCCGTTCGTGATGCCGTCGTCGGCTTTTGCGCTTCGCGCGTCCGAAGAGGAATGGAAGAAATTCTGGCGCAAGCGGCCGCCGCCGGGGTCTAACGACCTGCTGGCGCTGATCAAGCGGCGTGCGCTGAAGGCCGAAGGCGATCTGCACGTATTCATGTCGCATCTGCGATACTTCAAGGAAGCGCTGGCCAAGCTTCGCTCGCAAGGAGATGCCGCATGAGCGCGCGGTTCGAGCCGATCACCGGCCGCTACATGCATCTCGATCTGTTCGGCAGGCCGCATCGCATTTACGTCGAGGAGGCGGGCGAGGGTACGCCGCTATTGTGCCTGCACACCGCGGGAAGCGACGGGCGCCAGTATCGCGGACTGATGAACGATGGGCGCGTTACAGCAACGCATCGCGTGATTGCCTTCGACATGCCCTGGCACGGCAAGTCTTCGCCGCCGGCCGGCTGGCATGACGAGGAGTATCAACTCACATCGGCGCAATACACCACGATGGTGCTGGAAATTTCGGCGGCGCTCGGGCTCGATCGACCGATCCTGATCGGCTGCTCGATCGGCGGCCGCATCGCGCTGCATCTGGCGCTCGAACATCCCGAGAGCTTTCGCGCCATCATCGGCCTGCAGGCCGGCGCGCATGTCGATCCCTATTACGATCTCAACTTCCTGCACCGCAGCGACGTGCATGGCGGCGAGGTCTGCGGCGCCATTGTCTCCGGCCTGGTCGGCCCCGACGCGCCGGACAGCGAGCGCTGGGAAACGCTGTGGCATTACATGCAGGGCGGCCCGGGTGTCTTCAAGGGCGATCTCTATTTCTACAAGGTCGATGGTGACATCCGCGATCGCGTCGCGCGGATCGACACCCGGCGCTGCCCGCTGTTTCTGTTGTCCGGAGAGTACGACTATTCCTGCACGCCGGAGGAAACGCTCGCGGTGGCGCGCAGCATCCCCGGCTGCGAGGTCACCATCATGAAGGGATTAGGCCATTTTCCGATGAGCGAGGACCCGCAGGCGTTTCTGACGCATCTGCTGCCGGTGCTGGGGAAGATCGGCCGGAACTGATGCGGCGCGATTCCCGCACGCGGACTATTTGCCCGGCCGCGGCGGTTGCAGGCTTTCCTGCAAGGCGGCATGCACCCTGGCCATGGTCGCGCTCCAATGGGCATCGCGCTCGCGGCTGAACCGCTCCTGATGCGCGCGGAAATTCGCAACGCGCGCCTTGATCTCGGACTGGAAGTCGTCGCGCAAATCGGGGCGGGGGAGCAGCGCTGCGGACTTGCCCGCTTCCGCAGGCACACCGCGCACGGCCGGCAGCGCCCCGATCTCAGGCGCTGGCACGGCCGCGCGGGTGGCTTCCGGCGCCCCGAGTGCCGGCAGTGTGACCGGGGGCAGAGTAGGCGGCGTCGCGAGCATCGCCTCGGTCTCCGGCATCTTGCCGGTGACCGATTGGACAAACGCCATCGTCTGCGCGATCAGGAGATCGCGTTCCCTCATCCATTTCATTGGAAACACCTCGGCCCAAGACCTCAGCCAACGCCACTCCATCAAACGGACTTTGTGGAATCAAGATTGTGCGGAGGTAACATGGGATAACGCGATTGCTTTTGCGGGCGAGGTGACAAAACGGTGACAGTTCCTGACGTTGACGTGCACATGGCGCGTCAACGTCGGCGCGAATACCGCGAAGCGCGCATATGCAAGCAGACGTCAGCGTTCGTGTGGATTGGTGTTGGGCACGAACGGCGCGCCGATGATGCGCACCGGCCGGTCGGTGTTGGTCTGCTTGTCGAATGATGCCGGTTCCGCGCGGGCCGATCTGTCGGCGAAATGGATCGCGTTCTTGTCGTTCGATCCCACCAGGCTTGCGCCACCGGCAATCGCCGCCGTGAACAGCGTCACGACGGCGAGCAGGACCATATTGCAGTTTTCTTCGCGAATTCTCATTCCGATAGAACAGGGGAGACGGCATTCGGTTCCGCCAGGGCGCAACGACGGGACGGCCATTTTCATCCGCACGCAGCCGCGGCCATTCGCGGCGGCGCGATGCTCGCAACCCTGCGTCCGTGGTGAATGAGCAATCCGGACGTGCCGGACGTCAGTGCGGAAGCGTCAATGCGGGTATGAGACTGTTGAACAGCTCGACGAGTTTTTGTCCGGTCGATCCGACGGCGGCGATGATGGCAAGGGCGATAAAGCCCGCGATCAGGCCGTATTCGATGGCAGTGGCGCCGGACTCGTCGCGCAGAAATTTCCAAAACATCCATTCTCTCCCGAGCGGTTGAAAATTCTCCCGAGCTGCGGAAAATGCTATGACACGCGCACGTTGCTCAGAGGAAAACCAAAAGCTTAAAATTGCTTCCATCTTCACGCGAGAAAATGTGATGATGATTTACCTGTCGCTCTGCGGTGCCCGCAACTGATCGACCACCGCAATCGGCAGCCCGCGCTCGTCACCGTAATACAGCCAGTCCAGCGTCATGCCGGGCATCGCGGCCCTGATTTTGTGCGCGAGGTCGATCGACAACGGGGACCCTGTCTCGATGTTGCTTAGGCGCGTGGCGGAGACGTTGAGCCGCCGCGCAAAGGTCGAGCAGCTTTCTCTAAAGATGACTTCGCGCAGCAGCCGCAACCGAGCGGCGGTAGGGCCTATTGCCTTGCTCGTTCGCCTGACCACGGTTCCCCCTCATTGCACTTTCACGTTCAGCACTCCGCCGTCGTTGATCAAATTGCCGAGGCCCCTCAGGACGTCAGCCTGTAGCGTTGCAATCTCAGGTGCCACCTTCACTTCTATCGGGACCCAACAATGTTGCGCCAGCCATGACGATGTCCGAGAACTTGATCCACGTATCTGCGTCGGCCATTTGCTGCCCCATGCATGGTACAAT
>Ga0081540_1001092_pt1 | contig 24059 bp, 23 predicted proteins | sample TabmetS2T1R1_FD_71024 | JGI IMG/M metagenome (GOLD analysis project Ga0081540, IMG submission 71024) | Tabebuia heterophylla rhizosphere microbial communities from the University of Puerto Rico - S2T1R1 | ecosystem: Host-associated > Plants > Roots > Rhizosphere ... | reverse complement strand
CACGCCGAGCAGATAGCCGGTGCCGGCTATCAGGATGAAGAAGTTGTAGCCGACGACGACAAACCACGGCGCCAGATCGCCGGCGAGACGCACGCGGCACGTTCTCTGGACCACATAGAGCGAGCTGGCGACCAGCACGTTGCCGCCGAAGGCGAAGATCACCGCTGAGGTATGAAGCGGGCGCAGGCGTCCGAAGCTGGTCCATGGCAGATCGAAATTGAGCGCGGGCCATGCAAGCTGTGAAGCGATCAGCAATCCGACCGCAAATCCCGCGACGCCCCAGATCACCGACATGACGGCCGCGAACTTGATCGGGCCCATGTTGTAGTTGGGCCTGCCGCTGATTTCCTCCGGCGTCACCGCCGGACGCGCGAAGTAGCGGTTGCCGATGACGATGATCGCCGCCAGGCTGGCCGCGCTCGAGAGAAGCGCATGAAAGGCAAATGCCGTATCCTGCGCCTTGGCGGCGGCGAACAGGCAGAAAAACGCGAGCAGCGAAAACACCAGCACCAGACCGGCCTCGCCGTGCGTCATCGTTTTTGCGGTTTGAGATGGGGTCATGGGCGGGCTTCTCTTATGAAAATGCACTGCACGATGATCACAGCTTCGGCGCTGGCGATTTGATCGAAGTCAAAGCCTGGCAGTTTTGTGCGGGACGGAGAAAACATCGCTTGCCCCTGGCGTGAAACGTCTCGGTTCCGCCCGTCACGCAGGGGGCTCATAGGGTCGCGATCGATGAAAGTGCCGGGCTAGCGCCGGGATACTTCACATGAATCAAGCCGTCGAACCTTTCAGACTGCCTTACTGAATCGCGCGGTATCGGCGCGGGTGTGAGGGTCGAACACCGCCGCGACGACGCGAACTACGGAACGTCCCGCTTCGGTGGCCGTCACGACGCGGCCCTCGACCTGCACCAATCCATCCCGGACCAGCGGCTGCAGCAGCACAAGCTCTTCATCGAACGGCATATCCGGCGCGGTCACGTCCAGATCGGCCTGAAACCGGCACATCAGGCTTTCGATGGTGCGGGCGCGCTGCCGCTCAGCCGCATCCAGCCGGCATCCGCGCGCCGGCGCGAGGCGGCCGGCCGAGATCGCGCGGACATAGCGCAGCACGTCGGCAATGTTCTGTACGTATCCATCGCCGAACCTGGAAATCGAGGACGCACCAAGGCCGATCAGCGTCTCCCTTGCATCGTCGGTATAGCCCTGGAAATTGCGGCGAAGTTGTCCCGACCTCGCGGCGCGGGCCAGCGCATCGTCAGGCCTTGCAAAATGATCGATGCCAATTTTCCGGTAACCGTGACGCAGGAACTCCTCGGCGATCATGGCGGCCTGATCGATGCGCTCATCGGCATCGGGAATCGTGCGCTCATCGATCAGCCGCTGGTTGGCCTTCAGGCGCGGCATGTGAGCATAGCCGTAGCAGGCGATGCGGTCCGGCAGCAAGGCGGCCACCACCTCGCAGATTTTTCGCAGCGAGGCGATGGTCTGCAGCGGCAGGCCGTAGATCAGGTCGAAATTCAACCTCTCGATGCCGGCCCTGCGCAGGCTGCCCACGGCCGCCTCGACGTCCCGCATCGGTTGCCAGCGGCCGATCGCGACCTGCACCAACGGATTGACGTCCTGCACGCCAAGGCTGGCGCGGTTGACGCCGAGCTTGCTCAGGCCTTCCGCAAGCAGCGGCGTGACATGTCTCGGATCGAGCTCGATGGCGTGCTCGTAACCGGCCTCGAAGACGAAGCGATCGCGGAGAACCTGCATGACGGAAGCAAGTCCATCCGGGCCGAGGATGCTTGGCGTTCCGCCGCCCCAGTGCAAGCGGGCGATGCGCAGCCGTCCCGGTACGGCGTCGCTGACGAGCGCGATCTCCTGCTCGAGCGCCTCGCGATAGTCGGCGATCACATCATCACGCGCCGCCTTCTTGGTGTTGCAGCCGCAGTAGAAGCAGATTTCGCGGCAGTAAGGTACGTGCAGATAGAGCGAAACGGCGTCGTTCGTATCGATGCCGGCCAGCCATCGCCGCTGGTCGGCGGCGGCGACGTCGGTCGTGAATTCGGCGGCGGTCGGATAAGACGTATAGCGCGGCACCTGCAGCCGAGCGTAACGGCGGACGATGTCGTTCAAGGCAGTGCTCTCTTGCTGCGGACGGTCCGGGCCGAGGGAACGCGATATCAGAACGCCCGGCGTTTGGTGGCGGACGGTTCGGCCAGACGATGCGGGCGGGTGCGCAGGTCGCCCCACAGCAGCACCCCGCCGAGCACCCCGAACATCGCAACGACGCAGACGGCAACGATCAACGAATCTATCGGCATTGGGCTGATCTCCTGTGACCAGACCAGCATGCCCGCGCGCAATTATTCGCGCTTTGACCTGAGTCAAATTGATCGCGGTCGCCCTGGAAGTCTTACGCCGCGGCCATGGCGACGGCCCGGCCCGGGTCCAGCAGTCGAACGCCGCCGGTCACGATGACGAGCATCTTTTCGCGCTCGAACCGGGTCAGCGTCCGGCTCACGGTCTCGATCGTCAGACCCAGATAATCGGCGATATCCTGCCGGCTCATCGGCAACGCGATGGTTTGCCGCTCGTCGCCGATTCTGGCCAGGCGCTCGCGCCACCCGATCAGGAAGGATGCGACCTTTTCCTCCGCGGAGCGCCGGCCCAGAAGCAGCATCTGTTCCTGTGCCAGCATCAGCTCGCGCGCCGCGAATTCGTTGATCCTGATCAGGAACTGCGGCCTCTGCTCGATGAAATGGCTGAACGCCTCCTTGGGGAAGCGGCACACCGTCACGGAATCGACCGCATCCGCCGAGAAGCCGTAGCGCTCGGACGGCGCCATGCCGAGAAAATCACCCGGCAGCGCAAAGCCGATGATCTGCCGCCGCCCATCCGGCAACAGCTTGTACAAACGCGCGATACCCGCAGTCAGGTTATGGACGGAACGCGCGAGCTGGCCTGCGGTGAAAAGCGCCTCGTTGGGCGCCAGCTGGACGTTGCGCGCGATCCGCTCGAACTCCGCAAGATCGGCCTGATCGAGCGCGCCGCAGACGCTGAGCGAGCGGACGGCGCAGGCCGAACAGCGGCCGAAACTGGCCCGGCTTGGATTCGGTGAGACGGTTCGTATCATCGCTACTGCCATCTGGAGATATAATTCAATGTAGCGGATTCAGCGCCTGCTGATTGATCCAGGTCAAATTCGCCGGCGATTATTCCTCCATTGTGCAGTTCTGACCGGAGAATCGCATTTGCGAAGGGGTTGAAGCTGCAATGATCGAACGCACTCTGATGGCGCTGGCGTTCACACTGATTGCGTTGACGCCCGTTGCGGCGGCTTCGCCGCAGGAGCAGCGCGGCAAGACGCTTGCACAGAACAACTGCGCGCGATGTCACTCGATTGACAAGGTCTCGCCGAGCCCGCTCAAGATCGCGCCGCCGTTCCGGACGCTGCACCAGCGCTACCCGATCGAGACTCTCGGAGAGGCGCTGGCGGAAGGCATTTACACCGGTCACCCAACCATGCCGGCGTTCCAGTTCGATCCGGACCAGATCGGCGATTTGCTGGCCTATCTGAAGACGCTCGAATGAGGGCGCGAGTCACTCCCGCGCGCGCAGGAATAAGCTTCCTCGCCTAGTACGCCTGCACCGTCCAGGCGATCATCTCCTTCGCAATCCGGCCGAAAGCTGCGCTGAACGCGGCCACCGCTTCAGGTGGCGTGACGGATGCAACTTTCTCGCTCTCCTCGAACAGCCGTGAGGCCACGACCTTGCCGTTCTTGTCGACGATCCTCGCTGACAGTCCGATTTCCGCGGCCGGCGCGGACTCGAGCGAGATGCGGAACCGCCTGACATCGATCAGCAGCTGAAACTCGGTCTGGCCGACATCGGCCATGCGTAGCGGCGCATGCGCGATGTCATGATTCTCAAAACTCTCGATCAACCGCGCCTGCAGCAATTTTGGCAGCGCATCGGCCCACATCGCCTCGGCAAAGCCGGGATATTCCTGCGCCGGCGAGAACAGGAAACGTTGCGTCTCCAGCATCGCGATCGCGGTCGGTTCGGGAAGCGCCCATTGCACGTTGATCGCCTTGCCCGGCGGGCCCTGGTTCTGCAGCGCGCGCAAATCATAGGTGATTTTCGGCGGCGGGCCGGTCACGCCGGTCATGCGTTCGAGGCCGGCGACGATGCCGTCAAGCTTGCCGGTGTTGCGCGCCAGGCCTTCCGAGAACACCTTGAAATTGGCGATGGTGTCCTTCAACGCGCCCGAATTATCCGTCAGCACCGAATCCACTTTTCGCAACGCATCACGCGCAGCCTGCGTCATGCCCTGCCCCGCGCCCTGCTCGGCGATGAGCGTCGGCACCTCGCCCGACTTCGCAACCTGAGCGCCGCCTTCCAGCGCAATCACGGGAACGCCGGTCAGGCCCTGAAACTCGACGCCCACTTTGGTATCGGCGCGGACCGGCGTGGTCGAAGCCACCGAGATGGCGGCGTTGACGCCGCGCGGGTTGTCTTGCGCAAGACCGAGTTCGGTCACTTCGCCGACCCGGATGCCGTTGAACAGCACCGCGGCGCCGACCAATAGTCCCGGCACCGAGCCCTCGAACTGCACGCGGTAGGTCGTGCGCGGGCCGAGCCCGCCGCTGTTCTGCAGCCAGTAGACGAAGCCGAACACGGCAACGATGGCCGCCAGCACGAAGGCGCCGACGATGGCAAAGGGAGCGCGGGTTTCCATGGATCAACTCGCCTTGGGTTGCAGCATCTGGGAACGCTTGCCGTGGAAATAGGCCCGCACCCAGGGATGCTCGGATTGAAGCAGGTCGCGCATCGGCCCGATGGCGACGATCTTGCCGTCAGCCAGCGCCGCGACGCGATCGCAGACGGTATTGAGGCTGGCGAGATCATGGGTCACCATGAACACCGTGAGTCCCAGTGTTTTCTGCAATGTCTTGATCAGGGCGTCGAAGTCGCCCGCGGCGATAGGGTCGAGCCCGGAGGTCGGCTCGTCGAGAAACACGATCGCGGGGTCAAGCGCGAGCGCGCGTGCCAGCGCCACGCGCTTGATCATGCCGCCGGACAATTCGGAAGGAAACTTGTCGCCGTCCTCGGCCCTGAGCCCGACCATTTCCAGTTTGGCGGTTGCGATCTCGTCCATCAGGGCGTCCGAAAGCTCGAGATTTTCCCGCAGCGGGAACTGGATGTTCTGTCGCACCGTAAGCGAGGAGAACAGCGCGCCCTGCTGGAACAGGATGCCCCATCGCCCGGCCGCGCCCCGCGTCGCTCGGTCATGGTTGATCGGCTGCCCCATCACCTCGATCTCGCCGCCCTGTCGTGGGATCAATCCGATGATGGTCCGCATCAGCACCGACTTGCCGCCGCCGGAAGCACCGACCAGACCGAGGATCTCGCCCCTGATCACGTCGAGCGTCAGATGGTCGATGACGACATGACGGCGGAAGCCCACCACGAGGTCGCGCACGCGTATGGCAAATTGTCCGGCAGCCTCCTGCATCGCTACATTCCGATCGACGCAAAGAACACCGCGAACAGCCCGTCGAGCACGATCACCAGGAAGATCGACTTGACCACCGACGTGGTGGTCTGCTTGCCGAGCGACTCGGCGCTGCCCTTGACGCGCAAGCCTTCGCTGCAGGCGACGATGCCGATCACCAGCGCCATGAACGGCGCCTTGATGATGCCGACCTCGAAATGGGTGACGGAAACCGCGTCATGCAGCCGCGCGATGAAGATCGCCGGCCCCATGCCACCGTAGAACCAGGCGACGAGGCCGCCTCCGTAAAGCGCCGCCATCGCGCCGACGAAGCTGAGGATCGGCAGCGCGACGATCAGCGCGAGTACCCGCGGCAGCATCAAAACCTCCACCGGGTCCAGTCCCATCGTCGAGAGCGCGTCGATCTCCTCGCGCATCTTCATCGAGCCGAGTTCGGCGGTGTAGGCGCTGCCCGAACGTCCCGCCACCATGATGGCGACGATCAGCACGCCGAGTTCGCGGAGCACGAGAATGCCGACCATGTCGACGACATAAGAATCCGCGCCGAACTTACGGAAATGGAAAATGCCCTGCTGAGCGATGATGGCGCCGATCAGGAACGTGATCAGCACGACGATCGGTATGGCCTGCCAACCGACCCGGTAGAGCTGGTAGGTCAGTGACGTCAGCCGCAGCGATCGCGGCCGGCGAACCACGCCGAGGATCGCGATGCACAGCGACCCCAGCATCTGCAGAAACGCCGTCACGTCTTCGCTCGCGCCGATGGTGCCGCGGCCGATGTCGCCGAGCTTCGCCACGATGGGGTTGCGCGGCGCAGCCGGCGCCGGCGCTCGCCGGTTGACCTGGCGGACCTCCTCGATCAGGCCGGTGTAATTGTCGGCGACGCCGACGACATCGGCGCGGTGACCGGCAGAGGCAGCCCGCCGCGACATTTTTTCCAGGAGCCAGGCGCCGAGGGTATCGAGCTCGCGCACCTCGGTCATGTCGACCTTGACGCGGCCTGCGGCATCGAGCTGCGGCACGACGTCGTCGGAAAGCCGTTCGAGCGCGGCGGCATTCGCCGCCGTCCACGATCCGCCCGGACGCAACTCCAGGGTATCGCCCGACGGCGTCGCCGTCAGCAGAGGTGCGGTCGCCAAAATGGTGGTCCCTCAATTGCACGGCGCCTTTCTAGGGTCCGCGCGCGGGCACCATGTTGACCTGCCTCAATGCGAGGCGAACTTCAAGGTTGACGCAAATCAAGTGCTGCTACCGCCGCCTCGCCTAGTATCTGCACTGCGGGCAAGAGAACGGGCGCGATGTTCAATCACGGCGCATGCCTCACCACCGCAAGACCAAGGAGCCAGACAAGATGTCGAAGAGCCAGCCAAAGCCGATCCTGAATGCATCGCTGCCGACGCAATTTCGGCAAGTCCGTCTCGCGCTGGCCCGCGAGCCCGGCCATCCGGAAGGCGATGCCGAAGTGGCTTACATCATCGTGGCGCCGCTCGGTCCCGACGACTGTATCGACGCGAAGCTGTGGCGCGAGCATCGCGATGCCTGCCGGGTCGTGCGCCAACGCCCGGACGAACAGGACAGGCATGGGCACCTCGTTCACCGGCCAGGCGGCGGCTGGGGCTTTCACTATGACAATGAGCCGGGCCTGTCCGACGAAATTGGTTACCACTTCGCCGACGAACGCTTTGTCGTCGGCGAATATGTCTCGATCAACGAGCGCGGCAAGATGCACACCTATCGCGTGACGTCGGTGTCGTATCTCTAGCCGTCTCACGCGCGCCCCAAGCGAAACCCTAAAGGGATTTACGATGCGAGCCTATCTGCGTCTCTTTCTGCTTTCCGCGTCGACTGCCGCAGGCGCCTATCTGGCGAGCCGCGCGCTTGTTCCCGACGCCGCGCCCGTCGCGGACAGCGAACAGCCGCAATGGTATCTACAGCTTGCCTTTGTCCTGAGATCGATCGAACTCATCGGCCTCGGCGGAATGGCGCTGGTGGTGATAGCCGGCCTGTCGGCCTGGCTCACGAGGCGTTCGCCAACGACACGATAGGCGCAAGCCCTCGTTGCGCCCGTCGTCCATAAAATGCCGAGGCCGACAGGGCGGCCGCAGGCCTGACTGCGGCAAATCCACCCCATTGCGATGGATCAAGCCTCGCCAGCCGGTGGGACGCTAGTGTGTCTCCCGAAAAAGGAGAGGCCCATGGCGTTCAAGGACATTCTGTTGACACTGACGAGCTACCCCGACCCGACGCCGCCCTCGGTCGCCGAGCAAGCGGTCGCAATCGCCGCCGGCTTTGGCGCCCATCTCGCGGCCGTCGCCTGCGAGGTGCATGTCGAAGTGCCCGGGCACTTCCTCTCCGGTTCGATCGCCAACATTCCCGGCCTGATCGCCGGCGAAACCGAAAAGAGCCGGCGCAACGCCGAAAAATTACTGGCCGCCTTTGACGCGGCGGCAGCCAGGGCCGGCATCCCTCACGAAACCTATCTGGAGAAATGCCCCACCTACGCGGCGCCGGACTTGCTGGCCGAATACGCCAGGCTTCGCGACCTCACGATCGTCTCCGTGCCGGAAAGCTATGACCAGTGGTATGCGGAAGCGGTGATATTCGGATCGGGCCGGCCGATCCTTGTCCTGCCCGAGCGGGCGTCCCCGCGGCCGTTCGAACTCGGCACCGTTGCCGTGGCCTGGGATTTCGGCCGCGCCGCAGCGCGTGCGGTTTCCGATGCGCTGCCCCTGCTCGGCAAAGCCAGGACCGTGCGCATCGTTACCGTCACCAATGAAAAGAAACTGGACACCAAACATTCCGCCGCGGAGCTGGCGAAGAATCTGGCGCGCAACGGCATCGACGTGGTGGTGGACAATGTCGACGCCGGCGGCAGGCGGATCGGCGAGGCGCTGGAGGCGTATACCGTTGCGCATCGCGTCGACGTCCTGGTGATGGGCGCCTTTGGACAACCGCGATGGCGCGAGTTCATTCTCGGCGGCGCCACCAAGAGCCTGCTGGCGAAACCGCCGCTGCCGATCCTGTTCTCGCATTGACGGGTCGCCTGTCGCTGCGAGAGCGGCGAGGCTAGAGCGCGAGCTTGACGTTGCAGATGTCGTGCTCCGTCGGGTCCGACTTCACCTCGAAGCCGAGGCTGCGGCACATCCCCAGCATGGTCAAGTTGTCGGCCAGCACGTCGCCGGAGATCGCCTTCAGCCCTTCGGACCTCGCATACTCGATGATCATCTGCATCAGGGCCCAGCCGAGCCCTTTGCCCTTGAGGTCGGATCGCAACAGGATGGCGTATTCGCCGCTCTCATAGATCGAGTCGGAGTGGATCCGGACCACGCCGACCAGTTCGTTGGTCTTCTCGTCGAACGCGACGAAGGCCATGGCGCGGGCATAATCGAGCTGCGTCAGGCGGGCGATGAACTCGTGGGAAAAATACTTCATCGGCGCGAAAAATCGCAGCCGCAGATCGTGCATGGTGACGTGCTTCAACATCTCATGGATCGACGGTTCGTCCTCGGGCCGGATCGGACGCACGAACACGCGCCAGCCGTCCTTGACCTCGATGTGGCGCTGCCACTTCGAGGGATACGGCCGCACGGCGAAATTCGACAGTCCCCTGCCGCGGAACTTGCGCTCCACGCGTCCGACGGCGACGCGCGCGTCGACCGCCATCACGCCCGATTCATCCGCCAGCAGCGGGTTGATATCGAGCTCGCGGATCTCGGGAATATCCGCCGCCATCTGCGCCAGCTTGACCAGGACCAGGGCGACCGCGTCCTGCTTCACCGCCGGCACGTCGCGATAGGCGCGCAGCAGCCGCGAGACGCGGGTACGCGCGATCAGGCTGCGTGCCAGCTGCAGGTCGAGCGGCGGCAGCGCCAGCGCCTTGTCGTTGATGATCTCGACCGCCGTCCCGCCGCGGCCGAACACGACGACGGTGCCGAATGTCGGATCGTCGGCGAGGCCAAGGATGAGCTCGCGCGCCTTCGCCTTTACCACCATCGCCTGCACGGTCACGCCGGAAATCCGGGCCTCCGGCCGCAGCGATCTCGCCCGTGCGAGAATTTCGGCGGCCGCCTTGCGGACCGCCTCAGCGCTGGTGAGATTGAGCACGACGCCGCCGACATCGGATTTGTGCACGATATCGCGCGACATGATCTTGAGCACGACGGTCGATCCCTCTGCGAAGATCGTGTTCGCGTGCGCGACCGCCTCTTCCGCGTTAGCGGCGGCGAATGTCGGCACGGCCGCGATGTCATAGGCGTCGAGCAGCCGCTTGACCTCGATCGGATCGAGCCAGGAGCGGCCATCGGCGAGTGCCGCGGCGACTATCTTGCGCGCCGCATCCGTGTCCGGGGCAAATTCGCTCGGCATGGCGGGCGGAACCTGCGCGAGCGCCTCCACCACCTCACGGTGGCGAACAAGATGCATGAAGCCGAGCACGGCGTCGCCGCCGGTCTGATAGTTCGGGATTCCGGCGCTGCTCAGCATGTCGCTGACCGCGTGATCCGCCCCGACCCACACCGCAAGCACCGGCTTTGCCGACATGCGGTGTTCGGCGCGATATTTTCCGACCACGCCGATGACGGCCGATGCGATGTCGTCGGCGCGGGCGATCGCGGTCTGCACGTTCATCACCAGCACGGCGTCATTGCCGGGGTCGGCCAGCAGCACTTCGAGCGCCGCGGCATAGCGCGAGAGATCGGCATCGCCGACGATATCGACCGGGTTTGACTTCGACCATGCCGGCGGCAACACCGCATCGAGCTGCTCGCGAACCGCCGGCGAGAGATCGGCGGGAATGCCGCCGAGTTCGACCAGCCGGTCGACCGCGAGCACGCCGATGCCGCCGCCATTGGTCAGGATCGCGAGCCGCTTCGCCGGCGGTGATTTCAGCCGCCCGAGCGTCTCGGCGCAGTCGAACAATTCGCGAAGATCCGATACCCGCAGGATGCCGGCGCGCTGGAATGCGGCATCATAGACGGCATCCGCCCCGGCCAATGCGCCGGTATGGGTCGCGGCCGCCTTCGCGCCCTGCGCCATGCGGCCCGATTTGACGACCACGACCGGCTTGATCCTGGCGGCGGCGCGGGCCGCCGACATGAACTTGCGGGCGTCCTTGATCGATTCGATGTAGAGCAGGATGGCTTGCGTCTTTTCATCCAGCGCGAAGTAATCGAGCAGATCGGCGATATCGACATCGAGCTGATCGCCGATCGAGACGATGCCGGAAAAGCCGACGGCGCGCTGCGCCGCCCAATCGACCATGCCGGCCGCGATGGCGCCGGACTGCGAGATCATCGCCAGATTTCCGGCAGCCGGCATGTGCGCGGCAAAGCTCGCATTGAGACTGACGCCCGGCATCATGATGCCCAGACAATTCGGGCCGATCAGACGCATGCCGTATTTTTTCGCCGCCTGCTCGGCGGCTTCCGCCATCGAGCCGGGACCATGGCCGAGCCCGGCGCTGATAATGACGGCGCCCATCGCGCCGCAACGCCCCGCCTCGTCGATCAGGCCGGCGATGGTTCGCGCCGGCGCGGTGATGACAACCAGTTCCGGCGCAAAAGCCAGCTTGTCGATGCTGTCGACGGCTGCGACGCCGTCGATCTCGGCATGGCGTGGATTGACCAGCCCGAACTGGCCTTTGAACTGGGCCTTGCGGATATTGTCGAGAATGGCGCGGCCGACCGAGCCCTGGCGCGGGCTGGCCCCGACCAACGCCACCGAATGCGCCGCGAGCAGATTTTTCAGGCGATAGGTCGACATCGGTTTTTCCTATCCGGCAAATCGCAGCCCCTGCTGACAGGCATGCCGCGCAATGTGTCGCCTGCGCGGCATGTTATCCCGGGCATGGTCTCGCCCCGATGACATCCGCCGCGCGCTTACTAGCGCGGCAAACCAACTCATCGTTGAGGCAGATCAAGCCAGGCGACAGCGGGGGAACCGCGGCGATCAGTAATGAACATAATCGCCGGGCGCGTCGGGCAGATCATCGGTCTTCGCGGACTTGATGCCGATGCGCGGCGGCGCGACCGGCTCGCCGGATCGCGCGGCCAGCCATTTCGTCCATTCCGGCCACCACGATCCCTCGACCAGCGGAACCGTCTTCTGCCATTCGTCCGGACCGGTATAGATGGCGTCAGCCGCCTTTGTCATGATCCGGTAGTCATGGCCCTCTTCGCCGGGAGGCGCCACGATGCCTGCGTTATGGCCGCCGCTGGCGAGCAGGTAGGTCACGTCGGCATCGACCTGATAGTGAATCTTGTAGACGGATTTCCACGGCGCGACGTGATCGCGAAGGGTTCCGACCACGAACATCGGCGCATGAATATCCGACAGCGAGATCGCCCTGCCCTCGACGAGGTATCGGCCCTCGGCCAGGTCGTTGTTGAGGAACAGCTTGCGCAGATATTCTGAATGCATCTGGTATGGCAGGCGGGTGGCGTCGGCATTCCACGCCATCAGATCGCTCGGCGCCGACCGCTCTCCCATCAGATACTCGCGCGTGACCCGCGACCAGACCAGATCGTTGGAGCGCAACAACTGGAATGTGCCGGCCATCTGCCCGGTGTCGAGCACGCCGCGCTCCCACATCATGTCCTCGAGGAATGCGACCTGGCTTTCGTTGATGAACAGCGTCAATTCGCCGGCCTCGGTGAAATCGGTTTGCGCGGCCAGCAGGTTGATCGACTGCAAGCGGTCGTCACCGTCACGCGCCATGGCCGCGGCCGCGATCGACAGCAGCGTACCGCCCAGGCAATAGCCCAGCGCATGCACCCGACGGTCAGGCACGATATCGCCGATGCTGTCGAGGGCCGCCGCGACGCCGAGTCTTCGGTAGTCGTCAAAGGCAATGTTACGGTCGGCGGGCTCGGGGTTGCGCCACGAGATCATGAAGACGGTAAAGCCTTCGCCGATCAGATATTTCACCAGCGAATTGTGCGGCGACAGATCGAGAATGTAATACTTCATGATCCAGGCCGGCACGATCAGCACCGGCTCGGGACGCACCTTGGCGGTGGTTGGATAATACTGGATCAGTTCGATCAGTTCGTTGCGGAACACGACCTTGCCGCGCGCGGTCGCCAGCGTTTCGCCGACGACGAAATCGCGGCCGCGGCCCGGCGCAATGCCCACGGACGTTTGCCGCATCCAGTCGCTGCATAGATTTTCCCAGCCGCGCACGAAATTCGCACCGCCGGTCCGGAACGATTTCTGCAGCACTTCCGGATTGGTCGCGGCAAAATTCGAGGGCGACGATACGTCCAGCACCTGGCGAAGCGAAAACTCGACGATCGCCTCATTCTGCTTCGTCACGCCACAGACGCCGGTGGCCGCCTTGTGCCACCATTGTTCGCCAAGCAGAAATGCCTGCGCCATCAGATTGAACGGCGGAATATCCCACTCTTGATGATCGAACCGCTTGTCGTGCGGCTGCGGCTTGATCAGCGACCATGGCCCCTGCCCGGGAGAAAAGAATTGCAGCGCTGCCTCGGAAAGCCGCTTTACGTCCACCACGGCCTCTTGCGATATTTCGATCTGCCGCTGCGGCGACGAGGCGAGGTGCGAAAGCCAGTCGGTATAGGCCAGCAACAGCGCAACCGGCGAGATGCCGCAGCTCAAATAGGCCTGCATCGCGTGAAGGGCGCGATCGCCATGATATGTGTCGGCCTCGCCGCCCTTCGCCGGTGCGACTTGCCGTTCAACCGGAGGCCGGTTGCCGCTCTCCTCCGCCCGGCCGCGAAGCGGCAGGACGGTAGCCGATTGCGTCGGCAGGATTGATCTCGGCTGCATGCTATCTACCGCCCGCTTACTTCCTCAGACGCACGTGCGAAATCCGCGATCGATCAATTCAACGAATGGCCGCTGATCAGGTTTGACGTGCTCGCGATTACGTGTTCGCCGTGCTTGAACAGCCGCTCGGAGTCGCGGCGAAAGAAATCGAGTTGATGCTGGCCGCATTCCTGGCACATCGTCCTGATGTCCTTCACGGAATGCGCTCCCGCCATTTTCGTGAAGAACTCCGTGAAGAGATGCATTTCGGTTCGCGTTCGCTCCAGCATCTCGTCGCCGAGAAACACGAACTCCTCGAACATCATCTTCTGTGCGCCGAACATGAATTCCAGCGCGCCCTGGTTCAGTCTGGAGGCTTCCACTTCCGCATTCGCGGCCGGGTGGATGAAAACGACGGCGGACCGCCTGGACAGCTCTGCCATGGCAATCTCCATTTTCCGGATTTCACAGAGACATATCGACTGGCATCAGCTTGGACATTGAGCTGCATCAAACTGGCGGGATTGCGGCCGTCAGCCACAAGCTGAGGACCTTTGCCCGAAGCGAAAGGTCGCATACGTACCGCACTCGCCAGGATCAGTGCGACATTAGCACGGGAACGGTCATTGAGTCGAACATACCGCGCGTGACGCCGCCGAGAATTCGCTCGTGCAAACGGGAATGACCGTAGCCGCCCATTACCAGCAAACCCATACCGCTTTCGGCCGCGATCGACAGAATTGCGCCCTGAACGTTGCCGCGATCCACCGTCAACCGCTGCACCCGCGCTGGAATACCGCGGCGCGACAGATGGCCAGCGAGCTGATCCGATGACGCGTCGCCGGGTTCCTCATTGGCCGCGATCACCGTCACGGCATTGGCTCCCATCAGGAACGGCATCGCATCGCGCACCGCGCGGGCCGCGAGACGACTGCCGTCCCAGGCAATGCCGACATGCTGGGCTTCGAGCGGGCCCCTGTGAATGTAGGGGACCATCAGCATCGGCCCGCCGGAATTGAACAGTACGACTTGCGAGATGTCGTTGTCGTAGCTGACGGTCGAGTGTTCCGGCTGCAGCACGATCGTCATGTCGTAGAGCCGCGCGAGCGTTCCGATGGTTTCGCCCGCCTCGGCGGGTATCGCCGCGAAGGCTTTGGTGCCATAGGCGATTTTGGCGAGCCTGGCCTCGGTTTCGAACACGGCTATCGCCGCATGCGCCCGCTCCAGGGCGCGCTCTTGTTCTTGCCCCATGACGGCGGCGACGGCTGCGCCACCGCCCTCCACCAACAATCCGACCGAGCCCATCGATTCATAACCGATGGCCACCGCATCGAGATGCGACCGGCGCGCGATGCTCAGCGCGACGGCAACGTCAATCACCGGCCTGGCCGGGCGTTCCGTGGGAATATGAACCAGAATGTTCCTGAACATCGCCGCTCTCCCATCCGTTCGCGAGGACGCTTGGCCCTCGTCCCGAATTTCTGCCGGTAAGATAACCGGCAGGTGCACCGCGCGGGTTGATGCACATCAAGCCCCGGAACCGGCCGCAGCGTCCGCAAAGGGCGCGGTCACACGGCTCCGGCCTGTTCGAGGTCGCGATAAGCCCCAATCGCTGCGCTGAGCAGCTTTTCCTTTTGCTGGCGATAGCCTGGCGGACGCTTCTTCCCTCGATCGCCCTTGGTCCGCGGCAACGACGCGGCAAGACGGGCGAAGCGCTGGAGATCGCGCAGATCGCCCAGTGTGCGCTGCAACCGCTTCGCAGGCCGGTGCACGTGGTCGAACTTGCCACGGCGGCGCACCGGAACGATTTCAGTCAGCGCCTCCAGCATGTAGCGGAAACGCTTGGTCCTGATCCTCAGGCGATGCCGGCGGGAATCGTTCAAGGTCTGCAGATTTCGCCCGTTGCGGATCAGCCGCTTGCGCCGGCGATTGAGTTCGCGCTCGCAATAGGCCTGCAGCGGTTCCGTGCCGTTAGCCGCGCTTTGCTTCCAGCGCGCCAGCCATTTTCCACGCCTGATCCAGCGCGCCATTGCCGAGATCATGCGCCGAAACCGGGCGGCGCGCAGGCAGCGAACCAGCCGGCGGTGATCCTGCATCTGGTAATGTTCGAGACGCTCGCCGATCCCATGTTGCGCCCATGCGCGATACTGCTTGCTACGCGCATATTCCACGACCACGTCACTGTCGCGGGCGGCGCCGAGCGGCGTGTTCAGCCAGGCAATTTCCTTTTTCAGGTGCAGCCATTCCGCATCGGCAACGAACGGCGCGAAAAACGCCACGACGGAACGCAGACGCGTGATCGCGACACGGATCTGGTGCACGGCCTCGGCATCGCCGGCGCATGCGCTGCTGTGATGCGCCCTGATGCCCGTGACGCAGCCGAGCGCGATCTTCTGAAATGCTTCGCCGCAATCGACGTTGACTGCCGCGACGACCTTGCGTCGACCGCCGGACGTCCTGGTCGGCCGCCTTGCCATCGTCATCCCTCGCCCGGCTCCGCCGGATCAATGGCGGCCCGGGCATTGCGCAGCGACTGCTCGGGCGTCCCCGACGCATCGACCAAATGCCAATCGACCGTGCCGACGGCATATGTCTCCTGCATCAAGGCGACATCCCGCGTCGCATCGGACACATCGCCCTTGCGCTGCTCGATCCGCGAAAGCCGGGTCGCAAGATCCGACGTCAGGAACAGTCCGACAAAGCGCGCACCTTGCCTGCGCGCCAGGCCGCCTACTTCCGTCCGTTCCGTCTCCTTGAGATAGGCCGCATCGAGCACGACCGAAAAGCCCTGAGCAAGAACACGCTGCGCGGCATCCAACAGCATGTCATAGACCCGCTTGGAAGCGTCCGCCTGATAGGCCTGCTCCGGCAGAACAGTGGTATCGCTGACACCAAACAGGCGTTTGCGAACGACATCCGAACGCACGATGACCGCGCCGGGCGGCGGCTCCATCAGACCTGCAAGCCCCCGCGCGAGTACCGACTTGCCAACCCCGGACAGGCCACCGACAGCAACCAATAGAGGCGGCTTTGGCATGATGAGGCGTCCAGCCAGATCGAAATAGCGCTTGGCCTCCTGCCAGACCGCAGCGTCGCCGCCGGCGTGCTCGCTCTTCACGAACAGCACATGGGCGCGGATTGCCGCCCGCACCGACAGGAACGACGGCAACAGGCGAAGGCCATCGAGATTGTCATCGCTCGCCCCCGCAAGGTAGCGATTAAGCACCGCGTTTGCTGCAACCCCCTGGTTGAAATGAACGAGGTCCATCAGCGTAAAAGCGAGGTCGTAGAGAATATCCGTGGTGGCGATCACGGCATCGAATTCGATGGCGTCGAACAACCGCGGCCGGCCATCCACCAGCGCGATGTTGGCCAGATGCAGATCGCCATGGCAACGCCGCACGAACCCCTGCTCGGCGCGCTTACCCAATAGCGGCCGCAGCGTCGTTGCAGAATCCCGGCTGGCGGCGTCGAGCCGATCGACGGCGGCGGCGTCGAGTCCGCGCACCTTGCGAAACTTCGCGGTGTTGCGCGCGATGATGGGCGGGATGGAGGCGATCCAGGACACGCCATCGGCGGGCGGCGCGTTATCGTGTGATCGCAGGATCGCATCGGCAACGGCGAACGCAAGCGACGGACCGATCGTCCCCGACGCCGCGACACGGTCGAGCGCTTGCTCCTCGTCGAACCGCGTCATTTCAACCGCCCACTCGACGGGCTCGCCGTCGCCGCCGATTTCGAAAGCGCCACCGGCATTGCGCGTAATGGCGACGACGCGCCGGTAAAGCTCCGGCGCATTGCCGGCGTTGACCTTCAGTTCCTCCTCGCAGGCAGCTTTGCGTTTTTCGAGCGTCGAATAATCGAGGAAGGGCAGCCGAACGGCGCGCTTGATCTTCAAGACGCGGTCGCGCCCGAGAAAGACCATCGAGGCGTGGGTGTCGATACGCCTGCCGCCATGCGCCGCGCCGAAGTTCGAACCGTCGAGGAACGCCAGCACCTGCCCTTGCCGCTCAGTCTCGGCCGTGGCGGCGATGTTGCCCGGGGATTGCGCGGTCATGGCTGCAGCACCGCGGCGCCGGTGATCTGGCCTTCGCGCAGCTTCGCAAGCACTTCGTTCGCCTCCCGCAACGGAAAGGCGCTGGTATGCGTCCTGATGCCCGCTTGCGCCCCGACCTCGAGAAATTCGATGCCGTCGCGGCGCGTGAGGTTGGCGACCGAAACGAGCTGCCGCTCCTCCCAGAGGATATCGTATGGGAACGAGGGAATATCCGACATGTGAATGCCGGCGCAGACCACGCGCCCGCCCTTTCGCACGGTGCGCAACGCCCGTGGCACGAGGGAGCCGACCGGCGCGTAGATGATCGCCGCATCCAGCGGCGCCGGCGGCTGGTCTTCCGATCCCCCGGCCCACTCCGCGCCGAGCGATTGCGCAAGATGCTGCGCCTCGACGTCGCCGGCACGCGTGAATGCATAGACCGAGCGCCCCTGCCAGCGCGCCACCTGGGCGATGATATGCCCGGCGGCGCCGAAGCCGAAGATGCCGAGATGCTTGCCGTCCCCGGCCATCACCAGCGAGCGCCAGCCGATCAGGCCAGCGCAAAGCAGCGGCGCAATCGCGACGTCGTCGCCCGCTTCGCCGAGCGGAAAGCAATAGCGGGCATCGGCGACGAGATGCGTGGCAAAGCCGCCGTCGCGCGTATAGCCGGTGAAGCGCGGGCGGTCGCAAAGGTTCTCCCGGCCGCTCCTGCAATAGGGACATTCGCCGCAGGTGTAACCGAGCCAGGGAACGCCGACGCGTTCGCCGATTGTCAGGGTGGTGACGCCGGCGCCTAGCGCATCCACCCGCCCGACCACTTCGTGGCCGGGAACGATCGGATAGGCGATATCAGGCAACTCGCCGTCGACGACATGCAGGTCGGTCCGGCATACGCCGCAGGCGCTGACCTTGATGCGCACGTCGCCGGACGCGGGTTCCGGATCGTCCCGCCGCTCAAGGCGGAGCGGCGCACCGGGCGCCGTCAGGACCATGGCATGCATCTATCTGTCCTCACGCAAGCGTGTAGAATTCTAGCCGGAATGACGCGGGCAACGTTTGATCCCCGTCAACCAGGCCCGATAGGCTGCCCGCTAACATGGCCTTGTAATTAGCGCCGCGCCAGTCCGCGGCGTTGCACAATGGCATGGAACAGGAGAACGCTCGATGCGCGCTCATCAGATCATGACCCGCTCCGTCGTCACCGTCACGCCCGACACCACCATCCTCGAGGCCGCCGACAAGATGCTGAAGTCGCATGTCAGCGGGCTGCCGGTTGTCGATGCGGCAGGCAAGCTCGTCGGCGTCGTCTCGGAGGGCGATTTCATTCGCCGGAGCGAGATCGGCACGCAGCGCAAGCGCCGCGGCTGGCTGCGATTCCTGCTGGGCGCGAGCAGCGCCGCAACCGATTACGTCCAGGAGTACGGCCGTAAGGTTTCCGACGTCATGACGCGCGATCCCTTCACCGTCGCCGAGGACGCGACGCTGGAAGACATCGTCAACACGATGGAGACCAACGGCATCAAGCGCCTGCCGGTAATGAACGGCGACAAGCTCGTCGGCATCGTGTCGCGCGCCAATCTGCTGCAGGCGGTGGCAAGCCTCGCCCACGAAATTCCCGACCCGACCGCCGATGACGACCACATTCGCACCCACATCATCGATGCCGTCGAAAACAAGGACTGGAGCCCGTTCGGCCTCAACGTCATCGTCCGCGACGGCATCGTCCATCTCAGCGGTGTGATTACCGAGGAGGCTTCGCGAAAGGCCGCGATGGTGGCGGCGGAGAACGTCACCGGCGTGAAGAAGGTTTACGACCACCTGTGCTGGGTGGACCCGATGTCCGGGATGTATCTGGAATCGCCCGCAAGCGTCGAGAAGGTGAAAATCAGCTAGGTCACTGGCCGGCAGCGCCGTAGCCGCGCGCGCTGCCTATCAACGCCCGCATGATGTCTTCGCGCGCGATGATCCCGACCAGCCGCTGTTCGGAATCCAGCACCGGGATGCTCTTCATCCGGTGATCCACCATGAGCTGCAATACCCTGGTCAGCTTCGTCGCCGGATCGACATAGATGAATTCCGCGGTCATGACGTCGGACACCATCCGCGACAGCAGGTCGTCATAGGCCGGCACCATGCGGCCTTGAGTGAACGCAAAACATTTCAGAAAATCGAAATTGCTGACGACGCCGACGACATCGTCGCCTTCGCGGACCGGATAGCAGTTGAAGTCGTCCTCCTCGAACATCCGCTCCAGCTCGCGCATGGTGGTATCGCGCGTCACCGTCTTCACCGAGCGCGTCATGAACTGTCCGGCGGTCGCTTCCAGAAATTTATGCACGGCGGTTTCCTCTTGATCGTGATTTTCCGTTAGCGGGAGAGCAACGCGCAGCGGCGCGATTCGGTTGCAAGATGACGGGTGACGCCGCCGAGCACCCATTGGCGGAAACGCGAGTGGCCGTAGGCGCCGGCAATCACGGCGCCGGCCCCGACATTGGCGGCGATCTCTTCGAGCTGTTCGGCAACGCGGCCGGGCATTTCGGGGACGACGGTGTTCGCCACAATGCCGTGGCCGCGCAGCCATGCCGCCACATCGGCGACATGCGCCATCGCGTCCGCACGCTGGCCGTCCTGTTCGGGGATTTCCACAATCGTGACTTCCTTTGCCGCGGCGAGGATCGGCAGCGCGTCGAACACAGCCCGGCGCGCTTCCCGCACTTCCTTCCAGGCAACGAGGACGCTCCGCAAATCGAGCCACTGCGCCGTGGGCGGTACGACCACGAGCGGCCGGCCGGCCTGCATCACCAGATCGCTGGGATCCGCGGCCACGCTTTGATCCACGATGGTCTCCGAGCGCGCACCGACCACGATGACGTCGGCGGCCCTGGCCTGCTCGACCATGAAGGGCACCAGCCACGCCCTGGCGGAACGCCACTCCACCGACGGCGCGCGCCTGCCGACGAAAGCGTGGAATTCCGCTTCGAGTTCCGACAACCGTTGCCGGATCACCGCGGCCTCCTCCTCGAAGAGCTTTTGCGCAAACTCGCCTTCGGCAAAGTATAATGGCGGCCTTAAGTCCGAAGCGGCAACGCCAATGACCCGCGCCCCGAAGCGCTCGGCGATGTCGCCGGCCACCGCAAGGCATGCATCGTTGGGGCGATCCAGCGCCAGACCGACCATTACTGTCTTGTAGTCCATTTGCCTGCTCCGCGCCCCGGGCGAATGAGGCTGTATCCTAGAGGCCCGTTGCGGATCGCAACTGACCTAGATCAAACAGCCCGCAGGCGCTCGCGGTTATTGGACAGCATGCGTTCCGGGCTTGCGGCGCGACCGCGCAATCCGGTCATATTGTCTTTTATTTCAACGAGATACGCGCTAGTGATGGCCTCACCGCAGTTCCATTCCACACCGCTCGATCGGATGCGATATCTGGCGCGCAAGAGGGAGCCCGACGCCGGAGCATGATAGACGCCGACCGACCATTTCGAAGCCAGGATCCGCTCGATCAGAACGTGCGCAGCGGCGCCGAGGCAGCGGGCGTCGGCACCTGGGATCTGGAGTTTTCGACCCGGAAGTTGAACTGTTCCAACACCACGCGAAAGCTGTTCGGCATCGCGCCGGATGCGCCCGTCGACTATGACCTCTTCCTTTCCCTGCTCGATCTGCAGGACCGCGATCGCACGGCAAGGGCGCTGCAGCAATCGATCGACACCGGCTGCAATTTCGACGTTCAGTACCGGGTGCACCGGAATTCGGATGAAAGTCACTGGGTGCGCGCGCTCGGCGCCACCGTCAACGGGCCCGATGGCGGCCCTGCCCGGCTCAGCGGCGTCATGATCGACATCGACCGCGAGAAGCGGCTGGAGGACGCGGTGAGGACGCGCGAGCGGCACTTCCGCTCGATCCTCGAAACCATCCCCGACGCGATGATCGTGATCGACGAGCACGGCATCATGCAGTTCTTCTCCAGCGCCGCCGAACGCCAGTTCGGCTACAGCGAGGCGGAAGCGATCGGAAAGAACATCAGCGCGCTGATGCCGGAGCCGGACCGCGGCCGCCACGACGGCTATCTAGCCCGCTACCTGAAGACCGGCGAACGGCACATCATCGGCATCGGCCGGATCGTCACCGGCATGCGCAAGGACGGCACCACGTTTCCGATGCACCTCACCATCGGCGAGACGCAATCGGACGGGAAACCCTACTTCACAGGTTTTATCCGCGACCTCACCGAGCAGCAGCAGACGCAGGCCCGGCTGCAGGAACTGCAATCCGAGTTGGTTCACGTCTCACGCTTGAGCGCGATGGGCGAGATGGCCTCGGCGCTTGCCCACGAACTCAATCAGCCGCTGTCGGCGATCAGCAATTACATGAAGGGGTCGCGGCGCCTGCTGGCCGGCAGCACCGACGCCAACGCGGCGAAGCTCGAAGCAGCCCTCGATCGCGCCGCCGAGCAGGCGATCCGCGCCGGCGACATCATCAGGCGATTGCGAAATTTCGTCGCCCGCGAAGCGTCCGAGAAACGCGTCGAGAGCCTTTCAAAACTGATCGAAGAGGCCGGCGCGCTCGGGCTCACCGGCGCCCGCGAACAGGGCGTCATCCTGCGCTTCAACCTCGACCCGGCAAACGACCTGATCCTGGCCGACCGGGTCCAGATCCAGCAGGTGCTGGTCAACCTGTTCCGAAACGCACTCGACGCAATGACCCATTCAGCGCACCGCGAACTGATCGCCTCGAACACCAAGGCCGCGGACGACATGATCGAAGTCGCCGTATCGGACACCGGACACGGGTTTGGCGACGATGCCCATGTGAACCTGTTCCGGCCATTCTTCACCACCAAGGAAACCGGCATGGGCGTCGGCCTTTCCATCAGCCGCACGATCGTTGAAACCCATGGCGGCCGGATGTGGGCCGAGACCAACAAGTCCGGCGGCGCGACGTTCCGCTTCACCCTGCCCGCCGCGTCCGCCAAGGATATGACCGATGTCGCAGAACGCTAAAGTCTATGTCATCGACGACGATCCGGCGATGCGCGACTCGCTGGATTTCCTGCTGGGCTCGGCCGGCTTCACCGTGCGCCTGTTCGATTCCGCGCAAAGCTTTCTCGACGAGCTCGCGGAGCTCGATGCCGGCTGCGTGCTCACGGATGTGCGCATGCCGGGCATGGACGGCATGGAGCTACTGCGCAAGCTGAATTCGACCGCGCGAAAGCTACCCGTGATCGTCATGACCGGCCACGGTGACGTGCCGCTGGCGGTCGAAGCGATGAAGCTCGGGGCGCTCGATTTTCTGGAAAAGCCGTTCGACGACGAGCAGCTGATTGGAATGATCGAAACCGCGCTCGCGCAGAACGAAAGCGGTTCGAAAAGCGAGGCGCTGGCGGCCGACATGGCCGCGCGGGTCGCAACCCTCACCCAGCGCGAGCGCCAGGTCATGCAGGGCCTGGTGACCGGGCAGTCGAACAAAACGATCGCCCGGGAATACGATATCAGCCCCCGGACCGTGGAGGTCTACCGGGCCAACGTCATGACCAAGATGCAGGCCGGCAACCTTTCCGAACTGGTGCGGTTCGCGATCCGCGCCGGGCTCATCGAAGATTGAGCCAAGTCAATTCGGAGGTGGCGAAAGCGGCTATCCTCGCCCGATGATCGACGCCCAAAACAGCGCCACCGGCAAATCGATGATCTACGTCGTCGACGATGATTACGACGTCCGCACGTCACTGCGATTTCTGCTGGAAACCGAAGGCTTCGACGTCCGCACGTTCCGCAGCGGCTCAGCCTTGCTGGGCTCTTCCACCCGGCATCGCGCCGACTGCCTGGTGGTGGACTACAAGATGGCGGAAATCGACGGTCTGGAGCTGGCGCAGCGGCTGCGGCGCCTCCACGTCTCCACGCCGATCGTTCTGATCACGGGCTATCCGGACGAGAATATCTCGTCCAAGGCGAGCTCCGCCGGGGTGCGCCAGGTGCTGTTGAAGCCCAATCTTGAAGACAATCTGGTCGAGTGCGTCCGAAACGCGATCAATACGCGCGACGCGGCGGGCCAGTCCTGAATTGTCGGCCGGTCAACTCCGTAACACCCCCTAGGGGGTTGTCCTTAGGATATCGCCCCAAATGTCGGGCAACCGGAACAGCCGTTACACCAGGCCATCCCGCATCGAGGAGATGGCGACATGCAGACCCAGACAATCACCGCCCCGGCAATCCCCGCAGCCAGGATTTCGCCTGCCCCTCGCACCCAGATGGCCCCGGCGGCCGACCAGTTCAGCGTGATTGCGAGCTGTTCCGGCGTGATCGCGACCGAATTTTCCTACCGCAAGGACGAGGAAATCTACGGCGAGGGCGAAACCTGCGAATATGTCTATCAGGTGGTCCGCGGCGCGGTCCGCACCTACAAGCTCCTCAGCGACGGGCGGCGCCAGATCGGCGCGTTCCATCTGCCCGGCGACGTGTTCGGCCTCGATGCCGGTTCCACGCACCGCCTGACCGCCGAGGCGATTGGCGACACCACGGTCCGCCTGATGAAGCGCCGCAGCCTCGAGGCCGCCGCCGGATCGAACGTCAAGGTCGCCCATCACCTCTGGACCCTGACCGCGAACGGTCTCCGGCATGCCGAAGACCACATGCTGCTGCTCGGCCGCAAAACCGCGATGGAGAAGGTCGCCACCTTCCTGCTGGAAATGGATCGCCGGCTCGCCAGGACCGGCATGATGGCCCTGCCGATGTGCCGCCGCGACATCGGCGAC
>Ga0081540_1001091_pt1 | contig 24073 bp, 24 predicted proteins | sample TabmetS2T1R1_FD_71024 | JGI IMG/M metagenome (GOLD analysis project Ga0081540, IMG submission 71024) | Tabebuia heterophylla rhizosphere microbial communities from the University of Puerto Rico - S2T1R1 | ecosystem: Host-associated > Plants > Roots > Rhizosphere ... | reverse complement strand
CCGCGGCCGCGGCGGCGGTCGCCTATCTGGGCTACGAGATCAACCGGCGACAGAAGAAGTTGCGGGAGCTGTTTTTTGTGCTCGGTCCTGACTCCACAATCATGGCCGACCACCTTGAAGAGCTGGCGCGACGCGGGGTGATCCGCCCCTACCGTCCGAAGGCGACTGGATAACGCGGTGCGTCGTCGACTGACCCTTCGCGGATGGATGCGGCCATCGCTCCCGAACGCGCGGCCTTGCGCGGAAGGGGATGACGGAAAGCGAGATCGGCGCGACATTCCGATCAATCCAGGCGATGACGTCACCCCCGCTTCCGAGGGCGCGGGTCCGATCGCGACGCACGGAATCGACGTGGCGGCGCAAGAAGCAGCCGAGGACAACGAGGCCATTCTGCGTATCGCCAATGTGCCGCGCGACGTCGGGTGGATGATGGTCTCCGTCGGCGTTCTCGGGGTCGTCCTCCCCGGCGTACCCGGCGCTCCGTTCCTGATCGCCGGGGTTGCCGTGCTCGTCCCCGGCGGGCCGCGGCTTCTGACGCGTTGGGCCAGGCGCAAGCCGAAGGGGGTCGTGCACAGAGGCCTGAAGCAGATCGGCCGATGGCTCGATGATCTGGAGCGACGTTATCCCCGGCGGCGCCCGACCTCGGCGTGACCTTGCTCAGCTACAAGTCGAATTCTTATATTGACTACTTATTGGGGCGATGCTAGGTGATGCGCACCCCTCGCCGCTGATCCGTGCGAAGGACCAACCTGTGGATGTAGGAAAAAGGCGATGACAAGAGCTCCCTGCATCCGGCCTGTTCTTTGCAGGGAGTTATGCAACTCAAGCGTGTGAGACGTTCGCCGCGTCAGTGCCGGCGCCGAGCTCAATACCCCGCTGCCAGTGCGCCGCGGGTGCGGTTGTCGGCGGCGCCGACGAACCCCGTCGGCGTCACCAGGATCGAGTTGGCCGACGTGCGCGGCAAGCCCTCGACCACGGTGTGGCCGCGCGCTTTGAGCGCATCGATCAGATCACGCGAGAATGCTTGCTCGACCGCGACCACGTCGGGCAACCACTGATTATGCACCCGCGGCTCGGCGATCGCGTCGGCGATCGGCAGCTTGCGGTCGATCACGTTGACCAGCACCTGCAGCACCGTCGTGATGATGCGGCTGCCGCCGGGCGAGCCGGTGACGATAAACGGCTTGCCGTCCTTGAGCACGATGGTCGGCGTCATCGACGAGAGCGGCCGCTTGCCCGGTCCGGGCGCGTTGGCGTCGCCGCCGACGAGACCGAAGGCGTTGGGCGCGCCCGGCTTGGCGGCGAAGTCGTCGAGCTCGTCGTTGAGCAGAACGCCGGTGCCCTCGGCGACGAGGCCGACGCCGTAGCTCAGGTTGAGCGTGGTGGTGTTGGCGACCGCGTTGCCGAAGCGATCGACGACGGAGAAATGCGTGGTGTTGTCGCCCTCGCGCGCCGGCGTGACGATCGAGCCGAAACTCGCCGCCGCGGCGGCGCGGGCCGGATCGATGCGCTCGCGCAGCTCGCCGGCGAAGCGCTTGGACGTGAGATAGGGCGGCGGGGTGACGCTGGCGGGATCGCCGAGGAATTTCGCGCGGTCGAAATAGGCGCGCTTCATCGCTTCGACCATGAGATGCACCCGCGTCGCCGCGTCGACCTTGTCGAGCTTGTAGCCCTCGAGAATGTTCAGCATTTCGATGAGCACCACGCCGCCGGAGGAGGACGGCGGCATGGAGACGACGCGATAGCCGCGATAGCTGCCGGAGGCGGGCGTCCGCTCGATGGGCTGGTAGCGCTCGAGATCCTCCCGCGTCATGATCCCGCCGGCCGAGCGGATCGCGGCGACGAGCTTGTCGGCGATGGCGCCGCGATAGAACCCGGGCGGTCCCTCGCGTGCGATTGCGGCGAGCGTGTCGGCGAGGTCGCGCTGCACGAGCGTCGCGCCGGGCGCGAGCGGGCGGCCGTCGGGGGTGAAGAAGATCTTCGTTGTCGCCGGCCAGCGCGCCAGGCGCTCCTGCGAGCGGGGCAGCGAATCCGCCACGTCGTTTTCGATCGGAATGCCGTCGCGCGCGAGCGCGATCGCCGGCGCGATCAGCTCCGTCAGCGTGAATTTGCCCGAACCGTATTTGGCGTGCGCCAGTGCCAATCCGGCAACCGTGCCGGGAACCCCGATGGCGAGCGCGGAGTCCTGGGATTTGTATGGATCGGCGTCGCCGCGCTCGTCGAGAAAGACCCCGCGCGTGGTGGCGGCGGGCGCGGTCTCGCGATAATCGATCGCGGTGTCGAGCTTGCGCTCGGCGAGGTGGATCAGCATGTAGCCGCCGCCGCCGATATTGCCGGCGCGCGGATAGGTGACGGCCAGCGCGAAGCCGGTCGCGACCGCGGCATCGACGGCGTTGCCGCCGCGCTCGAGCACCTCGACGCCGATTCGCGCCGCGCGCCCTTCCTGCGCGACCACCATGCCGTGCGATGCCGATACCGGCTCGATGCGCGCGCTGCTCGCGGGCGCGGCCTCGGTCAGCACCGGCGCCTGCGCCGCGAGCGGGCCGAGCAACGTCAGGCATGCGGCGAGAGCGAGCAGCGTGGCGCGGGCGATGGCGATCATCGAAGTTCCGGGACTCCTCAAGCGAGGGAGGGCGCAGACCGAGTACGATGCCGGCGCCGACTCCATTGCACCTAAATAGGTATCACCGCGCCTGGCCGTGATAGGCGCTATTCGGTCGCATGTCGGTGGCGGAGGCGAGCCGATTGGTCATGTTGTAGAATGCCGCGACCGCGGCGATGTCCCAGATGTCGCGATCGTTGAAGCCGGCGCGGCGCAGCCGCTCGCGGTCCTCTTCTTCGATCTCCCATGGCTGCGTCGTGAGCTTGACGGCGAAATCCAGCATCGCGCGCTGGCGCTTGTCGAGCCGCGCGGCGCGATAGTTCATCACCATCATCTCGCCCAGCACGGGGCTGCCGAGTTGGCGCACCGCATTGCCGTGCGCGGTGATGCAATAGAAGCAGCGGTTCTGCGCGGAGACGGCCGTGGCGATCATTTCGATCTCGAGCTTGGACAAATTCGCGGCGTTCTGCACAAGCTCCTGCCGATAGTCCACGAACGCCTGGAGCTTGGCGTCGTCGAAGGCGAAGGCTTTGAGCACGTTGGGGACGAAGCCCAACTTCTCTTCGCATTTCTCGAAATAGGACGCCATCTCGGGCGAGAGCTTCCCCGGCGCGAGGCGCAGCGCCACGATGTTGACGTCGTCGTCGGCGCCGTTCACCGGCGAGGCCGACGCGTTGACGGATTTGATGACCGGCGAACGCTTGGTGGGGACCGGTCGCTTTTTTGCCGCGTTCTGCGTGGTCTTTGGCACGGGCATTCTCCTGATGCGCGAATGCATGATCCTACCGTCTTTGGCCGTGGAGCGATATCGTTTCACGCGTCACGGGCGCTCCGCCGGCGAGGGAGGCTTGAGGGCCGATCCCTTGGTGCTTACAACCTTGGCCGATGTGGGACATGGGGCGCAGGGATTATCCGCCAGGCGCGCGCGCCGAGGGACAACGCCATGGCAGCCGCCGACCTTCCCGGGAACGATGAGGACCGCGCCGAAGCGGCGCTGATCGCCGCAGCCGGCAAAATCCTGCGCAGCGACAATCGCGAGGTGCCGGAGGATTTCGTTGCCGCGCTGTTCGCCCACGCGGTTCCCGAAGACCTCCTGCGGTATGATCCGCGCCAGCTTGCCGAGCTCGCCGCGGACGCCTGGTCGCTGCTCGCGGTGCGCAAGCCCGGCGTGCCGAAGATCCGGCTCAACGCACCCGACTTGGCCGGTCACGAGCGGGTGCGCGCGGATTCGGTGCTGGAAATCGTCAACGACGACATGCCGTTCCTGGTGGACTCGGTGCTGGCCGAGCTCGCCGAGCGCGGGCTCGATGTGCGTTTCGTCGTGCATCCCGTGCTCACCGTGGTGCGCGATGCCGCCGGACGGCTGACCGCTTTCAAGGGCAGCAGCAAGCCGGCTGCCGGCGCGCTGCGCGAAAGCGTCATCTACGTGCATATCGAGCGCATCGAGGAAGAAGCGCGCCGCGCCGAGATCGTCGAGGCCATCGAGCGGGTGCTCGCCGACGTGCGCGTCTGCGTTCACGACTGGCCGGCGATGACTGCGCGCGTGGCCGACGTGATCGCCGAGCTCAAGGCAAATCCGCCGCCCTTGCCCGCGGCCGAGATCGCCGAGGCCGTCGCCTTCCTCGAATGGCTCGCCGACAACAACTTCACCTTCCTCGGCATCCGCGACTATCGCTTCACCGCCGCCGAGGAGACGCTTGAGCCGGTGTTCGAGACCGGACTGGGGATATTGCGTTCGCGCGATTTGCAGGTGCTGCGGCGCTGGAACGAGCCCCTCGTCATCACGCCGCAGATGCGCGCGCTGCTCAAACAGCCGACCTTGCTCATCGTCACCAAGTCGGCGGTGCGCTCGCGCGTGCATCGCCGCGTCTACATGGATTATGTCGGGGTGAAGCGCTTCGATCGGCGCGGCAAGCTCTTCGGCGAGTTCCGCATCGTCGGGCTGTTCACCTCGACCGCCTATACGCGCTCGATGCGTTCCATCCCCTATTTGCGGCGCAAGGTCGACGCGGTGGTGCGGCGCGCCGGCTTCGATCCGGACGGCCACTCCGGCAAGGCGCTGGTCAACGTGCTCGAAAATTATCCGCGCGACGAGCTGTTTCAGCTCGACGAAGATACGCTCTACCAATTCGCCCTGGCGGTGCTGCAGCTCGACGAGCGGCCGCGGGTGCGGGTGTTGCCGCGGCGCGACCGTTTCGATCGCTTCGTCTCGATCCTCGTCTACGTTCCGCGCGAACGCTACGGCAGCGGCGTGCGCAAGGCGATCGGCGACTACCTCGCCGAGGCCTACAAGGGCCACGTGAGTGCGTTTCATCCGTTCTTCCCCGAAGGTCAACTGGTTCGGGTGCATTTCATCATCGCGCTTTCGCCGGGCGAGGCGGCGAATCCGGATCGCGCCAGCCTCGAGCGCGCGGTCGAGGCGCTCGTGCGCACCTGGGTCGACGAGCTCGGCGAGGAGTTGGCGCGCAACTACGATGCGCTGCGCGCGCGCGCTCTGTTCAAGCGCTATCGCGACGCCTTCTCGCAGGGCTACCGCGAGAATTATTCCCCGGTCACCGCCGTCGGCGATATCCGCATCATCGAAGGGCTTTCGCCGAGCCGCCCGTTCGGCGTCGACTTTCACCGACGTGCCTCCGATGCAAAGACCTGCATAGGCCTGAAGGTCTGGAGCTTCAACCGGCCGATCCCGCTCTCGGAGCGCGTCCCCGTGCTCGAGAATATGGGGTTCAAGGTCGTTGACGAGCGCACCTATCAGATCGCGTGCCAAGCCACGCAGGGCGCGCAGCAGGACGCGCAAGGCGAGGCGCAAGCCGACGCCCACGAGGCCGACGTCTGGTTTCACGACATGATGCTCGAGCGCGCCGACGGCCGCGCGGTCGATCTCCACGCCAACAAGCGCCGTCTCGAGGCGGCCTTCCTGGTGGTGATGCGCGGCGGCGCCGAGAACGACGGCTACAACACGCTCGTGCTGGCGGCGGGACTGATGTGGCGCGAGGTGGCGCTCATCCGCACCATCTCGCGCTTTCTGCGGCAAATTCAGGTGCCGTATTCCCAGGGCTATATGTGGACGACGCTGGTCAAGCACGCGCCCATTACCGCCGATCTCGTGCACCTGTTCGCTGCCCGCTTCGATCCGCGCCTCGACGTCGCGGCCGAGGAGCGCAAGGCACGCGAGGGTGAAGTCGCCAACCGGATCGAGGCCGCGCTCACCGCGGTCGAAAGCCTGGACGAGGACCGCATCCTGCGCCGCTTCGTCAATGCGATCACCGCCGCGATTCGCACCAACTTCTATCAGATCGACGCCGGCGGGCAGCCGAAGCAGCTCATCGCCGTCAAATTCGCAAGTCGCGCGCTCGACGCCTTGCCGCTGCCGCGACCGCGCTACGAGGTGTTCATCTATTCGCCCCGCGTCGAAGCCCTACACCTGCGCTTCGGCAAGGTGGCGCGCGGCGGCATCCGTTGGTCGGACCGGCCGCAGGATTTCCGCACGGAAATCCTCGGTCTCGCCAAGGCGCAGCAGGTCAAGAACGCGGTGATCGTGCCGGTCGGCGCCAAGGGCGGCTTCGTGCCGAAGCTGTTGAAGGCAGGCTCACGCGAGTTGATGCAGGCCGAGGGCATGGCCGCCTACAAGCTCTTCATTTCGACCTTGCTCGACATTACCGACAATCTGCGCGACGAGAAGGTCGTTGCGCCCGACAATGTCGTGCGCCACGACGACGACGACCCCTATCTCGTCGTCGCCGCCGACAAGGGCACCGCCACCTTCTCCGACCTCGCCAATGCGATTTCCCAGGAGCACCGCTTCTGGCTCGACGATGCGTTCGCTTCCGGCGGCTCGGCCGGCTACGACCATAAAAAAATGGGCATCACTGCCCGCGGCGCCTGGGAATCGGTCAAGCGTCACTTCCGCGAGATGGACGTCGACATCGCCAAGACGCCGTTCACCGTGGTCGGCGTCGGCGACATGTCGGGCGACGTGTTCGGCAACGCCATGCTGCAGGCGCGCACGATCAGGCTCGTCGCCGCGTTCGACCACCGCGACATTTTCATCGATCCCGCTCCGGATCCGCAGACGAGCTTCGCCGAGCGCCGCCGCTTGTTCGATCTGCCGCGCTCGAGCTGGCAGGATTACGATCGCGCGCTCATTTCCGCCGGCGGCGCCGTATTCTCGCGCACGACGAAGGAGATCGCGCTCTCGCCCGAGGCGCGCGCCGCGCTCGGCCTTACGACGCCGAAGGCGACGCCGCATGAGGTGATCCGAGCGATCCTCAAAGCGCCGGTCGATCTCCTCTTCTTCGGCGGCATCGGCACCTACGTGCGCGCCGCTTCGGAAGGTGACGATGCGGTCGGCGATCGCGGCAATGATGCGCTGCGCGTCACCGGCGCCGAGCTCCGCGCCAAAGTGATCGGCGAGGGCGCCAACCTCGGCATGACGCAGCGCGGCCGAATCGAGGCGTCGCTGCGCGGCATCAGGCTCAACACCGATGCCATCGACAATTCGGCTGGCGTGAACACCTCCGACGTCGAGGTCAACATCAAGATCGCGCTCGCGCGGCCCATGCGCGACGGCCGGCTCTCACGTGAGGCGCGCGACGCACTTTTGGCGGAGATGACCGAGGATGTCGCGGCGCTCGTGCTGCGCAACAATTATCTGCAGACGCTCGCGATTTCGCTCGCGGAACGACGCGGCCTCGAGGACCTCGGTTTCGAGCAGCGGCTGATGCAGACATTGGAGCGCGCGGGTGAGCTCGACCGCGCCGTCGAATTCCTGCCCGACGACGTCGAGATCGCCGAGCGCCGCCGGCGCTCGCAGGCGCTGACGCGGCCCGAGCTTTCGGTGCTGCTCGCCTACGCCAAGCTTTCGCTCAACCATGAGCTCGTCCAATCGAGCGTGCCGGACGATCCCTATCTCGGCCGCGAGCTCGGCCGCTATTTTCCTGCCGCCATCGCCGACAAATTCCCGGATGCCATCGAGCAACATCGGCTGCGGCGCGAGATCATCGCCACGCAGCTCGCCAATTCGATGATCAATCGCGGCGGTCCCTCGCTCGTCGTCCGCATCGCCGATCAGACCGGCGCGTCGGCGGCGAGCATCGCCGCTGCGTTCGCTGCCGTGCGCGACAGCTACGGCATGACCGTGCTCAACTCCGAGATCGACGCGCTCGATGCGAAGATTCCCGGCCAGCTGCAGCTCGAGCTCTATCAGGCTGTGGAGGATCTGCTGCTCGACCGCGTGGTCTGGTTCTTGCGCAACGTGGAGCTCACGCAGGGGCTCGCCGGAATCGTCGCGCACTATCGCGAGGGCATCGCCGCGGTCGAGGCCGCGCTCGCGGCCGCGCTGCCGCAAGCGCCCGCCACCGCACGCGCCGCCCGCGAGGCCGAGTTGCGCAGGCAGGACGTGCCGGAGGCGTTGGCGCGCCGCATCGCCACCCTGCCGGTGCTGGTCGCCGCGCCCGACATCGTCATGGTGGCCGACCGCACCGGGCGGGCGATTGCCGAGGTTGCGGCGACCTATTTCGCCGCTGCGGCGTTCTTTCGGCTCGACCGGATCATCGGTGCCGCGCGCGGCATCGTCATTGCCGATTATTTCGATCGCCTCGCGCTCGACCGCGCGCTCGATTCGATCGGCGAGGCCGAGCGGCGGCTCACCGCCGCCATGACGGGGAATGCCGCGGCCGGAAATGCGGCGGTCGAGGCATGGGTCGCGCCGCGCAAGGCCGAGGTCGAGCGCATCTCGATGGCGATCAACGAGATCGCCAATTCGGGCCTGACTTTGTCCAAGTTGTCGGTGGCGGCGAGCCTGCTGGGGGATCTGGCCAGGACCGAAGCGGCGCGCGAGCTCAATGCCGGAAATGGCGCGTCCCGGTGAAGACCATGGCAATGCCGTGGTCGTCGGCGGCCTTGATCACCTCGTCGTCGCGCACCGAGCCGCCGGGCTGAATCACCGCGGTGGCCCCCGCCTCGATCGCGACCAGGAGCCCATCGGCGAACGGAAAGAAGGCGTCCGACGCGACGACCGAGCCTTTCGTCAGCGGCGCCGGCAGTCCCGCGGCGCGGGCAGCATCCTCGCTCTTGCGCGCGGCGATGCGGGCGGAATCGATGCGGCTCATCTGCCCGGCGCCGATGCCGACCGTGGCGCGGTCCTTGGCATAAACGATGGTGTTGGATTTCACATGCTTGGCGACGCGGAAAGCAAAGGCGAGATCGGTGAGCTCGGCGTTGGTGGGCGCGCGTTTTGTCACCACCTTGAGCGCCATGTCGTCGATCACGGCGTTGTCGCGCGACTGCACGAGCAACCCGCCGGCGACCGATTTCACGATCATGCCGCCGGCCCGCGGATCGGGCAGGTCGCCGGCGACCAGCAAGCGAAGATTCTTCTTCGCGCCGACAATGGCGACGGCTTCCTCGCTCGCTTCCGGCGCGATGATCACCTCGGTGAAGATGTCGGTGATCGCGTGCGCGGCTTCCGCGTCGAGCCTTCGGTTGACCGCCACGATGCCGCCGAACGCCGACACCGGATCGCAAGCCAGTGCCTTGCGATAGGCGTCGAGGAGGCTTGTGCCTTCGGCAACGCCGCAGGGATTGGCGTGTTTGACGATGACGCAGGCCGCCGCGCGTCGCGGATCGAACTCGGCGACGCATTCGTAGGCCGCGTCGGTATCGTTAATGTTGTTGTAGGAGAGCTTTTTGCCCTGCACCTGTCGCGCGGTGGCCACTCCAGGCCGCGCCTCGCTGGTGCGATAGAACGCCGCCGATTGATGCGGGTTTTCGCCGTAGCGCAGCGGCTCGAGAAGATGTCCGCCGACCGCGCGGAACGCCGGCGCCGCGTCGCCGACCTCGTCGGCGAACCAATTGGCGATCGCTGCGTCATACACGGCGGTGCGGGCATAAGCCTTGGCGGCGAGCTTGCGCCGCAGCGCGAGCGTGGTCGCGCCGCCGTGTTGGCGTAGCTCCGCCAGCACGGCCGCATAGTCGCTCGGATCGACGATGACGGCGACGTCGGCGTGGTTCTTGGCCGCGGCGCGGATCATGGCCGGACCGCCGATGTCGATGTTCTCGATGCAGGTCTCGAAGCCGGCGCCCTTGGCGACGGTTGCTTCGAATGGGTAGAGGCTGACGACGAGGAGATCGATCGGGCGGATGCCGTGTGAGCGCATCGCGGCGGCGTGATCCTCGTTGTCGCGCACGGCGAGCAGGCCGCCGTGAACTTTTGGATGCAGCGTCTTCACCCGGCCGTCCATCATTTCGGGAAAACCGGTCAGCTCGGAGACTTCGAATACCGGCAGCCCGGCGTCCGCCAGCGCCTTGCGGGTGCCGCCGGTCGAGATCAGCTCGATCCCCGCATCGGCCAACGCGCGCGCAAACTCGACAAGGCCCGATTTGTCGGAAACGGAAATCAGCGCGCGGCAGGCGCGGCGGAGGCGATCGGTCATGATCGGCTAGCCGGTATCACAGCGAAAGCGACATTCAAAGCTGAGCGCAAGGTCGTCACAACGGCAGTTGGGGTTCGTCGGCGCGGCCGCGGCGGGCGCCGCCGGCGCCGGAAATACCCGCGCTTTGCGTGGCATGGGGTGCGAACGTCCAACGCACCCGCGGCACATTGCGCGCGCGCCCGTAAATGACGAGCTGCACGGTGCGGCGCGGTCCATCCGGGCCGGCGAGATAGACGCTTTCCTCGACGTCGACGCGGTCGCCATAGGCGCTGAATATCCACACCTCCCTGTTCGGCATCGCCAGCATGGCGCCGTGTCCGTCGGACAGCCGGTTCGCCTTGACCGAGGGATGCAGGTGGAAGCGTACCGCGAATTGATCGCGCTCCGCGGGTACCAATTCGCCGCGGGCCGGGGTGAACGAATCCTCGCCGTCGAGCCTGCGCCCATCGGCCGAGAGCATGAGGACGCGCTCGTGCACGACGTTGAAGATGTCGGCATAGCCGTCATGGGAGGCGCGCAGCACGACGCCGCCCTCTAGCTCCTCGCGCGCCACGGCGACATTGCGCGGGCCGGCAATCATGGGCGTGCCGTTGAGCATGCGCCTGACGGGACCAGCCTCGATGAAGCGGCATGAGGAGGTATCGTTGAACGTGACGGTGGAGTGGGCGGCGGTGGTGCGCGCGACCTGCCGCCAGCCTTCGCGACTCGCCACCGGCAATCCGCAATTGACCACGATCCGGTTCTGCTTGGCCGACAGCTCGAACGAGAGGCAGCCGGCATGGGCTTCCTGGCTCACCGCCATCGGCGGCGGGCGGCCGGCGTCCATCACAACGAGGGTGCCGCCGCTCTCCAGACGCTGATAGCCGGCGTGCGGCGCGTTGGCGAGCGGCGCGCCGCGGGCGTCGTCGTAAGCGAGAATGGTGGTGATCAGATCCGTTGGGGTCGGCCCCATGCCGTTGAACAGCGCGAAGTTGCCGTCACCGTGCCGGAAGAAGCGCAGCATCGGCATCATGCGATCGATGGCATTGAGCAGCGCGGGCGGCGGCACGAGGTTACGGGCGGTGAACGCGCTGCGCAGCGGTAAAAGGTCGACCAGCAGTTCGATCAACGCGCCGGGGTTGCGGCCGATATGCCCGCCGTCAGGCAGGATCTGCCGCGCCAACTCCTCCGAAAGGCGTTTGGTAGCGGCACGGATGTGGCGCTGCTGGCGCGCCATGCACAGCGCCGCGTAGCTCAATGCCATCGCCGCTTGCAGTCGTGGCACGCCGTCGCGTGCTTGCGAGGCGGTGTGTCGGAGTTGGCGGACCTGCCGGCTCAGGCTGCGCAGGAAGCGTCGATAGAAGTGGACGTCGGCATCATCGAGCACCAGCGGCGCCTGGCTCAGCCAGGACATGACGCGCCGCGCGACCACGTCCGCGCGCCATGCGATGGCGTCATGGGAGCTGTTGAGAGCGATCCACTCGTCGACCAACGCGCGTGCATTGGCGCGGGTGATGCCGGACTCGGCCGCACGCAGATGACGCAGCCAGCCGAAGCCGAAGAGCGCCGCCGCCCAGTCCTCGGACGGCGGCGGAATCTCGAAGGGAGAACGCGAATCGCAGGTGACGACCTTGCCCGCAAACGCGAAACGGCCGGCGTAGATTTCGCTGGCGCGGGTGCCGTCGCTGGTCCGCAAATCCTGCGGCGCGATGACGATCCGGTCCGCCTTGCCGAAGGAAAACGGCCAGTTGAGGATTGGATGCGCCGCGACGCGGCTGGTGAGCCTGCCGAGGAGGCCACGCGCCAGGACCACGGACAATTTCGTGCCTTCCGCGACCGAAACGCGCGACATCGAGGCGCTCACTTCCCTCCGCGCGGGCGATCGCCCGCGCCCGGCAACATAGCCAAGGGTTGGGCAGCGGCCAACCGAGGATAAGGCGTTCAAATCCTTTGCAGACGGGCCGCGTAGAAGCCGTCGAGGCCGGCCATGCGCGAATCGGGGTCCGGCAGCTGGCAGGGGAGTGTGCGCAGGTCGCCGTCGGCGGTGAGCCATTCGCTGCGGCTGTAAACTTCATCCGCCGAGATCGGCCGACGGACGAGACCGCCGGTGCGGTCGAGCAGATCCCGTACGATTTCGACGCCTTCCTCCGGCTCGAGCGAGCAGCTGCAATAAACCAGGATGCCGCCGGGTTTCGTCAGCTGGACGGCCTGCGCGGCAAGCCGGCGTTGCAGCGCCGCGAGCGTAGCAACATCGGCAGGGCGCTTGAGCCAGGGGATGTCGGGATGGCGGCGGATGGTCCCGGTCGACGAGCAGGGCGCATCGAGAAGGACGGCGTCGAACGGCCCGGCTTGCCACTGCGTCGCGTCGGCGGCGACCGTTTCCGCGCTGAGCCGCAGGCGGGTGAGGTTTGATCGAAGCCGTTCGAGCCTTTCCGGGGCGCGATCGACGGCAACGACGCGGGCGCCGGCAACCGCGAGCTGGGCGGTTTTGCCGCCAGGCGCGGCGCATAGATCCGCGACTGCAAGCCCATGCACGTCTCCCAAAAGCTTCGCCGGCAGCGCCGCGGCGGCGTCCTGTACCCACCAATCTCCCTCGGCATAGCCCGGCAATTGCGATATCGGCCCACGCACGGCCGCGCGCACCGATCCGGTCGCAAGCACGCGCCCGCCGAGGGCGTTTGCCCAAAATTCCGGGTCGTTCCTGACCGTCAGATCGAGCGCCGGCTCCTGCGCGTTGGCGACGGCGATCGCATGCGCGATCTCTGCCCCATAGGCTTTTTGCCAGCGCGCCAGCAGCCACGGCGGGGTGTCGAGCGCAGCCGTGTCGAGGGTGGTGATGAAGTCCCTGCCCTCGCGCGTCACGCGCCGCAGCACCGCATTGACGAGGCCCGCATAGCGCGCCGCGTGGTGCTCCGCCTGAACGAGCCGGACCGCCAGGTCCACCGCCGCATGGTCTGCCACATCGAGCCAGAGGATCTGCGCCGTGCCGAGCAGCAACGCCGTTTCGACGCGGGGTGCGCCCGCGGGAAGCTTGAGCCATTGGCGCAACAGATGGCGCAACGTGCCGAGTCGACGCAGCACCGTCATGACCAAACTGCGCACCAAGGCGCGGTCGCGATGCGCCAGCGCGGCGAAATCGGGCAGTGCCGCCCAACGTTCGAGTTCATTGTCGAGCGGGCGGCGGCGGTAAAGCACGCTCTCGAGGATCTCGGCAGCGATGCGCCGTGCCGTGAAACCTGGAGCATCGACGGCGAGGTCGCTACGGGCCATGTCCGTCATTGCCACGAAACGGCAGGATGCGGCGAGCCCGAGGACTTTAGCCCCACGGGCCACGCTGGTCTTCGCCGCGGCCAGCCGGATTGCCCCACGGGCTGGCGCTGCGCGGATAGGCGGGAGCCCTCGGCTGCGCGCCGCCGCGCGAACCGATTTCCGCCGCCAAGCGCCGAAGCGCGGCAATGCGGTTGTCGGTCGAAGGGTGGGTCGAGAACAGATTGTCCATCCCGTGGCCGGTCAACGGGTTGACGATGAAAAGATGCGCCGTCGCCGGCGTGCGCTCGGCGGTGGGATTCGGCACGGCCTCGGCAGCGGCGGAAATCTTTGCCAGCGCGGAGGCGAGTGCGTCCGGTCGCCCGGTGGTGCGGGCGCCGAGGTCGTCCGCCGCGTATTCCCGTGTGCGGCTGATCGCCATCTGCACGATCATGGCCGCGATCGGAGCGAGGATCACCATCATCACCGTGCCGACCACGCCGAGCCCGCTGTTGTTGTCACGCTGCCCCCCGAAGAACAACCCGAACTGCGCCAGCATGGAAATGGCGCCGGCGATGGTCGCGGTAATCGTCATGGTTAGCGTGTCGCGATTTTTGACATGGGCAAGCTCGTGCGCGAGCACACCGGCCACTTCCTCGCGCGAGAGCATCTGCAACAGCCCACTCGTCACCGCCACTGCCGCGTGCTCCGGGTTGCGCCCGGTCGCAAACGCGTTTGGCTGCGGATTGTCCATCAGATAGACGCGCGGCATGGGCAGGCCGGCACGGCGCGCGAGTTCCGTTACGAGCTGCACGAGGTCGGGCGCGGTGGTCTCGTCGACCTCATGGGCCTCGTGCATTGCCAGCACGAGCTTATCGGCGTTCCAATAGCTGGCGAGGTTCATGCCCGCGGCGACGAGGAGCGCAATCAGTGCGCCGGTCCCACCGCCGATCAAATAACCGACGCCCATGAACAGGGCCGTCAGCCCCGCCAACAGAATGGCGGTACGCAAGTAGTTCATGGCGCTTCCCCATTAGGCCTTTGGCGCGCAGGCAGGCGCACCATAGTCGCATGAAATGTTGGGTGGGCGCTGCCGGCTTGCCAGGGCCTGCTCCGTCATGCCGCATGGCGGTCTTGATCCTGGAGCGCCCGGGAGCACATTCACGGCATGATCGAGGTGAAGCCGAAGCCCGCATCGGCCGCCGCGCCGTCGAAAAAGGCGGTATCGCCGGCGGCGGAGCGCGCGCTTGCCGAAGCCGCGGCCAGGCGCGCCGCGCGCGACCGCGCCTCGGCGACGCGCAGCCCACCGGCCAGCTCGCGGCCCGGCAGGGCGTCGAGCCGCGGGCAGGGCTCGGGCGTCACCCGATGCAGAACTCGCAGGGCGGTGGCTGCCGCTTGGTCTGCGGCCGAGCCGCGGGCTGCGGGGCCGGGTTCGCGGTCGGCGCCGGGGTGGAGGCCGGTGGGGCGCTCGAGCCGCCGGTGCTCTGGCGCCGATTCTTGCGGTGGCGAGCAGCGGCGCGCGCCTTCTCGACCGCCCGCTTCGCCTCGCGGTAGACCGCGAGCACGTCGGTCCCGTCGACGACGACGCCTTCGAAGCCGTACGCCTGCGCGCGGTCGGCGAGCGTCTCGCACGCGTACTCGAGATGCGTCGGCGTCGAGTACGCCCACTGGTTGTTGTCGCAGATGAACACGACCGGCAGCCGGCGCACGCCCGCGAGGTTCATCGCCTCGTGGCAGTCGCCCCGCGCCGACGCGCCCTCGCCGAACCAGCCGACCGACACGCGCCGCTCCTCGCGGATGCGGAACGCGAGCGCGCAACCGACCGCGACTGGGAGCATCGCCGGCAGATGGCTGACCATCGCCAGCAGGCCGAGCTTCGAGTCGGCCATGTGCACGTTGCCGTCGCGGCCGTGCGTGGGGCCGTCCTCGCGGCCCATGTACTGGGCGAAGATCTTCCAGGGCTCGACTCCGCGCGTCACGTGGACGCCCATGTCCCGGTGCAGCGGCGTGCCGACGTCGTCGCCGCTCATCGCGGTCGCGACGCCGACGGAAGAGGCCTCGTTCCCGCGGCCCGTGTAGAACGAGCCCGGGATCTTGCCCTGCTTGTAGAGGATGTGCCCGCGTTCCTCGATCCCGCGAGCGAGCATCATGTTGCGGTACATGCCGAGCAGGTCCTCGCGGTCGAGGCCCGCCTCGCGGATCTCGTGCAGGGAGCTGACGGGCTCGGCTTCGCGGGCGATCGCCACGGACGAAACTCTAACGACTGCGGTCTACGGCGAGGACGTCTTCACCAGTCGCTGCGGACGGCGAAGGAGATCAGCGACCCGAAGAGCGGAAAGAGGACGATCAGGAGCACCCAGAGCAGCCTCGCGCTGCCGGTGAAGTCCGGGTTGCGGAACACGCTGACGAGCGCCACCACCGCGAGGATCAGCGAGAGTGCGGCGAGGATCCCGAAGCCGCCGGCGAGCAGCCCGATGCCGAGTGTCGCCGCCTCGATCATGCGAAGTCGGGCGAACGATACGCCCGCGACTGCGCATACGAGCTCAGATCGAGCACGACCCCGAGCCCGACGAGGAACCAGCCCGCGAAGTGAATCCCGCCGGCCGGGGCGTCGACGAGGACGTACATCAGCGTCGTCCAGGGCAGGAAGATCAGCCCCAGGAGCGGCAGGAAGAAGCCGGCGAACGCCTTGTCGACCCACGGCGAGAACAGCCAGAGCAGAAGCAGCGCGAGCCGCGGCGAGAGAACTGCGACGAGGGCGAACAGGCAGGGCACCTCACGTACCTCCTGGGTCGGGGCGAGTCGGGCGCGGGCCCGAAGGCCCGCGCCGTCATCGGCCTTGAAGCGCTACTCGAGCGTGTAGACGTCCTTCCAGCGCACCGTGAGCGCGTAGAGAACCACGATCTCGAGCGTGACGATCGTCAGCGACCAGAGCGGATAGTCGGAGTTGCCCAGCCAGCTGAGCTGGGCCAGCAGGTTGAGGAAGAGGAGGACGATCGTGAACCAGCGGGCCCAACCGCTCTTCGCCGCGAGTCCGAGCGCGGCGAGGAACAGCAGGACTCCCCAGAGCATCGCGATCCAGCCCCATGTCGAGATATCGAACGCGAAGATGTGCTGCCGGGTGACGACGTAGTAGTCGTCGCGGATGACCGCGATGAGCCCTTCGAAGAACGTGAGCGCACCGATAAACGCGAGCATGATCGCCGCGAAACCGATCCAGCCGCTCCATGCCGAAGACATGTCCCGGCCTGAGTCCATGGTGCTCATGCACTGCTCCTTTCTCGGCCGCCGCGGCCGCGAGGGGGCCGGCGCGGCACGGGGGTCAAATGCCCAGGATCTCCTTCTTCTTGGCCGCGAACTCCTCGTCGGTGAGGATCCCCTGTTCGTGCAGCTTCGCGAGGTCCTGAAGCTGGTCCGTCATGTCTGGCTGCGCCGGTGCGGCCTGTTGCGGCGGAGCCTGCTGCGGTTCGTCGTTCCCGTCGTCGTAGCCCTGATCGTCGTACATCGCGTTCTGCCGACGATTCACACGCCTCGACGTACGCCGCGCGGTACGGCGAGCGACTCTGCGACTTGGTCCAAACATCGGTTCCTTCCTTTCGTGTTCCGGCCGATTCTTCCTTGTTTACTGCTGTGACGCCGTGAGTGCCTCAGCCTCCTCCGCGGCGATCAGGCCGACGGCGACGAGATCGAGTGGATGGATGAACGAGTCGGCGATCGGCATGCCGTTCGCCCGTGCCACGGCGTCCCGCAGTGGGATCGCCCAGCGATGCTCGAGCAGGATGATCGCTGCCGCGGAATCGTTCGGGATCTCGTCGATCACATCGAGCGCGTCCTCCTCGGGGAAGATGTCGACGCCGTCCTCCGTCCGCTCCGCTCCGAGCTCGGCTCCGGCTTCCGCGCCCTCCTCGCCGGCGATGCCGAGGCCGATCAGCGCGCCGACGGTGGCGCCGAACTCGGCCGCCTCCTCGTCGGTCAGGTCGGTCCGCTTCAGCACCGTGACTTCGCCTTCTGCGTCCTTGTGCACGGCGAGGCCGTCGATCACGCGGACGATGTCGTTCTCCTTGAGTCGGTCGAGCTCGGCGAGGATCTCGCCCTGGAACTTGGGCTCGGCGAAGCCGAGCACGAGCAGTTGCACCGGTCCAATTGCCATCAATGCCTCCTTGTCATTGCCGGAATCGTCCAGTCAGGTCATGTATCTCGTCATCACCCGCGTGGGATGAATCATCGCGCTCCGGCGCATGCTCGTGCAGGACGACCGTTCCCGCGAGGTAGTCCGGGAGCGCGCGGCGTCGCTCGTCGAAGAGCGCCGGGAGGAAGCCGGCGAAGAGCGGGATGATCGCGAGCGCGAGCCCGATCGCCCGGACGATCGAGCGCCCCAGCGAGAGCCCCCCGCCAGGGGCTCGGCGGATGCGGAGCCGCATGAGCCGCATCCCGGGCGTCTGGCCGGCCGCGCTCCAGAAGAGCACGAAGTACCCGCCCGCGACGAGGATCCACGCCGCGCCCAGCAGCGACCCGGCGAGCCAGTGCGGGCGGATGCCGCCGACGAGCGACGCGATCAGCGCGACGACGGCGCTCCCCAGCACGAAGATCGAAAGCGCTGCGAGCGCGTCCACGGCGAGCGCGACAGCTCTCGTCGCGATCCCGGCGTACACAGGCTTCCTGCGCTGGGCCGGCCGGGCGATGCTCTCGTCGAACCGGTTCGCCGAGCGCCTCACGCCCGCGACCACGTCGTCGGCGAGGCCCGCCGACTGCCGCGTCACCGCGCGCCGCAGCTCCGGGCTCGAGGCGACGTTCTGGAGCACCCGCTGCATCTCGTCGCTCGCGAGGACCCGATCCGTCAGCTCGAGCGTCTCCGCGCTGCCCAGGGACCGCTCGATCAAGCGCTCGAGCTCCCCCGTCGCCGCCAGCTCGCGGACGATGCGCTCGATCACCCGGTGGCGGACGAGCGAGCGCGCGATCTCTTCCGGAAGCGGCCCGGCAAGCGCGCTGTCGACGATGCGAGCCACCTCCGGGGCGGAGACGACGTCCTCGGCCGCGGACTCGATCCGGCCCCGCCACGCGCGCGCCGCGACGCGGGCCGGATAGAACGCGGCCCGCCCGGCCGAGTCGGCGATGCCAGCTCGTCTACGAGGCGTCGACATCCCGGCTCAGAGGACCAGAAATGACCTAGCTGGGTCAAGCGAGCGCATCGCGCGCAACGCGACCCTTCACGCCATGGACCTTGGCCACGGACTCACCGAGACCGTCCAGTTCGAGCTGCCGGACCTGGCCGGTGCGGCGCGCCTGGCGACCCTCCTGCGCTCCCGCTGGGCGGTCTCGGTCAACGAGGAAGACGACGTTGCGCTCGTCGACGTCTACATCAGAGCTTCACGCACGGACCTCGCTTCGCTCATGCGCACCGTCGAGGACTGGGTGGCGCGGGAATCGCTCCGCGCCATCCGGTTCGAGCTCGACGGCCGGGTATACATCCTCGAGGCCGGCGAGGTCGACTGGGCCGTCGTGCCGCGTCCTGCGGTCGAGGCCGAAGCCGCCTGACTTGACGTAACTCGCCGCGGGACCGCACACTCGTTTCCAGTGACGAGCTTGCGCGAGATGGGCCACGACGTCACCGGCGCGCTGGAGAAAGTGCGCGTGCCGTCGTACGTGATCGACCGCCACGGCATCGTCCGCTGGGTCAACCCGGCCGCCCGGGAGATCGTCGGCGATGTACGGGGGAAGCAGTTCACGTCGGTCCTCTCGCCCGAGGAGAGCCGTCGCGCTCGCGAGATCTTCGCGCGGAACATCTCCGGGGTGGTCGAGCGCTCGGACAACGAGGTCGTGGTGGTCGGCCTCCATGGTGAGCGCATCCTCGTCGACATCAGTGCCGTTCCTCTCCGAGACGGAGACAGGGTGATCGGGATGTTCGGCCAGGTCGTCGACGTCCAGATCGAGCAGACGCCGCCGACGGCTCATCCCCACCTCACTCCGAGGCAGACCGAGGTGCTGCGCCTCCTCGAGCACGGCCGCTCGACGAACCAGATCGCGGCCGAGCTCCATCTCAGCACCGAGACGGTGCGGAACCACATCCGGCACATCCTGCGCGCGCTCGGTGTGCACTCGCGCCTCGAGGCGGTCGCGCTCACGCGCCGCGACCACCTGCTCGAGGAGCAGAGCTAGCCGGCCGGCTTGGGCGTCTGCGAGGGGAACTCGCGCACCGTCTCCCGGTGCAGCACCCCCACGCCCAGGAAGAGCAGCCCGCCGAGCAGCAGGATCCCCCACCACTCGCGCGTCGCCCGCGTCGGCCCCCAGGCGAGCAGGAGCAGGAAGAGAACCGCGACGACGCCGTACACGACCAACGGCTGGTTCTCGAAGTAGGGCGCCAGGCGCTGCCGGATCCACGTGGCCCAGCGCGTCGGCCCGGCCAGCCACGCCCCGATGATCCCGACGACGCCGTAGAAGATGAGCGCGTAGGCCACGTTGCGGAGCAGCTCGGTCCCGATGCCCCACGCGGCGCTGCCGGCCGGCCGGATCGCGTCCGTCTTGATCAGCGAGCCGATGACGAAGCCTCCCGTGATCCGGTCGGTGACGAGGACGATCAGGCCGACGATCACGAAGCTGGCCGCCGTCGCACGCAGGAACCTGCGCCGGTGGCCGCGCGCGAGGTAGATCGCGAGCCCGTACAGGAAGAGCACGAGCGCGAGCAGGAAGACCGAGAGCACCTTGATCACCTTGAGCGCGCGCTGCGCGTTCTTGAGCTGGCCCGAGTGGAGGATCGTGATCTTTCCCGCGTCCGGCGAGGCCTGGATCCCGAACCGCCCGCTCACGCGCTGGACGAGCTGGCTCAGATCGAGGACGACCTGGCCGTTCTCGGTCTGGAAGCGCCGGACGTCGTTCCCTTCCAGCACGGCGATCAGGTTCTGGTGCGCCCGGCGGTTCGCGTCCTCCCACAGCGACTGCGCCTGCGGCGTCTGGAGGATCCGGTCAGTGGCCTGGATGGCGACGTTCTGCAGCGCGCCCGAGATCACCGGGGCGAGCCCCTGGCGGTTCGCGGGCAGCGCCTCCTGAATCTTCGCCGTCGCGTCGGCGCTCGAGAAGACCGAGTCCACGAGGTAGATCGAGAGCTGCTGGCGGATCTCGTCGTTCGCGAGCATCTCCCCGGACGCGTTCGTCCACGCATCGGTGTCGAGCGCCTGCCGCTTTACCCAGACCGTGAGCGACGAGATGAGCAGCAGGATCGTCGCGACGACGACGAGCGCCCAGACCGCGATCGCGCGTTTGCGCGTGAGCCGCTCAGGCTCGGCGCGCGGCGGAGCTGCCGGGGCCTGGGCAGCGCTTGACATCGAGTGTCATCTTAAGCTTCTCGGATGTTCTTCCTGCTCGGGATCGTTCTCCTCATCTTCGTCCCGTACCCGTGGAACGTCGTCAGCGCCACCGCTTGTCTCATCCTCTTCTGCGGAGAGCTCTGGTTCTGGAACCGCACGATGCGCGGCCGGCACAAGGTCGTGGGCGCGCAGACGCTCGTCGGCCGGGAGGCGCAGGTGCTCGCGCCGTGCAGGCCCACGGGTCAGGTGCGGATCGGGGGCGAGATCTGGGAGGCGCGCTGCGAGGCCGGCGCGGACACCGGCGAAACCGTCCGCGTCGTCGGCCTCAGGGGGCTGACGCTTCTCGTCGAGCCCGTCTGACCTGGATCAGACCCGCTCTTTCGCCACGACCCAGGTCACGAGCGCGACCGGCAGACTGCCCAGCAGGACCATGATCCCGAGGAACCAGTGATCGACGTGGTACAGCCAGGCGCCGATCAGAACGCCCGCGATCAGAACGCCGAGTGCCGCAAGTCCCGCCATCGAACTGCTCCTCTCGTGTGCTTGAGCGTGAAGGCGAAGATGATCTCAGAAATCCCGCGCAGTTAGCCTCGGGTGATGGGCATCAACCTGAAATCGCGTCACGCACGCCGGTTCGGAATCGGGGCGGTCGGCGTCGCGGTCGTCGTCGCGACGTTCGTGTTCGTCCTGCCCCGGATCGCCGACTACCGGGACGTGTGGGACGTGGTCAAGGCGCTCTCGTGGCCCCAGCTCGCGCTGCTCGTCGGCGTGACGGCGCTCAACCTGGCGACGTACGCGCCTCCTTGGCAGGCGGCGCTTCCGGGGCTCAGCTTCCGCAACGCGGCGGTCCTGTCGACCTCGAGCACGGCCTCGACGTACCTGGCGCCGGGCGGACCGGCCGTCGGCGTCGCGCTCTCGTACGGGATGCTCCGGAGCTGGGGCTTTCGCAGCAAGGACGTCACGCTTGCGGTCGCGCTGACGGGAACCTGGAATCAGTTCGTCATGCTGGGCCTGCCGAGCGTGGCGCTCGCCCTGCTGACGATCGTCGGCGAGCACCACGCGCTGCTCAAGACCGTGGCGCTGATCGCGCTCGGCGTGTTCGTGATCGCAGCCTCGTCCTACGCCGCCGGGCTTTCGAGTCGCCGGCTCGCCCGCTGGTCCGGGAACCTCAGCGCCCGGATCATCTCCTGGGTGAAGCGGCTCTTCGGGCGGAGCCCCGTGTCGTGGACCGGCGAGACGTTCGCGGGCTTCCGCGCCCAGGCGGTAGGCCTGCTCCGGCGCCGCTGGTGGTTCCTTACGGCGGCGACGCTCGCGGGCCAGCTGACGGTGTTCCTCGTGCTCCTCGCCTGCCTGCGCGTCTTCGACGTGCCACCCGGGCAGGTGAGCGTGATCGAGGCGTTCGCGGCCTGGGCGCTCGTTCGCCTGCTCGGGTCGATCCCGATCACTCCGGGCGGCCTCGGCATCGTCGAGCTCGGCCTGACGACGGCCCTCGTCGGCTTCGGCGGCGGGAACGCACAGGTCGTCACGTCCGTCCTCGTGTACCGGTTCCTGACGATCGTGCCCACGCTGCTGCTCGGTCTCCTCGCCGGCGCGACCTGGAAGCGGCACCGGCCGCCGGGGATGCTCGAGGAGGCCTCGGCCTAGCCCGCGTCCTTGCGGACGAGCCGCTCGATCCTTTCGAGGCGCTCCTCGATTCCCGTCAACATAGACGCGGCATCGGCAGCGGCGCGGCGGTGGACGAGGAGGGACGCGACGAAGCCGGTGAGCAGGGAAAGCGACGCGAAGCCGATGATCATGAGCGCCGAAGCCACGAGGCGCCCGACCGTGGTCGTGGGCACGATGTCGCCGTAGCCGACGGTCGTCACCGTCATCACCGCCCACCAGAGCGCGAGCCCGATCGTGGGAAAGTCGTGCGGGTCGACGAGCCTGATCAGCACCGCGCACCCGATCGCGAGCCCGGCGATGCAGAGCATGAGGTACACAAGGATGCGCCCACGCTCGAACGAGCGGTGAAAGCGCCTCATCGCCAGCTCTTGGACCTTGTTCAGCACCTGAGGAGCAGGTAATCACTGACGCAGGACGGCGCGCTGCTGCTGCCGAATAGGTCCTTCATGACCGATCACACACCGAAGCGCGAGCTGATCATCCCGATCCGGACGATCCTGATCGTCTCGGCTGCGATCGGGGTCCTCGGCGCCTTCGTCGCGATCGGGGACACGTTCCTGATCGTCTTCATCGGGATCTTCCTCGGGCTCGTCTTCGAGTTTCCGGTGCGGTTCGTGATGAGGAAGACCGGCTGGTCGCGAGGCCTGGCCGCGACGGTCACGGTGCTCGGCACAGCGGTCGGCGTGGTCGTGATCGCGCTGCTGTTGCTCGTGCCGATCGTCGGGTCGATCCGGGACGTCCTGCACGAGCTGCCGCAGACGGTCGACCAGTTGCGCTCGTCGGACGAGCTCTCTTGGCTCGGAGACACCGGGATCGGTAAGAACCTCGAGGAGGGGGCCAACAAGGCCTCGGTCTCCGTTCCGGACGCGATCTCGAGCGTGCTGGGGATCGCGGGCGACTTCTTCGGCGTCTTCCTCGCGGCCTTCACGATCCTCTTCATCTGCCTGTTCTTCATCAGCGACGTGCCGAACCTGAAGGGCGCCGTGGCCAGCATGCTCATGCCCGGTGACGACGACCGCTGGCTCGGTGTGTGGGAGCGCGTGACCGAGTCGGTCTCGCGCTGGGCGATCGGCCTGGTCGTGATCGCCACGATCGCCGGGACGACGCAGGGTGTGACTGCATGGCTGCTCGGCTCGAGCTTTGCGCTCGGGCTGGGGGTGATCGCGGGGCTGCTGGACATGATCCCGAATCTCGGCGCGACAATCGCCGGGTTCATCCTCGTCCCGACGGTTTGGGCGGAGTCGGGCATCGGCGCCGCGATCGTGATGCTGGTCGTCGTCCTCGTCTACCAGCAGATCGAGAACAACATTCTCACGCCGAAGATCCAGGGGCGCGCGGTCAACCTGTCGGGCTTCTTCATCATCGTCGCGGTGACGCTGTTCGGCGCGCTGCTCGGCGTGCTGGGTGCCCTGACGGCGGTGCCGCTCGCGGCGACGGTCCAGATCCTGACCCAGGAGCTGACGAAGGCCCGGCGCGAGAAGGTCGCAGAGGCGCGCGCGGCCGCCGAGCCCTCCTAGAGCTCGAGCCCTTCGCCCGGCCTCAGGACGCTCACCTCGACCTCGGGCGCGCTCTTTGCCATCTCGCGGACGAACTCCTCGGCCGGCTCGGTGAGGAAGTCGGGGTCGCGCCAGACACCGTGGTGCAGTGGCCGGTATGTGCCCCAGTGGATCGGGACGGCCACGCGTGGACGGAGCATGCGGACCGCCTCGGCCGCGCCCGCGGGGTCGAGATGCTCGCCGCTGCCGAGCGTCGGGCCCCAGCCCCAGATCGGGATCAGCGCGACGTCGAGGCCGGGGACGAGGCCCTCCATCGCCGGGAAGAGCGACGTGTCGCCGGCGAAGTAGATG
>Ga0081540_1001090_pt1 | contig 24082 bp, 19 predicted proteins | sample TabmetS2T1R1_FD_71024 | JGI IMG/M metagenome (GOLD analysis project Ga0081540, IMG submission 71024) | Tabebuia heterophylla rhizosphere microbial communities from the University of Puerto Rico - S2T1R1 | ecosystem: Host-associated > Plants > Roots > Rhizosphere ... | reverse complement strand
ACGAGTTCGCGTTGCCGGCCAGGGTCAGTTCGACCCCGTGGTTCAGGATGCTCCAGGCGTCCTTGGCGTAGTACGTCTCGTCGAAGATCAGCGCCCGGGGCACCCGCAGCCGGTTGAACCGCAGGAACGCGCCGAACGCGGTGACCAGCAGCGGGCCCAGCCACCCCCAGAGCCGGTCGTCCGGCATCGGCACGACCAGCCGGGCCCGCAGGGCCGCGAGCCTGCTGAGCTCATCGGAGGGCGCAGCGGGCGTATCTGCCTCGGTTGCCGTCACCGGCCACATGCTACTGGCGCCGGTAAAGTCCGGCTAGCCGGGTGATGATGTGTCGGCCAGACCGTGCAACAACAGAGACCACGGGCCAGAGACGGGACGCAAGGGACATGCCGGGATCTACCACCGACGCCGGAGCCGAGAACGGCGGGGTGCTGACGCTCGCCGCGGTGCCCATTGGCCGGGCCGACGACGCCTCGGCGCGGCTGGTGGCCGAGCTCGCCGGGGCCAGCCTGATCGCGGCCGAGGACACGCGCCGGGTGCGCTGGCTGGCCTCGAGCCTGAACATCGAGCTGAAGGCGCGGGTGGTCTCCTACTACGACGCGGTCGAGACGCGCCGTACCGCGGACCTGCTCGGCGAGCTCAAGGCCGGCCGGGACGTGCTGCTCGTGACCGACGCGGGTACCCCGGGCATCAGCGATCCGGGCTACCGGCTCGTGTCGGCCGCGGCAGCGGCCGGGCTGCGGGTGACCGCCCTGCCGGGCCCGTCGGCGGTGACGACGGCGCTGGCCGTCTCCGGGCTGCCCACCGACCGGTTCAGCTTCGAGGGGTTCCCGCCGCGCGGCCAGGGCGAGCGGGCCCGGCGTTTCGCCGAGCTGGCCGCCGACCGCCGTACCCAGGTGTTCTTCGAGGCCGGCCGCAGGCTGGCCGCGACGCTAGCCGAGCTGGCTGGCTCGCACGGCGAGGACCGGCCGGCCGTGGTGTGCCGCGAGCTCACCAAGACCCACGAGGAGATCAAGCGCGGCACGCTGGCTGAACTGGCCGACTGGGCCGCCCGCCTCAGCGGGGCGGATCCGCGCGAGACGAAGAAAAAGAAGGCGTCAGGCGCCGTCCGCGGCGAGATCACGCTGGTCGTCGGCGGCACCGTCCGCCGGAGCCGCCGCCCCCGCTCCGACGACAGGGTCTCCGGCCCCGGCGACCTCGCCGGCCTCCCCGGGCCGCTGCCCCCGCTTCCCTAGCCGTGCCCCCACCCGGCGCGCCAGCTTCCCGCCCGCCGTGCCCGGGCTGAAGGCCAGGGCCGCGGCCAGGCAGGCGAACGGCACGGCCACCAGCACGTACCGGTAGTCGAACTCGGCGGTGGCGGCCGGGATCACGATCAGCGCGAGCGAGATGGTCCACGGCAGCAGCGCCTCCCCGCCGAACCGCCGCCAGGCCAGCACCATGCCGCCCAGGCCGGCCAGCAGGATCACCCCGTACACGGAGCCCGGCAGCCAGACGTACCGCTGGTAGCCGCGGATGACGTTGGCGAACGGCGCGACCACCTGGGTCAGCGGGTCGCCGTGAACGTACGCCGCGGCGTAGGAGTCGTACGGCCCGAGGTCGGCTTGGTCCCACTCCGGGATGGGCAGCGATCGATAGCCGAAGATGTACTCGTCGTAGGTCGGGGCGCCCGGGAAGATTACCCGCTTCCAGGCGAACACCCGCCAGGTGTCGTGGAACACCGTCTTGGCGTAGTCCAGCGGCTGGGCCTCGATGGCCCGGATGGCGAAGTTCTCGGCCAGCTGGTTCGGCACCGGCGAGAACTTCGTCGGCGGGAAGCGGTCCAGCGGCGACTCAGGTGTCCAGATGTAGGCCTGCGCGATCGGCCGCTTGTCCGGCGGCACGGTGGTGCACAGCGACAGCTCGTTGGCCGGCACCTTCATCTTGGTGCAGTCGGCGAACGTCATCACCCGGGAGTACAGGAACACGCCGGTGCTCTCGGTCATCGCGAACTGCCCGTGCTGGGCGTAGAACCATCCCGCGTACCCGAACACCGGGATCAGGCAGACCACGATGGTGGCCGCGACCTTCCGCCAGCTGATCCGCTTGATGATCATGTACACGGCGAACACCGCGAGCAGCGGCAGCCCGACCGAGCGGATGACCTCGGAGAGGCCGAGCAGGGCGCCGATGAGCATGCACCGGCGCAGCGACGGCGCTGGGTCCCACAACAGCAGGGTGACCGCCAGCGTGAGCAGGAACAGGAACGGCACGTCGGCCATGATCAGGTGCTCGAGCTGGATCTCGAACCCGTCGTAGAGCACCGGCACGGTGGCCAGCGTGGCCAGCCAGGCCGGGCTGCGGAAGCGGTGCCTGGCCACGGCGTAGATCATCACCGCGACGGCCACCGCCATCAGGTGTTGCAATATTGTTACGACGGCGTAGCTGTGCAGCGGCTGCAGGACCTTCAGCCAGATGGAGTACCCGGACACCCGGGTCGGGTCGAGGTTGAAGTGCACCGTGTTCTGCACGTACTGGAACGAGTCGTTGAACCAGGCGTGCCACCGGTAGCCAAGCTCAGCGTCGACCCGGAGCAGCAGGGCGGGAGCGAGCACGATGAGGAACAGGCGGTGCCCGGCCCAGGCGCGGGCGGCGAGCGCGCGGGCGCCCGCCCGGGTCGTCCAGCCAGGCCTGCCGGGCAGGTTGGGCCGGAATGGCCGGGGTCGCTGCGCCGATGGCGCACGCGACGGGGCCGCAGGCATTACCCTCAAGCCGTACCCTCCCGTGCTGGGTCGATGACCCTTGACAATGTACAAACGGCCAGTTCGGTGCGTTCGTGCCTCGCCTACGGTAGTACGACGCGCGACCTGGACGGGCCCTTGCGACCAGATCCGCTGACGCTGAAGGAGACGTAAACGTGGAGCTGACCGTGGTCATGCCTTGCCTCAACGAGGCAGAGACCGTGGCGACGTGCGTTCGCAAGGCTATGGGATTCCTGGCCGAGAGCGGTATCAGCGGCGAGGTGCTGGTCGCCGACAACGGCAGCACGGACGGCAGTCAGCAACTGGCCACCGACGCCGGCGCGCGGGTCGTACCGATCAGCGACAAGGGTTACGGCAACGCGCTGATGGGCGGCATCGTCGCGGCCCGCGGCAAGTACGTGATCATGGGCGACGCCGACGATTCCTATGATTTCACCAACCTGATGCCCTTTGTTAACGAGCTGCGCAAGGGCGCGGACCTGGTGATGGGCAACCGGTTCCAGGGCGGGATCGCGCCGGGGGCCATGCCGCCACTGCACAAGTACCTGGGCAACCCGGTGCTCAGCTTCATCGGCCGGCTGTTCTTCCACAGCAAGATCGGCGACTTCCATTGCGGCCTGCGCGGCTTCAGCCGGGACAGCGTGATGGCGCTGAACCTGCAGGCGACCGGGATGGAGTTCGCCAGCGAGATGGTGGTCAAGGCGACCCTGGCCGGCCAGCACGTGACCGAGGTGCCGACCACGCTGGACAAAGACGGCCGGAGCCGGCCGCCGCACCTGCACACCTGGCGGGACGGCTGGCGGCACCTGCGCTTCCTGCTGCTGTTCAGCCCGCGCTGGCTGTTCTTCCTGCCCGGCCTGGCGCTGCTCATCGCGGGCCTGATTATCGGCGCCCTGGTGGCACCGCACCCGTTCAGCATCGGCACCGTGACCTTTGACGTGGACACGCTGGTCGCGGCCTCGGCCATGGTCGTGATCGGGTTCCAGTCCGTGCTGTTCTGGCTGTTCACCCAGGTGTACGCCGGCTCGGAGGGCTTCTTGCCCGAGGAGCCGAAGGTCCAGCGGGTGCTGGAGAAGCTCAGCCTGGAGCGCGGCCTGATGCTCGGCGGCCTGATCGGGCTGGCGGGCCTGGCCGGGCTGATCATCACGCTGCTGTACTGGAACGGCCAGAAGTTCAGCCACCTCAACTACGAGCACTCGCTGCGGATCATGATCCCGTCGGTGACCGCGCTGATCGTGAGCTGCCAGGTGGTCCTGGGCACGTTCTTCCTGTCCATCCTGGGCATCAAGCACACCAGGCACCCGGTGACCGCGGCGCCGGGCCCCGTTCCGGGCGAGTCGGTTAATCACCGTGAGCAGTCGGCCGCTGCCCCTAGGCTTTAACCATGCGCACCATCTTGTCCGCCCCGGCCTGGCCCTACGCGAACGGCCCCCGGCACATCGGTCACGTCTCCGGCTTCGCCCTGCCGTGCGACATGTTCAGCCGGTACCAGCGAATGGCGGGCAACAGGGTGCTGATGGTGAGCGGCACCGACGAGCACGGCACGCCGATCACGGTCCAGGCCGACGCCGAGGGGGTGTCGCCCCGTGAGCTGGCCGACCGTTACAACCGGGTCATCGTCAACGACCTGACCAGCCTGGGCATGACCTACGACCTGTTCACCCGGACCACCACGCTGAACCACTACGCGGTCACCCAGGAGATCTTCATCCGGCTGCTGGAGAACGGCTACATCTTCAGCCGGACCACGCTGGGCGCGATCTCGCCGTCCACCGGGCGGACGCTGCCCGACCGCTACATCGAGGGCACGTGCCCGATCTGCGGTTACCCCAGCGCCCGCGGCGATCAGTGCGACAACTGCGGCAACCAGCTCGACCCGGCCGACCTGATCAACCCCCGGTCCAAGATCAACGGCGAGACGCCGGTCTTCCGCGAGACCGAGCACTACTTCCTGGACCTGCCCGCGTTCGCCGAGGTGCTGGGCACCTGGCTGCAGGCCAAGGCGGGCCACTGGCGGCCGAACGTGCTCAAGTTCTCCCTCAACCTCCTGGACGACCTGCAGCCGCGGGCGATAACGCGCGACCTGGACTGGGGCGTGCCCGTTCCGCTCGACGGCTGGCGGGACCGGCCCGACAAGCGGATCTACGTCTGGTTCGACGCGGTCATCGGGTACCTGTCCGCGTCCATCGAGTGGGCCCGGCGCAGCGGCGACCCGGACGCCTGGCGCGCCTGGTGGAACGAGCCGGACGCCGAGGCGTACTACTTCATGGGCAAGGACAACATCGTCTTCCACTCCGAGATCTGGCCGGCCATGCTGCTCGGCTACAACGGCCAGGGCGACAAGGGCGGCCAGCCCGGCCCGCTCGGCCAGCTGAACCTGCCGACCGAGGTGGTCTCGAGCGAGTACCTGACCATGGAGGGCCGCAAGTTCTCCTCCTCCCGCGCGGTGGTCATCTACGTCAGGGACTTCCTGGACCGCTACGACGTGGACGCGCTGCGCTACTACGTGGCCGTGGCCGGCCCGGAGACCCAGGACACCGACTTCACCTGGAGCGAGTTCGTCCGCCGCAACAACGACGAGCTGGTCGCGACCTGGGGCAACCTGGTCAACCGCGCGGTCTCGTTCGCGGCGAAGAACATCGGGTCGATCCCGGCGGCGGTCCAGCCCGGCGGGCAAGGCCTGACCGACCTGGACCAGGACTTGCTGGCCCGGTCCCGGCAGGCGTTCGGCACCGTCGGAGAGCACCTGTCCGCCTCGCGGTTCAAGTTCGCGATCAACGAGGCGATGCGCACGGTGGCCGAGGCGAACAAGTACTTCTCCGAGCAGGCGCCGTGGAAGCTGCGCGAGTCCGACCCGGAGCGGATGCGCACCGTGCTGCACGTGGCCCTGCAGCTGGTCGACGACGCCAAGACGCTGCTGACTCCGTTCCTGCCCCGCTCCTCCCAGCAGGTGCACGAGATGCTCCGTGGTCAAGGGCAGGGCGGCACCGGGACCTGGTCGGGCATGCCGCGGGTGGAAGAGGTCGACGAGGCCGGCGGCCCGTCCTACCCGGTGATCACCGGGACGTACGACAGCACGCCGCGCTGGGCCTCGGTACCGCTGCGGGCCGGCACGCCGCTGGCCGCGCCCAAGCCGCTGTTCGCCAAGCTGGACACCTCGGTGGTGGACGAGGAACTGGCCCGGCTGGGCGCACCATGAGCTCATGGGGGCCGAACGGTCCATGGTGACGGCCCCGGCGCAGCCCTCTCCGCTGCCCCGGCCGGCCCTGGACAGCCACACCCACCTGGACATGATCACCCTCCCGATATCTGAGGTGGTCGGCTCGGCCCGGGCGGCGGGCATCGTCCGCATTGTCACGGTCGGCACCGACCTGGAGTCCTCCCGCTGGTCCGCGCGCTGCGCCGACGAGCACGAAGGGGTCTACGCCGCCGTGGCCATCCACCCGAACGAGACCCAGGCCGTCTCCGCCGAGGTCGGCGCGGGCGCCCCGGCCCCCGGCAGTTCCGCCGCCGCCGAGGTCCTCGCCTCGATCGAGGCGCTGGCCGCGCGGCCGCGCGTGGTCGCGGTCGGCGAGACCGGGCTGGACTACTACCGCCACCACGCCGAGCCCGACGTGCAGCGCTGGTGGTTCCGCGAGCACATCACGATCGCGAAGCGGACCGGCCAGGCGCTGATGATCCACGACCGGGAGGCGCACGCCGACGTGCTGCGCATCCTGGAGGAGGAGGGCCCGCCGGACCGGGTGGTGTTCCACTGCTTCTCCGGCGACGTGGCCATGGCCAAGCAGTGTGCCGAGGCGGGCTACGTGATGTCGTTCGCCGGCAACGTGACGTTCGCCAACGCGCAGCCGCTGCGGGACGCCGCCGCGGCCGCCCCGGCCGATCTCATCCTGGCCGAGACCGACGCGCCGTTCCTCACCCCGGTTCCCAACCGCGGCAAGCCCAACGAGCCCGCCCTGACGGCCGACACCCTGCGCTGCCTGGCCGAAGTCAAGGGCCTGGACCTGGGCGGCCTGTGCGACACGGTAACCGCCACCGCCCACCGCACCTTCGGCCCCTGGTAACCCGGTGCCCGGCAGCGCCCACTCCGTGACGGCATCATCGCGGATATCTGCACCCCTGATGAGGGGTGCAGATATCCGCGGTCCCGCCCGCTGCCCCGCCGGTCGCATCAGCAGCACCACTGGGGCGGGCCACAGCAGCCGGGGCCATCATTGCGTGTCAAAACTCCCCCTACCAGGGGTGCAACGACACACAATCACGAACACTGTAACGGTTGCGGCACCTGATGCGAGCAGTCTGCCCGTAAGGACGCGGGTGCCGTGGTAGCGGAGGGGGCGGCGGTGCGGCTGCTCACTCCTGGGGATGTCAGGGCGCTGGCCGGGCGGCTGGAGGTGCGGCCGTCCAAGCGGCTGGGGCAGAACTTCGTGGTGGAGCCGGGCACGGTGCGGCGGATCGCCGCGCTGGCCGCGCTGGAACCGCAGGACGTGGTGCTGGAGGTGGGCCCGGGACTGGGCTCGCTCACGCTGGCCCTGCTGGAGGCGGGTGCCGGCCAGGTACTCGCCGTCGAGATCGACCCGGTGCTGGCGGCCGAGCTGCCCCGGACGATCGCCGCCCGGGCGCCGGGGCTGGCGGACCGGGTGGCCGTGGTCGCGGCCGACGCGCTGCGCATCGACAGCGACGACCTCCCCGCCGTCTCCGGGCCGCCGTCGGTGCTGGTGGCGAACCTGCCGTACAACGTGGCGGTGCCGGTGCTGCTGCACCTGCTGGCGGCCCTGCCCTCGTTGCGGCGGGGGCTGGTCATGGTCCAGGCCGAGGTGGCGGACCGGATGTGCGCGCCGCCGGGATCACGGGTGTACGGCGCGCCGTCGGCGAAGCTGGCCTGGTTCGCCGCGGCCCGCCCGGCCGGGCCGGTGCCGCGCAGCGTGTTCTGGCCGGTGCCAAACGTGGATTCCCGGCTGGTCGCGTTCACCCGGCGGGATCCGCCACCTACCGCGGCGAGCCGCGAGGACGTGTTCGCCGTCGTCGACGCGGCCTTCCGGCAGCGGCGCAAGACGCTGCGCGCCGCGCTGTCCGGCTGGGCCGGCTCGGCGCCGGAGGCCGAACGCCTGCTCCGGGCGGCTAGCCTCGACCCGGGTGCCCGCGGCGAATCGCTCGATATCGCCCAGTTCGCCCGGCTGGCTGCGTCGCGCCTCTCAACACCACCGGCCGCACCGCGTACGATTTGAAAATCGTGACCGGTGTGACCGTGCGGGTGCCCGCCAAACTCAACCTCCAGCTCGCGGTGGGTCCGCCGCGTGCGGACGGCTACCACGACCTGGTGACGGTATTCCATGCCGTCTCGTTGTTCGACGAGGTCACCGCGGAACCCGCCCGGCGCGACGGGGTCTCGGTCAGCGGCGAGGGCGCGGACCGGGTTCCCGCCGACGGGGACAACCTGGCGCTGCGCGCGGTATCCGCGCTGCGGGCCGAGGTGCCGTCGGCTCCCGGCGTGCACATCACGATCGCCAAACGCATCCCGGTGGCGGCCGGGCTGGCCGGCGGCAGCGGCGACGCGGCCGCGGCCCTGGTCGCCTGCAACGAGCTCTGGGCCGGCGGCTTCGGCCCGCCGCAGCTCGCCGAGATCGGCGCGCGGGTGGGCAGCGACGTGGCCTTCGCGCTGCTCGGCGGGACCGCGGTGGGCCGCGGCCGGGGCGAGCAGCTGACGCCCGCGCTGGCCCCGGCGACCCAGTACCACTGGGTGCTCGCCTTCGCCGACGGCCACCTGTCCACGCCCGAGGTCTACGCCGCGCTGGACCGGCAGCGGGCCCGTGCGGGCGGACAGGTCCCGGCCGAACCCGGGCTGGACCCTGCGCTCATGTCGGCGCTGCGCTCGGGCGATGCCCGGCTGGTCGGGCGGACGCTGAGCAACGACCTGCAGCCGGCCGCGCTGTCGCTGTTCCCGGCGCTGCGCAAGACCCTGGCCGCCGGCCTGGAGCTGGGCGCGCTCGGCGCGCTGGTGTCCGGCTCGGGACCGACCTGCGTGTTCCTGGCCGCCAGCGCGGACCGCGCCCTCGACCTGGCCGCGTCGCTGTCCGGCGCGGGTGTGTGCCGGTCGGTGGCCCGGGCCAGCGGGCCGGTGCCGGGCGCCGCCATCATCTCCGGCGCTTCGGTGACCGGGCCGCGGTGAACCTGATCAGCCTGGAGAAGGCGGCCAAGGCGTACGCGCATCGCACGCTGCTCGACGGCGTCTCGCTCGGCGTGTCCGCCGGCGACCGGGTGGGGGTCGTGGGCCGCAACGGCGCCGGGAAGTCTACCCTGCTCGGGCTGCTGGCCGGCCGGGTGACGCCCGACTCCGGCCGGGTGGCCATGGCGGCCGGCCTGCGGCTCGGCTTCCTGCCACAGGGCGATCAGCTGAGCGGAACGGTCGGCGAGATCGTGTTCCCCGGCAGTGCCACGAACACCCCCTGGGAAGCGGACCCGAGGGCACGCGCGATCATGGCCGAGCTGCTGCCCGGGATCGGCCTGGACGCGCCGGCCGGGCAGCTGTCCGGCGGTGAGCGGCGGCGGGTCGCGCTCGCCTCGCTGCTGGTGGCCGAGCGTGACGTGCTGCTGCTCGACGAGCCGACCAACCACCTGGACATCGAGGCGATCGACTGGCTCGGCCGCCATCTGCGCGACAGGGGCGCCGCCGTCATCGTGGTCAGCCACGACCGCTGGCTGCTGGACACCGTCTGCGAGCGGACCTGGGAGGTCGACCGCGGCCAGGTGCACTCGGCCGAGGGCGGCTACTCGGCCTACGTGCTCGCCGAGGCTGAGCGCGAGCGCAGCGAGGAAGTCGCCGAGCGGCGCCGCCGCAACCTGGCCCGCAAGGAGCTCGCCTGGCTGCAGCGCGGGGCCCGGGCCCGGACCACCAAGGCGAAGTTCCGGGTCGAGGCGGCCAACGCGCTCATCGCGGCGGAGCCGCCGCCACGGGACAGCGTCGAGCTGACCCGGCTGGCCACCGCCCGGCTGGGCAAGACCGTCATCGAGCTGGAAGACGTTTCCGTATCGGCCGGGGACCGCCCGCTGCTGGACCGGGTGACCTGGCGCCTCGGTCCCGGCGACCGGGTCGGGATCGTCGGGGTCAACGGCAGCGGCAAGACCTCGCTGCTGAACGTCCTCGACGGCAGGGGCGCGGCCCGGCCGAGCGGGCTGCACGCAGAGGGAACGATCGTCAGGGGCAAGACCGTGCGGCTGGCCCACCTGTCCCAGGAGCTCGCCGAACTCGACCCGGACCAGCGGGTCCGCGAGGCGGTGGAGGAGATCCGGCTGCGGATCCAGGTAGGCGACCGCGAGCTGTCAGCGGGCCAGCTGCTGGAACGGCTCGGCTTCACCGCGGAACGACAGTGGACCAGGGTTGGCGACCTGTCCGGCGGCGAGCGGCGCCGGGTCCAGATGCTCCGGCTGCTCATGACCGAACCCAACGTGCTGCTGCTCGACGAGCCAACCAACGACCTGGACATCGAGACGCTCACCGAGCTCGAGGACCTGCTCGACGGCTGGCCCGGCACGCTGGTGGTGGTCAGCCACGACCGGTACTTCCTCGAGCGGGTGACCGAGCACGTGGTGGCGCTGCTCGGCGACGGCAGGCTCTCCTTCCTCGGCGGCGGGGTGGACGAGTACCTGGACCGGGTCCGGGCCGCCCGCCGCGCGCCCGCGCCCCGGTCCCCGGCGGGATCCGCCGCGGCCGGGTCCGCGGCCGCGGCGGAGCGCACCGCGCGTAAGGAACTGCAGCGCCTCGAGCGCCAGCTGGACCGGCTGACGGCCCGCGAGGCCGGGCTGTCCGCCGAGCTGGCCGCGAACGCGACCGACTACGAAAAGCTCACCGCGCTCGGCGCCGAGCTGAAGGCCACCCAGGCCGAGAAGGCAGACCTCGAGGAGCGCTGGCTGACCGTCGCGGCCCAGTTCGATGGCTGAGCTCGACGGCTGAGCTCGACGCCTGCTCCTAACTCGGCGGCGTCGAAGGGGGCGAGCAGGATCCGCATCAGGTCGGCCAGGTGCCTGCGCTCGGCGTCGTCCAGGCCCGCTAGCAGCGCCCGCTCGCGCCGCAGCAGCCCGGCCAGCGCCGCGTCGACCTGCTCCTGACCCTGATTGGTGAGGGTAACCAGCACGCCCCGCTTGTCCCTGGGGTCCGGTTCGCGGCGGACCAGCCCCTCGGCGGCCAGCCGGTCGATCCGGTTCGTCATGGTGCCCGAGGTAACCAGCGTGGCCCGGAGCAGCGCGCCGGGGGTGAGCTGGAACGGCGGCCCCTGCCGGCGCAGCGCCGAGAGCACGTCGAACGCCCACGACTCGAGCTCGTGCTCGGCGAACGCGCCGCGCCGCGCGATGTCCAGGTGCCGGGCCAGCCGGGAGATCCGGCTGAGCACCTGCATCGGCTCCACGTCCAGGTCGGGCCGCTGCGCCCGCCACGCGGCGACCAGGTCGTCCACCTCGTCCCGCAGCAGCGGCTCGCCGAGGATCTCGGCGTCGGAGTCCGCCGGTGCTGTCGGCTCGATGCCGGGACCGGCGCGCTGGCCCATTACTAGAGGGTATCTCTTGACGTCAAGACTCGTCCTGCGGTACAAGGAGATCAGGTCGGATAGCAGGGGGTGCCAGGGGGATCGTCCCCCGTAGCCAGCACTGTGTCTCTCGGTATCAGAGAAGGATTGACCACCATGTGGGACGCGGCCCTTTATCTGCGGTTTGGAGGCGAGCGCGCCAGACCGTTCTTTGACTTGCTCGCCAGGGTCGGAGCTGAGCTTCCCGGATATGTGGTCGACATGGGCTGCGGCCCGGGCAACCTGACCGCCCTGCTCGCCGAGCGCTGGCCCGCCGCCACGGTGTGCGGCGTGGATAGCTCGCCCGGGATGATCGAGGCGGCCCGCAGGCTCGTCAAGGAGACTGTTCCCTGGTCACCGGCGCCCGACCGCGCCGGCCCGGTCGCGACGAGCCAGGCGCCCGGGTTGTCGTTCATGGTCGACGATGTGCGGCACTGGGAGCCGCAGAGCCTGCCTGATGTGATCATCTCCAACGCGGTGCTGCAGTGGGTGCCCGGCCATCGCGAGCTGCTGGTCCGCTGGGCGGACCGGCTGGCTCCCGACGGCTGGCTGGCCTTTCAGGTCCCGGGCAACTTCGATCAGCCGTCGCACGCGATCCTGCGCGAGCTGGCGGCCTCGGCCCGGTGGCGCCCGCTGCTGCGGGACGTGGAGCTGAACCGGCAATCGGCCGACCCGGCGGACTACGCGGAGCTGTTGTCCAGGGCCGGCTGCGAGGTCGACGCCTGGGAGACGACGTACGTGCACATCCTGCAAGGTGAGGACCCGGTGCTCGAGTGGTACAAGGGCACCGGGCTCCGTCCCGTGCTGGCCGCGCTGGATGCGGAACGGGCCGGGGATTTTCTCGCCGAGTACGGCACGGAGCTTCGCCAGGCGTATCCGCCTCGGCCGTTCGGCACCATTTTCCCGTTCCGCCGCGTGTTCGCCGTGGCCCATCGGCCCGGCTGACCGGCTAATCCTCTTTTTCCCATTGATTTAATAGGAAAACCCTGGCAAGATCGCGGCATGCGCCGTGGCTTGCCCCTCTCGTCAACGCCTGCCTGTCAGCGCGTTCACGCCGGCGCTCTTCTGTTGGCGCCCGGCGTCATGCGATGTCTGGCTGGCTCGCCCTAACCAGACCAGCACTGACCAGACCAGCCCGGCCCGGACTCCGCCGCCAGCACGTCTGGTCTCTTCGGTTCGCCCTTCCGCCGGCGCCTGCCGTCGGCGACGTCAACGTGAGGAGAGACGCGAATATGAACACGATGATCCGCCCGGCCGCACCCGCCCGTGTGGCTCCCGGCCAGCTACTCGGCGCGCGGCAGCTTGCCGGCGTGGTGCGGCGGCTGGCGACTACCCCCGCGGACTGGCTCGGCCGGGTACGGCTGAATCCGGAAGGCCGTTGGTACGAGCGGATACATCTCGACGACAGCCACGAGGTGTGGGTGATCAGCTGGCTGCCCGGACAGGCGACCGGCTTCCACGACCACGGCGGGTCGGCCGGCGCGTTCGCCGTAGTCTGGGGCACGCTGGTCGAGCGCCGGGTGGTCGGGGCGAGGACCACCGGCCAGGTGCTGGCCAAGCCGATCGGGGCGGGCGGGGCGCGCGCGTTCGGCCCCCGCTACATCCACGACGTGCGCAACGCGGCCGCCGCGTCGGTGGCGGTGAGCGTGCACGCCTACTCGCCGCCGCTGCCGGCCATGACGCGCTACGAGCTGACGCCGGGCGGTCTGGTCAAGCTGGACACCGAAGGTGCGGCGGCATGGTGACCGTCCGGCCGTCCGGGGCCCGCACCATCGACGAGATCCTGGCCTCCGCGCGGGCCCGGCTGATCCGCGTGTCGCCGCGGCAGGCCTTCGGCGAGCTATCCGGCGGCGCCGTGCTCGTCGACATCCGGCCGGCCGCGCAGCGCGCGGCGCAGGGCGAGATACCCGGATCCACGATCGTGGAGCGCAACCACCTGGAGTGGCGCCTCGATCCGTTCTCGGACGCCCGGCTGTCCTGGGTCACCGGGTACGACCACCGGGTCATCGTCTTCTGCGTGGACGGGTACACCTCCAGCCTGGCGGCGGCGGCCCTGCTGGACCTGGGCCTGCACCGGGCCACCGACGTGATCGGCGGATACCGCGCCTGGGTGGCCGAGGGCCTGCCGTCGGCGCCCGCGGGCGCCGATACCGTCACGCTGGCGCCCGGTGCCGCCCCGGCGCTAGCGCTTGGCTGAGCCCTTTCCGTTCGCGTCCAGCTGGGAGAGGCCGTTCCAGGCCAGGTCGATCAGGTTGGCGGCGACCTCTTCCAGCTTGGGCTTGCGGGCGTCGAGCCACCACTGCCCGGTGAACGCGACCATGCCCACCAGCATCTGGGCGTACAGCGGGGCGAGCTTGGGATCGTGGCCGCGGGAGGCGAGGAAGTCGGCCAGGATGTACTCGACCTGGCCGGCGATGTCGCTCAGCAGCGTTCCGTAGGTTCCGGTGCCCGAGCCGGGGTTGGAGTCCCTGACCAGGATGCGGAAGCCGTCGGCGTTGTCGTCGATGTAGCGGAGCAGGCCGACCGCCGCGACCTCGAACGACTCCCTGGTGCGGGCGCCGCCGAGCAGCGTGGTCGCCATCGCCAGCAGGCGCTCCACCTCCCGGTCGACGACCACGGCGTAGAGGCCTTCCTTGCCGCCGAAGTGCTCGTACACCACCGGCTTGGAGACACCCGCCTGCGCGGCGATCTCCTCGATCGAGGTGCCCTCGAATCCCCGTTCGGCGAACAGGCGGCGCCCGATGCCGAGGAGCTGCTCCCGCCGTTCCTTCCCGGTCATCCTCTTGCGGGCAGACGCATGCGCTTGGGCACTCACCGGTACATCATCGCGACTCCGCGGTCGCCGCGCTACGTACCCGGTCGGCGCGCCGTGCCGCCGAACCGGATTTCCTCATCCGCATGGAACCGAGTTTCCTCGTCGACGTGGCGGGCCGCTTGGCCGCGAGCCGATCCTCGTCCGGCCAGCGCACGTCGTAGGCCCAGCCCAGCTTCTCCAGCGCCCAGATGACCCGCGCGCTGGGGTCGAGCTGGCCCTTCAGCGCCCCGTGCCGGGCGCACGTGGGGTCCGCGTGGTGCAGGTTGTGCCACGATTCCCCGAACGACGCGATCGCCATCCAGGACACGTTGCGGGACTTGTCGCGCGCCTCGAATTCCGTGGTGCCGAACGTGTGGCAGATCGAGTTGATGGCCCAGGTGACGTGGTGGAGCAGCGCGACCCGGACCAGGCTGGCCCAGAAGAAGGCGGTCAGCGCGCCCTGCCAGGACATCCCCCACAGCCCGCCGATCAGCGCCGGGAGCAGCAGCGTGACCGCGACCAGCGCGGGGAACAGCTTGTGCACTGTCTTGATCCGCCGGTCGGCGAGCAGGTCAGGGACGAACTTCTCCTTCGAGGTCTTGTTCGGGTCGAACATCCACCCGATGTGCGCGTAGAGCAGGCCCTTGGACAGCGCCTTCCAGTCGTCCCCGTACCGCCAGGGCGAGTGCGGGTCGCCCTCCCGGTCGCTGTACTTGTGGTGCCTGCGGTGGTCGGCGACCCAGTTGAGCACGGGTCCCTCGATGGCCAGGCTGCCCGCCACCGCCAGCGCGACCCGCAGGCCGGACTTGGCCTTGAACGAGCCGTGCGTGAAGTAGCGGTGGAAGCCGACCGTCACGCCGAGGCCGGAGCCCCAGTAGAAGACCAGCGCGATCAGGACGTCGTGCCAGCCCAGGCCCCAGCCCCACAGCAGCGGGATGGCGGCGACCAGCGCCAGCATCGGGATGACCACGAACAGTCCGACCAGGAAGCGCTGCAACGGCGAGTTCGGTTCGTCGGCGAGGTCCGGCCGGGCCGTGCGGAACCCGGTTCTGGCGGTGGGACTGGCGGTTCCCCCGATGGTTCCGGCGGGCGCGGGCGTGACCGGCGAGGTGGCCTGGTCCGCCGGGTGGGCGTTCAGGCGAGCTGGGTCGGCGGTGGCTTCAGCCGCGTGGACGGTGTCGGGAGAAGTGGTCATCGTGCTCCTCTGGAACTAGACGAAACGGGCACGAGCGCTTATACGCTTACGTAACCGTAGCCTACGAAACCGTAGGTTAGGCAAGGCCCGCAGAGTGAATTCCTGCAAATAGACCTATGAATTCCGTATGCGCGTAACCCGAGACGTCTCGTAATGTGAGACGCCTCAGCGGCCGTGTCCTGTTCGTTACATCGGGTGATCTCGGTAACCGGCTCGCGATGGCGGCTACCCGGCCGACGCGCTCGCATGCGTGCGGATCCGCCCGGATATTGCAGGCGATCGTTCGGATCCAGGTCCGGTAGAGTAACAATCCGAACCGTCCCGGGTCCTCTAGCCTGGCAGGAGAGCGGACTTTGAATCCGTCAACGAAGGTTCGAATCCTTCCCCGGGAGCAGTAAGCAGGTTCGACGCCTTCCTATGGCAGCGCCAGCTGCCCGCCCACGATGGCCGTCGACCAGCCTTCGATCTTGCGGTAGAGGCCGCTGCTCCGCCGGGAGATTCCCGGTCACGGCGCCGATGCTCCTCTCGCCGACCGTCCAGCCAGGGCATGCGCTATAGTTAGTTGACGTCAAGCAAGTTTCTGTTGGTGCCAAAGTTGCCTGTGAGGCTTAGGCCAATGAGTTCCGATTCTGGTCAGGTGGGGGCTGGCGTGCCCGGGAAGGCCGAGCCGGGTCCGCACTACAAGTGGATCGCGCTGTCCAACACCACGCTGGGCGTGCTGATGGCGACGGTCAACCAGTCGATCGTGCTGATCGCGCTGCCGGACATCTTCCGCGGGATCGGGCTGAACCCGCTGAGCCCGGACAACACCAGCTACCTGCTGTGGATGTTCATGGGGTTCCTCGTGGTGTCCGCGGTGCTGGTGGTCAGCTTCGGGCGGCTCGGCGACATGTTCGGCCGCGTCCGGATGTACAACCTCGGGTTCGCGGTCTTCACCGTGGCCTCGATCTTCCTGACCGTCACCTGGCAGCACGGCAGCGCCGCGGCGCTGTGGCTGATCCTGTGGCGGGTGGTGCAGGGCATCGGCGGCGCGTTCCTGTTCGCCAACTCCACCGCGATCCTCACCGACGCCTTCCCGGCCAACCAGCGCGGCACCGCGCTGGGCATCAACTCGATCGCGGCCATCGCGGGCTCGTTCCTCGGGCTGCTGCTCGGCGGCGTGCTCGGCCCGGTCAACTGGCACCTGGTGTTCCTGGTCTCCGCGCCCATCGGGCTGTTCGGCACCGTGTGGGCGTACTTCATGCTCCGCGATATCGGCGAGCGCAAGCACGCCCGGATGGACTGGTGGGGCAACATCTTGTTCGCGGCCGGGCTGGTCGCGATCCTGGTCGGCATCACCTACGGCCTGCTGCCCTACGGCGGCCACCCGATGGGCTGGACGAACCCGTGGGTGCTCACCGCGATCTTCGGCGGGGTGGCCCTGCTGGTGATCTTCGGCTTCGTGGAGACCAAGGTCCCCGAGCCGCTGTTCCGGCTGTCCCTGTTCAAGATCCGGGCCTTCGCCTTCGGCAACCTCGCGAACCTGATGCTGGCGCTGGGCCGCGGCGGCATGCAGTTCATGCTGATCATCTGGCTGCAGGGCATCTGGCTACCGCTGCACGGGTACAGCTTCAGCCAGACTCCGCTGTGGGCGGGTATCTACCTGGTCCCGCTGACCATCGGCTTCCTGCTCTCCGCGCCGCTGTCCGGCATCCTGTCGGACCGGTACGGCGCCAAGCCGTTCACGGTCGGCGGGGCGCTGCTGACCGCGCTGACCTTCTTCATCCTGCTGTTCCTGCCGGTGGACTTCAACTACTGGCAGTTCGCGCTGATCATCGCGTTCAACGGCTTCGGGTCCGGCCTGTTCGCCTCGCCGAACCGGGCCGAGATGATGAACGCGGTCCCGGCCAACCAGCGCGGCGCGGCCGGCGGCATGATCGCCACGTTCATGAACACCGCGTTCGTGCTGTCCATCGGGGTCTTCTTCTCGCTGATGGTGGCCGGGCTGTCCAGTAAGCTGCCGGGCGCGCTGTCCGGTGGCCTGGTCACGCAGGGCATCCCGGCGTCCGCCGCGCAGCAGATCTCGCACCTGCCGCCGATCGGCGTGCTGTTCGCGGCCTTCCTCGGCTACAACCCGATGCAGCAGCTGCTCGGCCCGCTGCTCGGGCACCTGCCCGCGGGTCACGCCGCTTACGTCACCGGGCGCCAGTTCTTCCCGCACCTGATCACCGAGCCGTTCCACGACGGCCTCGGGGTCGCGTTCGCGTTCGCGATCGCGGCCAGCCTGATCGCCGCCGTCGCGTCCCTGCTCACCGGTCCCCGCCCGCGGCCGGACGCGGCGCCCGAGTCGCTCGGCGCCGAGCTGGCCGCGGTAGCCGGAGACGCCGGGATCGAGCCCAGCGAAATCGTCGGGACGGACCAGGAAATACCGACGACAGGGGCGCCCGAATCACGAGGAAATGGCCAGTCACCTGCGGTTACGAAGTCCGCCGGGAAGAAGCCCGGCTGATCGGGCCGAACGGTTCCGCCCGCCGGCCTCCGTACCCTGGGGAGCGGATCGGTGGGCGGGAACCTTCCGGGCCGTCGCGGAACTGGCCATCCGATCATGGCCGCCGGACGGTATCCTCCAGATGAGGGGCGGGTAAACACATGCGCCGTCGCATCCCGGAGCCCGAAGCATCCTGACCAGTGCCGGCTGGCGGTTCGGCGGGTTGATCCTTCCGCAGACCGCAACGGCCGGCGCGCAACCCGAGGAGACTTGCCGCTGTGAGCCAACCTCGCCCGGTCGCTGTCATCGTCCTCGCCGCGGGCGAGGGCACGCGGATGAGATCGCGCATCCCGAAGGTGCTGCACTCCCTGTGCGGCCGCAGCATGCTCGGCCACGCGCTGGCGGCGGCGGCCGGACTCGGCCCGGAGCGCCTCGTCGTGGTGACCGGTCACGGCCGGGACCAGGTCAGCGCCGAAGCGGCCCGGTGTGCCCCGGACGCGCGGGTGGTCGTGCAAGACCGGCTGGGTGGCACCGGCCACGCGGTCCGGATGGTGACCGAGGCGCTCGGCGACCTGCCCGGCATCGTCGTGGTCACCTACGCGGACATGCCGCTGCTGCGCACGCAGACGCTGGCCGCGCTGATCCGTGAGCACGCCGCCGCGGGCAACGCGGTGACCGTGCTCACCGCGCGGGTCCCCGACCCGTCCGGGTACGGACGCATCGTCAGGGACGACGGCGGCTCGCTGGCCGAGATCGTGGAGGATGCCGACGCGACCGCGGCGCAGCGGGCCATCGACGAGATCAACTCCGGCTGCTACGCCTTTGACGGCGCCCTGCTGGCCGACGCGGTCAAGCGGGTCGCCACCAGCAACGCGCAGGGCCAGGAGTACCTCACCGACGTGGTGGCCATCATGCGCGGCGACGGCCACCTGGCCGGAACGGTTCTCGCCGACGCCGCGGAGGTTCAGGGGGTGAACGACCGGGTCCAGCTGGCCCAGGCGCAGCGAGCCTTCAACGGCCGCCTGCTCGAGGACTGGATGCGGGCCGGCGTCACGATCATGGACCCGTCGTCGACCTGGATGGACGTGGACGTGACGCTGGCGCCGGACGCGGAGATCCTGCCCGGTACCCACCTGGAGGGACGGACCGACATCGGGACCGGCGCCCGGATCGGGCCGGACTGCCTGCTCCGGGATACCTCGGTGGGGCAGGACGCGACGGTCCTGTACAGCGTCTGCGAGTCGGCCGAGATCGGCCCCGGCGCGAGCGTCGGGCCGTACGCCCGGCTGCGCCCGGGCACCCGGATCGGCCCGGGGGCGCACATCGGCACCCACGTGGAGCTGAAGAACTCCACCGTGGGCGAGGGCGCCAAGGTGCCGCACCTGACCTACGTGGGCGACGCCGACATCGGCGAGCACTCGAACATCGGCGCGGCCACGATCTTCGCGAACTACGACGGGGTGGCCAAGCACCGCACGACGATCGGCTCGAACGTGTTCACCGGCAGCGACACGGTCCTGGTGGCCCCGCTGACCATCGGGGACGGGGCGTACACCGCGGCCGGCTCGGTGATCACCGAGGACGTGCCCCCTGGCGCGCTCGGCATCGCCCGCGGCAGGCAGCACAACTCGGCGGGATGGGTGGAACGGCAGCGGCCCGGCACGGGTTCGGCCGAGGCCGCGGTTCGTGCCCGCGAGCAGGACGAGGAGCGTGGCGGGGCCGAGGGGGCGCGGGATAGGTGAGCGAGATGATGCCGTCCGGCGCGAAGAAGATGCTGCTGGTCTCCGGTCGCGCTTACCCGGAACTGGCCGAGGAAGTGGCCGGGTGCCTGGGCATCAAGCCGACCCCGACCAAGCTCTTCGACTTCGCCAACGGCGAGATCTTCGTCCGGTTCCTGGATTCGGTCCGCGGCTGCGACGTGTTCGCGCTGCAGAGCCACACCTCGCCCATCAACGAATGGATCATGGAGCAGCTGATCATGGTCGACGCCCTCAAGCGGGCCTCGGCCAGGCGTATCACGGTGGTGACGCCGTTCTTCGGCTACGCGCGGCAGGACAAGAAGAACCGGGGCCGGGAGCCGATCTCGGCCCGGCTGATGACCGACCTGTTCGCCACCGCGGGCGCCAGCCGGCTGATGGCGGTCGACCTGCACACCGCCCAGATCCAGGGTTTCTTCGACGGTCCGGTCGACCATCTGTTCGCGCTGCCGATCCTGGCCAGCTACCTCGAGAAGAAGCTCGACCTGAGCCAGGTCACCGTGGTCGCGCCCGACGCCGGCCGGGTCCGGGTGTGCGAGCGGTGGACCGACCGACTGGGAACCCCGCTGGCCATCATCCACAAGCGGCGTGACCCGGACGTGGCCAACCAGGTCCGGATGTTCGAGGTGGTCGGGCAGGTGGCCGGCCGCACCTGCATCCTGGTGGACGACATGATCGACACCGGCGCGACCATCGCCAAGGCCGCGGACGCCCTGTTCGAGCAGGGGGCGGACCGGGTTATCGCCACCGCCACCCACGGCGTGCTGTCCGGCGGGGCCGTGGACATCCTGAAGAACTCCAGGATCAGCGAGGTCATCATCACGAACACGCTGCCGGTGCCGCAGGAGAAGCGGTTCGACAAGCTCACCGTGCTGTCCATCGCGCCGCTGCTGGCCCGGGCGATCAACGAGGTGTTCAGCGACGGCTCGGTCACCAGCTTGTTCGACGGCCAGAGCTGAGCCGCCGCCCGGCCTCCGGCTCCGGAGACCGTCGTCCCCGCCCCCGCCAGAGGCGCGAGGACGACGGCCACGTGACGGCTCCCGGGCGGTCCTGGCCGCGAGGCCGGTCCCTCCCACTCCCCTGCCGGGGACCAGGACCGCTTCCCGCCGCGCCCACCCCGCTAGGCGAGCGGGCGTCCGGGGCGCCGGTCGGACGACCCCCGTTCCGTCCGGCACGGAATGCCTGCCATAGGTTCCATCGCCACGCGATGCCATCGTGAGGCCGCCGGTTTACGCGCCGATTGAGCCGTGGTTAAGTGAGAGCTCTGACGGCCGACCGTCTAGCCGGAGGCGAGTGATCCCGGGTAATGATGAGGTTCCGGCTGCTCGGGCCGGTTGAGGTCCGGGCCGGGGAAGACTGGCGGGGGATCGGAGCCCCCAAGTGGCGTTCCGTGCTGGCCGCGCTGCTCATCCACCCCGGGCAGATCGTCTCCGCCGACACGCTGATCGGCGAGCTCTGGCGGGAGGAGCCGCCGGCCCGGGCCGCCAACCTGGTCAGCATCTACGTGCTGCGGCTGCGCCGGCTGATGGACGACCCCGACGGCCGCCTGCTGGTCACCCGGGCCCCCGGCTACCTGCTGCGGGTGGCCGGGGACGACACCGACGCGCTGCTGTTCGAGGCCATGGTCCGGGACGGCAGGCGGGCGTTCGCCGCCGGGGACCCCGAGGGGGCGGCCAGCCGGCTGACCGAGGCCCTCGGTCTGTGGTACGGCCGGCCGTTGGCCGACGTCCCGCCGACGCCGCTCGTCGAGGCGGAGGCCGAACGGCTCGGGGAACTCCGCCTCGGCGCCGACGAACTGCGGATCACGGCCGAACTCGCCCTCGGCGGGCACGATCAGGCGGTCGCCGAACTGCGGCGGCTCCTGGCCGACCATCCGCTGCGGGAGGGCCTGTGGCTGCTGCTGATGCGTGCCCTCGACGGCGCCGGGCGGCACGCCGAGGCACTGGAGGCCTACGGGCAGGCGCGGGACGCCATCTCCGGGCAGCTAGGCGTCGACCCCGGCGCCGAACTGCGCCAGCTGCACGCCGACCTCCTGGCCAAGGACACCGCCCCCGCGGGCGGAATAATAACGGCTGGGGTTCTGAGTCCGCCCGCGGAACCCGCTCCCGAGCCACGTCAGGCCCACAGCGCCAAGCGCGCGTCTTCATCACCGGCCCAGCTCCCCGCCGACATCGCGGACTTCACCGGCCGCGACGAGCAGGTGAAGAGGCTGAGCGACCTGCTGTCGGGGACGGGCGCGAGCGGCGATCCCGGCGCGGTCCGCATCGCCGTGGTGGCCGGCTCGGGCGGCCTGGGCAAGACCTCGCTGGCCGTGCACGCCGCGCACCGGGTCCGCCGCCGGTTCCCCGACGGCCAGCTGTACGTCGACCTGCTCGGCGCGACCGCGGCCCCGCTCCTGCCGGGTGACGTGCTGGCCAGGTTCCTGCGCGATCTCGGGGTGGACGGCCGGGACATCCCGGTGGACGAAGACGAGCGCGCAGCCAGGTACCGGACCACCATGGCCCGGCGGCGGATGCTGGTGGTGCTGGACAACGCGCGCGACGCGGCCCAGGTCCGGCCGCTGCTGCCGGGCTCCGCGTCGTCCGCGGTGCTGGTCACGACGCGGAGCCGGATGCCCGACCTGGCCAGCACCAAGCTGGTCGACCTGAACGTGCTCGACGACGACGAGGCGCTGAAGCTGTTCGTCAAGGTGGTGGGTGAGGAGCGGGCCGCGGCCGAACCCGAGGCCACCGCCGAACTGCTCGCCGCCTGCGCCGGCCTGCCACTGGCCATCAGGATCTGCGCGGCCCGGCTGGTCACCCGCAGCGGGTGGACTATCCGGGCGATGGCCGGGCGGCTCACCGACGAGCACCGCAGGCTGGACGAGATGCGCGCCGGGGACCTCGCCGTCCGGGCCAGCTTCGAGGTGAGCTTCACCAGCCTGCCCCCCAGCCCCGATAAGCAGGGCATCGACCCGGCCCTCGCGTTCCGCCTGCTCGGCCTGTGGCAGGGCCCCTCGATCTCGGCCGCCGCCGCGGCGGCCCTGTTCGGCGTCCCGGAATACTCGGCCGGAGACGCCCTCGAGGTATTGGTCGACACCCACCTGCTCGACTGCGAGGCCGCCGACCGGTACCGGCTCCACGACCTGCTCCGGGTCTATGCCGCCGAACGGGCCGACCGTGACCTGCCCGCCCCCGAGCGGGACGCCTCGCTCACCCGCCTGCTCACCTGGTATATGCGCACCGCTGACACCGCCGCCACCGCCGTGCTGCCGCAACGCTATGACATCCCGCTCGAACCCGCCGACGCCGCCAGCCCGCCGTCCGGCTTCGTCGGCGCAGAGGAGGCCCTCTCCTGGTACGACAGCGAGCGCGCGAACCTGGTGACCGCCACCCGCCAGGCGGCCGCGTCCGGTCGGCACGACATCGCCTGGCGGCTGCCCGCTCCCTTGTTCATCATCTTCAACAGCCGCGGTAACTGGGCGGACTGCATCGCCACCCATCGCGTCGCGCTGGACAGTGCCCGCCAGGCGGGTGACCGTCGTGGCGAGGCGTGGGTGCTGAACAATCTGGGCGACGCCCTCGGCGTTACCGGCGACCCGGATGGCATCAGTTGCCTGGAGTCGTCGCTGGCGATCCGGCGCGAGATCGGTGACCGGATGGGTGAGGCGCAGGCGGCCAACAACGTCGCCGATACCTACCAGCAACTGGGCCGCACGAACGAGGCACTCGACCTGTACCAGCGTGCGCTGGAGCTGAACCGCGAGATCGGCTATCGCTACGGCGAAGGCGTCTCCCTGGTCAACGTCGGATGGACGCTACTCGACCTTGACCGGGCCGGGGAGGCCATCAGTTACCTGCAACGGGCCCGCGACACCTTCGCCGACATCGACTATGTCGACGGCGCGGGCTACGCCCTGCACATCCTGGGCCGCTGCTACCTCTCGCTGCGCCGGGACGCGGAGGCACTGAGCTGCCTGCAAGAGGCGCTGTCCTGCCACCGGGCCAGCGGTAACCGGCGCAGGCAGGCGGCAACCCTGACGTCGCTCGGCACCGCGCAGAGTCGCGTCGGTCTAGCCGCCGAGGCGCGTGGATCCTGGGCCCAGGCACTGGCCATCTTCACCGATCTCGGCGACAGCGCGGAGGCGGACAAGGTCCGGGCCGAACAGTCCGAATCGGGCGTTTCCTGAGATTCCGGTAACGATCATGCGAGGCCGATACGATGCTGCGCGTCTCCCCCGCATGCATCCTTCTGGCTCCGGGGGCCTGGAAACGAAAGGACCACCATGGGGAATGTGGCCGTTGCCGAAGAACTCGCAGGCAGCGACGAGCTCGACGAGCTCTACCGGATGGACGCGAGCGAAAGCGAGCCCGAGGACGAGCCGGACGACGAGCCGGACGACGATGAAAACGAGGATGAGGACGAGAACAAGGAAGGCATGAAGCCCGAGGGGATGCCGCACGGCTGACCGGTCCGGCGGGGGAGGGGGAATTTCCCCACCCCCCGATATCAAAGAACCCCCCAAACAACCACCAACACCGAGCGGCCGCGCGATCTGAATGTGGTAGTCAAGGTCTGGGTCCCATACCGGCGCTAGCG